>MDTD01013796.1_pt1 | contig 56294 bp, 47 predicted proteins | sample 811221 | NCBI WGS metagenome assembly MDTD01 (sample SAMN05326646, study PRJNA326480) | marine metagenome | isolation source: seawater | place: Pacific Ocean: South West | collected 2011 | reverse complement strand
TGGCCTGAAAATCTATGCGGATTTTCAGCAGCAGATGGCCACCGTCGCCACCATGCTCTCGGATTCTGATGCTGAAAAATACATGGACAGTTTCACCAAAGGCATCCGCAAGATGGCGGTGAGTTTTGGTGAATCCACCGAAGCGTTGTCGGGTGGTTTGTATGACATTCTTTCAGCGTCGATTGCACCAGCCAAGGCGCTGGATGTATTGGGCGTTGCGGCCAAGTCTGCTAAGGCGGGACTCACTGATACGCAAACCGCTGCCGATGCCATCACCACGGTGCTTAACAGTTATGGCCTTGCTGCGGAACAGGCTGGTGATGTCTCTGACTGGTTGTTTGGTATTGTGCAACGTGGCAAAACGACGTTTGCCGAACTGGCACCGCAGATCGGCATGGTCGCGTCCACCGCTGCCAGTGCGGGATTACCGCTTGATGAACTGGGCGCGATGATCGCCACGCTGACGCGCAATGGCTTGCGTACCACCACGGCCATCGACTCGGTCAACGGCATCATCCGCTCGTTCCTCAAGCCCGGCGACGAAGCGGCCAAGGTCGCCCGCGAGCTGGGCTTTGAGATGAGCACCGCCACGCTCCAGAGCGAAGGGCTGCGTGGGGTCTTCGAGCGCATCAGCCAGTTGCCGCCGGATGCCCTGGCCAAACTGTTCCCCGACTCATCGGCCCTGCGCGGCGTCATTCCCGCCCTGAAAAACTTCCGGGGGTTCGGCGAGGACATGGAGGCGATGGCCAAGCGTTCCGGCGCGACGCAGTCGGCCTACGAGAAGATGACCAAGACGCTGACGTTCGCGTTCAGCCGCATGAAGCAAGCAGGCCTGGTGGCGCTGTCAGTCATCGGCGAAGCGATCGCAGAGCCGGTGTCGAAAGCGGCCGCTGCGGTGACGCGCTACGCGCAGATGGTCACCGATCTGATCCAGAAGAACCGGGGCCTGGTGACTGTGGCGGCCAAGGTGATCGCCATCGTCGCCCTGGTCGGCGGTGCGATGGTCGCTGTCGGTGTGGCCGGGCAGGCGCTGGCCTTTGTCTTCGGTGGCATCGTGTCGATCATGTCCGGTGTCGGCACCGTGATCGGGATCATCGGCTCGGCGCTGGCTGCGCTGCTGTCGCCGATCGGCTTGGTCATCGCGGGGGCGGTCATCCTCGCCGGCGTCATCCTGCACGCCACCGGCGCAGCGGCGCAAGCGCTCCAGTGGCTGGCGGACCAGTTCCAGGGGCTCAAGGACCGGGCGCTGGTCGCCTACCAGGGTATCGCCGACGCACTGGCCGCCGGCGACATCGCCTTGGCAGCCAAAGTGCTGTGGCTCGCCCTGAAGGTCGAATGGCAGCGCGGCATCAACTACCTCGAAAGCCTCTGGATCGGCTTCAAAGAGACCTTCATGAGCATCGCCGTGGATGCCTTCTATGGTGCGGTGAAGGCCCTGGCCGCCGCATGGCACGGCCTTCGCGCCGTGTGGGTCGAGACCACGTCCTTCCTTTATAAGGTATGGACCCAGTTCACCTCCGGCCTCCAGTCCACGTTCCGCAAGGCGCAGCTCAAGGTGGAGGAGGGCCTGCACCACATCGCGGGCATGCTTGATGAGAACTATGACGTCGATCAGGCGATCCAGATCGCCCGCACCAACGAGCAGGCCGATCAACGGAACATTCAGCTGCAGAAGCAGCAGGCGCTCAACGAGAATGAGCAGCAGCGCCAAACCGACCTGGCCAAGATCGGCACCGAGTACGAGTCCGAGAAGCAGGCGATCGACCAGGCGGCGAAGAAGGCGCACGACGAGCGGCGGTCCCGCTACCAGCAACAGATCGACGAATCGATGGCGGCGCTGGAGGAGGCGCGGAAGCAATACCGCGCCGCCCTGGACGAGGCCGCGCAGAAGCGCCGCGACTCCGAACAGGGTAAGTCCTCCAGCGAACAACCCGATCTCTTCGAGGAACTAAAGAACCGCCTCGCCGGCCTGGGCGACCTGCTCAACGGTATCGGTCAGCGCACCGTCGAGGTGCGCGGTACGTTCAATGCTGCCGCCATCCAGAGCCTGATGACCTCCGACGGCACCGCCGACCGCACCGCCAAAGCCACCGAAGAAACCGCCAGGAACACCAAGCGCCTGCTCACAGAAGCCCAGCGCAGCGGACTGACATTCGCCTGACCCCGGAAGTAAGACCACCAGTTGGAGACCCGTCCGTGCCCGTCACCATCGAGGAGAAGATCGAAAGCCGCCAGTCCACCACGGGGCAGAACGCCTCGGTGGACCTCGTCTACACGGTGCGGGGTACGGATGACGACCTGGTGGTGAAGAGCACGGCGGATACCAACTCACCGCACGACTACGACGGTCTCGAAAAACAAAGCATCCACATCGAGCCCATCGGCCCCGAACTGTGGGAAGCCACGGTTCGCTACGGGATGCCCGGTGGCAGCAATGCGCCGCCGCCTGAGACGGGCGAGTCGTCGTTCAGCTTCGACACCGGCGGCGGCACGCAGCACATCACCCAGTCGCTGCAGACCGTCGGCGGTTACGCAGCCGCGGGGATGACAGCGCCTGACTTCCAGGGCGCGATCGGCGTCAGCCAGTCGTCCATCGAAGGCGTCGACATCACCGTGCCCGTGTATCAGTTCGGCGAGACGCACTACATTGATGACAGCGCCGTCACGCTCGCCTATCGCGGCACGCTGTTCAATCTCACGGGCAAGGTCAATGCTGGCGCGTTCAAGGGCTTGAACCCTGGCGAGTGTTTGTTCCTCGGCGCATCCGGCTCGAAGCGTGGCCAGGGCGACTGGGAGATCACGTTCCGGTTCGCGGCATCGCCGAACCGCACCGGCATGACGGTCGGAAGTATTCCGGGGGTCGACAAGAAGGGCTGGGAGTACATCTGGGTGCGCTACGCCGACGTCGAGGACACAGCGGCGCTGGTCATCGTGAAGAAACCAGTCGCCGTCTACGTCGAGAAGGTCTACGATGAAGGCGACTTCGCGGCCTTGGGGATTGGAACATGACCCCCGGAAGTGACATCCTTCAAAAGGTGAAACCCGGCGACCCGCTGCGCATCCCGGCGCGGACGTTCAATGCGTTCGTCGATGCCGCGATCGACCATCAGCACCGACAGCGATCGAGCCAGACCACCGCGCCGCCACGATCCATGGCTGGCGATGCATCGCCAAACGCCGGCAACGTGGTGCTCATCCGCAACGACAGCGGTCAGGACCGCCAGCGCTTCGAGATTCTCGGCATCGATGCGCCTGTGTTCCTGCCGGCCGATCATCTCGAAGAATTCCAACGCCAGATCGCACTCGCATGTGTCGTGCCCGTCCTCGACGAACACGCGGACCGCTTCGTGATCCTCAGCGAACCCGTGCGTGCCGGCGCGATCGGCCGCGCCTGGGCCGGCGGCGTCTGCCCCGTCCAGGTCGCAGTCGATGACGAAACCTTCATGTTCGCCGAGTTGCAGGATGGCGACGCCACGGCGCTCAAGGCCGCGTCCAGCGGACCCATCACCATCTTGTGGATAGACGCCGGCACCGGAATAAAGTGGGCCATCGTCCGTTTCGGCTCCGCACCTGCGGCCGGACTGGTCCCCGTGAAGGTCTGGCGCGACGGCGGCACCACCGACGGCAGCAAGACGCAGCAGTGCAACCGCACCTATCGCGTTCGAACGATCGACGCGACAGGACCGAGTACAGGTGGAGCTCTACTCGGTACGAACCTCGCACCGAAGAAGCGCCGCCCCGTGCGCGGCAAATTGTCCGTTCCATCCAATCTCGGCGCTGGCGAAACCGGTACGGGTTACTTCAACGGCCCGGACTTCGTGCTCTACGACGCGAATGAAACGCTCGACGTGGAGGCATGTGACTGATGGGCAGCAACGGTCAGTTCGACATCGACCCCCGGACTTCCGGGGGCGGTACGTTTGGCGTTGATGAAGACGGGCGTTTCATGATCTGCGGTGAATGCTGCGGCGGACCTCCGTGTCCGATCTGCCCGGACGGAGCGCTGCCGTCGACCATTCAGGTGGACGTCGCGGGCATCACGCCGTGCGCTGTCATGTGCCGCGAAGCGTCAGGGCACAGTTTTCGGGCGACGATTCTCACCGACGTCAACGGCAGCTACACGCTGCCGAAGGACGGCGGTTGGCCGTGCTACTACGACGCCTACCGCGCCGTGCTGCAATACTACAAGCTCGAGTTCTGGTTTAATCCGACCTGCACCGATCCGCAGCACTGGCAAAGTCCGAGCCTGTGGGATCTATCCGTCGTCGCCGAGTTCTTCATGGGCGAGGACTACGGTCTCAACCCCGGCCTGAAACTTGGCGTTGCGCTTGTCGGCGGCGATTGTCCGTTCGCGGGCGTCATCGACATCACCAACGCCCCCGGACCTTGCCACGGCACGCACGTCGTGTCCAATCAGAATCCCTCGTGCTTCGAACGCGCGACCAACGTGTGGTTCGACCCATCCGGATATCGATCATCAGCCACAGGCGGCACCGCGACGGTCACGATTGCATGAAACCGCACCATCACAAACTGCACGATCAGAGCGCCGCTCGGCAGGGCAACTCGCCCGTGGGTGCATCATTCATACACCGTCTCTTACCACCTGGCGACTGGTTGTCGATGCTCATGCAAGTCGTCACCTTTGGTTTGGTTCGTCCCTGCGCCGGGTGCAAATCGCGCGTGGCAGCGATGAACCGTGCGGGGTGGTGCGGGCTGCCGATTCTGTTTCTGAGCGCGCTGGCGCAATGGTTCACGCACCTCGTCCAACGAGTGATGTCGTGGCGCGGCCGCGCTTGACCAGTGCCCGGCCGGCGGTAATGTAATAGGCATCAATTAGCCCCCGGGCTCGGCTTCGGCCTTGCCGGGCCTTTTGTTTTCGCCAACGGGGGTCAGGCACGTCAAAGCATCAACAGTTCCCGAATTGCGGCGGCACGGCGTCGCGCGGCCCCCATCGACACGCCCATCAGCTTTTCGAACTCGCTGTTGAGTACGCCCGGCACTCCAACAGGCGGTCGATCATACGTGCCGACGGCGTATATGATGCCTGCCGCCCAGCCATTTGCGTTGCCTTTCACGGGCGTTTCGCTCCCCCAAAGCATGCGCAGCGCCTTATGCGCTCGCTTGTGCATCATCGCATCGGGGTGGGACGCGAAATAACGATCAAGCAACGTCCGGCATTCAGCTTCGAACTCCGGGGATGTCGCATTCATCGCGGCGCTCCTGCAAATGATCGCGTCCATTATGCGTTATGGCCGTGTAACTTGGTGGGGCGATGTCGTGCAATCTGCGTGCAATCCATTCTGCTTGTTGGGTCTGTTCGCCAGTGCATTATCGCGATCGCCTGCGTCACGGTTTCTTCACCAGAACAAAGCGTTATCACCCACCGCAACATCCATGCCGCGTCATAAGCCCTGTATCGGCAACATCTCCAATCGCGCCCCATTTTGTGGCCAGACCCGACCGTGCTGCGCTTGACAAGTGGGATGTGCCCCCCTATAGTATCGCCTATGCTCTGTCGACCTCTTCATCAAATGACGGCGATCGTATTGATGTGCAGCCAACTTTTGGTTGCCGCCATTGCTGGACCGCTCATGGTGCAGTGCGAAGGGGGCAACGACCACGTTGCCATCGAAATTGCACATTCGAAGCCGTGCGACAAGAGCGGACCCGCATTATCCAACCGCGTTACGGTGAATGCTTCGGCGTTCGATCAACTGGATGTTCGGCCGTGCGTCGATACCAACTTGGATCAGCCCCCCGTGATGCATCCGGAACAGCGATCCGTTTTGGCGTTGGTTCCGGTTTTTCACACTCGCCATATCGCAGAACTTCCTGAAGCCCCCTTGCCTGTCTGCGGGGTACCTGCATACATCTTCTCGCCTGACTCGGCCAAGTCTCTGGCTCGCAACGTCATTCTGCTGATTTAGCACCGTCAATCGCTTCCCGTTCGCTATTGCGTGCGCGGTATCCGTGCGCGCATTCCCCAGAGATGAATTGACAGTGACCGCGCCCTTTCCTCATCAGGATCAACGTATGAACCACACAATTGAACTATTAATTTGCGCTGCCGTCGGTATCGGTCTTGCCGGGTGCGCCTCGTCGCCGCTCAACGATTCTTGGGTGCTGCGGCGTCCGCTTGGCGAGTCTTACGAAACTTACCAGCCACCCCGCGCGCTCGATCAAGCCAATTCGCAGCCGCCGGGTCACCCCGTCGATGAGCTGACAGGCGACCTATCGCTGCGTGACGCGTTGGCGGCGGCGTTGCTGGGCAATCCCGATCTCTCGCGGTTCGGGTATGACGTAAGGGCGGCGGAGGCCCGCACCGTTCAGGCAGGGCTTTGGTCTAATCCTGAACTGTCGCTTGAGATCGAAAACTTCGCCGGTTCCGGCGCGTTCGACGGTGTCGACGCGGCGGAGATCACGCTTTCACTGAGCCAGTCGTTTCCGCTGGGAGGTGATATCAAGCGACGCAAAGACCTCGCCCGTCTGCAGGGCCGGCTGGCCGGGTGGGACTACGAGTCGGCGCGGGTGGCGCTGTTGACCGAAGTCACACAGCGATACATGGATGTGCTGGCAGCGCAGCGTCAGGTGGAACTGGCCCGCGAATCTTTGGCGCTGGCGGAGCAAGTGGCCGAATCGATCGGCCACCGCATTGACGCTGGTGATGCGCCTGCCGTCGAGCGTTCACGTGCGACGGTGCCGGTGGCCACGGCGAGGATCGCGTTGCGGCGGGCGGAGCGTTCACTGGAATCGGCACGCGTCCAACTGTCGCTGACCTGGGGCAGTTCGTCGCCGGCCTTCAAAACTGTAATGGGTGATCTTGACAGTGTGGAAGCGCCGCCGCCGGTAACTGCATTCGCAGCGCTGATTAGCCAGAATCCGGATGTGGCCCGTTGGGTCACAGAAATCGCCAGCCGACAAGCAGAAATGGAACTGGCGCGGGCCGAGGCCGTACCGGATATGACCGCCGGCCTGGGCTATCGTTGGTTCAATGAGACGGATGACAGCGCTCTGGTCGCCGGCGTGTCAATCCCGCTACCGGTCTTTGATCGTCGTCAGGGCGACGTCCTTGCCGCCCGGTTCGGCGTTGCGTCGGCACGAAACCAGCAGCGGGCGGTCGAGCTGCGGATCGAAGCAGCAATCGCATCGGCGTATGCACGGTTGGCGAACGCTTACGACGAGGTTGTGGGATTGCGTGACGACGCCTTGCCGCCGGCGACGCAGGCGTACCACGACATACGCCAGGCCTTCGAGCGGGGCAATCTCGGATACCTCGACGTGCTCGACGCCGAGAGGACGCTGATCGGCTTGCGACAGCAGTATCTCGACGCCTTAGCGAAATACCACGGTTCGGTCGCCGAACTTGAGGGGTTGATCGGTCAACCTCTCGACGCGGTCAACACGACAACGCCTGTCATGCCGTCCATCGACTCAACCCAGAACAGCAGCAAGGACAACGACCATGAATAAGTACACGCTGATCACTATTGCGATCGCCGCCGTCACCGCATTGGCCCTGACTCAAACAACCTTCCCGTCATTCGTGTTCGCGCAGGCCGCGGACCATGATGAGCATGCGGGGCATGATCATCCGGCAACAGCAGCACCCAACGAAGACACAGGTCAAGATCACGACACGGCACTAAAGCGTACGCTCGAGAACCACGCTGACCACGACGATGAGGAAGCCTCAGGCCATGACGATCACAACGACCATGGCGGTGGGGAAGCCGATAGCCACGACGATCACGCCGGTCATGATGACGAAGAAGAAGGCGCGATTCGGATCGATTCAGCGACCATGAAAGAATACGGCATTGTCGTTCACGAGGCCGGCCCGGGATCTTTGGAGCAAACACTGAGGCTGCCGGGCGAAGTGGTTTTCAATGCCGACCGCATCGCCCATGTCGCCCCGAGCGTGTCCGGGATAGTTCAGGCAGTGAATCACAGCGTCGGCGATCGCGTCGATGCCGGAGAGGTGATGGCGGTGCTCAGCAGCCGCGATCTGGCTGCGGCGCGGAGCGAATACGTGGCGGCGTTGGCACGCTTGACTTTGGCGCAGGAAAACCTGTCGGCCAAGAAGGATCTCTACGCGAGTCGAATCGTATTGGCAGAGGAAAACCTGGCTCGCGACGAGCGGCTCCTTGAAGGCCGAGTCGGAACAGAACGACAGGTTCTCGAAGCACGTCAAACGCTACGTGAGATTCGCATCGGATTTGATCTGGAAATGCTCGAGGTGCAGCAGACGATCAAAGAAGCGCAAATCAGTATGAATCAGGCCGAGAGCGCCTTACACGCGCTGGGGCAAAGCGAGGCTGAAACAAAAGCGCTGGTTGATTTACCGGACACGGCGCTCGGCGAATACGAGATGCGAGCGCCGCTGGATGGGATCGTGATTGCCCGGGAACTTACGCATGGTGAGGTGGTCAGTGAACAGCCCGGAGAGGTTCCGTTCATCATCGCTGATCTGTCGAGTGTGTGGGTCAATCTGACGGTGTACCAGCGAGACCTGATACATGTTCGCGCGGGCATGCGCGTTCAGATTGAGGTTGGACACGGCATTCCCGATGCGTCAGGCACCATCGCCTTTGTCAGTCCCGCTTTGGACGAGGCGACCCGTACGGCAACAGCGCGAATCGTGCTGGATAACCCGGACGGCCTCTGGCGTCCCGGGATGTTCATCAAGGGAATCATCACGACGGACACCTACCAAAGTGCGTTGGTCCTGCCTCGATCGGCGTTGCAGGAGATCGAAGGTCGAGTTGCAGTGTTCGTGCAAACGGAGGACGGATTCGAGGTCCGGCCGGTTCAGATCGGACGTGAAACCGACGCCGCCGTCGAAGTCGCTGCCGGTCTAAAGCCAGGCGAACGGGTTGTCGTCCGCAACGGGTTCGCGCTCAAAGCCGAGATGAGCCGCGGCACGCTTGAGCATGCTGGCCACGCCCACTAATTCACTATCCCGCGTGACCGCGCAGGGCCGATGGAGAACTGTTAATGATTAGCAAACTGATTGATTACTCGCTGAACAATCGCCTGATGATGGCGGTGCTCGCATTACTGGTGGTGGCTGCCGGGTGGTGGAGTTACACGCGGCTGCCTGTGGACGCCTTCCCGGATGTGTCGCCCAACCTCGTACAGATATTCACTGTCACCGAAGGTCTTGCCCCCGAAGAGGTCGAGGCCTTCGTAACGTACCCCGTCGAGACCGCGATGCTTGGCTTGCCGGGCGTGGAGAAGATTCGATCCGTCTCCAACTTCGGCCTGTCCGTCGTGAATGTCTACTTCGAGGAAGGCATCGACATCTACTTCTCGCGCCGTCTCGTGAATGAGCGGCTCCAGGAGGCGCGAGAACAAATCCCCGAAGGTTTCGGCGATCCCGGAATGGGGCCGATCTCGACCGGCATGGGGTTGGTGCTTTTCTACTTTCTCGAAGATACGACTGGCAACTACACCCTCGAAGAGTTGCGAACGACGCACGACTGGGTGGTCGCCCGCAACCTTGCCCGCGTGCCGGGTGTGACCGAGGTACTGGGCATCGGCGGATTCGAGAAGCAGTACCACGTCGTGCTGGACCCCGACGCACTGTTGCGGTACGACCTGACCATCGCAGACGTGATCGAGCGCGTTGAGGCGAACAACCTCAATGTCGGCGCGCAATTCATCGAAGAGAACAACGAAGAATTGGTTGTTCGTTCCGTTGGACTCGCGCAAGATATGGAGGGTCTGCGGCGAATCGTAGTAAAAACCAAGGATGGAAGGCCGATCTACCTCGACGATGTGGCGGAATTGAAAGTCGGCGGCGCGGTGCGACGAGGCTTGCAGACCCGAAACGGCGAGGGCGAAGTCGTCGCCGGCATGGTGGTCAAACTGTATGGCACAAACGCTTCCACCGTTATCGAGCGGGTTGAGAACAAGATTGATGAGATCAACGGGATCCTCCCGGATGGTCTGCGGCTCGTTCCGTACTATCAGCAGAAGGACATCGTCGAGTCGTCGGTCGCGACGGTCACCGAAGCTCTTGTGACGGGCATTGTCCTTGTGGTGCTGGTTCTGCTGGTGTTCATGGGGGGGTTCCGGCCGAGCGTGGTGGTGGCGTTGGCCATCCCGTTCTCCGTGCTGTTCGCGTTCATCGCGATGTATTGGTTTGACCTGTCGGCCAACCTGATGTCGCTGGGTGGTTTGGCGATCGCGATCGGCATGATGGTCGATGGAACGATTGTCATGGTCGAAAACATCGACCGAATGCTGCGCGACGCGGACCCGGATGAATCGAGAGTTCATATCGTCGCCCGAGCCTGCCATGAGGTAGGCCGGCCGATCATGTTTGCCATTGCGATCATCATCATCGTGTTCCTGCCGCTGTTCACGTTGCAGGGCGTCGAGGGCAAGACGTTTCGGCCGTTGGCGTACACCGTGGCGCTGGCAATGCTCGGGTCGCTTATCTTCGCGCTAATGCTTGCCCCGATGCTGGGCGGATTGCTCATGCGTCGGCCCAGGTCTGACGCAAGACCGCCGCTCTGGAAGCGGCTCGTCGGAAAGCGAACGAACTCCGGCGATGCCGCCAAGAACAACATGAAGTCACAGGAACCACTGGTCGTCCGACTTCTGCTGGTTCCCTATCGTCCGATCGTCCGGTTTTTCGTTCGTCAGCGATGGGCGGCCGTCGTCTTGTCTTTGGCGCTATTGGCCCTTGGCACAATGATCTTCCCGCTGCTTGGTTCCGAGTTTACGCCGCGTCTGAACGAGGGCACCATCGTCGTCCGTCTGACACTGGCACCATCCATCTCACTAGATGAAAGCAAGCGAACCGCGCTGATTGTGGAACGGAGGCTGTTGGACATCCCGGAAGTGACCGAGGTCACCAGTCGCGTCGGCCGAGGTGAAGTTGGGGCACACGCTGACCCGATCAACTCGGTCGAGATGTATGTCATCCTCAAGCCCAAGGACCAATGGCGACAGCCCAACGACCAGGGATTCATCGAAACGCAGATTCGTGAGAGGGTCGAAGGCATGCCCGGGGTCGTGGCGAATCTGACCCAGCCGATCGAGATGACCGTGGATGAACTGCTCGAAGGCGTTAAGGCGGAACTCGCCGTCAAGCTGTTCGGCGAAGACCTCGCCGAACTCAAAGAGCAGGCCGACGCCATCGCCGCAGTACTCCGCGAAGTGCCCGGCGCGGCGGACATTCAGGTGGACCAAGTGACGGGCACGCCGCAGTTGCTGATTCGGCCGAACTTCGAGGCAATCGCCCGTTACGGCATGAATCTGTCCGATGTCCAGCACACCATCCGTGCTGCGGTCGGGGGACAAGATGCGGGGCAGGTCTTCGAGGGCATACGACGGTTCGACATCCTTGTCCGCTATACCCCCGACGCCCGAGAAACCCGCCGCGCGATCGGTGACATCCTGGTTGAGTCGCCGACCGGCCTTCGCGTGCCGCTCACCGACCTGGCCGAGATCAGGCGCATCACCGGCCCGCGCCAGATCACCCGCGAAGACACGCAGCGGTTCATCACCATCCAGAACAACGTGGTGGGCCGCGACATCGGTTCGTTCGTTGCGGACGCCCAGGCCGCCATCGACAAGAACGTGCGACTTCCCGCTGGCTACTTCACGACCTGGGGCGGTGCTTTCCGCCTGCAGCAGGAAGCGAACAAGCGGCTGGCCCTTGTCGTGCCCATCACGCTGCTGGTCATTTGCCTGTTGCTTTACAGCAGTTTCAATTCATTGGGGAACACGCTGCTGATCCTGTTGAATATCCCGCTTGCACTTGTGGGTGGCGTCGTCGCCCTGTGGATCGCCGGCGAGAACCTCTCCGTCCCCGCGTCGGTCGGTTTTATCGCGCTTTTCGGCATCGCCCTTGAGAACGGCATGGTGCTGGTCACCTACCTCAATCAGCTGCTCGAAGAAGGTAAAACCATGGATGAAGCGTCGGTCGAAGGCGCATCGCTCCGCGTTCGTCCCGTGCTGATGACCGCCGTCACCACGGCGCTGGGCCTGGTGCCCCTGCTGCTCGCGACCGGCACCGGCAGCGAGGTGCAGCGGCCGCTCGCCACCGTCGTCATCGGTGGCTTGGTGACCTCGACCGTCCTGACGCTGTTGGTCGTGCCATCGCTTTACAAGTGGTTCGCCGCCCGTGTCGAATTCGCAACACCCATCGCTAAGCAACGGTAAGTAATTGGAGACCGCCATGAAGAAAGTTGAAGCATTTGTGAAGTCGATTCGTCTCTCGCAAGTGATGCTGGCCCTTCACCATGTGGAGGGACTCTCCGGAGCAAGCATCACGCAGGCCACCGGCTTCGGTCGAGGACACGGCCCCGACGGCCGTTCCGCGCACGAGGTGAGCGACTTGAATCCCATCGTGCGAATCGAGGTGTACTGTGCCGATGAACTGGTGGACCAGATCGTGAGCGCCATCGAGGAAAAGGCCCATACGGGTTTACGCGGTGACGGCAAGATATACGTTTCGTCGATCGAACAAGCCGTTCGCATCAGTACCGGGGAACGCGACCAAAACGCAATCTGATCGAGTGGCGCTATCACGAATCAGCGGTGTGTTCGATGGACTCGAGGAAATGTTCCGTGCTGAACGACCCATAGACTCTCACCAAGGAGTACTGCTATGCAGGATCAATCGCATGAAATGCGGATCGAGCAAGTGGACGACGTGCATGTCGTTGCTCTGAGCGGAAAGATTTTGGACCCTGTGTGCATTGATGCGATCAGTGATCGTCTCAATGAACTGGCAACCAGTCAGTCGTGCCCGAAGATCGTACTGGACTTCTCAGATGTTTCTCACATGTCGTCCAGTGCATTGGGAATGTTGACGACGCTTCACGAGACCGCAGCGAACCATGAGGGCAAGCTGTGCCTGTGTTGCATTCGACCGGCGATTGCAGAAATATTCAGGATCACTCGGCTTGACGAGGTATTGGTTATTCAGCCCGGGCTGAATGAAGCTATCTCTGCCGTTCGGTAACCCATGCACCGATGGATGAATAGTCTATGAGTGACACTCTTCGATCAAGATGGATAAGGCTGCGCGACTCGTTGCGGCTGCGGCTCGTGATCACCGCGGTCGTCGTGATCGTCACGGTGAGCGCCATCAGTACGTTCATCGATTATCAGCGGGAGCGTGCGACCCTTGTTGATCGTGTCGTCACGGCCTTGCAGGACCAGGCCCGGTTACTTGAACTTGAGCTTGATGCTGACAAGCCACGCGAAGTGATTCAACAGTATGTACGTCGATTTTGCGAAACACTCAATGCCCACATCTCACCGGGGCACATCATCCTCGTCTTGAACGACAAAGGACGGATCGTCGCCGAGTCGGCCTCTCCGCAAGAAAATGACGCCAAACGAGCATTGATTGACGTTGGCCAGAGTCGCTCGATCATCCGAGTCAATGAACGCGATTACGTACAGGCAAGGCTGCCCGTTGATGACGGAATCATCATCGTCGTGGCGCAGGACATGGCAAATGTCAATCGCGAGATGCGCGGCATGCTGTCAAGCCATATTGCAAGCACGATTGCCGCCGCCGGGAGTGTCATGCTGCTGCTGTGTCTGGGTATGTATTTCTGGGCCATCCGTCCCTTCCGCCGGTTGGCTCACGCCGCCAAGGCGTGGGCTTCAAAGGATTTTGCCGCTCGGCCCACCTTGCCCGGTCCGTCTGAATTGTGGAGTCTGACTGGCGAACTTGATCACATGGCGGAAATACTTCATTGGCACGAAACGCATCGGCTGTCGGACATGGAACGGGCACGAAAAATCCAGGCGAACCTTTTGCCACGCCTGACTTGCAATTCCCATGGCATGAAGGTGTCGGCTCGCTATTGGCCCATGGAGCACGTGGCGGGGGATCTGTACGACTTGTTTGAGTTGCCCGACGGCCGGTTGGTCACCGCTGTGGTGGACATTGCGGGACACGGAGTCAGTGCTGCGCTGCTGACCGGCATTGTCAAAATGTCGCTGCGCTATCGACTGGAACAAAGCCTTGATCTTTCTGTCGCTCTCGAACAAGTCAATGCCGACCTTCTCGCTTGCACACTCGGACAGAAGTTTGCCGTCGCTTCGATTGGTATCTGGAACGCCGTGGCAGGCACGTGGACCTATGCCGCGGCCGGCCACGAAGGATGCACGACGATTATTGGCCGTCATATTCAGCATCTCGAATCCACTGGTCCGATGCTGGGCATTCTTCCAAATGGAAGATGGGACATCATTGAAGTGCCGCTGAAGCCGGGAGACCGAGTTTTTCTATACAGTGACGGTGTAACCGAGTCCGGTGTTCTAGGCGAGTCGCAACTCGGGTCGCGTGGCGTGGGCGATCTGTTGTCCGAATGCGATTCGCAATCGCTGGACGGGCAAGTCGAAAGCATCATTGCCGAGGTCGAGCGCCGCGGGCAAGGCACGACAACCGACGACACGACGATTCTGGCATTTGAGATCGCCGCTGCACCTTCGCTACAAATGCAGTCCGCTACCGCGTAGGTTCGTCGTTATCACGGTTGAATTTCGCCCAACGATGATTCGACCGTCCGTTTGGTAATACAAATGGGAACACGTAAATCTGAAGGCGAAGGACGTTTGGATGGCTGCCAACCGCAGAAACAAGCGACGCAAGAAGCCGCGTTCAAACAAGGCCAATACTCGAAAGTCGGGTTCGCCAAGCGGGTGGTTTGTCATTGGTTTCTGGGCCGTAACATTTCTTCTGATCGGAGTAACGAAATACGACCAACAAACACAGATGGAACAAAAGGGGTATGCCCATCTATCGGTAAACTGGATCATCATACTTCTGGCGTTAATTCTCATCGCGATTACATTCACGGTTCAATGGTTCCATGGCCGGGCGACAGACAAGTGAGGTAAGTTGAGTCGTCATCTGCGTTCCGGCCCAATGGAGCGACCCGGCCAGTGAGGCAATGATGCATTCAAAATCCGGCTGGGTGGGACATTGCGCGTTCCGTTCCTGATCACAGTCCACGTCAATCTCCAGGTCGCGATACCCATTTTTGCATTGACATGCCACATCCACATTGCTACCCTGACGATGAAATTGAGACCCGATCTTAATTACTTGCGTGTGGCTTGTCGGAGATTGCTCGCATGTTTGAATCATTTGTCATCATGTTACGGGAAGGGGTCGAGGCCGCCCTGGTTATCAGCATCACGCTAGTGGTGCTGAAGCGAGCGGGCCGCAAGGATCTGGAGAAGCCGGTCTACTGGGGGCTGGGTCTGGCGGTGCTGGCCAGCGTCGTAGCGACGTTCGGGCTCAACGCCTTGCCGATCAACGAGGAGGCCTACGAGGGGGTCTTGTACTGGACGGCGGCGGTCTTCGTCGCGTCGATGATGTGGTGGATGCACCGCAAGAGTAAGACCCTGCGCCAGGACATCGAGCACCGCGTGGAACGGACGGTTCAGGCCGACCCATCGCATCGTCGGCTCGAGGCGTGGGGCTTGGGCTTGTTCGCCTTCCTGATGGTCTTCCGCGAGGGTGCCGAGTCGGTCATGTTCCTCAGCGCTGTACGGTTGACCACCGATGCCGTGCTGAGCTTTCTCGGGGCGTTGCTTGGGCTGGTCTTCGCCGTCGTGTTTGCGGTGATGTTTGTACGTGGCAGCATACGAGTCAATCTGAAACGCTTCTTCGTCGTGACGGAATGGGTTCTGGCGATCTTCCTCGCCCAGTTGCTGGTCAACGGCTATCACGAATTTTCTGAAGTCGGGATCGTTCCCGCGACGCAGACGACTATGGCGTTGATTGGGCCGGTTGTGCGCAACAACGCCTTGTTCATCCTGGCGATCGTTGCGATTCCCCTATTTATCTGGTTCACCCGGGAGACGGACGAGGCCGCCGCATCGGAGCCGACAGCTTCGACCGCCGAACGCCGTCTCGCTCTGGCTACAGTGCGGCGGGAACGGTTCTATCGTGTCGGGGCTTTGGTTTGCACGCTGGTAGTCTTGCTTGCGGTGGGCGTGGTTTACGCACAGGAACAGATGCCCCACGAAGTACCGCCTCCCCAGATGCTCACGCGCAAAGGGGCCGCGGTGACAGTGCCGCTGACCGCTTTGGATGATGGCCAACTTTACCGCTACGGATTGGCGGTCGGGGATCGCGTCGTGCGCTTTCTGGCGATGAAGACTTCCGACGGTAAGGTTCGCACGAGCTTGGACGCCTGTGAGATATGCGGGACATTCGGCTACATCCAGAGTGGTCCTAATCTCTTGTGCCTCAACTGTGCGGCGGAGATCAACCCCCTGTCGGTCGGCATGGCCGGCGGGTGTAATCCGATACCGTTGGAATCGCAAGTGAACGACACGGAACTTCGGATCGGAACCGAACTGCTCGACCGCCACGCCAAGCTCTTTGACGACCGCCCCATGCCCGAAGCCAATTGCCCAATCTGCGGAATGCGCGTCAAGATCAACGAGGCCGCTGCAGTCGTTACCGAGGGGAACACCACATACTACCTGTGCTCCATGCCGAGATGCCGGAAGCTGTTTGAGCAGGAGCATGCGAACAACCCGACCGAGTAACAACAAGCCACCAATTGTGGCGCGTCGGTCCGACGGGCTCGCATGGTGCCAGGACGATCAACGTCAACGGGTTCGACTCAATCATGTTTTTTCGAATGCTTATCGAATCATTCGTTCGTCGCCGCAGCCGTAAGCTGCTGGCGGTGGCCGCCGTTTGGATCGGCTTGAGTCTGGTGATCGGACTTCTGGCTCTGGGCCTGGATGTGGGCGACAAACTCAACCGCGAGATGCGCTCGTTCGGCGCGAACATCCAGCTTCAGCCGGCCGAGGCGGCCGTGGACGTTCGCGTCGGCGGCTACGAACTGGTTGCGCCTGGGCGAACGGTTTACCTGGACGAAGCCGACCTGCCGCGTCTCAAGCAGATATTCTGGCGCAACAACATCCTCGCTTTCGCGCCACGGCTGACCACGCAAGCTCGTTTGGCAGGCCGATCCGTCCCATTGGTGGGCACTTGGTTTAACCACCATGTGCTGCTCGAAGACGCCGATCCATTCGTGACCGGTGCGGCGGAGGTCTTTCCCTACTGGCAGGCCCGCGGCGCGTGGCCGATGAATCCCGAATCCTGCCTGGTCGGCGCAGCCTTGGCGCAGGAACTGGACCTTGGGCCCGGAGACCGGGTGGAATTGACCACCGACCAACGCTCCACTTCTGTACGCATCGTCGGCGTGCTCACCAGCGGCAAGGACGAAGATGAAGCCATCGTCGCACCGCTCTCGGTTGTGCAGCGACTGGCGGGGTTGCCGGGCAAAGTCGCGGAGGTGCAGATTAGCGCTCTGACCACACCGGAGAACAAGTTGGCGGAACGTTATGGCCGCGATCCGCAGTCGCTGACGCCCGCCGAATACGAACGATGGGTTTGCACGCCTTATCCCGGCTCGGTCGCTGCCGACATCCAGAACGCCGTGCCCGGTTCATCCGCTCGGGTGGTGCGGCGGGTGGCCGAGACGCAAGGCGCGGTGCTTGGCCGCATCGATGGGCTGATGTTGCTGCTGGGCATTTTTGTGTTGATCGCAAGCACCTTGAGCATCATGGGAGTACTCAGCTCGGCGGTGCTGGAGCGGCGCGGTGAAGTGGCGCTGCTCCAGGCGGTGGGCGCTCACCGGGCCGATGTCTTACGCCTGTTCCTGACCGAAGCGGTCGCCATCGGACTGGCCGGTGGTGTATTGGCGGCGCTGACCGGCCAGGTTCTTGGTGGGTGGCTGCTTCGAGTGATTTTCGACAGCGCATCTGAACCCCACGGGGTGCTGCTGATCCTCGCGCCGTTGCTGGGATTGCTGATTGCCGTCGCCGCCAGTGTGCCGCCGGTCTGGCGCACGGTGCATCAACAGGCGGCTCGGCTGCTCCGTGGCGTCTGATTGAGGACCGTGACATGCTCGGTCGAATGGTCGTCAAAGCCATCTTGAAGAACCCCGGTGTGTCCTTATGGACACTGGGGGCGCTGACCACGTGCGCGATCCTGGCGGCGCTGTTTGCCACCATGGCAATGGAAGTCCAACAGAAGATGAGCGGGGAGCTGCGCCACATCGGAGCCAATGCCGTGGTCTATCCGATCACATCACCAGCCTCTTCACAATCGGCATCAACGCCACCACAGGTGGATTGGCCCACCATCGAGACACTGTTGCAAACGCGCGGTGTCAAGACGGCGCGGGTGGCGCTTCGCGTCGGGCTGATCGAAGGTCGCCCCGTCGCGGTGGCGGCGGCCAACCCCCAATCCCTGACCGTGATGACCGGCTACTGGTCGGTCACCGGACGTCGCCCGAGCGGCTCCGATGAAGTGATGGCCGGTCGAAGTGTGGCAAAGATGCTCGGCCTCTCCGTGGGCGGGCGCATCAACATCCAATGGCTCAGCGGCGAGTCGCCCGGCCAATACCAGGTCGTGGGCATTTTCGAATCCGGCGACGAGGACGAGGATCGCCTGTTCGTCCCACCGGGATCGCTTACCGTTGCAACGGCTGGTCCGGCGCGATTCGCACAGGTGCCGGTGACTCACCCTCAGGTTCCGGGGGTAACGGCTGGTCGATATGCTGATTGCCTGTCCTGCCACGCCGCAACTGATCCGAAAATCCGCAATGCCGCGCCGCTGCCTCTTTCCGCCGGACCGACCGGCGCAGGCAACTCGCTACCGATGACATCCGACTTCGGTTACCTTTTGATGTCGGTTCCCGGTGATGGATCGGCCATCCGAGCGTTGGAACAGGCGATCAACAATCTCGAACAACCGGTGCAACTCAAACCCCTTCAACAAGTGCTCTACGGCGAGCGGCATATGTTAACGAAAATCAATCTGCTTGCCGGTCTGGCACTGACGGCGGTGGCGGTGCTGACAGCCATGGGTGTCTGCGCCGCGGTGCTGGCGCGGGTCGTGCAGCGGCGCAAAGAGTTGGCGCTGCTTCAATCGCTGGGCGCGACGCGATGGGCCGTGGGAATGCTGCTGCTTCTGGAAAACACGGCAATGGGTGTGGTCGCGGCGGCAAGCGGATTCGTCCTCGGCACCGCGTTGGCGCAGGGTGTCGTGTGGTACGTATTCCACGCCAATGTGCAGCCTCGGGTTGCAGCGCTGGCGGCGGCGACCGGTGTGACGTTGGGGGTCTGTCTGTTGGCCGGCTGGCTGGGGGCGCGTCGGGCCTCGAGATTACAACCGGCCGCCATTTTGAGAGGTGACTGATGAATCAATCCGCAGTACTGCTTGAATACGTGACTCGCGCTTATCCCGGTGGCGTGCGGGCTGTCGATGGGGTGAACTTGAAGATCGCCCTTGGCGAATGGGTCGCGCTCATGGGACCGTCCGGCTCGGGCAAGACGACGCTGTTGAATCTGTTGGACGGTTTGGATCGACCCACGGACGGCTGCGTTCATGTCATGGGCCAGAACCTATTGCAGCTCGATGTCGATGAAGCCGCCACTTTTCGTCGGGAGAACGTCGGCCTGATCTTCCAGCAATTTCACTTGGTCAGTTATCTGACGGCTGTCGAGAATGTCATGCTCGCCCAGTATTACCATTCGATGGTGGATAAGCAGGAGGCGCTGCTCGCTCTGGAGCGAGTGCAACTGGCCGATCGCGCTCACCATCTGCCGTCACAACTATCCGGGGGCGAACAACAGCGGGTCTGCATTGCGCGAGCGTTGATCAACGATCCGAAGATCATCCTCGCCGATGAGCCGACGGGCAACCTTGACGAAGACAATGCCGACCGCGTTGTGAAGATCTTCCAGCGGCTGCATCGTGAGGGGCGAACCCTCGTGATCGCCACACACGACCCGGACCTGGGCCGACTCGCCCAACGTATCGTTTGTCTTCGGCACGGGCAGATTGTCGAGGAGTGCTCCCCGGACGGCTCCGACGCCGCGCCGCGCGCCACCGGAGCGGGCGCGAGCCACGATCGAGATGTGATGCATGTCACAGCGAGCTGACTACAAAGTGCATGGCCTGGACTGCTCGGAGGAGGTCGCCATCCTTCAACGAGAAGTCGGCCGACGGGACGGCGTACTCGACCTGTCGTTTGATGTGGTCAACGGTCGTATGTCGGCCGAGTTTGACCCCGACATCATCACGTCGGAGGTGATCGTCTCGGCAATCAATGCTACCGGTATGAAGGCGGTGCCATGGGCACAACGAAACGCCGTAACGCAGGAGAACTTCTGGACACGCCATGGCTGGCTCATCATGACCGCATTGAGCGGTGGTTTACTCGCCACTGGCTTCATCACGCATTGGGGCATCCACGGCAGCCTGGTGGACGCCTTGACTGGCGGGCACGAACCATCGCATGCTTATCCCTTGACATCGATTCTCTTGTACGTTGCGTCCGTCGTGACGGGAGCGTGGTTTGTCACGCCCAAGGCGATTCAGGCAGTCCGGCGATTGCAGCCGGATATGAACCTGCTGATGGTTGTCGCCGTCATCGGCGCGATGGCGATCGGCGAGTGGTTCGAGGCGGCAACGGTGGCGTTTCTCTTTGCCGTCTCGCTGCTGCTGGAGCACTGGAGTGTCGAACGCGCCCGCAATGCAATTGGCGCTTTGTTGGACCTGTCTCCGGCCACGGCACGATATATCTGCCCGCACGACGGCGACATCATGGAAAAGCCCGTGGCAGAAGTGCCCGTAGGTGCGACCGTCTTGGTTCGGCCGGGGGAAAAGATTCCCCTCGACGGCGTGGTCACCAAGGGAGACTCCACCGTCAACCAAGCCGCCATCACTGGCGAATCGATGCCGGTTCCAAAGTCGCCCGACGATGAGGTGTTTGCCGGGACCGTCAACGAAGACGGCGCGATGGAATTCCGTTCGACCAAGACGGCGGACGATACAACGTTGGCACGTATTATCCACATGGTGCAGGATGCCCAATCGCGCCGCGCGCCCGCACAGCAATGGGTCGATCAGTTCGCCAGGTGGTACACGCCTGTAATGATGCTGCTGGCGGTAATCCTGGCGGTCCTGCCGCCGTTGCTGGGGCTGGGTGCCTGGTCCCTATGGGGCTACCGTGGATTGGTCATCCTGGTGATTGCCTGCCCGTGCGCATTGGTGATCTCTACGCCGGTCAGTATCGTCTCGGCGCTGACATCGGCGGCGCGTCACGGCGTATTGGTCAAGGGCGGCGTCTATATGGAAGCCGCCGGACGTCTCCGTGTGCTGGCGATGGACAAAACGGGCACGCTGACCCACGGCCAACCGGAGGTCCAGGAAATCGTGCCGTTGAATGGTCATACCCCCGAAGAACTGCTGAAACGGGCGGCGGCGCTGGAAGCTCACAGCGAACACCCATTGGCGCGGGCGGTCCTGAGGAAAGCCCAAGTCCATACCGTCCAAGTCATACCCGCTCAGAGCTACCGCGCCATCCGGGGCAAGGGGGGCGAAGGAGAGATAGACGGTCGCCTGTTCTGGATCGGCAGCCATCGCATGATGCACGACCGAGGACAAGAGTCCCAGGACGCTCACGATAGGGCCGTCGCATTGGAGGATGCCGGCCATACGGTCGTGGCGGTCGGCAACGATCAGCACGTCTGCGGTTTGATCAGCATCGCGGATCGCGTCCGCGACGATGCGCCCGAGGCGGTGCGACTACTCCGATCCGCCGGCATTCGGAAAGTGGTCATGCTCACCGGTGACAATAGCGGAACCGCCAAGGCCGTCGCCGCCGCCACGAATGTGGATGAGTACCGCGCCGAACTTCTGCCCGAGGACAAGGTCAAGGTGGTCGAGGCGCTCGTAGCCGAGCATGGCCATGTGGCGATGGTGGGTGACGGTATCAACGATGCCCCGGCACTGGCAGCGGCAAGTATCGGCATTGCCATGGGTGGCATGGGAACCGACGCCACCATCGAAACATCCGACATCGCGCTGATGTCGGATGACCTACTGAAAGTCTCCTGGCTCATCCGACATTCCCGCCGAACGTTGCGAAACATCAAGACCAACATTACCTTCGCTCTGGGCCTGAAGTTCCTGTTTATCGTGCTGGCCATTGTTGGCTTGGCATCGCTGTGGATGGCCATCGCCGCCGATACAGGCGCAACGCTACTGGTCGTCTTCAATGGCCTGCGGTTGCTTCGGGGTTGAGGTCCATTCCATAAGGTGGCCGGCCCAGAACGCCATACCTGCCATTTCGTGTGGCTGCGTAACGCCGGCGGGACTCGTTCCGTCTAAACAAATGGATAGCGGCAAACAGAGCGTTCCCTGCACGCCGCTGCTGACTTTAGAAAGGAAACGATCATGAAAAAGCCCCTCGCCATTGTTGCTCTTGTCGCCGTTGCGGTTCTTGGTGTGGCCAGCCTTGGTTGGGCGGCCGCCCCGGCGGGAAACACACCGACACGCCACGCCTACAGGACCGATGCCGATTACGGTTACGGTGCCAGGCATATCCGCTACGACGGTGGCCATGCCGCCCGATGGGATTCGCGCTACCGCATGTGCGATCACAACTGGTTTGCCCGGATCATGCCTTGGCATCATGACGATGGTTACCGCCGCGCGGGCTACTGCGATTGACCAGTCTATCATGATCCATGTGGGACAATGAATCGGGGGAGCCGGCGCGGCAACATCATTTACGGATGGCTGGCTCGTCGCTGCGGACCGATGTCCAGTTCAGACTCGCCGGGCCACCGGCGTAACGCCAGCGAGGGTCGTTCCGACTGAACTCCTGGAGTGACACGTGAACGACGACGAACTGATGGGGCTGCTGGAAGGGGCAAGGTCAGGCGAAACCGAGGCCCTGACCGCCCTGTGCGCCCGCTATTACCCGAAGGTGCTCAAATACATGCGCTACCGAGTAGCAGCGGACCTCGCGGAAGACCTCACCAGCGAAGTATTCGTCCGCGTGCTCAAGAATCTGAACCAGCAACAAGGCTCTTTCCCCGCCTGGCTGTTCCGGATCGCTGAACGGGTTGTCGTGGACGATCGGCGAGCGGCCGGGGCAAAGAAGCGCACCGTGATGACCGCCATGACCGAGCAATACGAAGCACAAGCCCACGACAACGCGAGCGTCCCCGACACGGTGGCGGCGTGGATCGATCTGGAACAGGCGATCGGCAAGCTGAGCGACGACCAGCGGCAACTGGTCACGCTCAAGTTCATCGAGGGTTTGGGCAACGACGACGTGTCGGCCATCATGGATCGCAGCCCCGGCGCGATCCGGGTGCTTCAGTTCCGGGCGCTGTCGGCGCTGCGCGGCCTGCTGGCCGGTCGGGAGGTGCGCTATGGAACGTGAACAGCATCTGGTGGACACGCTGGACGCCTGCCTTGATCAAGTGCGTGGCGGCCAGACCATCGACGACGCGCTGGCCGAACACCCGGCGGATGCCGAAGCGTTGCGGCCCCTGCTGGATATCGCCACGCGCCTGGAGTGCCTGCCCGACCCCAATGTTTCCCTCGCGGGTTTGATGAAGACGCTCGGCCGACTGGGTAGCCAGACGTTGACCGCCTCCCGCGCCGAACCCGCGCCGCGCAAGGTCCGGTGGTTCAGTCGGCCTGTTTGGACACGGGCCGCCGCGATCGTCCTGGTCATGTTCCTCATCGGATGGGGGACGGTCAACGCTTCGGCGGGCGCGATGCCCGGTGACTTCCTCTACCCGGTGAAGCTGTTTACCGAGCGGGCACGATTCTTCCTGACGCTCAACACCGAGGATCAGGCGGAGTTACGGATCGTCTTCTCGTCACGGCGTCTGCGTGAAGCCGTGGCCCAGCAGCAACGCACGGGCCAGGCCGATCCACAGATTCTCGATCAAATGCTGGAGGAAGCTCGCCTCGCGGTGCTCGCCGCCCCGCAACTATCCGAGCCGAACCGTCAACTATTGGTGTCGCGGGCTGCTTACTTGACGGACTACCAGCGCGACGCGCTGGACCGGTTTACTTCAACGGGTCACCCACAGGAACAAGTGATCGCGCGATACCGCGACATGTGTTGGGAGCGCGGCCGGTGGATGCGACAGATGCTCGCTCCAGGCGAGGACGCAGCCCCGTCAAACCAACAGCCGCAAGCTCAACCGAACTGGCGACGCTGGTGCGACGACTGCCCCATGTGGTGAAGACCTGTATGAATGACAAACTGGAACCACTGTAGGTTCCCGACAGACTGGGTTATCCTTGAACAGGAGTTGTCCTATGTCACATCGTAGCACTTTGAGCGCGCTGACGATTTTGTTGGCGGTCGGTGGTTTGTTCGCCGTCCTGGCCCACGCGCAAGACACGCCTCCTGCCGATGCCGCCGCCAATCCGCCGGGCACGATGAATCAGGCCCAGTGGATAGACATGATGAAGCAGATGGGCCTGTCCGACGGAATGATGATGCGTTGCCGCATGATGACGGCAGCGCAGATCAATGCTTACGATCCGGCGTCGGTTCTGACCTACCAGACCGGCTTGGGCCTGAGCGACGAACAGGTCAAGAAGGTTCAGGCCATTGCCGACCAGGCGCGGGAGCAGGTCAAGGCGGTCCTCACCGCGGAGCAGATCGCCAAACTCCAACCGATGGCGGCCGGGCCGCAGAACATGATGCAGATGCATCAGCACATGCAGCAAATGGCCCAGCAACATGGTTGGCAGTGGAATCCCGGCATGCTGATGTGCCCGAGGATGGGGACACCGACCACGCAGCCCGCCCCCGGGGACGCCCAGCGACAGCCGCAGAACCCGATGATGTGGTGCCCGATGAACTGCTGGTGAGTCGGTATCCACGGCGCACTCATACCGCGACCGCCAGGTCTTCCGCCGGCACCTGCACCGTGCTGCGCAGGTCAACACCCAACGCATCAAGCACGCGGGCCGCTCGATCCAGTGTGATGCCGTGGTACTCGTTGCGCTCGTCGCGGGAAACCTGCGATTCATGCACGCCAAGGCGCTCGGCAAGTTGGCGCTGACTGATGCCGCGTGCGATGCGCAGCGCGATCAGCAGGTGCCCCAGGCCGCGCAGGTTTCGAATCTCCTCAAACTCGCCGCGCTTGAGGCGCTCGTAGCTTTCGACCTCTTCCTGGAGCTGCAGATGAAACGAGCGCATGGGGTCAAGCACCCGCTTCACCTCGTCGGGCGACAGGTCCATCTTCTCAAGCTCGGCCTTTTGCTGTGCGATGCGCTGCTTCTCATCGGCCAGCCGCTGGACCGCCTCACGGTATTCGTTCTCGTTGCGGATCATGGGTGACCTCCGATCCTGATGATGCCTTTGGGGTGTCCGTCGCGCCGTGACTGCCTGAACGCGGCGGGAAACTCAAGCTCATGTCCGTGCTTGTCGCGGATGCCGCTCACCTGGCCGACGTGCGGGTACAATTCCACGCGGTACTGATGCCACATCGGCAACTGCTTCTTCGGGTATCCGCGGTAGGGCCGACGCGTCGTCGGGTCCCACGTCCAGACCTTGTGCGGGTCGAGCAGGTTGAGTTCCCGTTCCAGATCGCCCGAGGCCAGGCGGCGCAGATCGCAGACGAAGTAGCCGTCGATGTCGTTGGGGTGGTCCTTGTCTTCCACGAACGAGCCGTTGACGAATATCTCGGTGATGCCGACCTGCCAGAGTTGGGCCACCATCACGCCGAGGTTGTCGACCAGCTTCAGTCGCCATCCGCTGTCCCAATGCGAATCTTCTCGTGATGGCTGAGGATCTTCGATCAGGACAGATGCCCGCACCTCATCCAGCGTGAGCGTGTAATCTGCCGGCGGCAGCAACCCATCATCCGTGAACGGTGGCAACATGGTCATTGCATCGGCTCTCCAAGCAATACACTTTAGCCCAGCTTGACAATTTAGTCAAGTCTATGCGCCCAGCGAACCAGTTAACCGGCCGGTTGCGAGAGCGCCCGTGTGTTCGGAATCTGCTCGTACAGGCCGAGAGACCGTGTTCGCTACTTGTTAAATCCACAAGGCCCGGTATATTCATGGGTTGTAATGCTCCCAGAGTTTGAAACCCGTTCGACTCGGGGAGTTTTTTCAAGCAAGGCTCGTGTCTAAATGACGCGAGCCTTTTTTTATGCGCGTAATTGGGCTTGTAAAATGCCACTATTAGTCACTGTGTTCAAGCGATATGGACGCGGGTTGCCGTCGCGAAATACGCTGTGCTTCTCCAATCCGTTAACCGCATTTTCCCGGATTCTGTCAACTCTCATCCCAATTCTCAGACTCTCGCCGACAGGACAGAGTACGGGTTAACAGGGACGATTGGAAAAAGGTGGCGAACTGTTGATTTGGGTATCGAACTCGTCGCATAATCCTTGCTTTAGTGTCTCGTATTATCAGAAATGGTTTTGAGCTTATCGCGCAATAACGATGCAAATGCACTCTCATCAGAGACATCGCACGTGTAATTCCAAGCCCAATCAACAAAAACAAGTGGGTGTAGTCTTCCAAGTGCCGCAAACGCATGGGTTGCTGCTTGAATCGCAACTTCGTCCTGTTCAAACAATTCTGTCCAGATATTGGCAACAATACCATCTTTATCCCAGTCGATGAATACTGCACAACAGTCTGATGTTCCCCATGCTGCCGTTTGTTTACACAATTCGCGATGAGAACTGTATCCGGTGTAAACCACATCATAAGGCGGCAAATACGGAGAAATGATTGGACCGATGATATCCTTCTTGATCGCAAGCGTGTGGAATTCCAAAGGTGCTTCTTGACGAACATAAATGTCTGTCCATCCGTAACCATTCGGGTCACGATGAGCGTCCGAAAATTCTTTGATCTTTTTTATCTCGCTCTGCGCGTGCGCGGAAGCATCACGTGGAAGCAACTGCTGTTGGCAATAGTCATCCTCGTGGAAATAAATTTCACGTTGGCGTTTTTTTCGATGAAAGAAGTGGCGCATCAGTAGTCCTTTGGTTCTTCAATGAATTCATAAGGAACCGCCTCGGTTAGCCAGACGCCGTTTTCCGAACAGTAGAACACATAACCAACCGTGTGCATATCGCTGGCCCTCACTTTCAAAATCACAGGGCGACCATGGCGCATGCCAACTTTACGGGCTGTCGCTTCATCAGGTGATAGATGAACATGTTGCCGGTTCATTTTCCGAAGGCCATTACATCGTATGGATTCCAAAAAACGATCCGCTGTTCCATGAAACAAACAAGCGGGTGGTTCAATGGCACTAAGTGCAAGATCAACAGATACACTATGTCCCTGATTGGCTCGTATTCGCCCATCACGAATGACAAAACGCTTTTTGTCATTCTGCGTAACGACCTCTTGAAGCAAGTCAGGGGCAATGCTCTGGCCGTTGCTCGCACAGGCTTTCAGAAGCACATCAATATCGACCCATCCCTCAGTGTCTAGAGCGATGCCGATCAATTCTGGCTTGTGCCGCAACACAAGGCTTAAGAATTTACTGGTTTGAATGAGTTTCTTATCCACGGAGTTTCCCGACCCCTTTCGCTTCGTCCCTAACGTTTCCGCCCAGTTACTCAGCTGCGAGACCTTGGCAAGCGGTGTTGACCACAAACCCCCCAAACGATTTTACTAGCCGAACGCGCCGGCTGCGAACTCTAGCCGCGTCTGGTTAGCCTTTGAGCAGCGCTTCACGGATGTTTTACCTTTGGGTATTGGCGTTTTGCAGGGCTTGGTGGGTGAATTGGTTTCGGACCGGGCCGCTGTCAACGCCTTCCAGTTGAACGAGCCAGATCAGTGCGACATTACTCTTGGGATAGATCGTCATGTTGGTGGCATAGGCACCACCATGCCCGAAGGAACCATCCCTTTTGGGGTTGACTGCAAATCCCAGGCTGTAGTTGTTGGGAACCGCATCGCCGGTTTGTTTGCTGCGGATTTCAGCCATCGATTTTTCAGAAAGATATCGCTTACCATCGGCGATTGCGTCATTGAGCAGCATTTGACAGAAACGCGCCAGGTCAGGCCCTGTTGAAAACAGTCCGCCACCAGGAGCGGGAAAACGGTCTGAGCGATCCAGGGGGGCTTTGAAATAGCGGATCGGAATCTGCTTGAGCTTGCCAGTGTTTTTATCAAGGGTATAGGACTTGGCAAGACGTTTGAGCTGCTCCTTTGTGGGGAAGAAGGTGGTGTCTTTCATCCCCAGCGGGTCGAAAATGCGGGTTTGTAAAAACGCTTCGTAAGACATGCCACTGACAATTTCAATCACGCGGCCGACCGTGTCGATGCCTTGATTGGAGTAGCTGTATTTTGTCCCAGGCTCAAATTGCAACGGGTTCATGGTGAAACTGATCACGGCATTTTCCAGTGACAACCCGCTTAGGTCATGCCACTGAAGCGGACTGAGAAATGGCAAGCCTGAAGTATGCGAAAGCAGGTGTCGTAGTGTGATCGGTGTCTTCTGTCGGGTCAGTGACATGGTGGCATCATCTTTTTCCTTGACCACCCAAAGATGATTCATCTGAGGAATATACTTACTCACCGGATCGTCGAGTGAGACTTTTCCTTCATCCACCAGCATCATAAACGCGAACCCCGTGATGGGCTTACTCATCGAAGCGATCCAGAACAGGGCATCTGATTGCAAGGGTTGTTTGGTTTGCAGGTCAGCATAGCCATAAGATTCGTTGCTGATGATCTGATCCTTACCCACCGCGATCATGGTTGCGCCCGCGATGGTCTGCTGATCGATGGCCTTGGAGATACCGGCCTGGAGATTCAGTGGGGTGGTGCTGATGCCAACGCTAGGTTCACCGCAGACAAATCGCCAGCCGGCCGAACCACTTAGAACCTTCACTGCAAGGACATTTTCGCCTGCTTTAACGGGGAAATTGACGACATGGTCATCGGGGATATAGCGATTGGTCCCGTTGCCACGATCCATGGTGTCGAACTCTTTTTTGCCGTTGACATAAAGTTCCATCCACCAGTCCGCGGAAACGCCTAACCGCATGGTTCCTGCTTGATCGCTTTGAAAAGAGTTAAAAAGGATTGCTGTGTTTCGCTCCTTGACACTGCCAGCCAACTGCCCCAGATCCAATGCTTGATTGATTAACGGGGCATTGATGCGTTGAACTTTCCCGTTGGGTGAATCGAGTTGATCAGGAATTTTAGCCAATGAACTGGGAGTCGTTGCATGCAGGAAGACAGACCACTGGTTTTGAAGTTGTGGTGATTGCACAAGCTGTCGATAAGCGATGGAGCCCAAATGCAAGGTCGTGGGGACACCCAATTTCCCAAGCTTGATAGACAGATTATTGCTGCCTTCTGCGCTAGCGGTGAAGATGAGCTTGACCGTCTGCCAACCTTTGTAAATTTTAGTTTCAAAATCCGGGCTGGATGTCGAAGGTGCCAGTGACAGGGTCCCGGTGTTACTGGCCTGACAAGTGAAGTTCAATTCATATCGATGTCCAGCCTTGATACGCTCATCCAATGGTACGTGTAACTGGATGTCTTTTGCAGTGGAGCCCGGTTGGAATTCTGTGCAAATCACCTCAAGAATGTTCTGTCCATCGGGTGTTTTGATCGCAGAATGACGGTTGATTGATGCCTTGCTGCCTGGACTGGTATGGAGTTTGGCATCTGCTAAATTCGCATAGACCAAAGCATTCGCAGATTCAGCGACCGCCGTGTGACCTGTCCCCAGAAGCATCAACAAACAGACCGCTTGACACCAGATTATTCGTTTCATCAATCATCCTCTACTGATCAGAATTCCAAGACGCGGGAAAGAGAAACAGTGTAGAGAATTCTGACCCGATTGCCTACGGCGAAATCGGCGGAAGATTTGAGAATATTTCTTTTCTGAAACTTATATTTTGTGCGATTGATTATCACGATATCGATGACTGTCAAGCGATTGTCTTGCAGGTCTGTTGGTAAATTTGTTCGACGGGTTTATTGCAGATGGTAAAGCCTTTATCACCTGCTGGATCACCCTTGTATTGTGGTCGATCCTGGCGTTCGTCCCACTTCCACCAGAAAAAGCCATGCCACCAATCTTCTGGAGCAAAACTATCAATGATGGCTTGTAAATAGTTGGCCTGCTCGGTTCCATCGTAGTCACCTTCATTGCGGTAATTTGAAGGTTCGACTGCTCCGCCGGTCACCGAACGGCAACCACACTCAGCGAAGAACACCGGCTTGCTGAGTACCTTGGAAATTGCTTTCATGTTGGCGACCTGCGGTTTGAGATGTTCAATCATCTGCTCAACCGTCGCGCCACCTTGAGTTGCGCCAGGCAGGTAATAGCTGTAGCCCACTTCATCGAGATCTTGATACCACGGTTGCCATGGGCCGGTGGCATGAATGTCAAATGCAGCGACGGGATCACGGGGCTGTGTGGCATTGTAGGTGACGCTGCCGTGGTAGACAGAGCGGACCGCTTCGATGGCACGTTTCCAATGCTCGTTTTGAGGCTGCGCGCCTCGCATTTCACAACCCACACAAAACCGCTGTACGCCCAATGTCTCAGCCATTTGTGCATAGTGTTTGATTCCCAGGGTGTAACTGCCAAACCAGTGGGACCAATAGTCAGTGAGAATGCCCTGGATCATTTGCTGGGGACCGGGAAAATTGATTGCGCCGCGCCAACTCGAATCCAGAATTTCGATCATCGGTTTGAGCATGACCTTCATCCCTCGATTATGTAGACAACGAATCGCATGTTCCAATTCATGATCGGTGACCGAATATTCGTAGTCTCGAAATACGCGCGTGCTGGCAAAGGTTTCCTGCATCATGTTGACCATCAAGGCAACATGCGTCACGCCGATGCGCTGCATATGATCAAAGTCCGCTTGAGCTTGCTCGGTAAGGTAATCACCAGGCTTGGACATAAAACCGTAGCTCATGCCAAGTGAAAGATCGCGTCGATGGGCATGCGTGGAATCGTTTGTGCTGATGGACATGTCGTACTTTTCCTGCTGATGGATGCTGCAATATTTTTGTACGAATTATTTTCACAGAATTCAGTGATGCTTAAGACGGGATGAACGTTTATTCTGTTGGCGTGTACTTCAATCATTTTAAAAGCCGTCACAGTATGAAGTCCAATCCTAAGCTGCAAACATGCAACTGCAACTGTTTTGGTGACGACCCGTGATGTCGCCGATGTGCATGGCGTGATTTGTCCTACGGTTTCTGCGGTCATGCATAACAAGCGCCGAATCAGTCAAAATCGGCGAGATTAAATTTGTCAGATTGCCATGAAACTCAGCTCTTATCCAAGCTTGGCAGCCCAGCTACTACACAGCATAAAAACCGCCGAGAGCTGTTTGGGTTATGGCATTGGGCAAACCTATATCACCTTGGCATGCACTCAGTCGCACAAGTAGTCCACCGACACCATTGGCATCGAGCCAGACTTTCAACATAAATGGTCTCTTGACTTTGCTCGCCGTCATCATTTGCATGGTGAGATATGTAAGTGTGCCTTGTTGGAATTGGGTTAAGTCAAATGAAATGAATCGTTTCAATGGCATGGGGAATGATGCTTGGGGCAGAAAACCACCGGTTCCTGCGGGTTATTCCGCTTGGACATTTGTCTGGAAATGGGATTGGGTAAAAGAAATGATGGATTGTCCTTGATTTATCAAATGTTGTGAATACACTTTATCCAAACGCTTGGACAAATGTATATGGTCACAACACTGGCAGATATCGCACAACACGTGGGCGTGGATGTGTCCACGGTCAGCATCGTCTTAAACGATCGACCCAAGGCACAGAGACTCCTCAAGGAAACCCGGCAGCGGATACTCGATGCGGCGCGGGAATTGAACTATCAATCCAGTTTTACCGCGCGAGCCTTGGCCAGTGGCAAAACGTCAACCTTGGCATTGGTCTGCGGGGGGATAGACAATCCTTATTTTGCCCAAATTGCATCCACTGCTTTGGAACAGGCTGCCAAACTCGGCTACCACCTGTTGATCAACGCGGTCCGTTGGGAGCAGGAGGAAGAACGCCGAGGCGTGCAGATGCTCCTGTCCAGGCAAGTCGATGGCATGTTATTACATACCGGATGTCTCAACGATGATTCGCCCCTGCTTAAGCAACTGATCAAAGACAACTATCCGATTGTGATGCTCAATCTCCCCAAACGCTATCAGCATGTCAGCGAAGTCTATTCGGACTTTTACCCGGGCTTGCTTGCAGCGGTGACTCATTTAAAAGCGCTGGGCCATCAACAGGTACATTTCGTGGAGTATCTGCGGATGAAGCATCAGCCGGTGGCGCCCAAGTCCGTCACGTTTGACAAAGTCTGCCGTGAGTTGGGCGTCAAGGCCAGTGTGTCTTATTGCGATTTATCGACTGAGGCCTGCATGGAAAAGGGCAGGCAGTTGGCAGAGAGTCCGCATCAGGCCGTGATTGCCTACAGTGACAACGCCACGATCGGCATCATCAACGGCCTCTTGGAACTTGGACGTGATGTGCCAGGTGATATGGATGTCATCGGCATGGACGGCACACGCTGGTCAGAGCAATACAACCCGTCCTTGGCCTGTGTGGTTCAGGATGACGTTCAGTTGATTAGTCAGTCACTTGAAATACTGCTGGCGAAAATCAAAAATCCGCAGATGCCGTGTTCGCATGTTGCCGTACCAACTTCTTTCCGAATGGGACGCAGTGTTGGGATGGGGTAGATGAGATGGCAAACCAACTCCGGGCCAAGCTGTTTGAAGGATCAATACGACAGGAGTATTACATATGACAAGGCAAAAGACTTTTAATCGTGAAATTATTGGTTTCACACTGGTTGAATTACTGGTGGTGATTTCCATTATTGCGATATTGATTTCCATTTTGCTTCCGGCATTGCGAGAGGCACGTGCTTCGGCAAGACGGATTACCTGCGCGTCGAACCTAAAGCAATTGGGCGTAGGGGTGGCTGCTTATACCAGTGATAATGATGATTGGATGGTCGGCCGATTCTGGGCAAGGGAATTGACACATTATTTGGACCCCGGCCGAAAGAACGGTGTGGCTAATGATCCATTAATTTCATGGATTTCCCGATGTCCGGGAGCGCCACGTGAAAACTCTGTCTCGACTTTGAACCTCACTTACGCTTTGACAGGGGTGTACTACAATTCCAGTTCATTTCTGGCCACTACGGCAGACACTTCAAAGCATGTACGAATCACAGATATCAATATCCCCTCGAAAAAGAGCGTACTAACCGAGTATTGGCATGGCGGAATACAAGGAACTTGGGGAGCGAGTCACTTAAACGATCAACGCGTCAGGGCGGTACACAACCAATCCGCCAATTTCCTGCTGGCAGATTTTCATGTTCAAAATCTGCACGTTGAAGCAGATGCCAATGACAATGTGCAATGGTTGGCTGATCCTATTTACCTTTACAACAGCAAAATTATCAGTTCACGTTTTTAATGATATCTGCCGCGTTTTTTTGAACCATTGCATTGGCAGAAATGAAGGATTGTTACGGATGAAAAAATTGTGTTGTGGATGTGTCTTTCTCGCTTGTATGTTTTGGGTCACGCATCTGAGTTTGGCCCAGGACCTGTTTCCTGCTGCCGATGCAACCGGCCTGCCATTGGAGACACCGCCTGATGCGCATGTCGAGCTGGATGAACATGGCAATCTGACGATTGAAGGTCGTGCCCGATATTTCGTGGGCACGCAGTTTGTCGGCGCGATGCGCCATGATTTTAAAATGATGCCCTGGGATGATCCGAAGTACGATTGGATCTACGGCGGGCCGGTGAATTACAACTATGCCCGGCGATTGGGGTTTGACTCGGTCGGTTTCTTCATGCAGCCGGGTTGGATTCGCAGTCATGATCCGAACCTGATTTTGCCGATGTGCTTCCCGGCTGATGAGAACTACCAGTTGCAGGTGATGTCAGAAATGCGACTGCCGTTGTATGTCGATTTCACCTGCGCGCCTTGGAGTAATGGTTTACTGGTCAAAAGTGAACGCATCCATCCGGCGGCAATCAATACCGCAGGTCACAGTTCCCAGGGCAATCACTGGGTGCCTTACAGCATCATCACCCCCGAAGGTCGCGCTTTGTACCGGGACATGTGGGCTTACGGCGCCAAGCAGATTGTCCAGATGCGTGGCAATCCCTTGTTCTACGAGTTATTCAACGAGCCGGCATACAGTGAAGTCTCACCTGCCAATCGCAAGGCGTTTCTCAACGCGATCCGCAGTGATTTTTCCAGCATTGATCAGCTTAACCAGACATGGGGCAGCAAGTACACGTCCTTTGAGCAGGTGATTGCATTTCGTGATCCAACGGATCACCCAGGCTTATTTGTGCAATGGTCCAAGTTCCTAGAAGACGCGTTCACTTCGCTTTGTGCTGAAGGTGTCAAGACCATTAAGCAAATCGACACGCGCGATTCGATCCTCTTTACCGTGCAGACTCTCGGTGGCAATTATGCACGTGTGGTGCCCTCGACCCATGTCAACGTTTACGACATAGGCCAGATCGTCAATGCCATCCAACTCCCGACATCCGGCGGCTTGCGTTCGCTGACGCATCTGACCCAGGCACCTGCCGAGGTTGCCCAGGCATCGAATATCCCTCAGGGGTTGGCCGAAGGCATTTTGCAGCGGCACATGTTCCGGGCACTGGCAAACCAAGGCAACAAACCCGTCTTCAACGGCGAAGCCTACGGTTACCAGGCCAAAGGTATCCGCAACATGTATTGGCTGGACCTGATGCGCGGATGCAATGCCGGGTACCTGTTTTCATGGAACAAACGAGCCTGGGACAAACTCTGGAAACAACCTGAGGGCGGCAAAAAACTGGCTGAAAAATTCCCGTACATGATGCTCAACAATGTGGCCAACACACCGCAGTCTCTGGCTGGCCCCATGGATTTTAAAAAGGAATTGGCCACCGTCAATGACCTGGTCGTCCCCCGTCAAAACCGACCGGCATCGCGCGTCGCGCTGCTTTTTTCCTATCCGACCGAACGCTTCTCACAAGTCTCCGGAAGCTCGGCACATCACTTGATCCGCCAATATGCTGCGGCATTGGAACTGTCGCATTTTGCCATCGACCTGTTGTTTGAAGAACAGTTGGCCAATGGTGATCTGTCAAAATATGACGCGATCATCGCAGCCGGAACGCAAAACACCTATCCGCAGACACCAAGCTATCTGACCGAATTTGTCCGCGGTGGCGGGACGGTGATTCTCGGTCAGCAAATCATGGCCCAGACGGAATACGGCCTGGATCAGCAATGGGAACCGGTTGCTGATTTACAGTTGCGCCAACCCACACAGCACGCTGCCGGAGCGTTGGATTTGACGTTTAAACAATCCGCGTTGATTCCCGGTGAACTCAAGGCCAAGCTGCAATATGCTGTGCATGCCTCCGACGCCTGGCAGACACTAGCAACATTACATCAGCAGCCCGCGTTATTGCGCAAGACCTTTGGCGACGGGCAGGTTTATTACCTGGCTGCACACATGCCCGACTATGCTTTGGCGTCGTTACTCACCGGTGTCCTAGGGCAAGAGGATCTCAAAGCCCAATGTGAATTATCACGCGTTGATGATGGGCAACTTGCAACCAACGTCGAAGTTCACTTGCGAAAGTCCGGCGATTTGACAGTGTGTTTCCTGTTTAATCACGATGCCTATCCCAAGCTGATGCACCTTGACATCCCGGGCCTGACGGCTGAAAACCATGTGTTGATCGATCCGATTTCAGGCATGCGTTTACCGATGGATCAGCACAAGGCAACCGTTCTGATCAAGCCCGAGGATCGATTGGTTTTGGTTTACGGCCCCGAATCACAAATTCAATCACAGTTCGGTAAGACGCAATTGGCTGACATCGATGTATTGAAACAGCTTTATGCCCAATCTCAAATCAAAGCGCCTGAGGATAAGGACGAGACGACATTCAAGTTTGAAATCGATGACAGCAAAGCCGTGCCTGTGAATCTCAAGCCTTATGTCAATCGCGGTTTTGTGGACAAGGTGGCAAACGATGGCAAGGGCGGCTGGACGGATCAAGGTGAAAATTCTCTGCAAGGTGTTCCCTGGGGATTGCAGAATTTCCTGGGAGTTCCCTTTGAACTGATCCGATTTGATGAGAACTTCAACAAGACCTGCATCGTGCTTCAGTCCACCCGGATGAGCCATGTCCCCTTGCGGATCGATGGGGTCAAAGTGAACATGCAGGCCAAGGCGATGTATTTTCTGACCACAACCGCCTGGACCGCCAAAGGCACCGAGGCGATGCGATTTGTGATCCATTACGAAGATGGTTCGCAGGCGACGGTGCCGGTGGTTTGTGGCCAGCAGACGCATGACTGGTGGGTCAAACGCGCAATTGATCCGGCATTGCCCGGGAAACTGGCATGGAAGAATTCGCAGAAACGCGGGCTGTTTGCATTCCGTTGGCAAAACCCGCATCCGGATCGAACCATCGATCGATTGGACGTGGTCTCGGCCAATAATCAGCCGATCCCCATCGTGGTGGCCATCACCGTTGAGCAGCCTTGATTTGTAACCAATATGGAGTTTGTCATGTACCGTCACCATTGGATTGGATTATGGATACTTCTGGCATGGGCTGTTGTCGTCCCTACGCAGGCCCAACCTGCCAACGACGCGGATGCCAATCGCGTGGAGATCTTTTGCGGCCAACTTATCAAAGGTTGGCACACGGGGGGTTGGAACGGTATCGCACTCAAGCCGATGACCGTCGAAGAAAATCAACCCGGTATGCTGAAGTTGACCGTTGGCAAAGCTGCTAAAAATTGGGGTGGTGCATTTCTATCCACAATCCAGCCCACCGAAAAAACAAAACATGAAATTCAACTCACCGAAAAAATTAAACAAGCTGGTTACCTGGTTATGCAGGTCAACGGCAGTGAAGATGAATGGGGTAACCACGTCGGGCAACAGAAAATTCAAATCAACATCGCCCAGCGCGAAGCAAAAAGTAAATGGAAACATGGCTCAAAATTTCTGCATCTAAGCAAGTACCTTCAGGATGGCAAGATTGATCAGGACGCAACCACCTGGCAGCAGGTTCGAATCCCAATGACAGACCTCTTGGCCAAGGAATCACTACCTGCAATGGGTGCCGTGTTTTTCCAGTACATCGGCGAACCGGCCAGCAGTGTCTTGATCCGCGATTTGCATATCGCCTATTGATCGTGATGCCAGGACAGCTTTACCTGGACTGCACCGACTCCTCAAAGCCGATGCATAAGAGCGTGTCATTGTCAGGGGTGATTGGTTGGCCATCGCGTCCTAATTGGTAACATTCAAGCACCTGTTGATCTGACAGAACACGGCGACTCAAATACAACTCATCAAGGTTCAGCGTGGCCTTATGCTTTGCGTTGGCGCTGGATTGCCCGATGTGCAGTTTGCTGTAGCCAAAGAGCGGGGTGAGGGTGACGTTGTTTCGTTCTTCTATGATCTTGCCATCCATATAGAGACAGATCGTACTTTGGTCAGTGGTTGTGGGGTTGACTTGCCATGTGATTGCGACGTGATGCCAGGTGTTTGCTTTCCAGTTTTCGATGGGTGTGTTGAGGCTGGTGTAATACTTGCCAGGCTCATGGTAGGGCGATCGACCTTTTTTGATCAGCAAACTCAGCTTGCCCTGATCTAATGCCGCAAACGTCCAGTCTGGATTGTTGCTAGCTGTGCCGAAGAGAAACTGACCTTTGGCGTCGGCAAGGTCGATGGGGAGTTGGACCCACATGGCAATCGTACCGGCATCCATCCGCAGATTATGCGTGTCGTAACTCACATTGGCAGTTGCATCAAAATACGCTGCCTTGCCGATCTTGCCTGGTACATAGGACACCTTCTTTCCGATGGGTATGCACTTGGGCGCAGGTTCTTTCTCCACCACCGCCCCGGGTATCCATTGTGGTAATTCAGATTTGGCATCATTGATTACTCGCCAGGTTTGTGTGATTGCAAGCGATTCATTGGGTGCTAACGCTTTGGGTTGGCCGATGAGTTCCATGTTGAAATAGTCTTGTTTCTCGCTGCAAAACAGGTATGCCGACGCTTGCGATGGATCGAAGGTATGAATCACAGCTCGGTTTTTAAGTGGGTTGGCAATGGCCCAGAAGCCGTCAGTTTGTATTGAAGGTCCGTCGTGATGTTCAACAACCATACCTTGATGAATCTGTTTAGCTGGGTCACGAATCCAGATAGGATAGTTGCCAGCCTCTTGCCCCAAAGTCAGGCTCGGATGGACACGTAAGACAGACGATCGCGATTCCCCAGAAAGGTTGGTCAGTACCGATTCAATCTTGACCACTGTATCCATACCGTTACCAAGAGAGATAGTTCGCACCAGTCGATAGTCATCAACTTCCGCGGTGAGTTTCAAGGTTGTGCCATTGGAGTTGGTGATTTGCTCACTGGTAAAGGGTGTTTCCCAACCGGCTCCGGCAAAGGCTTTACTCGCATACTCTTCATAGCCACCGTATGCGAAGTAACTGGCACCGAGTTGATCAAGTGTGTCATCGCCTGGTTTTTCTTTGATGAAATTCCAACCGGTTTTCCTGTCAATGATCCGCACGATGCGCCCGCCGATTTCAGGAACGACAGTTAACTGCAAGGCATCATTCTGAATCTTTACCAATGGGATGCTGCGTTTGCGACTGCGAAAGAGCAAGCGTTGATGGCGGGGATCAAACTGTCCTTGATCCAAGGCGTTTAGTGCCAATTGCTGCTGTCGTTTGGCATCCGCCTCTTTACCATCAGCGTTGATGATGTAGGTGTCCTCATTACGCTGTAATCGCCAGATCGTCTTGGCATCAAGTCCGGCCATGTTTTGCGTGCGGACACTTTGGAGTGTTTGATCGTGCGCTTCCTGAACCATTGCCAATTGCTTCGCAACGCGCGAATCAGAGTTATTTGCATGAGCTTGTTTGAGTAATTCCGAACTTGATTGAATGATCTTGTCCGTCCATACCAACGGTGAAGGTGTGGTGACGTCTGCATAGAGTTGGGGGTGCCAGTCGGCTTGTTCGACGGCTTGTTCCAACAACATGTAATACGTAGTCATCGGCTGGGCAGCTTCACCGAACTGATTTTCACAATATTCACGGATTAATTCATCGGCATCCAGATCAGGATCATCAAGGTATCTTGCCAATGCATAGTATAGAAGTGTGTTGTAGCGGTGATAGGCAGATGTGGACTGCGTAAAGTAATAACGCGTTCCAATACTCTTAAAAAATTGCACTGTGTCCCGTACACGATAGATCAAAGGCAAGACCACCGGCACATGATTTTTGACAGTGTAGTCACCGATTAAAAAATATTCCCATACGCCAAAACGACCGGGGACTTTTTGGGCCCATGCTTTCATCTGTTCGACGGCATGGCTATTGAGCGATGACTGCATCGGCCCGTGAGCATAGTCCGCGTGATAACAGTATTGAACCATGATGTTGGGTTCAATGGACAGGTCTTCCACCGGATCGATGTAGTTGGCATAAGCAGGCAAAAGGAGCAAACGATCAGGGTGTTTGGGGGCGACTTGTTTGGCGACCGCATTGACGAACGTGACCATTCGTCGGGACATACTGCCTTCGGGGCCAGTGGTGAAATTTTTACCCCCCAAAGCATTGCAGTTGTCGCATTCACACCACTTAATGGCGCCATCTCCAGGCCACATAGGGACCACAGTGCCGGTGGGATGATCGTCAAACCATTTGATCGCAAAGTCAGCTGCAAGTTTGATGACGTCAGGATTGGTGGTACATAGATTGCCCCCGCCATAGTGTCGGCGTTGAGCGGTACCGATATTAATACGACGATTTTTATAGAGACTGAAATATTCCGGATGCTCTTCAAACGTTTTTTCGACATCCTTGAAAAACCATGCAAAGTTGTGACAAATCCATTGCCAACGCATATGATCACCACGCTTAACCCATGCCTTACGGTTCGGATCGCCACCACGATAGGCCTTGTTCAAGTGATATTGACGCGCTGCAAAATTATGATTTAAACGGTTTTTCGCCATCCAATCAATAAAACCTGCCACGGTGCTGTCTTTGGGAGTCTCATGGCCAATATCGCGTTGAACGAATGTAGGGATATGTAAGACATCCGTAGGTGTGAGATTGAGTACTTTGCGTTGGGGAATAAAATGGTCTGCCTCCCAAGGTGAATACCAACGGCAACCTTGCATTTCCAAAAACGCATAGACCGCATACAACGTCCCACGATCCGAACCACCAATTAGTTCAACACGTTGGGGGTTAACCTTCATCACATAGCTGTCAGGCCCACGTGATGTTACGCCAACCTCAAAGCGAGACAGGTGGTGTTGGTTGGATTGGGTACGACCAACAGTAATATGTAAGCCTTGATTGTGCGTTTTATTGTCAGAAAGAAGATCGACTTTCTTGTTGAGAATACGTGATAGATAGGTTTGCAGTTCGTTGGCAGCAAATGTTTCAGTCTCTGTCGGAGACTGGGGAATGATAATAGTTTGTGCATCCAAACGTGCTATTCCAATTAATAGAAGTAAGGCAGTAAGGATGGTGCAATGGATGTATTTCAACTTGTCGATCTCCCATGTATTTATTGGGTATATGTATTTATTTGAGGTATTGGTCAAATATGTCAGCGACACCACGGCTAATCGCATGTGGTGATACATAACCGCCACGTTGCGTGACTTGTTCGAGGATTTGGTTGTCTGCATTGGCAACGGTGGCAATGTTAAAGCCTCGGTTTTCACAGAGCATCGACCAGTCATTAAGGTTGTCGCCGATACATAGAACCTGTGATGTTTGGTAGTCATGTAGCCTGGCCAACTCTTCGAGTGCGGCGCCTTTGCCTGCTGACTTAGGTAAAGCAAGCAGGATGTGATGATTCCGCAAGACTGCGATGTCCGGTTGATCATTGAGCATGACAACGAGTTTTCGTCGTGCGATTTCTGCCATCTCTGGTGTTTGAAAGACGACATGCGTCCCGCCGGGTGACGTGCTGATGGGATGCATCAATTCAAGATGCGCACCTTCTGCCCAGACTAGCAAAGTCTCAAAACGTTCTTCAAGCCATGTGTTGGCATCTTCAATGGCTTGGCGGCGTTTTGTGTTGTACGACTCGGCGCCGGGCCAGGGGCGGCCATCGGGTCTGTAGATCTCGCCTTCATATCCGACGACAAAAGAAGGAAAGGGATCAGCCCATTTCCAACCAATCTCATCGAGTGGCGTGCGTAGATCCGCTACCGGTCGACCCGAGGCCAAGCCCACTGCAATGCCATGTTCCGCCATACGAAGCATCCATTTCTGGAGTTCAAGGGTATGAAGCGGATTGGCATGGTCATATATTGTTAAATCAAAATCCAATGCAATCAGTCGCAGGTCAGTACGTGTTGCAATACTATCCAGGCTGTTGATGATTGACGGGGATTCATTGGGGAGAGGATACTTCATCTATATGGGATTCCAATTTCTATTCAGACCATTTGAAAACAATATTGCCAGTCTCACGGAATGCTGCTTCAGGTTGGCGAACGGCATGTCCATCAAGAAACAGGAAGTTGGCGCCACCTTGATGCCGCATGACCCACTTGTCTTGGTAACCGGCTGTGTAGTTGAAATAATTGGTGTCATTGACGGGCAGTTCACTACTTTTGGAATCCAGCAGGAAAATACGCGCAGAGGGTTTTAGAATATCTGTGGTCCGCAAATTTTCATTACGCAGTGACGAAGCATAGTGATTGACATTCCAATTCTTGTCATTGAAATTTGAAGGACAATGAATCACGTTTGGGCCTTGAAGTTCCACTTCCGCAGGGCCGACACTTAATTGTTTGACCTTCCAGTTAAAAACATGTCCGCCAAGTAAGGCAAACCATGTTCCCGAGCGTGTCCAAACAGTGTATGAAGGGGTGGAAGTGGGGTCTTTAAGATGTGGCAGATACTCCTGAAAATCACTGGTGTATATCTGCGTAGCTTGCCCAAGTGCGTGCATATTGGCATTGCATTTAATGGCACGCGCACTCTCTCTAGCCGAAGCCAAAGCCGGTAAAAGAATTGATATCAACAGGGAAATGATTGATATCACCACTAACAGTTCAATCAAGGTAAATGCCTTACGAGGTGTCATTTTTCTACTCCAAAAGTCAGTTATATATGCTCAGGATTCAACGGTGTGATCCTGCGGGACGGGGTCATTGCAATCTGTTGTGCCACCGATGGCTAATGAGAAGGGCATGACACAACTGGGGACGTTTTGTTCTGGTTTTTCGGCACGTGTCAAAGCCATTTTTGCAGCTTGCATACCAAAGGCTTCAGTCGGGCGAATTGCACAGGTAATGGCGGGGACATTGGCATCAAAGTGCATGCCATCGTCATAGGATGCGATTGCCAGGTCTTCGGGAATACGCAAGCCCATTTGGACTGCGGTTTGCGTCAAAGCCTGTGCTGCTGAAAGTGAATTGACGATGACTGCTTTGCTACGACGCGGATTGCTCAGCCAACGTTTGCATGCTTGAGCACGATCAGGCCGGGCAACTTTATGATGCGTGTAATGTAATGCTTCAAGGCCAAGTGATTCGCAGCTTTCATCAAAACCACGAATTCGATCGGACACGTGTGGCGAATACTCATGGCCGATATTAAATCCCAGGAAAGTGATTCGTGTGTGCCCAAGCCCTGCCAGATGCTCGACAAGTTGAACCGTCGCACCATATTCATCAACACTCAGGCAATCCACCGGGCCGTTCTGGTTAAGCCAAAGTACGGGGATGTCCAAACGGTCAATCGCTTTGGTAAAGGCTTCACCCATCGGTGTGACGAAACTGATTAACAGCACATCCACCATCTTGGCTTTGAGGATTGGATTGATCTCCAAAGCTTCTTCGTCAAAACCTTTGGTGCAGACCAAGGTGCTCAGATAATCCTTTTGTGCAAGCTCACGGCTCATGGCCATCAAAGTGTGCTGTGGGAGGTACAACAAATCTTCACCACCCATGAGAATGCCAATGTTTTGATAGCGTCCGCTGCGTAAAGCGCGACTGGCGCCATCAGGCCGATACCCCAACTCACGGGCAATCTGCTGAATGCGAAGACGTGTGGCATCACTTGCTCCAACACCGTTGGCGCCGCCGTTAAGTACTTTGCTCACCACCTGATGTGATACGCCAGCGAGCTGAGCAATTTGTCGAAGTGTCACTGCCATCGTTGAATATCCTTGGTCATTTCTCTGTTTGCGATCATGTATAGCACGTGCAATTATACCCGCAAGTATGTTTGAGAACCATTAAAAAATAGATTAATTGCACGTGCTATGTTTAAATCGTGTGAGACGATGCTATACTCCTTGCAGGTGAGACGTATTTAAGTCATTTATTTTTCAGGAACTCCGCATGAAAACGCAAAAGCTCCTTCGCATCGGTACCGGTGCTCATATTCATGCCCATGTCGAAGAATTAAACTTCGACAACATCACTGACGCTGTACTTGATGAGGCACGAGCGCTGGTTGAGGATGGTTACGATGACTTGGAACTGACGATTGCGCACTTTGAGCCTTGGATGAAACAGTTGGGGAACAACTATTGGCAGGAACTCGGCCAAGCCATCCGAGAGATTGGCATTGAACCCATTAGTGTCCATGGCCCGTACTATCCCTTGCTGGATACAGATCGAGCAGAAGGGATTGCGATGCTCAGTCGTCATGCCAAGGCAGCGTCGGCCATGAAAGTCAAAGCCATGGTGATCCATCCTGTCTATCATAAGCTTCTGCATGTCACGCCAATCATGAAGCAAGCAATGCAATGGGATGTCGATCTGTCCTTGGCCATCAGTGATGTATTGGGTGACAGTGGTACATTACTTGCAATTGAAAACGTCCCGTTTAATTCGTTTGCCTATCTGCAAGCTCTATTGGAACAACTCGACCGGACTAACATCGGCATGTGTTTTGACACCGGTCATTATCACGTGAGGCCGGAACATTCCATTGAGAAAATCATTGACACCTTCGGCAACCGAATCGTGCATTTGCATCTGTCAGATAACAATGGCTTGTCCGACCAGCACCTGCCTATTGGTCAGGGCACCTTTGACTGGAAGCGTTTCTTTGCATGCTTCGATCCGCAGCAGATCAACAATCATTTGATGGTCGAACTCTCAGCACCGCTTAAATGTGATGATCCCAATGCCAATGCAGTGACAAGACGAATCAACAAAGAAGCTCTCGATGGATTACAAGCTGTCTTCAATGATTAATTTCCAACCAGTGAATCCACATCCCAGACACCTGTCGCTGCCATATTTTGAGCATACAAATCAAAGTCACGCGCAGGGCGTCCAAGTGCTTCCTGCACGCCATCGGTGACATGTGCATTGCGGCCATCAAGCACTTGCGTAAACAGATAGTTCAACAGCCAGATAAAGTCCGCAGGAACGTGTTGGTCCTCAAGAGCGTCGGTGAATTGTTCAGAGGTAATGGGGACGTATTGCAAGTCTCTGCCGGACGCCTTGGCAATTGACTCTACAGCTTGAGCAAAGGTCAGTAATCGTGGGCCGGTTAGTTCGTATACTTTTCCATCATGTCCAGCTTCGGTCAAAGCGGCAACGACGACATCCGCGATGTCATCGATATCGATAAATGGTTCGTGGATATCTCCGGCAGGTAACGCAATGGTTCCACTGAGAACCATATCCAAAAATTCGCCTTCACTGAAATTCTGATTAAACCAACTGGCTCGAACAATCGTCGATGCGACGTTGGCGTTCAGGACAAATTGCTCGCATCGTTGTGCTTCGACTTCACCGCGACCTGAAAGCAGGACTAACTTTTGGACGCCACTTTGCACTGCCAGATGGGTAAGGTCTTGGATTGCTGAAAGGGCTTGGGGAATCGCAAGGTCCGGGATGTAAACCATGTAGACACAATGGACACCTTCGAGTACCGGTCCCCATGTTTCTGGCAGGTTCCAATCAAAGGGGATCGCAGCAGATCGTGATCCGTAGCGAACTTTTCTGCCTTGGTTTTCCAGGCGTTGGGCAACACGTTTGCCGGTCTTGCCGTTGGCGGTAAGCACGAGAATGGGTTGGTCATTGTTTGTGTTCTGGATTGCGTTGTTCATCGTTTTGACTCCAAAGTCAAGGTTGGCAGGTTCGGTGATTCACATGACAGGTCAATCACAACGAGAACTATGATAGTTGTAAAAAATGGATAAACTATGGCGCAATATTTGATTTCTATTGCAGATCGTCCATTTTTAGTGTTGTAATGAATAGTGCCTCTGATAAGCTATTCCTATGGCCAAGGATAAACAACCGACAATGCCGCCGTGTGACGCATGGGCTTCAAGTGATCCGCTTGGGGAGGTTTTGCATACGCTGACCATGAGTGGCGTGGTCTATACGCGGTCGCATTTGTCGGCGCCATGGGGCATTGATTTGCCAGCCATCCCCGACTGTCTGCTCTTTCATGTGGTCACTAATGGGCAATGCGTTTTGGAACTCAAAGGCCAGGCGCCAGTCACACTTTTGCCCGGTGAATTCGCGTTGGTTCCCCATGGGCAGGGGCATCGGATTGTTCACGAAGCGGGTGCTGCGGCGGAGCCTTATTTCGATTTACCCATTGAGCATTTAAGTCCACGTTACGAGATGCTTCACTACGGCGGCGGTGGTCAGGCTACGACTTTGATTTGTGGGGCGGTTTGTATTGAGCATCCTGCTGCTCGCGATTTGATTGAACTCTTGCCGGACATGATTCACATTCAAACCTGGAGCTCATCGCATGCAGATTGGATGCATAGCAGTCTGCGACTGATGGCTGCTGAAGCCTTGAGTAAACAGCCCGGCGGTGAAACGATTGTAACCCGTCTTGCAGACATTCTGGTGATCCAGGCGATACGGACTTGGCTAAGTGAAAACCCATCTTCAAAGCCCGGCTGGATTGGCGCGCTTAAAGACGAACGCATCGGTCCGACCTTGGTGGAGATACATCGCAAGCCCATGGAGCAATGGACCGTCGCGACGCTAGCTCAAAAAGCTCTGATGTCGCGCTCTGCATATTCAGCACGTTTCACGCAACTCGTAGGCATGTCCCCCATGCAGTACACCACAAGATGGCGGATGCAGTTGGCGGGCAATTGGCTTCGTGCAGAAAATATTACGCTTGCCGAGTGTGCCAATCGTCTGAGCTATGAGTCCGAAGCAGCATTCAGTCGTGCCTTTAAACGTGTGGTCGGTCAAGCCCCAGGAACTTGGCGAAAAACGCAAGCAGCACAATGACCAGCATTAACTCAAACGCGCAATGGGTAGTTCCATTTACGACAACCCACTGGGGCAACCCGCATCCGGCGCAGCCATTGGCGTGGTATCCGGCTCAGTAAACCATTTGCGTTGAAGCTTCAAAGAGACGCCAACCAAAGCAATCAACACAGGCACTTCCACCAACGGCCCAATCACTGCCGCAAACGCAGCACCAGACTGGATGCCAAACACGGCAACGGCAACGGCAATGGCTAACTCAAAGTTGTTACTCGCAGCGGTGAAACTCAATGTCGCAGTCTTGGAATAATCCGCGCCGACTTTACGACCCATGATGAAACTCACCATGAACATCACCACAAAATAAATCAACAGTGGCACGGCTATCAGCAGTACATCCCAAGGACGGGCAATGATCCGTTGACCCTGTAAAGCGAACATCACCACGATGGTAAACAGTAATGCAATCAACGTCATCGGCGAGATGCGTGGGATGAATGACTTTTCGTACCAGTCACGTCCCTTGGATTTAACCAACACCAATCGCGTGAGCATACCCGCACCAAACGGAATGCCCAGATACACCAGCACGCTGATGGCAATTTCACTCATGGTGATATCCACGCTGCTGCCTTTAAGTCCGAGTATCGGTGGCAGCCAAGTGATAAACACCCAGGCATAGACACTGTAAAAAATAATCTGAAAGATACTGTTGAATGCGACAAGGCCTGCACAGTATTCATTATCCCCCTTGGCTAATTCATTCCAGACGATGACCATCGCAATGCAGCGAGCCAGACCAATCATGATTAACCCGATCATGTACTGCGTCCAGATTGGATTTTCACCAAACAAGGAAGGGGCAAGGAATCCGAAGCAGCCGATGGCAAGTGCGGTCATGAGTATCGGCCCGATGATCCAGTTTTGAACCAGCGATAAACCCAACACCTTGACGTTACGAAACACATCCGGCAACTCCTCGTACCGCACCTTGGCAAGCGGAGCATACATCATCAAAATCAAGCCGATGGCGATTGGCAAGCTGGTTGTACTGTCGTCGGATAATTTCATTTCACTTAAGCTATCCGCCGCCTGAGGGACGAAATAGCCCAACGCGACGCCTGCTGCCATGGCTGTAAAAATCCATACGGTCAGATAGCGATCCAGAAACGAAAGACTTTTGGTGAGACTGTTTTTCATGAGGGGTTGCCTATATTGATTGAGTTAAATCAGTTCTTGTTGTAACAGCATGCAGAGGATGCCTGGCGGTCTTTATCACGAATGCAGCAAAGTGATTTGGCGTCACCTTGAATGACTTTTTCATCTTCCAATGATTTGAAGACCCATTTGATCGCTTGTTTGATGACGGGGTTGGCATCACGTCCAGCTAGACGGTAGTAATGCCAACGGCCATCTTTGCGGCGAGTGACAAACCCTGCTTGTTGGAGGATGGACATATGCTTGGAGACCGTTGCTGGCGAGAGTCCGAGAACTTCAATGATCTGACAGACACACAATTCGCCTTCAGTCAAGGCCATTAAGGCCCGGACACGACTTTCATCTGACAAGGCCTTGGTGATGGCTAAAAATGATTCCATGAGCGTCTGCCTGTGTTGAGTTGTCGTGAGGTCATTTAATTCGATACTTCGTTAATTAACGAATTGTATAAGTTGATCCTTGTTTGTCAAGAGGAAGGTTTGATTCAATGCTCAGTCTTGCATTCGCTTCATGTCCTTTTTGACGTTTGAGGCTTGTGTTAATTCAATTGTTCTTAAATCCAATTGGGCAGTTTATGCGTTTGCACTTGTCTTGGATTTGATCTCTGTTCGTTTATCGGGCAAGTCGCTATAATCAAGTCGAGGCGTGAGAAACCTGACGGTCAGGACGTGTTTGGCCGCCTATGCCCAGTGGAAGGATGTATTGATATGACAACCAGTTACGGGGCGCTCTGCAATGATTTTTACGTCAATCAGAAACTCGCCCTGAAGATGCCTTTGCCCAGTGATCGTGAATCCCTGCTGCACTTTTTTGACCGTGTCCGTAAGAGCGATCCGTCCATGGATCAGTTCCGCAGGTTTGAAGGTGAAGTGTCTCTGGAAAGTGCACGCACCAAGGAGATGCAATACAAGTGGGTTGCCATGCGCGAGACATCCATCCGCAGTGGACACGTTAACCCCAACGGCATGTCAGACGGTTATGTGCTGCATAAGCTTTTGCTGGAGATGGCGCCTTATCACCTGTCCATCAGCCCGTTGGATGTGGATCACTTGGAGTTGACCTTTGGCTTTGACCTTGAATGTAATGGCGATCAGGACCGCGTCGTCGCAGAAGCCTTATTCGGTGACTCGCCATTGGCACAGTTTGCGCAGATTGATGGTGCCAAATTACTCAATGCTCAGCCAATGGTTGGGGTGGCTTTGAGTAAGCAGGGTGATCTGCAGGCTTACTTCGATGTCAAAACCCGACGTCGTGGCAAGCGGGGTTCAACCAAGCGCTCCCGCAGCGAGCCGATCAGCATCTACATGACCATCCGACAGTATGGCCCGATCAATGAAGTCGAAGACTTGCCAGAGATTTTGCAGATGCTTTCCCATCATGCTGAGAATCTGGCAACGGATAAGGTCGTGCCACATCTGCTCACGCCAATTGCGCGCTTGATCGCTGGTACAAGTAAGTAAAATATCCTGCTGGGAAATGCCCGTGTGACTATGCTATACCACGTTCGTTTTGTGTGAACATGTTACATGGATTGGGGGACATGAATGGCCGATCGCTATTGCAGCAATTGCAACTACGACTTGCGTTGCAGTTTGGACACTTGTCCCGAATGCGGTCGCGAATTTGATGTGAATAAACCCAAGACCTATTTGAAGAAACAACTCCCCGCGCGATCAGGATGGGGATTGTTTGGGGTTGCCTGTCTATTGATCGCAACCTTAGTGCAGGTTTTTATGAACATGTACGATGCACATTGGTGTGCCGTTGTTGGGGTGGGGCGTATGCATAGCGTTTACTTTCGCGGATTGAATTCATTGTGGGACTATTTTTTATTGCTTGCTCATTGGTTGTTGGTTCCCATCGCTGGGAGTTATTTGATATTTCACGGAACAAGGGCGCAACGAAGTTTGGCGAGAATGTTAGTGAAGATCAGCTTGCTGACATGGATGCTCTGTTTTGTCATGATTACGTGGCGCAGGCCAATTGCCGGTTTTGTTTCATGGTGGTGGGAATACTTTTTCCCATGGACGAAATGGGGATGATCAAGATGTCTAGTACGACAACCAAACCTGCACGTTCATTCCCGGTTACAATACCTGTCTATGGGACTTTTCGGTAAAGAATCCAGTCGTGATGTGGCGCGTGCCGATGCTTTTAAAGTATGGATCACTGCCAGACCCGGTCATGCGATTGTCGCTCTGGGGTTGGGCGGTATGGCGATGCTCGATGCGTTCACGGTTGTCATTGGTATTGGTGCTGGAATCGGAGCCCTCATCGTCGGTTATCTGGGATTGGAACGCATTAAACATGAGCCGCAATTGCTGGGTAAACGTCTGTGCATCGCTGGCATGATCATGGGGGCGCTGGGGATTGCCTTGAGCCTGATCCTCTGGTTGATTGTGTATCCGTGGTTGTCCCATTGAAATTGAAATCATGAAATCGAGGCGGTCGTTGAGTAACATTGATACGGGTAAGAAAGTCATGGTGCTTGCTGGTGGGCCTGACCGTGAACGGCAAGTCAGTCTTAATAGCGGTAACAACGTAGCTGGTGCATTAAAGTCCGCTGGCTACGATGTGCTTTTGCGTGATGTCTTGCCTGACGATCTATCTGCTTTGTCGGAGTTCGATCAGTGGGGTGGTCATGTGATCTTCCCGATTCTGCACGGTCCCTGGGGAGAAGGTGGCCATCTGCAGCATATACTCGACGAGCGGGGCGATATCTATGTGGGGTGCGCTTCGCCTGCTGCGGGTTTGTGCATGGATAAGCATCGTACGAAGATGGTTTTTGAGCGTTGTAACCTGCCGACACCTGCTAGTGAAATTTTATGTGTCGGGCAAAACGTGTCATTGGATTTGCCTGTCGTGATCAAACCCATTTCCGATGGCAGCAGTTTTGATCTGTACATCTGTCAGACACCCGAAGAAGTCCGACGCGCACTGAGCAAAATCCATCAGCGTCAGGGCAAGGTTCTGGTCGAACAATACATCAAGGGCCCGGAACTGACTGTGGGGATTCTGGGGACGCCCGGTTATGGTCGCGATGGGTATCATGCCTTGCCTGTGATTCAAATTGTTCCAGCTACCGAGTTCTATGATTTTGATGCCAAGTACGATCGCGATGACACGGAGTATCGCATCGGCCCTGAGCAGATCAATGTCGCAGCCGAGGTGTTGGAGAAGGTTCAATGGATTGCGTTGCAGGCATTTCACGAGTTGGGTTGCCGACACATGGCACGTGTTGATGTGATGCTTGATGAGCAGATGAATCCTTGGATCCTTGAAGTCAACACATTGCCGGGCTTTACCAGCCATTCACTGTTGCCAATGGCTGCCCATCAAAACGGTCTGACGATGCCCGAACTTTGCGACCGCCTGGTACGCATGGCCATCGGTGCTTAACGATCTACAAATCCAATTTGATTGTCAGGTGTTGTCTATTCGTGTCATTTGATGTGAACTGCTTTGTCATATCTTGTTTTTGAAATTTAAATTGATATATGAAAAAAGTTTACTTGACGTCTTGATTTATCCGAATGTCAAGGCTATAACTTATACGGGTGTAAAATGTATCGATTTAAAAATGATTAGTTTTAAAAGTTTCAATTAACTGATGGTTAAAATGCTTAAAAGTTAATTTAAATAGCTTTTTTCATTTTTAATTTCATTTTTATGTATCGATACAAAAATAGCATTCAAGTCTTCAAAATGGATAGTAAAGTCAGCCTGATTTCTTTGTGACCCTTGGCTGAGAATGATTAGAGATAGCAGCATTGCCACGGATGACAATGTGGTTAGGTGTCGAAGGTGGTGACTTTCGACAAGGTCAGAGCACTTGAGATTTGATTATTGCTTCGACAAGTGAGCTGGTTGATAAGCATATCAACATGCCGATTCTGGGTTGCCACACCCTACGCAATGTAATGATTTGAGTACATATCCACGATGCGAAACATGCATTGTGGTGATGGTTATTCATTGTCAATTTTTTACGTTGCACGGTTCTCATTTTCTCTTTGATGTCCACAGGAGGTTGTCATGTTCGATCGGTTCATGGGGCGTAGTTGTCGTCTGGCTGTATTGAGTCTGGTGTGTATGGGGGTGTCATCTTTAAATGCTCAATCGGTTGAGGTTATCCCGCGACAAATGGCTGATGCGGTGTCGGACTTGGACCAGTGGACATATGTTGATGGGGGCTTGCCACAGTTGGTGACCACTGATGCGAATGTGCCACACGTTCCATACATGTCAATCAATAACAGCCTGGTGATGGCAGAGCTTGACCGCACGGTCAGTCGATCTTTTGAATTAACCGTTCGCCTGCGACACACAACCTATCAACGTGGGCTTTGGATTGGTGTCTTTGATGAGACTGGCAAGCAAGGGTACGGTGCCCATTGGGATTCGAGTTCATCCACTGCTTACAGCGGGCAAGGCTATGTCAATATCCGAAAGTTTGATCTGGCTTCGGAGATTGCGACTTGGAACCAATCCAGCAGCGTTATTTCATCCAATTCTGGCAGTGGCCATCTTGTCACCGATACACAATTCGCCTTGGTGAGTCTGCAATGGGATGCGGATACCAATCAATTAACCATGCGCGTCGATGGGCAGATCAAAGTCCAGTGCACAGATACCAGTTTTGACAACTTTTCTCGCATTTATCTCAAAGGCAATGGACCCTGTTACTTTGATGATATCACCTTCAAGTCAGGCTATGAGCCTGCGCTGCGATGCACTATCCCGCGACTCATCGAAGATGACCTGGCAGATTTATCGCAATGGGAATCAGTCGATGGTGCGGCCCCCCAACTCATCAGTACCGATGCACAAGTTCCCCATGTCCCATACATGAAGCTCAATAACACACTGGTCGAAACGGGCATGAATTTCCCGCTACAGCAGAATGTCCAACTTACCGTTCGCCTGCGACACACCACCTATCAACGCGGCTTATGGATCGGTATCTTCGACGAGTCCGGCAAGCAAGGTTATGCAGCGCATTGGGATTCGAGTTCATCCACTGCCTATGGCGGACAAGGTTATGTCAATATCCGCAAGTTCGATCTGGCATCTGAAATTGATTACTGGAACCAATCCAGCAGCATTATTTCATCCAATTCCGGTAGTGGCCATCTTGTCACCGATTCACGCTTTGCTCTGATGCAATTGAATTGGGAATACAAAACCGGCAAGCTGACTTTAAGTATTGATGGTCAAGTCAAAGTCACATGCACCGACACTGATTTTGCCAGCTTTTCCCGAGTGTATCTCAAAGGTAATGGCGACTGCTACTTTGATGATGTATCGCTTACAACGGGTCGGGATTCAGACTGCATCACCGTTCATGAAATGTTCAATCAAGGCGGCCTGTCACATGACTACACCGTGGGCACCATGCCACTGACTTCACCATGGACAGTCAGCAACGGCAGTGTGGAACAGATCGTCGATGGGGACCAACGAATCGTTCGCTTCACAGGTGACAAGTCACGTGCATGGATGCCACTACCCGATCAGGGGTCCGTCGAAGATTATTCGCAGGTCGTCGTCGGTTTTGATATCCAACGCACCAACTCATCAGGCAATGGTGGCGGTGTCTTCCTTGTTGATGATAACGGTCAAGGTGTCGGCTTCTTTGTCGAACTTGCGGCAGACGGCTATAACCGCACGACTCTAAAATGCGTCAAAACCTATGACAATGCGCAGAACTTTTCCATCCTGGCATACAAGTCCTGGAATGGCGTTACCGGTACCGATATGCATCACGTGTCCTTTACATGGGATCGTAGTACCGGTGATGTCTCTGCCATTGTCGACAAGCAAGCCCCCCAAACCATCGGCACGGGTTTGTTCTCGGAGGACATCAATCAAGCTTCACGGCTAATGATGTTCAATCAATATTCCAACACCATCCGCATGGATAATCTCACTGTCATCCGTATCCCCACGGATCATGTGAACGTCTTGGATTATGGTGTCGTGGCAGATGGCCACACTACTTCCCCGACGGATAATGCTTCGACGATTGATGATGCGATTGATGAAGCTGAATCACTGGGATTGCCGTTGTACGTTCCTGCGGGTGTCTATGCTTATGACAACAAGCTTACATTTAACGGGATTGATGTGATTGGTGCAGGAGCTACCACGGTAATGTCATCCACGGATGATACGTCAAGTGTGTTGCAAATCACCGGTACATCACCCTCCATCGTCGGCATCAACATGCAAGGTGTCGGATATCAGCGTTACTCATACCCCGAATCCAACGGCATATGGGCTTATCAGGCAGCAGACTACATCATCTCAGCCTGCCAGGTTCACGACACCGGTGGTGCAGGTATCTTTGCACATAACAACAATGTCGATGGTACCATTTGCGGTAACTATGTGGACTCGTCACTTGCCGATGCCATCCACATCACCGGCACATCGCGATACATCCAAGCCAATGGCAATCAGGTCTACAATCCCGGCGATGACCAAATCGCTGTGGTCAGCTATGGCACAACTTCCACCTGTCACCACGTCGAAGCCTTCTGCAATGACCTGCATCGACAACACTGGGGGCGTGGCATGACCGTTGTCGGCGGTTATAACGTCACCTATGCTCGCAACGAAATCATCAAAGCCATCAGTGCCGGTATCTATGTCGCATCCGAAAGCAGTTACAAAACTGATCAATGGTCAGACATCATCATCGCTGATAACGTCCTGCGTGACACAGGTTGGGCATTGGGTGACGATGATCCTAATACTTCCACGACGCATCCGGCGATCATGTTCTATGCACGCACTGATTATCCCGGCGTTAATGCACTAATCACCAATAACCGAATATACAAAACCTTTCACCGTGGCGTGGTTATTGGGAATCAAACTTTTGATGTCGTTCTCAAAGACAATTATTTCGAAAATGTCGGTAACACAGGCATCTACACCGTCGGCACAACTGATGCACAGATTCTCGATAACACCTTTAACGGCACAGATAGTTACAGTATGTACATCGATAGCGCCACCACCGGCAATATGATCATTTCAGGCAATCAACTTACTGACATTAATTCAAACAATGTCTCTTATGTCGATGTCATCAATATCCGTAGCGGTTCACAACTCACAACCATCGAAATCTCCGACAACAACTATGAAAACCCCGCAGGCTATGTCATCGAACGCTACATCGAAAACCATCTACCTGCAGCACAAAGCACTCTGATTAATAACACAACTTCGACCAGTGAACCCATCTGGCAGCAGCCGTAAGATTGGTTTGTGATCGTAAAGGAATAACAAATCACCGCAGGAATGGACATGTGTCTGTTCCTGTGGTTTTTTTATGTCACTAAGCTTTGATGAATTCACAGGCGTGATGCACGTTGACGTAATGCGTGATCCGCCAACACCACAGCAATCATTGCTTCACCCATAGGTGCAAAGCGTGGCAGCAGGCAGGGATCGTGTCGCCCCTTGGTGGCAATGGTAGTCGTCTTGCCATCACGGGTGACAGTGTCTTGTTCACGAGACAGTGAACTGGTGGGTTTGATCGCACAACGCATCACAATCGGCATGCCGGAACTGATACCCCCGAGCATACCGCCATGGTGATTGGTGTCGGTGGTAATGTGTCCGGATTTTTCTGAGGAACTTCCGGGGGTGATACGGAAGATGTCGTTGTTTTGTGTACCGCGCATTGTTGCACATCCAAAGCCGATGCCATATTCAACACCGAGCACTGCGGGTAATGTGAACATGGCTTTACCCAGGTCTGCTTTGAGTTTGTCGAAGACTGGTTCGCCCCAACCGGCGGGGACGTTGGTTGCAACCAGTTCTGCAACGCCACCGATGGAGTCCTGATCTTTGCGAACCTCGTCGATGAGCGCGATCATCTGCTGAGCCTTGACCGGGTCAGGGCAGCGGACGATGTTGGCTTCGACCTGTTCCATGGTGACGGATTGAGGCTGGGGGATGTCCGCGATGATATTGCCGACCTGTTTGACGTAGCCGATGATATGAATACCGAACAGTTCAGAGAGCATTTTCTTGGCAACGGCGCCGGCAGCGACACGCACGTTCGTCTCACGGGCACTGGAACGGCCTCCACCACGGTAGTCACGCGTTCCGTACTTGGCGTCGAATGTGTAGTCCGCATGGCCGGGGCGGTACTTGTCCATGATATTGGAGTAGTCTTTGGAACGCTGATCTTCATTGCGGATGAGGATTGCAATGGACGTGCCGGTGGTCTTGCCTTCAAAGACGCCTGAAAGTATCTCCGGCGTGTCTGCTTCTTTACGCTGGGTCACGATGGCTGATTGCCCCGGACGCCTGCGATCTAGGTCTGGAAGCAAGTCCTCGATATCCAGTGACAAACCTGCTGGGACACCATCAATAATGACCACGTTACCACGCCCGTGACTTTCGCCAGCAGTGGTGATACGAAACGCTTGACCAAATGAATTTCCTGCCATGAGAGCAATGTAATGTGTTGAGCTTGCAGTGACAAGCCGCAGGGGCAGTTACCCAAGGCAAACGCATGTATTTGTCTTGTTCTTGTTCAAGTCTATTAATTTGTTTTAACACGAAGGCGCGAAGGCCACAAAGGTCACGAAGGAAGACATTCAACCCATGAAAATAGGACATTATTCAAATTGAAAAAGAATCGATAACACAAATTTTGCCTTATCTTCGTGTCCTTCGTGACCTTTGTGCCTTCGTGTTCAATCCAAGCAGTTCTTTGATGCAAATGGGCAGTACATGTGTTTACCCTGAACATTTACCGTTGAGTCACAAAGGTTAAAATGATAGAGGAAAACAAGGGGGGAATGTCTTGATCTATGTCTCTTTATTGTCCTTGCGATGGGTTTAAAACCCTCGCCTTCAGGCGAAACCTTTAGGTTTTACAATTTTTGTCCATTTGAGGTTTGGAATACGTTTTGGTT
>MDTD01180627.1_pt1 | contig 56395 bp, 55 predicted proteins | sample 811221 | NCBI WGS metagenome assembly MDTD01 (sample SAMN05326646, study PRJNA326480) | marine metagenome | isolation source: seawater | place: Pacific Ocean: South West | collected 2011 | reverse complement strand
TGGGTAGTAACTACGCGGACTGCTCAGAGATAGAGTTTCTATCCATGGGTAGTAAAATGGGTAGTATTGAGCGGCGATGGCTGTGAAAAATACACCAAGTAACTGTTTATAAATGCTTTTTAATTTTTATTCGTCGAGCAGTTCCAGCACCTGCTTTTCGAGGCCGGCCCGCCCGGTCATGAAGGGCGCTCCGTCGAAAACGAACGCAGTTTCATTCTCCGCGACGACGGTCGCCATCTACCCGTGGAGGTCGCCTCCGCGACCTGGGTCGAGGACGATCAATATCAGCGAGGTTTCGTGATCCGGGGTGTTTCCCATCGCCAGGATCTTCGCCAGGCCTTTCAGCAGCGCGATTTCGAGCTGCACTTCCAGCCCCAGAACGACCTGGAAACCGGAAAAGTGGTGGGTGCCGAAGCTTTGTTGCGCTGGCGGCGTCCCGACCGTGGCCTGGTGGCGCCCGGAGAGTTCATCGGCGTGCTGGAAGTCAGTGATCAGGCACTGCGCGTCGGAGATTGGATCCTGGAAGCCAGCTGCGCCTTGGCGGCGGCGCATCACACGGCGGATGAGTGCTTTCGGGTCGGCGTGAACCTGTTTCCATGCCAACTCCACGATCCGGAACTGGCGGATAAGGTGGAGGCCCTGCTGAAACGTTATGACCTGCCGCCCCGGGCTCTTGAACTGGAAATCACCGAGACTACCATCCTTGAAAGCAGCCCGGATATCCTTGCCGCGTTGCAACGACTCCGCGATCGCGGCGTAGGCATCGCCTTCGATGACTATGGCACCGGCTATGCCTCCTTGAGTCTGCTGAAGAAATACCCGCTCACGCGGCTCAAGATCGACCGTCAGTTCGTGGCCAACCTGGGCAGTAGCCTGGAAGACCTGGCGATCATCAACTCGATCATCGTGCTGGGCCGGAATCTGGGTCTGGAGGTGATCGCCGAGGGCATCGAGGAGCAAGCCCAGATGGAAATGCTGCTGCGGCTGGGCTGTCGCGAAGGCCAGGGCTACTGGTTCAGCCGGCCGGTGCCGGAAGCGGAGTTCGCCGCGCTCTGATGGCCTGATCCCCCCAATCCCGCGCGCTTTTCCGCTACCATGCCGGTTTTCATGGCGGAGGGCGCCGCGCGATGTCGAACACCAACCCCGCCTCCCTGCCCGTGGAGGCGGTACTGCCGGATCTGCTGCGCTGCTTGGCGGAGCAGGGCGGGGCGGTGCTGGAAGCCCCGCCGGGGGCCGGCAAGTCCACCCGGGTACCGCTGGCCCTGCTGGCCGCGCCCTGGCGCGGTGACGGCCGCATTCTGGTATTGGAACCGCGCCGGGTGGCGGCCCGGGCGGTGGCCACCTTCATGGCGCGCCAGCTTGGCGAGCCGGTGGGCGCCACCGTGGGCTACCGCACCCGCCTGGATTCCCGTATTGGCGCGACGACCCGGGTGGAGGTGGTCACCGAAGGCGTGCTCACCCGGCTGCTGCTGGACGATCCGTCCCTGGATGGCTACGCGGCGGTGCTGTTCGACGAATTCCACGAACGTTCCCTGCAGGCGGACCTGGGCCTGGCCCTGGTCCAGGAAGTGCGCGGCGCGCTGCGCGAGGACCTGCGCCTGCTGGTGATGTCCGCCACCCTGGCGGTGGGGCCCCTGGCGGAGGGCCTGGGGTTGCCGGTGGTGCGCAGCGAGGGCCGGGTATTCCCGGTCACCGTCGATCACGCGCCGCCGGCCCGGGACGGCGATCCCCTGGACCACTGCGCCCGCCAGGTGGCGGCTTTGGCCGGGGAGGGCACCACCCTGGTGTTCCTGCCCGGTGTGCGCGAGATCGAACGGGTGCGCGAACGGCTGGCCGGCGGCCCGCCGGTGTCGGTATTGCACGGCCGCCTGGACGGCGATGCCCAGGCGGCGGTGCTGGACGCCGGCGACGGCGCCCCCCGGGTGGTGCTGGCCACCAACGTGGCGGAAACCAGCGTTACCATCGGCGGGGTCACCACGGTGGTGGACAGTGGCCTGGAACGGCGCCCGGAATACGACCCGCGCCGCCACCGTACCCGCCTGGTGACGCGGCGCATCAGCCAGGCCAACGCGGACCAGCGCGCCGGCCGGGCCGGGCGCCTGGGGCCGGGCCGCTGTGTGCGCCTGTGGGCCCGGGAAGAGGTGCTGGCCCGCCACATCGAACCGGAAATCCGCCAGACCGCCCTGGACGGCCTGGTGCTGGATCTGGCCCGCTGGGGTTGCCGGGACCCGGCCGGGCTGTTCTGGCTGGATACGCCGCCAGCGGGGCCCTGGCAAGCGGCCCGGGCGCGCCTGCGCGGCGCCGGCGCCTTGGACGGCGACGGCGGGCTCACCGACCTGGGGCGCCGCCTGAACAGCCTGCCTTTACCGCCGGATCTCGCCGCCCTGGTGGTGCTTGGCCGCGACCGGGGCCGGCCCCGATCCGCCGCCGCCCTGGCGCTGCTGCTCAACGAGCGGGCGCCGGGGCTGGACCGGGAGCCGGACCTGTCCCGGCGTCTGGCCCGCTTTCTGCGTCGCCCCGGCGACTGGCCGGGCCTGGCCCGGGAGCTGCGGCGTCTGGCCGGCGAGCGTCGCGACCGGGACCTGGACCAGGGGGCGCCCCTGGACACCCTGCTGGCGGCGGCGTTTCCAGAGCATCTGGCTCGGGCCCGTGACGATGATCCCCACCGTTATCTGCTTGCCGACGGCAGCGGCGCGCGCATCGACGGCGACGGCCCCTTCGCCGATCGCGACTGGCTGCTGGTGCTGGACACCGACGGCCGGCCCCAGGATGCCCGGGTCCGTCTGGCCTGGCCCCTGGGGACGGAAGCGGTGGCGGCGGTGCTGGCCGAGCGCGGCGTCGAGGAAGAGCGCGTGCACTGGGACCCGGACCGCAACCGGGTGGTGGCGGAGCGGGTGCGCGCGGTGGGCGCCATCGTGCTGGAGCGCCGCCCCTTGGAGAACCCGCCACCGGCGATGCTGGAACGGGGGCTGCTGGACGCGGTGCGGGGCCGTGGCCTGACCTTGCTGCCCTGGGACGACGGCGCCGCGCAATGGCGCGCCCGGGTGGCCTGGATGCACCAACTGGCACCGTCCGAATGGCCGGCCATGGACGACGACGGCCTGCTGGCGCGGCTGGAGGACTGGCTGCTGCCGTTCCTGGCCGGCCGGCGCACCCTGCGCGACCTGGAGCGGGTGCCCCTGGTGGAGGCCCTGACCTTGCTGCTGGCGCCCGGCCAGGCCGGTGAACTGGATCGCGCCCTGCCGCCCCGTTGCCCGGTGGCGTCCGGCCGGGCGGTGACCATCAATTACCAGGCGGAGGGCGGCCCCCGCCTGGCGGTGAAGCTGCAGGAGTGCTTCGGCATGGAGCGACTGCCGGGCCTGGCCGACGGACGCCTGGCGCTGACCGCCGAGCTGCTCACCCCGGCCGGGCGTCCGGCGGCGATCACCGGCGACCTGGCGCGCTTTTGGCGGGAGGGCTACCCGGCGGTGCGCAAGGACTTGCGCGGGCGCTATCCGAAACATCCCTGGCCGGAGGACCCGACCACCGCGCAAGCCACCGCCAAGACCAAGCGGGCACTCGGGGATCGCTGACCGGGAGCGCGGCTGAAGCTCTTACACAAGTCCTCTTCCCAAGCCGGGGAGGCTCTGCTATCAATGGCCGCTTTGTTGGGAGCGATTTATGAAATACAGTTCCATTGTGGAGGCGGCCGCCGGCCCCACCATGACCGTCCCCGAAGGCTGGGGGCAGGGCCGGGCCACCTTCGGCGGCATCGTGGGCGCCATCCTGATCGCCCATATGGACGCCCACCTGAAAGCGGAGCAGGGCGACGACGTAGCGCCCCTGCGCAGTTTTTCCCTGTCCTTCGTGGCGCCCATGGCGCCGGGGCCGCTGGCCTTGAGCGCCGAGACCCTGCGCGCCGGCAAGTCGGTGACCCAGGTTCAGGTCACCGCCCGCCAGGACGGCGCCGTGGTGGCGACCATGCTGGGCAGCCTGGGCCGGCCACGGCCGTCCTCGCTGGCGGTGCCCGGCGCCGAGGCGCCGGCCATCAAGGCACCGGAAGACTGCACGCCGATGCCCTTCATCGAAGGCGTGACGCCGGATTTCCTGCGCTACTTCGATCTGCTTTACGCCGGCGATAATTTGCCCTACACCGGTTCGCCGCGTCCCGATTTCGAGGGCTACATGCGTTTCAAGGAAGGCGGCGAGCCCCAGGACGCGGCCAGCCTGGCCTGCCTGGTGGACACCTGGCCGGCGGCGGTGATCACCATGCTCGACAAACCGGCGCCCATGAGCTCGCTGACCTGGACCATGGATTTCCTGGTCGACCCGGCGACCCTGCCGCCCACCCGCGACTGGCAGTACGACGTGGTCACCGACGCCTTCGCCGACGGCTACGGTCACACCCGTTCGCGGATTTGGGACGGCGACGGCCGCCCGGTGGCGTTCAGCCGCCAGGCGGTGGTGGTGTTCGCCTGACATGGCCGGCACCGGGCCTCCATCGGACCTGCCGCCGCTGACGCCGTCGGACATCGGCCCCCGGGTACCGCGTCGCGGCGCCCGCCCGGTGGCCTGGCTGGGCCGCTGGTTGCTGCGCGCCATCGGCTGGCGGGTGGTGGGGCGCCTGCCGGACGTGCCCCGGGCGGTGATGATCGCCGCTCCGCACACCTCCAACCATGACGGCCTGGTGGGCATCAGCGCGATCCTGGGCCTGCGCCTGGACATCCGCTTCATGGCCAAGCACAGCCTGTTCCGGGGGCCGGCCGGCGCCTTGTTGCGCGCCGCCGGTGGCATCCCGGTGGACCGGCGCCGGCCCGGCGGCGTGGTGGCGGAAACCAAGCGGCTGCTGGCCGCCGGCGATCCGTTCTGGCTGGGGATCACCCCGGAGGGCACCCGGGAGGGCGCCGGGGAATGGAAGACCGGCTTTCACCGTATCGCCGTGGAGCTGGGGCTGCCGATCATCGTGGTGACGTTCTGTTACCGGCGCCGCGAGGCGCGGGTGCTGGACACCCTGTGGCCGGTGGGGGACCCGGCCGTGGACCTGGAAGCCATCTACGCGCGCCTGGACGACGTCACGCCGCGTCACCCGGAGCGCCTGTCCGCGCCCCTGCGCCGGCGCCGCTGAGCGCCGTTCAGCCCGCCTGGCGGTGGCGGCGGATGTAGTCCTCGCGGCCCATGGCCGCCACCAGCGCGTAGGCCAGCGGCGCCGCCAGGGCTTCCAGCAGGGTGCGGGCGTCCTGGTCGAAGGGCTCCAGGGACGCCAGCTCCACCACGCCCATGGCCTCGTCGCCCTGGCGGATGGTGAGGAACAGCAAATGGCCCGGGCGTATCACGCTCTGGCCGGTTTCCAGGTCCAGGTAGCCCGCCGGCACGTCGTGGCACACGGTGACCGCGCCTTCCCCGTCCAGGGCCCCGGCCAGCAGGCCGTCCCGTTCCACCCGGCCTTCCCGGCGGGCTTCGGCGTTGAGCCCCCGGGCGGCTTCCTGGTGCAGGCCGTCGTCGTCCACCCGGTAGGCGGCCCCGGCCATGGCCGGGCCGTGCTCGATCATGAACGCCAGGGCCTGGTCCAGCAGCACCGCCACCCTGGGGTTGCCGGCGATGTGCGCCATGAAGTCGTTGAGCAGCGCCTGGCGGCGCGCTTCCCGGTCGGCGTTGTCGCGCCATTGCCGCAGGCGGTCGGATTCCCGGTTGAGCAGCAGGGTGTTGGCGTAGCTGTGGCGGGCGCTGGCGTCGAGCATGTAGCCGTTGAGCGCGCACACCACCAGGGGAAAGCCGTAGAACAGCAGCAGCGCCGCCGGGTCCACGGACCAGCCCAGCACCAGCGCCAGGGTCAGCGCCAGCACCAGCGAGCCCAGGCACCAGAACAGGGTGCGGGTGGGCGGCAGCCGCAGGATCGAGAAGCCGATGATCAGCACGTAGACGGTCTCGAAGGCCGCCACCTGGCCGAGAAAGGTGCCGGCCAGCTTGATCGCGCCGAGCAGGGTGCCGGCCAGGGAGATCATCAGCGCCATGCCGATCAGGGTGCTCATGAAGCGGTTCAGCGCGTCCACCTTCACCGCCAGGAACAGCAGCGCCAGGGCCCCGGCGATGGGCCAGAACCCGTACAGGCGCCAGCTGGCCAGGTAGGTGTCGTCCACGAACACCAGCACCGGCAGGGTCACCGCCAGGAACAGCACGATCAGCACGTACAGGGAACGGCCAATCAGTTTGCGGGCGCGGCGCAGGGCGTGAACGATGTAGGCGTCTTCCAGGGAACCGGGAAAACGGACCCACAGGGTGGCGAGCGCGCGCTTCAGATCGCGCTCCTGGCGCGCGTCCACGGTGGGCTTGGACGTGGAACCGTTGGACGTGGAACCGGACATCGGCGGAACCCCCTTTTTCTTGTGTCTTCGCGCCCGGCATTGGCCCGGTGGCGCGGAGCGTTTCGCGTTATTGCTTTACGTCAGGGTGTTCGTTGGCAGTAGACTGGTCCGGTCGGCCGGCCCCCACCGGTGACGACCCTAAGGAAAAATCGGTAGCCAACGAACAGGTGAGAATAATGGCGGATACAGCGCGTTTTGAACAGGCCCAGAAGGACGTTCAGACCCTCAACAAGAAACCCGGCAACGACGACCTTCTGTTCCTGTATGCCCACTACAAGCAGGGCAGCCAGGGCGACGTCAGCGGCAAGCGCCCGGGCATGCTGGACATGGTCGGCCGCGCCAAGTACGACGCCTGGGCCAAGCTCAAGGGCATGAGCGCCGACGACGCCATGCAAAAGTACATCGACAAGGTCGAGGCCCTGCTCAAGAGCCACAAGTGAGCAAGTCTCCGCCGGCGCTTACAGATAGCGGCCGGCGGAGCCGATCACCACCACGATCAGGCCCAGTATCAGGTTGAGCCCCACCAGCTGACGGATCTGGCCCACCCGGCGGGCGCCCTCGGCGGTGTCGTTGGCGGCCACCGCCTGCTTCAGGCGCCGGAAGGGCGCGAAATGCACATGGGCGAAGATCAGCATCATCACGATGCCCAGCCCGAGCATGGCGTGGATGTGCCAGCCCACCTTGGCCATGCCACCGTAGACGCCGAAGATCATGCCGAAGCCGGTGGCCAGCAGCAGTGCCACCGCCGCCCACACCCAGACGAAGAAACGGCCCAGGGTTTCCGCCCACAGACGCGGCCGCCAGGCCGGGTCGATCACCGCGCCCACCGCCGGGCGCATCGCCATGTAGGCGTAGAACATGCCGCCCACCCAGATCACGGCGGCGAGCAGATGAAGGGCGAGGGGAAGGGCCATGGCCATGACAATCTCCAGGGTCGGGAATCAGGGGCGGCCAGTCTATAAAAAAAAGCCCTTGAAGTATCTCCCCAAGGGGGGCGGACCTTGCTACCTTTGGCGCCCGTTGCCATCGTAACGGGATCGTGGCCCTTCCGGGCCGGGTCAGCCTGCACAAGAGGAAAACGCGCCCCCATGACCACCGAGGCCATTCGCGTCGAGGACTATTACGAGCCGGCGGTGTTCCGCCGCATCAAGGACCTGGCGGACACCAAGGAAACGCCCTTCGTGGTGATCGATACGGACACCGTCGGGCGCCATTACGACCAGTTGGTGGGGCAGTTCCCGTTCGCCCGCATCCACTACGCCGTGAAGGCCAATCCGGCCCCGGAACTGATCACGCTGCTGCGCGACCGGGGCGCCAACTTCGACATCGCCTCCATCCATGAGCTGGACAAGGTCATGGGCCTGGGCGTGGCCGCGGAGCGGTGCATCTTCGGCAACACCATCAAGAAGGCCCGCGACATTCGCGCTTTCTACGAGCGGGGCGTGCGCCTGTTCGCCACCGACTCGGAGGCGGACCTGCGCAACATCGCCAAGGCGGCGCCGGGTTCCCGGGTGTACGTGCGCATTCTCACCGAAGGCACCCACACCGCCGACTGGCCCCTGTCGCGCAAGTTCGGCTGCCAGACCGACATGGCCCTGGACCTGATGATCCTGGCCCGGGACCTGGGCCTGGAGCCCTACGGCGTGTCCTTCCATGTGGGATCGCAGCAACGGGACATCGGCGCCTGGGACGCGGCCATCGGCAAGGTCAAGATCATGTTCGAGCGCCTGCGCGAGGAAGTGGGCATCGAGCTGAAAATGATCAATCTGGGCGGCGGCTTCCCGGCCAACTACATCGCCAAGACCAATGACCTGGAGACCTACGCCTCCGAGATCATCCGTTTCCTCAAGGAAGACTTCGGCGACGGGCTGCCGGAGATCATCCTGGAGCCGGGCCGCTCGCTGATCGCCAACGCCGGCGTGCTGGTCAGCGAGGTGGTGCTGATTTCGCGCAAGTCACGCACCGCCCTGCAGCGCTGGGTGTTCACCGACGTGGGCAAGTTCTCCGGCCTCATCGAAACCCTGGACGAGGCCATCAAGTACCCGATCTACACGGAGAAGAAAGGGGAAATGGAAGAGGTGGTGATCGCCGGCCCCACCTGCGACAGCGCCGACATCATGTACGAGAACTACAAGTGCGGCCTGCCGCTGAACCTGGCCATCGGCGACCGCCTGTACTGGTTCTCCACCGGGGCCTACACCACCAGCTACAGCGCCGTGGAATTCAACGGCTTCCCGCCGCTGAAGAGCTACTTTGTCTGATGCTGAAGCAGGCCCGGAGATGGTTCGAGGACCGTAAGCTGGCGCGTTTGCCGGTGGATCGGGACCAATGGGAGGAAGCGGTGGCCCGCTGGCCGGTGGCCACTCGCTATGAAGGCGCGCAGCGCGACCGCTTGTTCGACATGGCGCTGCGTTTTCTGGTGCGCAAGGAACTGGCCAGCGGCGGTGGTTTCCAGCTGGACGACGGCATGAGCCTGCTGATCGCCACCATGGCGGTGGTGCCGGTGCTGGAGCTGGGGCTGGGCTGGTACGACGGCTGGTACACCGTGATCGTCTACGAGGACACCTTCGTCACCCCGGAAGGGGAGATGGACGAATTCGGCGTGGTCCACGAGGAGGGCCGGGTGCTGGCCGGGGAGGCCTGGCTACAGGGCCCGGTGATTCTGTCCTGGGGGGATATCCGCGCCGCCAGCGCCGAGGAGGGCTACAACGTGGTGATCCACGAGCTGGCCCACAAGCTCGACATGCTCGCCGAGGGCGCCAACGGCGCGCCGCCCCTGCATCCGGGCATGGACGGCGACCGCTGGCACCAGGTGTTCACCCACGCCTGGCAGGCTCTGGAGCGCGCCGAGCAGGCCGGCGAGCCGTTTCTCGACCCCTACGCCCTGGAGGACCCGGCGGAGTTCTTCGCCGTGGCCTCGGAGAGCTTCTTCGAGTCGCCGGGGCATCTGCGCCGGGTGCTGCCGGACCTCTACGAACAGCTGGCGCTGTTCTACCGCCAGCGTCCCGCCGGCTAGCGGGGATCCAGGAACCGCTCCAGGCGCCGGCGCAGGGCGGCGTTCTCCCGGCGCAGGCGGCGGTTCTCCTCGCTCAGCTCCAGGGCCAGGGCGACGCCGCTCCAGTCCATGGCCAGGTCCCGGTGCAGGCGCGCCGCCCGGGTCACGATCACGGTGACGGTTTCGTCGAACAGCCAGTGGGGGTCGTGGCTGTCCGGCTCGATGATGCCCAACTCCACGATCTCGGTGACGGTGGCCACCGGCAGGGCCACGCGCCGGGACAGTTCGGTGAGGGTCAGTCGGCTCATGCTCGTTTCTCCCAGTCCGCCCGGGGATCGAAGTCCGCCTGGTCGGCCAGTTGCCGCCACAGGTCGCGGCTCCGTTCATCCTGGTGTTCCGGCATCACCACCTTGAGCACCGCGTACAGGTCGCCGGTGTGGCGCTTGCCGGTCAGGCCCTTGCCCTTGATGCGCAAGCGCCGGCCGTTCTGGCTGTCCGCCGGTACCGTCAGGCTGATGCGCCCGGTAAGGGTGGGCACCGACACCTTGGCGCCGAGCACCGCTTCCCAGGGCGCCACCGGCACGGTGACGATCAGGTCGTGGCCCTCCACGTCGAACAGGGGATGGGGCACCAGCCGCACGCGCAGATAGAGATCGCCGGCGGGGCCGCCATCGGCGCCGGGGGCACCCTGGCCCTTGAGGCGGATGCGCTCGTTGTCGCCGGTGCCGGCGGGCACGGTGACATTGAGGGGGCGCTCGCCGACGCGGATCTGTTTGCGGGTGTCCGCCACCGTGTCCTCCAGGAACAGCGGCATTTCCACCTCCAGATCGCGGCCCGCCCGGGGGCCGGCGCGGTGGCCGAAACCGCCGCCACCGCCGAAGATGGATTCGAAGAAATCGGAGAACGCGCCGGCGTCGTCGAAATGCGCCTCGCCGCCGCCACCGCCTTGCCCGAAGCCCTCTTGCCGGAACCCTTGCCAGTCCCGTGGCCCGGCCTGGCCGCCGCCGCTTTGCCGATAGCGGCGCAGCTGGTCGTACTCGGCGCGTTTTTCCGGGTCCTTGAGCACGTGATAGGCCTCGGACACGGCCTTGAATTTGTCTTCCGCGTCCTCGTCGCTGCTCACGTCCGGGTGGTATTTGCGCGCCAGCTTCCGGTAGGCGCCCTTGATCGCCTTGTCATCGGCGTCCGGCTGGACGCCGAGAATTTCGTAGTAGTCCTTGAACTCCATGATCGCCGCGAACTCCTTTGGGAGCGTTCGTTCTGAATATCCTTTTTATGGCGGCACGGCGGGCTTTTACAAGCCTTTACCGGCGCCCGGGACCGCTTTTTCCAAGCCGATGCTATGTTAGTCACGTTCACTGTTTTTTGACGAAAATCAGCAAGTTGACCAGGGAAAAGGAGAGCGGCTTGAAGATTCTCGATACCACCTTGTTTTACACCCAGGCGAGCGGTGGCGTGCGCACCTACGTGGACGCCAAGCGCCAGGCGCTGTTGAGACGCGGCGACATGGGCCACAAGGTGGTGATGCCCGGCGCCGGGGTGGCATTCAACGAGGACTTCATCGAACTGCCGGCGATGCCGTTGCCGCTGGCCCCCGGTTACCGGTTTCCCTTGCGCCTGGGGTTGTGGGCCAACGTCATGGCCGGCCTGCAGCCGGATCTGATCGAAGCCGGCGACCCCTACACGCCGGCCTGGGCGGCGCAGCGCGCCGCGCGCATGCTCGACGTGCCGGCGGTGGGTTTCTATCACTCGGATCTGTTGTCGCTGGTGCACCACCGGGTGGGCGCCTGGCTGGACGCCGGCAGCCGCGCCTATATCCGCCGTCTGTACCAGGGGTTCGACCTGGTGCTCAGCCCCAGCCGGCTGATGGCCCGCCGGCTCGGCGAGTGCGGCGTGGACGACGTGCGCGTGCAGCCCCTGGGTGTGGATCTGGAGGCCTTCCAGCCCGGGCGCGCCAAGCCGGATGCGCGCCGACGGCTAGGCCTTGAGGACGACCGGCCGCTGCTGGTGTTCGCCGGCCGGGGCACCCAGGAAAAAAACATTCCGGTCCTGCTGGACGCCATGCGCCGGCTGCCGGACTACCATCTGCTGCTGATCGGCACCGGCCTGCAGCCGGACGCGCCGGCCAATGTGTCGGTGATCCACGAATTCTGCCCGGCGCCGGAAGTGGCGGGCTGGATGGCGGCGGCGGATGCGCTGGTGCACGCCGGCGACCAGGAGACCTTCGGCCTGGTGGCCCTGGAAGGCATGGCCTGTGGCTTGCCGGTGGTCTGCGCCGACGCCGGCGCCTTGCCGGAGGTGGTGCCGGAACACTGTGGTCGGCACGCGGCGCCCAACGACGGTGGCGCCTTCGCCGAGGCGATCCGCGACCTGTTCGAGAACGACGATCCGGCGGCCCTGGGCCGGGCCGCCCGGGCCCATGTGGAGGCCCGGCACAGCTGGGACGCGGTGGTCGACAATCTGCTCGGCCACTATCGTCGGGTGCTGGGTGAACACGAGCAACCGGTGATGGCGCCGACCCATGAATCCCATCCCTGATCTCGGTCCCGCTTTTTTCCTGTCGCTGCATGACGTGGCGCCACACAGCTGGCAGTTGTACCGGGCCTTCCTGGCCGAACTGGAGCGCCCGGAGGAGGGCGGCCGGCTGGATTGCACGCTGCTGGCGGTGCCGGACTTTCACCACCGGGACATGGCCGAGCGCCATCCCGGATTCTGCCAGGACCTGCGCGAGCGCCAGCGCGCCGGCGATGAGCTGGTGCTGCACGGCTTTTACCACGAGGACGATGGGCCGCCGCCGCGCGGGCCCGGCGCGCTGCTGCGGCGCCGGGTACTGACCCACGAAGGCGAATTCTCGGCGCTCAGCGGCGGCGAGGCGGCGCGGCGCATCCGCGACGGCCTGTCCCTGTTCTACGGCCAGGGCTGGCGGGCGGACGGTTTCGTGCCGCCGGGCTGGGTCACCAACGAGGCCGGGCGGCGCGCCATCCGCGAGGCCGGTTTCGCCTACCGCACCGACGCCACCGCCCTGTACCGGCTGCCCGACGAGCGCCGCCTGCCGTTGCCCACGGTGGTGATGTCGTCCCGCTCCCCCTGGCGCCGCCGGCTGTTCCGGGCCCTTAATCAACTCCGTCTGTGGCGCTACCAGCGGGCGCCGGTGATCCGCCTGGCACTGCATCCGGTGGACCTGCGTCACGAGGATAGCCGTCGCTTCTGGCTGGACACGGTGCGCCAACTGCGCGGTGAGCGCCGCTGCGTGACCAAACGCCGCTGGTTGCTGGAACAGGCTGGGGTGGCGCGATGAGACGTCACTGGCGCTGGCTGTTGCTGGCGGCGCTGACCGTGGGCGCCGTGGTGCCCCTGGTGATGGGCGGCCCGGCGGCCTTCCATGAACTGGCGCGGCTGCCGCTGTCCTGGCTACTGGGCATGCTGGCGCTGATCGGCCTGTGCTGGAACCTGAACGCCTGGCGCCTGCGCCTGATGCTCAACGGCCGCGCCCCGGGCATGGGCCACGGTTCCGCCCTGGCCACGGTGATGGTCACCGAGTTCAGCCTCAACGCCACCCCCGGGGGCAGCGGCGCCCCCTTTACCCTGGCGGCCCTGTTGTCCCGGCACGGTGTGGCGCCGGCCCGGGCCACGGCGGTGCTGGCGGTGGACCAGCTCACCGATATGCTGGTGTTCGCCACCTTGTTGCCCACCGTGGCGTTGTACGGGCTGGCCCGCTACCTGGATTGGGGCGGCTGGTGGCAGCTGGCGGTGCCCCTGGGCCTGCTGGTGGGCGGGCTGGTGCTGGTGGCCCTGCTGGCCCGCCATCAGCGCCGGGTACTGATCGCCTCCGGGGATCTGCTCGCCTGGCTGGGCCTGCGCCGGCGACGCCGGTATCGCATGGCGCGGGCGGTACTGCGCTTTCGCCGTGGCCTGGAGGAAACCCTGGCGGTGCCGCGCCGCCGTCTGCTGCTGATGTTCGCGCTGTGTCTGCTGCACTGGCTGCTGCGCTATTCGGTGATCTATCTGGCGGTGTTGGCGCTGGGCGAGCAACTGGACTGGACCTACGGGTTTTTCGTGCAGATGGTGGCCATGGGCGCGGGGCACCTGACTCTGCTGCCCGGCGGCGCCGGGGGCGCCGAGGTGGCCGGCGCGGCGCTGCTGAATCCCTGGCTGGGCACGGTCACCGCCGCCACGGTGATCGTGATCTGGCGCTTCGTGACCTTCTACTGGTATTTGATCGCCGGAGGCCTGGTGATGCTGTTCCTGGGCTTCAAGGAAGCCCGGCCGCTGATGAACGGCGGATAAAAAAATCCCCGGCCGGGGCCGGGGAGGCATACACGCTGCAAGGTGCGTCGAGCGTTAAATCAGAAACCAAAGGCCAGAATCAGCTGGGTGTAGAGATTGCCGTCGTCGTTGCCGAGCTGGGTGCCGCCCTCGGCGGCGGAGGCATCCGGCTGGTACAGCCCCACCAGCGGAATGATCGCCAGGTTCGGCGTCACGCCCCATTCCAGGAATAGGTCGAACTCGCGGGCATCCAGGTTGCCGCCGGCGCCCTTGTCCAGGGTGGTGAAGTCGTAGGCCAGCAGGCCCACCGCCAGGTTCTCCCGGGGCGCGGCGTGCACCGCCACGTTATGGACCTTGGCGTTGGTGTTGAACGGCCCGGCGTAGTTGGCCGCCACCTCGCCCTGGAACCAGGTGCCCAGGGTGCGGCCGTTGCCGTAGAACATCGGGTCGAAGCCCTCGGAGAAGCGGCTGTAGCGGTAGTTCACGCTGGGCTGCCAGGGAGCGTCGGCGAAGGTCCAGCCGGCTTCCACGTACCAGGCGTCCTCGTTGCCCTGATCCTGGTCCTGCCAGGCGTATTCCCCGGACAGGAACAGGTTCTCCACGCCGGCGCTGCCCTGGTAGCGCAGACTCCAGGTTTCCTGGCCGTCCCGTTGCGGATACAGGAACGCCAGGTCCTCCTCCACGTCGTCCACCTTGATGTAGCTGAGGCCCAGGGTGCCGTTCTCGCCGACGTGCTCCAGGTTGCCCACCTTCATGGACGCTTCCACCTGGGCCGGGTTGTCCGACTCGATCCACATGGCGTCGCCGCGCCAGCCGCTGTCGCCGCCCAGGCTGAGTACGGCGGTCTTGTCGAAGGCCTGGCGGGCGGCCAGGTAGTAGGCGCCGCCCCGGTCCAGCAGGCCGCCGGCGATGCCCTCGCCGAAGTTGAGCGCGTCACCGGCGATCAGGAAGCCGTCGCCGAGGATGATGGCCTGGCGGCCGGCGGAAACGGCCACGCCGTCCTTGCCCAGGGCCGGGAACAGATCCCCGGAGCGCCAGCCCAGGTAGGCGTCCTCCACGTCGGTTTCCCGTTCGTCGCCGTTACTGAAGCCGGCGGCGTCGCCGTCGCCCCAGGTGCCGCCGCTGAGGGCGTTGAGGGCACCGAACAGGCGGCCCGCGCCCAGTTCCTGCTCCAGGGCGAAGCCGTATTTCAGATAGCCTTCCTGCCAGCTGGAGGAGCCCTCGCTTTTGCTGCCGGCGGTGGCGTAGTTTTCCTCGCTGTGGAAGGTGCCGGCGACGCCTTCCACGGTGAGATCCAGTTTGGTGGTGTCGTTGGCCATCAGCTCCAGGGCCTGGGCCTGGACCCCCAGCGCGGTCAGTGAACAGGCAAGCAGGGTCCGTTTCACGGCTTTTGGATAAGCGGTGATCATGGTCGTGTCTCCATTCGGGTGAAGCCCGCGCCGGTGGCACGGGCGCGGGATCAGCTCATCGGCTGTCTCCGTTGTCGTTGTGGTTGTCGTCGTGGGGCATGCCGTCGTCGATGGCGATACCCCGGTCGCGCATGCTCTGGATCAACCGGGCCCGGGTATCCGGCAGATTGTTCAGCCGGGTGGCGCGGATCCGTTCCACCTCGGTGGCGGTATAGGGCGCGGCGTCTTCCGGCGTGCTGGCGCCGGCCATGCCGTCGCGGTCCAGAATCCAGTTCAGCAGTTCGGCGAGCTGGCCGTCGTCCAGGGCGGACTGGGCCACGCCGGGCACGCGCACCAGGAATTCGCGGCCGCCGTCCACGCGCAGGAAGTTGCCGACGAAGCCGGTCATGCGCGGCACGTCATTGCGCGGCGCCCCCTGGCCCTGGGGCAGATGACAGCCGGCGCATTGCAGCTGGTAATTCACCGCCGGGCTGTAGCCGGCCCGGGACAGGGGAATCCGCGGCACCTCGTTGCCCGGCGCCGGTGTCTGCGAGGGGTCCGGCATGGCCCGGGCGTGGGCGCCCGGGCCGGTCACCGAGGCCGCCAGCAAGACGGTGAGCAGCAGGCCGCGTCGCATACGCCTCAACCGGCCTTGGCCACGCCGCGGATCACCGCCACGGTGCAGTTGTAGACGTTGGCGTCGGCGCCCAGGCACCAGTTGATGTCGTTGTTGTTGAACGGCCGGTACATCGGCTCCTCGCTGTCGTTGCGGGTACAGGCGCACTGGGCGCAGCTGTGCTTACCGCAGCAGTCGTTGTAGGAAATGATGTAGTCGATGCCGTCCGCCGGGTTGCGGCAGGGGCCCACCCAGGTCACTTCGGAGCCCTGGGTGCCCGGCGGGCAACTGTTCACGGTGCCACCACAGCAACTGCACAGGAAGCCGTCGACGGAACAGTAGCGCCAGTAGTCGCAACTGGTGGGGTCGCCCGGGTCGCCGGCCTGGGGGGATTCCGCCGCCAGCGCCTTGGCGGTGCGGTCCACCGGCAGCAGCACCGGCATGGCGGCGCCGGCCACCAGGAAGGAGCCGAGCCGGCCCAGGAAGCGCCGCCGTGAGGTGGTGCTGGCCACGTGCCGGGTGGAACGCTCGAAGAAACGGTCGAGGAATTTCATGGTTCAGGCGCTCCCTTTTTCGGTGGGCAGGTCGTCACCGGGATGGTGAATTCGTGGGCTCTGGTCGCGCAGGTAGTCCTGCAGGGTGGCGGCGCCCAGCAGTTCGGTCTCGAACAGGCTGTCCAGGTGTTCGCGGGAGTTCACCAGGCCCTTGGCCTTGAGGGTGCCCTCGGCGTCGATCAACACCGCGTAGGGCAGCTTGCCGATCTGGTAGGTCATGCCCACCTCCGGGTCCACCACGTAGCGGGCGCGGTCGAGCTTGAACTCGGCGATGATTTTTTCCTGCTCGGCCATGTCGCCGTCGCTCACGTAGACCACCTCCAGGTCGTCCCGGGAACGGTCGATGGCGCGCACCGCCGGCAGCAGGGATTTACAGATCGGGCAGGTGGGCGACAGGAAGAACAGCATCTGCGCCCGTTCGCCGGGGTAGCCCACGTTCACCGGGCGGCCCTGGCGGTCCTCGGCGGTCAGTTTCGGCGCCGGCTGATTCACCGCCACCCCCTTGTCCACCATCAGGGCGCCGGCCGGGGCGATGCGCGCGTGCAGCACGCCGATCTGGCGAATCAGACCGACCACCACCAGGGCCATGGCCACCAGCAGGCACCAGAGAAGTACATTGGAAACGATCAAGGCTTGCATGGATGTCACCTTATTTCTGTTTGTTCATCGTCCGGACAGACCGAGCAGACGCGGCTGGTTGGCCAGCCACACCTCGATCGCCGCGTACAGCAAAACGGTCACCGCCGTGGCGGCCAGCACCACGAAGCCGTCGAACACGCCCAGCGCGCGGGGCGCGGCGGGGGCGGCGGCGAGCAGCGCCAGGCCGGCGAGCAGCAGGTTGCGCGAGAGCAGCCGGGGGTGCAGCGGCTGGGGCGCGCCGGGGCCGGCGCAGCCGCAATCCAGGTCGTGGCGGCCGCGCGCCAGGTTGATGCCGATGGCGGCGGCGTACAGACCCACCAGGGCCAGCGCCGCCAGGGCCGCCGCGCCCCGCGTGGCCGGCCACAGCAGCGCCAGGGCCAGGGCGCCCTCGAGCAGCGGCAGGGCGCGCGCCGCCGGCCCGTGCAGGGCCTCCGGCAGCAGCCGGTAGTCGGCCACCTGGCGGCGGAACCAGGCCGGCGCGCGCACCTTGTGGCTGGCGGCGCTGGCCAGGATCACCGCCAGGGAGACGGCGCCGGTGGCGGTGAGAATGGGATCCACGGTCATGGGCCCTCCCGGTTAATGGTTGATGACCAGGGTCGGGGTCTTGCTGACGCCGTCCATGGTGTCCACGTACTCGCCCTTGGTGAGGTCGAAGATGTCCAGGCCGCCCTCGATGTTGGTGCCCAGCAGCAGCGGCTCGTCGTCGGAGGTGGCGTTCAGGCTCCACACCAGGCTGGGGGTTTCCATGGTGTCCACCTTCTTGCGGGTCTTGAGGTCGTAGACCCAGATGGTCTGGCTCGGATCTTCCCATTTGTGCGGTGCGTGGTCCGGATGCATCAGCACGTAGAGCCGGTTCAGTTCCGGCGCCACCGCCATCAGCTGCCAGCCGCCCGGGGCCCAGCCATCCTTGCGTTCCTGCTTGGTGGTCAGCCACCAGTCCGGCAGCACCTTGGGTTTCTTGCCGGACAGATCGACGCCCCGCACATGGCCCTCGGTGGTGACGAAATAGTAGGTGTCGCCGTTGCCCACCGCCCGTTCGATCAACTTTTCCTCGTCCGGATCGAAGAAGTGGGTGGCGGTGCGGTTCACCTCCTGGCCGTTGTCGTCCAGGGTGATCACCTGCAGCTTGCCGTCGCCGCACAGGGAGGCGAAGCGGCGTTCGCCGGCCGGGTAGTTGAGGATGCAGCCGGGAATCGCCAGTTCGTTGACCACTTCCTGCTTCTCGGTGTCCACCACGGTGACCGAGGTGGAAGGGGTGAAGTTGTAGATGTATACGAAGCGGTCGTCGGCGCTGGTGCTCAGCCCGTAGCGCTCGGTGAGGGTGGAGGCCCGTTTGCTGGGGATTTCCACTTCCCAGCGCGGCGACAGGGAGGAAGTGTCCCAGGCGGTGATTACGTCGGTGCGTTTACCGCGCACATAACGCTCGAAGAAGATGTCCGCCGTGTACACCGTCTTCTGGTCGTGGGACAGCACCGCCGGCGCCGCGCCGCCGGTGCTGAGCATGCCCAGAACCTTGCGCTGGTCCGGATCGACCACCACCACCCGGGTGGCGACCATGTTGTTGAACTCGAAGTCGATGATGTAGCTGCGGTGCGGGTCCGGCGGGAAGGGCAGGGTGGTGTTCTGGCCCAGCTTCTCCACCGGCAATTGCGCCTGGGTGTTGGCGGCGGCCACGCAGGCCGCCGCCAACAGCAGGCCCTTGCACAGGGGTCTTGGTAGTCGCATAGCTGCTCCGCTTGTAGGTGTGGTTATTCATCGAGTGTGTGCCCGTGCCAGCCTTCGCGCATGCTATTGCGTGCCAGAGGTTTGTTAATTCTTGCCAACCTTGTGCCGGCCCACCGTGCCGCTGGCCACGGAAATGCCAGAAACGTGCCATGGCCCCGGCTCCCTCGTTACACTAGGGGCCGGGCGCCGCCGCGCCCGGCAGCCAGGAGAAACACACTCGATGTCCCGCACAGACCGGAACCCGGACGCTTCCAGCCCGAGCACGGAACTGGACCTGACCCGCTTTCTGCCGTATCGGCTCAACAACCTGGGCGGGCGGATCAGCCAGGCCCTGGCGGTGATTTACCGCCGGCGGTTCGGCATTTCCATCCCCGAGTGGCGCATTCTGGTGTGGCTCAACGAGCGGCCGGTGCTCACCGCCAAGCAGCTCACCGAGCTGACGCAGATGGACAAGGTACGGGTGTCGCGCTCGGTGCGCGCCCTGGAAAGCCGGAACCTGATCCACCGGCAACCGTCCACGGAGGATCAGCGCCAGCAGTGGCTGCGGCTTACCGACGATGCTCGCGCGCTGCTCGCCGAGTTGATTCCCGCCACCCGGCGTTGGGAGGCGGAGCTGGCGGCGACCCTGTCGGAAGGAGAGCACGAGGCCCTGTTGGCGGCGTTGAACAAGCTGGAGGAACGCCTCGACCACCTGGTGGCGGGGGAAAGTGGCCAGGATTAATCCGTCGCCGGCCGCCAGCGTACCGCCGGTCGCGCCCGGCGGGCCTCGGCCAGGGCCCCGGGGCCGCCCTCGGAAAAATCCAGCTCCGCCATGAAATAGAAGGATTCGTCGAAGGGGATGCGGTCCAGGGCGAAGCCCACGTTGGGCATCTGGCCCGGGAAGCGCTCCGGCCCGTCGTCCAGGGTCGGGTCGTCCTGGTAGAGAAAGCGTGCCCCGGTGCCGAAGCCGGCGGCGAAATTCAGCCGCGCCAGCATGGCGAACCCCTCGCCGGTGTCGAACCACAGCCAGTTGCGGGCGGGCACCGGGCTATCCACCATGGCCCGCTCATCGGCGTCCAGCCGGCCATCCACCCGCGCTTCCAGGTCTCCGGTCCAGCTGGTGCGCAGTCGCGCCCCGGTGAGATCGTGGCCGTCCACGGTGACCCGGGCGCCGGGTTCGCGCAGCACGGCGGCGACGAAACCGGGCAGCCGGAAACGGGCATGCACCGCCACGCCCCGGTCCCGGATCACCAGGAAATTGTGCACCTTGAGCACCGGCAGGCCGGCCACCCGCACCCGGGTGCGGGCGTACACCAGTGTCGCCAGGGGGCCGTCGATTACCTGGCGGATCTCCGGGTCCAGGTTTTCATTGGTGAGCGTAAGGCGGGCACCGGCGCTGAACACGCCGGCGCTCAGCCGCAGTTTGAGGCTGTCCAGAAGGTTGCGGGGCGTGCCGTCGGCGTCGGTGTAACCGTTATGGAAGAAGTCGCCCCAGAGGAACAGGTTGTCGTCGCGGAAGCGCAGTTCGAAGTCATCGGTGCGCAGGCGCAGAGGGTCGCGGCGCAAGCGTTTCGGCGCCGGATGGGAAGAGGCCGGCCGTGCCAGCAGGTAAAGGGTGCGCGCGTCGTCGCCGTCGCCGACGATCAGGGTGCCGAGCAGGCCCGGTGGTTCGTCGGAGGGTGAATCGCCGCCGTCTTCCGGCACGTCGACCAGCAGACGGTCGGCGGCGGCGATGCGCGTTACCGGCGAGTCCCGCTCGCTATCCGGGTCCCGCTCGAAGTAGGGAGCCTGGCCGTTGCTCCAGGCCAGCCACTGATGGGGCACGGCCTGGAAGGTGCCGTCACGGTACACGGCCACGTCCACCGCCGCCTGCGCGCGGCCGGCCACGCCCTCCAGGGCGCCGCCTTCCAGTGCCACCACCCGGGCGGCGCCGGCGGCCGGCACCAGCAGCAGCGCCAGCGCGGCGGCGATCAGATGTCGGATAGCCGTTGCGCCATGCGCGTTTGCCAGCCCGGGCCCGTGGCCTTCCACCTCTCCAAAACGTCGGCGGGAAGCCGGATCGTGACCTGCTTCTTGGGGTTGCGGGCCGGCGGCCTTCCCCGTCGCACGGGTTTCTTGCCGTCATAGAGAGCGGCCCCGTCCAGCATCTCCTCGGTGATTTCCGGGGCGTCGTCCGGATCCGTCCAGGGCTTTTTGGAAGCGTTTTCGTTCGCGTTCATTGGCCTTCCTCATGCTGATGACGCGGTAGCCGGCGTCCTTGGGTGTCCAGACCAGTACCACCAGGGTCGGCCCCAGATAGCCGATGGAGATGAAGCGGGGCTCCGGGTAGCGGGCGCGCTGGTCCGGGAAGGTGAAATGCAGCTGCCCGAACACTTTGGCCGCGTCCGCGAAGTCCAGACCGCGCTCGATCAAGGTCCTTTGGCGTTTGGCCGCGTCAAAAGTAATCTTCATTTATTGTAGTGACAAAAAGTCGTGTCGCAATAGCCATGATGATTCCGGAAAGTATCCGCAATCGGCGCGTCTTGTCTGTCGGAAGGAAGTGATGATTGGGGTAGGAAATCGACCCGGATAGCCCGTGGGCGGGCGCCTACGAGCTATCCGGGGGTAGGGCTAATCCGCCAGTTCCGGGCGGTCGGCGAAGTGTTGCAGGGCATCCGGGTTGGCCAGGGCGTTGCGGTTGCGCACCTCCCGGCCATGCACCACGTCGCGCACCGCCAGCTCGACGATCTTGCCGCTCACCGTGCGTGGAATCTCCGGCACCGTGAGAATCACCGCCGGCACGTGGCGGGGGCTGGCGCCGGCGCGGATGGTGGTCCGGATTTTTTTCTGCAGCTCGTCGCTGAGCTCGACGCCCTCGGCGGGCACCACGAACAGCACCACCCGCACGTCGCCCTGGAACTGCTGGCCGATGACGATGGCTTCGCGGATTTCCTCCAGGGTTTCCACCTGACGGTAGATCTCGGCGGTGCCGATGCGCACGCCACCGGGGTTGAGCACGGCGTCGGACCGGCCGTGGATGATCAGCCCGTCGTGGCCTTCGTGGGCGACGATCTCGGCGTAGTCGCCGTGGGCCCAGATGTTCTCGAAGGTGTCGAAGTAGGCATCGTGGAAACGCTGTTCATCCGGGTCGTTCCAGAACGCCACCGGGCAGGCGGGGAAGGGCGCCCGGCATACCAGTTCGCCTTTCTCGCCGACCACCGCGTCACCGTCGTCGTTGAACACCGCCACGTCCAGCCCCAGGCCCAGGCATTGCAGCTCGCCCCGGTAAACCGGCACCACCGGGCTGCCCAGGGCGAAGCAGGAGAGGATGTCGGTGCCGCCGGAGATGGAGCTCACCAGTAGGTCCGGTTTCACCTGCTGGTAGAGGAAGTCGTAGCTTTCGTGGAGCAGCGGCGAGCCGGTGGACATCAGGGTGCGCAGGGTGGACAGGTCGTGGCTGTCCTTGGGCACCAGGCCGGCTTTCTCCACCGCCTGCACGAACTTGGCGCTGGTGCCGAAGTGGGTGATCTTCTCCGCGTCGATCAGGTCGAACAGGCGGGACGCGTCCGGGTAGGCCGGGTTGCCGTCATAGAGCACCAGGGTGGCGCCGGTCTGCAGCCCGCTCACCAGCCAGTTCCACATCATCCAGCCGCAGGTGGTGAAGTAGAACAGCACGTCGTCGGCGCCCAGGTCGCCGTGCAGGCGGTGCTCCTTGGCGTGCTGGATCAGGGCGCCGCCGGTGCCGTGCACGATGCACTTGGGCGCGCCGGTGGTGCCGGAGGAATAGAGAATGTAGAGCGGATGGTTGAAGGGCAGCTCGGCGAACGGCGGCGGCGGCTCGGCGGCGGCCAGCCAGTCGCCCCAGTTGAGCGCCTGACGCACCCGGGTGGTGTCGCCGCGACCGGGGATCGCCACCAGCAACTCGGGCCGCAGTTTGTCGTGCAGATCCTGGATGCGCTCGTCCAGCTCGATCCATTTGCCGTTGTACTGATAGCCGTCACAGGCGAACAGCACCTTGGGCTCGATCTGGCCGAAGCGGTCGAGCACGCCCTGGACGCCGAAGTCCGGCGAGCAGGACGACCAGATGGCGCCGATCCAGGCGCAGCCCAGGGCGGCGATCACGGTTTCGATGCGGTTGGGCATGAAGCCGGCCACCCGGTCGCCGGGTTCCACGCCGGCGGCGAGCAGCTGGGCGGCCACCTGGCCGGCGGCCACGCGCAGATCATTGTAGTTGATCTCGTCGCGGCGGCCGGCTTCGTCCACGCTGATCAGCGCCGGGTGGGTGTCGCGGCGCGCCAGCAGGTTTTCCGCCATGTTCAGCCGGGCATCCGGGAACCAGCGGTTGTGACGGAATACGGGGCTCGGTTCCAGGACCCGTTCGCCCTTGTGCCCTTGCAGCTCACAGAAATCCCAGACCAGGTTCCAGAAGCTTTCCGGCTCGCTCACGGACCACCGGTGCAGGGCCCGGTAATCGCCCAGTTCAGCGCCGGCCAGGGCTTCCGCCCGGTGGCGGAACGCGGTGAGCTGGCTGTGTTCCAGGCGCTGGGAATCGGGCCGCCAAAGCGGGGATGGGGCTGTTGTCATTCTTCCTCCGTTTCAAAGTCCACCAACAAGGTGCCTTCAGAAACGCTGTCTCCGGCTTGCACGAGGAAGGCCCGCACGGTGCCGGGGGCACTGGCGCGCAGGGTGTGTTCCATTTTCATGGCTTCCAGTGTAATCACGGCATCGCCGGCGGCCACGGGCGTATCCGGCGCCGCATGGCAGGCCACGATGGTGCCGCTCATGGGCGCGCGGAAATCGTCCGCGCCGCCGGCGTGCTCGCTCTCCCGAGCCGGATGCGTTTCGATGCGATAGTCCTGTCCGTGGACGAACAACGTCAGGCGCCGGCCATCAAAATCAAAAAAGAGGGCCTGGCCGGAAAGCCCGTCTTCACCCCAGTCCAGTTCGAACAGGTCGCCGTGCCGGCGCAGTCGGTAGGGCGCGCGCCGATCGGATACGGTCGCCTGTTCGTTATCGAGGACCACGGTGAAGTCGTGTTCGTCCACGCGCAGCGGCACCAGGGTACGCCGGCGGCCGAGCGGACGCCAGGCGGGCAGGCCCCGCCAGGGATCGCCGCCGGCTTCGGCGTGCCCGGCCACCAGGGCGGCGGCGGCCACCGCCAGGGCGGCGGGATCGGCGCCGGCGGGTTCCAGCAGGTGCGGGCGGTGCTCCAGCAGACGGGTGTCCAGGTCGCCGGCGGCGAAGGCATCGTCCAGCAGGACCCGGCGCAGGAAGGCGGCGTTGTGATGCACCCCGGTAAGCGCCAGGTGGTCGAGAGCCCGGGCCAGGCGGCGGCGGGCCTGGTCCCGGTCGTCGCCGTGGGTGATCAGCTTGGCGATCATCGGGTCGTAATAATCAGAAACAATATCGCCTTCCTCCACGCCGGCGTCCACGCGCGCGCCGTCCGGCCAGCGCAGCTGGTCGATGCGCCCGGAGGAGGGCAGGAACTGCTGGTAGGGGTTCTCCGCGTAGAGGCGCACCTCCATGGCGGCCCCGTTCAGGCGCAGGGCTTCCTGGGCCTTGGGCAGGGCGCGCTCCTCCGCCACCGTCAGCTGCCAGGCCACCAGGTCCTCGCCGGTGATCAGTTCGGTGACCGGATGCTCCACCTGCAGGCGGGTGTTCATCTCCATGAAGAAGAACTCGCCCTCCGGCGAGAACAGAAATTCCACCGTGCCGGCGCCCCGGTAATCGATGGCGAGGGCGGCGCGCACCGCCGCCTGGCCCAGGTCATGGCGCTGCTGTTCGCTGAGCCCCGGCGCCGGGGCTTCCTCGATGATTTTCTGGTGACGCCGTTGCACCGAACAGTCGCGCTCGAACAGATGCACGGTGTTGCCGTGCTGGTCGGCGAACACCTGCACCTCCACATGGCGGGCGCGGGGCAGATAGCGCTCCAGCAGCACCCGGTCGTCGCCGAAGGCGTTGCGCGCCTCGCGGCGGGCGGCGGCCAGGGCCTCGTCGAACTCCTCGGCCCGTTGCACCGCCCGCATGCCCTTGCCGCCGCCGCCGGCCACCGCCTTGATCAGCAGCGGGAAGCCGACCCGTTCCGCCTCCGCCTTCAGGGTGGCGTCGTCGGCGCCTTCCTGGTCGAAGCCGGGCAGCACCGGCACGCCGCTGTCGGCCATGCGCTGGCGGGCGGCGGCTTTGTCGCCCATCAGGCGAATCGAGTCCGGGGACGGGCCGACGAAGATCAGGCCCGCCTCGGCGCAGGCCTCGGCGAAACCGGCGTTCTCGGACAGGAAGCCGTAGCCCGGGTGGATGGCGTCGGCGCCGCTGTCCCGGGCGGCGGCCAGCACCGCTTCGATGTTCAGGTAGCTGTCCCGGGCGCTGGCCGGGCCCAGGCGCACGGCGCGGTCCGCTTCGCGGACGTGGGGGGCGTCGGCGTCGATGTCCGAATACACCGCCACGGTGGTGAGGCCGAGCTCACGGCCAGTGCGGATGATGCGCCGGGCGATTTCGCCCCGGTTGGCGATCAGCAGGGTGTCGATGCGGGCCATTGTTCTTCCTTTCGGTGTGGGCGTTGGCTTATTCGTGGCGCCAGGCCGCCGGTCGTTTTTCCAGGAAGGCGCTCAGGCCCTCCTGACCCTCGGCGCCGGTGCGCAGCTCGGCGATCAGGTCGGCGGTGTAGTCCACCACGGCCTGCTCCACGGCGCTGTCGTCGGCGCGGTGCACCAGTTCCCGGGCACGGCGCTGGGCACCGGGGGCGCCGGCCAGCAGGGCGGTGACCAGGCGCTCCACGGTGGTGTCCAGGTCCACGGCGGGCACCACTTCATGGACCAGCCCCAGCTGCCCGGCGCGGGGCGCGTCGATCACCTCGGCGGTCATGAAGTAGCGGCGCGCCTGGCGGGGGCCCATGGCGCGCACCACATAGGGGGCGATCACCGCCGGCAGGATGCCCAGCTTCACCTCGCTGAGGCAGAAGCGGGCGTCGTCGGCGGCCACCGCGATGTCGGCGGCGCAGATCAGGCCCAAAGCGCCGCCAAAAGCGGCGCCCTGGACCCGGGCAATGACCGGCTTGGCGGCGCCGTCGATGTTGCTCATCAGGGCCGCCAGGCGGCGCGCATCGGCGCGATTCTGGTCCGCGTCGAGCTCGCCCATGGCGCGCATCCAGTTGAGGTCGGCGCCGGCGGAGAAATGCTTGCCGGCGGCGTCCAGCACGATCACCCGGGTGTCGGCGTCGGCGCCGGCCTGTTCGAAGGCGTCGATCAGCGCTTCGATGATGGTGTTGTCGAAGGCGTTGCGTTTGTCCGGATTGTTCAGGGTGATGCGGGTTACCGGGCCTTGATTGGTGGTTGTTATGGTCATGGTTGCTCCTTGGCTGGATCGCGGCTGAAGCCGCTCCTACATGATCCGTAGGAGCGGCTTCAGCCGCGATCGCCGTTACATGCGGAAAATGCCGTAGCGGGTTTCCTCGATGGGGGCATTGAGGCTGGCGGAAATCGCCAGGCCGAGCACGTCGCGGGTATCCGCCGGATCGATGACGCCGTCGTCCCACAGCCGGGCGCTGGCGTACCAGGGCCGGGCCATGGTTTCGTACTGCTCGGTCATGTCCGCCTGGAAGCGGCGCGCCTCGTCCTCGTCCCAGTGCTCGCCTTTCTTTTTCAGGGCGGCGGCCTTCACCTGGGTGAGCACGCTGGCGGCCTGCTCGCCGCCCATCACCGAGATGCGCGCGTTGGGCCACATGAACAGGAAACGCGGGTCGTAGGCGCGCCCGCACATGCCGTAGTTGCCGGCGCCGAAGCTGCCGCCGGTGATCACCGTGAACTTGGGCACCCGGGCGCAGGCCACCGCGTTGACCAGTTTGGCGCCGTGCTTGGCGATGCCTTCCGCCTCGTACTTCTTGCCCACCATGAAACCGGTGATGTTCTGCAGGAACAGCAGCGGGATGCCGCGCTGATTGCACAGCTCCACGAAGTGGGCGCCTTTCAATGACGACTCGGAATAGAGCACGCCGTCGTTGGCGAGAATGCCCACCGGAAAGCCGTGGATGCGGGCGAAGCCGGTGACCAGGGTGGTGCCGTAGCTGGCTTTGAATTCGTCCAGGTCGGAGTCGTCGACGATGCGCGCGATCAGTTCCCGGGCCGGCATCGGCGAGCGGGTGGTGGGCGGAATCAGGCCGTACAGCTCGTCGCCGTCATAGGCCGGTGGCCGGGCCGGGCGCACGTCCAGCTGCTCCGGTTTGCGCCAGTTGAGCCGGTCGATGCAGCGCCGGGCGAGATCCAGGGCGTGGGGCTCGTCGTCGGCCAGATGATCGGCCACCCCGGACTGTTCGCCGTGCAGGGCGGCGCCACCCAGTTCCTCGGCGGTGACCTCCTCGCCGGTGGCGGCCTTGACCAGGGGCGGGCCGGCCAGGAACACGGTGGAGTGCTCGCGCACCATGATCACCTCGTCGGCCATGGCCGGTACGTAGGCGCCGCCGGCGGTGCAGGAACCGAGCACCACGCTGATCTGCGGGATGCCCCGGGCCGACATGTTCGCCATGTTGAAGAAGATGCGGCCGAAGTGCTCCCGGTCCGGGAACACCTCATCCTGGCGGGGCAGGTTGGCGCCGCCGGAATCCACCAGATAGAGGCAGGGCAGATTGTTTTCCGCGGCCACCGCCTGGCAGCGCAGGTGTTTTTTCACGGTGAGCGGGTAGTAGCTGCCGCCTTTCACGGTGGGGTCGTTGGCGACGATCATGCACTCCACGCCGGCCACCCGGCCGATGCCGCCCACGCAGCCGGCGGCGGGCACGTCCTCGCCCGGGTAGACGCCGTCGGCGGCCAGCGCCGACAGTTCCAGGAACGGTGAGCCCGGGTCCAGCAGGTGCTGAATGCGTTCGCGCACCGGCAATTTGCCGCGCTCGCGCAGGCGTTTTTCCGCGGCCTCGCCGCCGCCGGCGGCGACCCGGTCCAGTTTTTCCCGGAGTTCCTCGCGCAGGGCCAGGTTGTGGTCCCGGTATTCGCCGTACTCCGGCGCGCTCTTGTTGAGTTGGCTGATGATTTTTGGCATTTGGGCGGTCTCTTCGCGGCTAAATCGCGACTGAAGTCGCTCCTACGGCATGGTCGATCGGTTCGCGACTGAAGTCGCTCCTACGGCGTGGTCGATTGGTTCGCGACTGAAGCCGCTCCTACGGCAGGTCCTGTAGGAGCGACTGGGCGGCATTCCGCTTCAGTCGCGATGGTTTTCAGGCGGTCTCGTTGAACAACTCGCGGCCGATCAACATACGGCGGATCTCACTGGTCCCGGCGCCGATTTCATAGAGCTTGGCGTCGCGCAGCAGGCGGCCGGTGGGGTACTCATTGATGTAGCCGTTGCCGCCCAGGCACTGGATTGCTTCCAGGGCCATCTGGGTGGCGTTCTCGGCGCAGTAGAGGATGGCGCCGGCGGCGTCCATGCGGGTGGTGCGGCCGGTGTCGCAGTTGCGCGCCACCTGGTAGAGGTAGCCGCGGCTGGCGTTGAGGGTCACGTACATGTCGGCGATTTTGCCCTGCATCAGCTGGAATTCGCCGATCGCCTTGCCGAACTGCTTGCGCTCGTGCACGTAGGGCAGCACCACGTCCAGGCAGGCCTGCATGATGCCGGTGCAGCCGCCGGCCAGCACGGTGCGTTCGTAGTCCAGGCCGCTCATCAGCACCTTGACCCCTTCGCCGACCCGGCCGAGCACGTTTTCCTCCGGCACCTCGCAGTCCTCGAACACCAGCTCGCAGGTGTTGGAGCCGCGCATGCCCAGCTTGTCCAGCTTCTGGGCCCGGGAGAAACCGGGAAAATCGCGCTCCACCAGGAAGGCGGTGATACCACGGGGGCCGGCGTCCGCGTCGGTCTTGGCGTAGATCACATAGGTATGGGCGTCCGGGCCGTTGGTGATCCACATCTTGTTGCCGTTGAGCACATAGCGGTCGCCTTTCTTGTCGGCGCGCAGGCGCATGCTGACCACGTCGGAGCCGGCGCCGGGTTCGCTCATGGCCAGGGCACCGATGTGTTCGCCGCTGACCAGGCCGGGCAGGTAACGGGCGCGCTGGGCGTCGTTGCCGTTCAGCCAGATCTGGTTGACGCACAGGTTGGAGTGGGCGCCGTAGGACAGCCCCACCGAGGCGGAGGCCCGGGAAATCTCCTCCATCACCAGGGTGTGGGCCAGATAGCCCAGGCCGGCGCCGCCGTATTCCTCGCCCACGGTGATGCCGAGCACGCCCAGATCGCCGAGCTTTTTCCACAGCTGATTGGGAAACTGGTTGTCGCGGTCCACCTGCTCGGCGAGCGGTGCGATCTCGTTGCGGGCGAAGGCGCGGGCGCTGTCGCGCAGGGCCTCCAGGGTGTCGTCCAGTTGAAAGTCCAGGCCGCCGTTAAACATGGTCGTTCTCCAGGTTCTCCATTGCTTGCCGGGCACGGGCCTCGGCGTCGTCCAGTTCCCCTTGCAGGATCCGGATGTCGGTGAGTTGTTGTTCGAGCTGGGCGCGTTTCTCCGTGATCTTGCCGATCAGGGCTTCGAGCTGCTCGCGATTGTCGCGGGCCGGGCGGTACATGAAGATCAGATCCCGGGATTCCGCCAGGGAAAAGCCCAGCCGCTTGCCGCGCAGGATCAGTTTCAGGGTGGTGCGGTCCGCCGGTGAATAGATGCGGGTCTGGCCGCGCCGCCGGGGGCTCAGCAGGCCCTGATCCTCGTAGAAACGGATGGTGCGCGTGGTGACGTCGAAGTCACGGGCCAGTTCGCCGATGGTGTAGGTTTTTTGAGTATCCATGGGGTCGGAGAGTAGGGGAAGTTTACGTTAACGTAAAGCATGCTTTTCCAGAAAGTATGGTTCTCCAGAAGGCACGCAGGCACGGGCGGGTGCCTTTCGGGAACGCCGTGAACCCGTCCATGGGGGCTCCCGGTTTGACATCCTGTCAAACAGGGTCCCGAAAGGCACCCGCCCGTGCCTGCTCGGAAGGTAACCTTCCCCTTGAGGGGATGGAGCGGTAGGAGCGGCTTTGGCCGCGATTGGGGTTGGCACGGCGGTCGGTCCGGCTCGGTCGCCGGCGCGATACGGTAGCCTGGGCGGTTGGGGGGTGTTACCTTTAGCGCCCGCTGGTTCCGAGGGTGTGGGACGGTGATTTACAGAAAAGATCGCAAGGTCCTCAAAAGAGTGGATTTCGGGGCCGCCAAGAATTCCCTGATGGGGGTGTTGGCGGCCCTTGTGGTTTATGCGCTGGTGATCGCCTGGGGCCGGGTCTACGAGGCGTTCCAGCTGGAGGCGCTGATCGCCGGTGGCGCGGTGGTGGTGGTGACCGCCTTCCGCCTGTGGCTGGTGGCGCGCTTCGACGCCTTGTACGGCGCCGGGCCGGCGCGCTGGCGGCGGCTGTTCGCGCTCGGCCTGATTCTGCATGCCCTGGTATGGGGCCTGCTGCCCGCCTGGCTGGTGTGGCGGGTGGGCACCGGTTTCAACTTCTTCGTGGTGATTCTCTACAACGTGGGCGTGACCACGGCCCTGGGCAGTTCCTGGATGGCCGGGCTACGGGTGCGGCAGGGCTACATCGTGCTCATGTTCCTGCCGGTGATCGTCGCCCTGGTGCTGGGCGGCGGCCTGCGTGAGTGGCTGCTGGCGATGCTGGTGGCGGCCTACACCTTCTACCTGTTCCGGCTGTATCGCGGCCAGTACGAGCTGTTCTGGCACGCCGTCACCCGGGAGCGGCGCGGCAGCGTGGAGCGGCGCCGGGAGTTGCCGGCCAGCACCGACATCCAGCTCAGCCTGGTGTACCGGCTGGCCCATGAGTTGCGCACGCCGATGAATTCGGTGATGGGCATGATGTCGCTGCTGGAGGACACCCGCCTGGACGACGAGCAGCAGGAATACCTGCAGGTGGCGGGGCAGAGCGGCAAGCTGATGATCACCCTGATCGACGACGTGCTCGACTATTCCCGCATTCTCACCGGCCGCATCACCCTGAGCCCGGATTATTTCGACCTGCGCGTGGCCCTGGAGCAGATCCTGGAGGCGTTTGGCCCCATGGCCCAGAGCAAGGGCCTGGAATTGTCGGCGGTGGTGGACCGCATGCTGCCCAAGCGGGTGCGCGGCGACCGCGACCGTCTCATGCAGGTGCTCACCAATCTGCTCAGCAACGCGGTGAAGTTCAGCGAGCGGGGCGAGATTCGCGTGGACGTGGATTTCACCGCCGAGGGCGAGAACGACGGCGTGCTGCGGGTGCGGGTCAGTGATCAGGGCGCCGGCATGGACGCGGAAACCCTCAAGCATCTGTTCGAGGACCAGTTCCTGGACGGAGCCCAGGACGCCTTCGCGGTGCGCCACGCCGGTTTCGGGCTGCTGGTCTGCAAGGGCCTGATCGAGGCCATGGGCGGCCACATCGGCGCCGAGAGCGTGGAGGCGGAGGGCTCCACCTTCTGGTTCACGGTGCGTCTGGGCATGCAGTCGGACATGAGCGAATCCACCAAATTGTCCGCCGCCATGGGCCAGGTACAGGGCCTGGTGGTGGGCGCCGGCAGCGGTTCGCTGGCCGCGCTTCAGGAGGAGTTCGAGGACCTGGGCAGCCAATGCCAGGGCGCCCGGGATTACGACCACGCCCTGCAGGCGCTGCGCGCCGGCCACCGCGAGCAGGCGGAGTTCGATCTGCTGCTGGTGGACACCCACGACCGCCGCGAGCTGGCCCTGAACCTGTGCCGCAACGTGCTGGAGGACCCCAGCCTGCGGCCGGTGAAGCTGATGCTGATGTGCACCATCGAGGAGCGCGGCCAGCCCACCGTGCAGCGGCTGGTGGACAAGCACGGCCTGGTCACCCTGGTGCGGCCGGTGCATCGCTCCGGCCTGCGCATCGCCCTGGGCCGGGTGCTCGGCATTCGCCGCCAGGCGCCGGTGCAGGATCTGCCCACGGAAACCCCGGAGGAGCGTCAGCGCCGCAAGCTGTTCCGGCTGCTGCTGGTGGAGGACAACGAGGTCAACCAGCTGGTTACCCGGGGCATGCTCGGCAAGCTCGGCTACCAGGTGAAAACGGTGAACAACGCGGAAACCGCCCTGGCGCTGCTGGAGCAGGAAACCTTCGACCTGATCCTGATGGACTGCATGATGCCGGACCTGGACGGTTTCGACGCCACCCGGGTGCTGCGTGAGCGCGAGCAGGCCGAGGAACGCGCGCGCACGCCGGTGATCGCGATAACCGCCAACACCGCCGAAGGGGTGCAGGCGCGTTGCCTGGCCGCCGGCATGGATGACTTTCTCGCCAAACCCGTGCATCTTCAAGAACTGGAAACCGTTCTGCGGCGTTGGCTTTCGAAGGACGAGGACGACGCCGGAGGGGAACAGGACAGCGAATAACAAGAGGATGACGCCATGAGCCGACGGGCCTTGCTGCTGGGCGCCACTGGATTGGTGGGCGGACACTGCCTGCGACTGCTGCTGGAATGCGACGAGTACGACGAGATCCGGGTTCTCACCCGGCGCGCCACCGGGGTGGAGCACCCCAAGCTGGTGGAAAGGGTCATCGACCCCGCGGACATCGAGACGCAGGCGGACTTCTTCGCCGTGGACGACGTGTTCTGCGCCATCGGCACCACGCTCAAGCAAGCCGGTTCCAAGGACGCCTTCCGGCGCGTGGACCTGGATCTGGTGATCACCGTGGGCCGGCTGGCCCGGGACGCCGGCGTGCAGCGTTTCCTGCTGGTGTCGGCGGTCAACGCCAACGCCCATTCGCCGTTCTTCTACGCCCGCACCAAGGGACAGCTGGAGCGCGAGCTCAAGGACCTCAAGCTGCCGCTGCTGGCCCTGTTCCAGCCGTCCCTGCTGCTCGGCGAGCGGGAAACGCCGCGCCCGGTGGAGGCGTTCGGCATCCGCTTTTCCAAGATCATCGACCCGATCACCCGCTGGACCGACGCCCACTGGTTGCCGGTAAGCGGCGAGCGGGTCGCCGAGGCACTGATCGGCATGGCGCTGATGGGCCCGGACACCGGCACCTACCGGGTGCGGTTCCGGGATTTCATCGTCTACGCCGGCAAGTTCCGCGACAAATGCCTGCGCTCGGCGTCCTGAGCGCGGGGAGTTCACCCCGGACAATGGAAACAATGGAGAGACAATGAGTTTCGTCACCTGTGATCTGTGCGACGACAATGCCGATATCGTATCCGTGGTCACCGGCCTGAACTGGTTCGGCTACGGCGGCCGGAGTACCTTCGGTGGCGAGATCGTCACCGTGAAATGCTTCGAGGACAATTCCCGGGTCAAGGAACACCTCGGCACCGACGGCAAGGGCAAGGTGCTGGTGGTGGACGGCGGCGGCAGCCTGCGCAACGCCCTGATCGGCGACATGATCGCCGAGAACGCGGTCAAGAACGGCTGGGAAGGGGTGATCATCCATGGCGCCTGCCGGGACGTGGACGAACTGGCCAAACTCGACATCGGCGTCATGACGCTGGGCTGCGTGCCGATCAAATCCGTGCGCCGCGACGAAGGCCAGCTCAATATCGACATCACCTTCGGCGGTGTCACCTTCCGCCCGGGCGAGTACGTCTACGCCGACAACAACGGCGTCATCGTGGCCCCGAAAGCCCTTCTGTAACGCCCTCCCGAGTAAGGCCCGCCGGCCCCTCCGGCGGGCGGTTTCCCGCCCACGTTTTGCGAAAATTTATAGTTCACCCGGTGCTGACGAGAGCCAGTCGGTTGTCCACCGTATAGGATGTAACGGAACATCCTTGCACGGTAGCGCCGCGGTGGCGCGCCGATTTTGCGTTGCTCTGCTCAAGGGGTGGTAGTACATGGAGCGTTTTCGTTGCTGGCCGGCGCTGATTCTGGCGTTGGTCTGCTGGCCGCTGGCGGCCCAGGGGGTCGGTTTTCAGGACGTCATCGACCGGGCCAAGGAGCGGGCCGGCGAGGCCTACCAGGCGCCGGCGCCGATCCCGCCCTTCCTGCAGGAACTCAACCACGAGCAATACCAGGGCATCCGCTTCAAGCCGGAACGCACCCTTTGGCACGAGAGCGGCTCGCGCTTCCAGGTGCGGCTGGTGTCGCCGGGGCTGTACTTCAAGCACGCGGTGAAGCTGCACCAGGTGGACGCGGAAGGCGTCCACGACGTGCCCTACGATAAAACCGATTTCAACTACACCAGCGAGGAGCTGGCACGTCGGGTGCCCGCCGATCTGGGCTACGCCGGTTTCAAGCTCACCTATCCGCTGCACGGCGAAAAGAGCCGCGATCCGTTTCTGGTGTTCGCCGGCGCCAGTTATTTCCGCGCCATCGGGCCGGACAACCATTTCGGTCTGTCCGCCCGGGGCATCGCCGTGGACACCGGCCTGCCGTCCGGGGAGCAGTTCCCGTCGTTCACCGAGTTCTGGCTGGTGCGGCCCACCGCCAAGGCGGAAACCATGACCATTTACGCCTTGCTCGACGGCCGCAGCCTCACCGGCGCCTACCAGTTCGACGTGCGCGTCGGCGACGCGGCGGTGATGGACGTGAAATCCCGGTTGTTCATCCGCAACGACATCGAAAAGCTGGGCATCGCGCCGCTCACCTCCATGTTCTTCTACGGCGGCAACACCGCCCGCCCGGTGGGCGAGTGGCGCCCCCGGGTACACGACTCCGATGGCCTGCTCACCCACGACGCCGCCAGTGGCGAATGGCTGTGGCGGCCGCTGCTCAACCCCAAGAACCTGAAGATCGATTACTTCAGCGCCGGACAGATCGCCGGCTTCGGGCTGATGCAGCGCCAGACCCGCTTCGACGACTTCCAGGATTTCGCCGCCCACTACCACCAGCGCCCGAGCGCCTGGGTGGCGCCCAAGGGCGAGTGGGGCGAGGGCCGGGTGTCCTTGGTGCAACTGCCGTCGAACAACGAGAACAACGACAACGTGGTGGCGTTCTGGACGCCCTCGGAGCCGGCGCGCCAGGGCCAGGCCCTGGCCTACGATTACCGCCTCAAATTCGGCGCGCCGGCGATCAGCGGCAGCGACCGGGCCGCCGCCGTGAAGACCTTCGTCGGCGACGGCAACCGGGCCGGCGGCGGCAACGTGGAAGGCGCCTACCGGGTGGTGGTGGATTTCGCCGGCGGCCCGCTCCAGGATCTGCCCGGTGACGCGCCGGTGACCAGCGCGGTGACCGCCGAGGGCAACGGCGAGGTGATCGAGCATTTCGTGGAGTACCTGTCGCCGGTGAACCGCTGGCGGATATCGATTCTGGCCAAGCCGGCGCCGGAGCGGCCGCTGTCCCTGCGCGCCTTCCTCAAGAACGGCGATCAGGCGGTGAGCGAAACCTGGTCCTACGAGATCCCCGCCAACAACGACATCCTGGGAGGGGAATCCTGATGAGCGACAATCTGGTCGAGGATGCCCTGGGCCGGGCGTTGGCCTACCTGCGCCTGGCCGGCCTGGATGCCGACCCGGCGCTGACCCGGCGCGCTCTGCGGCTGGTGGATGAAATGCTGGAGCAGGGCGAGGACGGCCTGGTCGAGCGGGTGATGACGGCGCTGCCGGAGCGTTTCCCGGTACCCGAGTCGCTGGAGCCGATGGGCGCGCCACCGGTCCATCGCGGCGCCATCGGTTACGGCGTGGGGCGATGAGCCTGGCCATGACCGACCCCGCCGACGCGCCCACCGTACCACGCTGGAAAGCCGTGGCGGCGACCCGCCGAGGGTTGCTGATTCTGCTGGTGCTGGTCCAGACCCTGGGTGGCCTCTACGGCATGCAATCGGTGCTGCCGTACCACGGCGGCAATCTGCTGGAGAAGGGCATTCTGTTCCTGTTCGCGGTGCTGTTCGCCTGGATCTCGGTGGGTTTCTGGACCGCCGTGCTGGGCTTCTGGTTGCGCCGCCGGGGCGGTGACCCGTATTCCCTGGTGCGCCATTACGACGCCGCCACCCTGGCGGCCACGCCGCTGGCGCGCACCGCCGTGGTGATGCCGGTCTACAACGAACCGGTGGATCGCACCCTGGCCGGGCTGCGCGCCACCATCGAGGATCTGCGCGCCACCGGCGAGCTGGACCACTTCGATTTCTACATTCTTTCCGACAGCCGCGATGCCGAGCAGTGGCTCGCCGAGCGCAGCGCCTGGTACCGGCTGTGCGACGAGCAGGATCTGCACGGCCGGCTGTTCTACCGCCACCGGCCGGTGAACCTGAACTTCAAAAGCGGCAACGTGGCGGATTTTCTGCGCCGCTGGGGGCGGGACTACGCCTACATGGTGGTGCTCGACGCGGACAGCGTCATGGGCGGCAACACCCTCACGCGGATGGTGCGGCACATGGAGCTGGCCCCCCGGGTGGGGATCCTGCAAACCAGCCCGTCGCTGATCAACGCTCATTCCGCCTTCGCCCGCTTCCAGCAGTTCGCCAACCGGGTGTACGGGCCGCTGTTCACCGCCGGCCTGGCCGGCATCCAGCTCGGCGAGGCGGCCTACTGGGGCCACAACGCCATTATTCGCACCGACCTGTTCATGCGCCATTGCGGGCTGCGCCGGCTGGCCGGGTTCGGCCTGTTCAAGGGGCCGATCATGAGCCACGATTTCGTCGAGGCCGCCTACATGGGGCGCGCCGGCTACGAGGTGTGGATGGAGCCGGAGCTGGACGAAAGCTACGAGGAATCGCCGCCCACCCTGGTGGACGAATTGACCCGGGACCGGCGCTGGGCCAAGGGCAACCTGCAGCACGCCTGGCTGTTCTTCTTCGCCCCCAAGCTGCGCTTCGCCCACCGCATGGCGTTTCTCAACGGCATCCTGTCCTACCTGTCGTCGCCGATCTGGCTGGCCTTCCTGATTCTGACCAGCATCGAGGCGACGCGGCTGACGTTGTGGCCCATCGATTATTTTCCCGAGCAACGGACCAGCATGTTCCCGGTGTGGCCGGAGTGGCATCCGCACTGGGCCGTGGGGCTGGTGCTGAGCACCCTGTTCCTGCTGTTCGTGCCCAAGTTTCTGGCGGTGCTGGATGTGCTGCTTACCGGCCGCCGCCGCCAGCATGGTGGCGCCGGGCGGTTGTTCCTGTCGGTATGCCTGGAGCTGCTGGTGTCCATGTTGCTGGCGCCGATTCGCATGCTCACCCACAGCCGTTATGTGCTGGAGGCGCTGTTCAACGTGCGCCTGCACTGGGGCGGCCAGAACCGCACCGACGAAACCGGCTGGCGCCAGGCGTTCATGAGTCAGGCGCCGGGCACCTTGCTGGCCATCGCCTGGTCGGGTCTGGCGCTGTGGCTGGATCCGATGTTCTTTTTCTGGTCGCTGCCGGTGGCGCTGCCGCTGATTCTGGCGGCGCCCACCTCGGTGCTGCTCAGTCGGGTGGCCATTGGCGAGGGCCTGCGTCGGCGGCGGTTGTTGCTGACGCCGGAGGAGCAAAGGCTCTCGCCCCAGGTGGACGCCATCGCCGCGCCCCGGCCGCTCAACACGGCGCGGCTCACGGCCTTCGAGGCGGCGGTGCTGGACCCCCGGCTCAACCGGGTGCACCGGGCCCTGGCCCGGCGCCGCCGGCCGGTGGACCGGGAGGCCCATGAGCAATGGCTCCAGCGTTGCATGAGCGACGGCCCGGAGGGCCTTAACCGGCGCCAGTTGAATGCCCTGGCCCGGGACGCGGACGCGCTCGGCCGTCTGCACCGGGCGGCCTGGACCGCGCCCCGAGACAGCTATTGGGGCGAGCGCGTCGGGGTGGTGAAAAGCCGGGATTATGGGTAGGCTTCCGTTCCTTCGATGACGCTTCAAGGGACGAAGCCATGCTGAGAGCCAATCCGGTCAGGGATTGCATGAAACCGGACCCCTTCACGCTTTCTCCTTCCTCGACGGTGAGCGATGCCGCCCGGGCCTTGCTGACGCGCAATCTTTCCGGCGCGCCGGTGGTGGATGACGGCGGCACGCTGCTCGGCATGTTTTCCGAGGCGGACGCGCTCAAGGCGGCGCTGGACGCGGATTACCACGGCACCGGCAGCGGCCGGGTGGTGGACTATATGAGTCGCGAAGTGCATGGCGTGCCGGTGGCGGCCACCGTGCAGGAAGCGGCGGAACTGTTCTTGCGTTACCACCGGCGAACCCTGCCGGTGGTCCAGGGGCCGCGGCTGGTGGGACTGCTAAGCCGCGGGGATGTGCTGCGCCAGGTGACGCCGGCGAGGGCGACGTCGCCATGACGCAGCACGATGTTCAATGACCAACAGGGGATCAACCCGATGAATCAACCTTACCAAGCGCCGGAGGCCAGCCTGGGGGCCGGCTCCGAGGAAACCTACCAACCCAAGCTGTTCCAGACCTCCGGCCGGCTTGGCCGGGCGCGCTATTTCGTTTACGTGATGGCGCTCACCATGATCACCTACTTCGCCATGGGGCTGGTGATGGCGGTGGGGTTCGGCAGCGCCTCGCCGGGCAGCGGTCCGGGCGGTCTTTTCATTGGCCTGATGTTGCTGGTGATGGCGCCGGTGGGCATCTTCACCACGGTGATGAGCATTATCTACGGCATCCGTCGGCTCAATGACCTGAACATGAGCGGCTGGATGATCCTGCTCATGTTCGTGCCCATCGCCAACTTCGTGATCGCCATCATGCTGCTGTTCGTACCCGGCTCCAAGGTGGCCAACAAGTATGGCCCGAAACCGGCGCCCAACGGCAACGGCGTGATCGTCGCCCTGGTGGTTCTGCTGCTGCTGTTCGTTGGTGGTTTCGTGGGCATGGGCGCCATGGTCGGCTCCATGAGCCAGGGCATGAACAGCCCGGGCATGTACCAGATGGACGGCTACTGAGCATTACCCGGCCGGTGATCGCGGCTGAAGCCGCTCCTGCGGCATACCGTTCGCGGTAGGAGCGGCTTCAGCCGCGATGAATCAAAAAAGGCTCCCCCGAAGGGGAGCCTTTTTTGTATGCCGATCGCCGCCAGGAGACGGCGGGCAAGGTCAGGGCAGCAGGTGTTTCACCGCGTCCCGTTCCTCGGCCAGCTCGGTCTCGGTGGCGGTCATGCGCTCGCGGGAGAAGTCGTTCACTTCCAGGCCCTGAACGATTTCCCAGTCGCCGTTCTTGCACACGCACGGGAAGGAGTAGATCAGGCCTTCCTGAATGCCGTAGGAACCATCGCTGTAGATGCCCATGGACACCCAGTCGCCTTCATCGGTGCCCAGCGCCCAGGAGCGCATGTGGTCGATGGCGGCGTTCGCCGCGGAGGCGGCGGAGGACGCACCGCGGGCCTTGATGATGGCCGCGCCGCGCTGCTGCACGGTGGGGATGTACTCGTCCGCGTACCACTGCTGATCGACCTGCTCGGCGGCGTTCTTGCCGTCCACTTCGCAGTGGTGCAGATCCGGGTACTGGGTGGAGGAGTGGTTGCCCCAGATGGTCATCTTCTTGATGTCGTTGACGGTCTTGCCCAGCTTTTCGCCCAGCTGCGCCATGGCGCGGTTGTGGTCCAGGCGGGTCATGGCGGTGAACTGGCGCGGATCGATGTCCGGCGCGTTGCGCTGGGCGATCAGGGCGTTGGTGTTGGCCGGGTTGCCCACCACCAGCACCTTGATGTCGCGGCTGGCGGTTTCGTTGATGGCCTGGCCCTGGGCGGAGAAGATCGCCGCGTTGGCTTCCAGAAGGTCCTTGCGCTCCATGCCCGGGCCGCGCGGACGGGCGCCGACGAGCAGGGCGTAATCGGCGTCCTTGAAGGCCACCTTGGCGTCGTCGGTCTGCACGATGCCGGCAACCAGCGGGAAGGCGCAGTCTTCCAGTTCCATGGCGACGCCTTTCAGCGCTTCCAGGGCGGGGGTGATTTCGAGCAGCTGCAGGATGACCGGCTGGTCCTTGCCGAGCATGTCGCCGGAGGCGATCCGGAACAGCAGGGAGTAGCTGATTTGACCAGCGGCGCCGGTGACAGCAACGCGTACAGGTGCTTTCATGAAAAAATCTCCTTGGAGTCGTCGGGAGAAGCTGAGGAGCCTCTGAATCACTCCCCGGCGGTGGCGCCGTGGCGGCCGCCGACCGCCGGGGAGTCATTCCCAGGTTCCCTGGACGCGGCGCATTATAGAGTAGCCGCCCGGCGAGCGCACGGATCGTTGCTGGACGGTGGGTCAGACCAAAGGAGGGGACGGTGCCAAACTGGGATGTGATCGTGGCGGGGGCCGGCCAGGCGGGCTGCGCGGCGGCCTGGGATCTGGCCGCCGGCGGCGCCCGGGTGCTGCTGTTGCACGGCGGTCCGGAGCGGCCCAAGCCCTGCGCCGGCGGCCTTACCATCAAGGCGTTGCGGCGCTACCGCTTCCCGCTGGACGCGGTGATCCGCGAGCGGGTGGACCGGGTGGCCATGAGCCGCTCCGGCGAACCGCCGGTGACGGCGGGCGCGGCGGCGCCGTTCTGCGTGATGACCCACCGGCGCGAGCTGGACGCCCTGTGCCGGGAGCAGGCGCGGGCGCGGGGCGCCGGGTGGCATGTCACCGCCGGGGTGCGCGCGGTGCGCCAGGACCACCAGGGCGTGACCCTGATCAGCGCCGAGGGCGAGACGCTGCGCGCCACCTGGCTGATCGCCGCGGACGGCGCCCACAGTCCGGTGCGGCGCGCCCTGCAGGGGCAGCCCCCGGCGGCGCCGGCCATGGCTCTGGAGGGGCATCTGCCCCGGGAGCGGGCCCGGCGTTATCCCCCCATGACCCTGGACTTCCAGGAGGTGCCCGGCGGCTACGGCTGGCTGTTTCCCAAGGGCGATCACATCAACGTGGGCTTGTACGTGTGGCGCCGGGATCGGGCGCGGCTGGCCCGCGAGCACCTGGCGGATTACGCCCGCCGGACCCTGGGCAGCGACGCCTTGGAAGAGGTGGGTGGCTATCCCCTTGGCACCTGGCTGGCGCGGCGCCCGCCGCGCTGCGGGCGGGTGCTGTTCGTTGGCGACGCCGCCGGCAGCACCGAGCCGTTGCTGGGGGAGGGCATCTACGGCGCCCTGGTCAGCGGCCAGCTGGCCGCCGGGGCGCTGCTGGCCGGCCGCCTGCGGGATTATCCGCTGCTATTGGCGGACTGGGGCGAGGAACTGCGCCAGGTGGAACGCATCACGCGCATCTTCTACGGCGTGCCGGCCCTGGGCTACGCCGCCCTGAGCCGCTGGCTGGCGCCGACCCTGCTGGCCGGGTACGCCGAGGGCCTGACCCTGGGCGGCACCAAGCGCGCCTGGCGCAGCCTCAAGGGGCGCCGTCACCTTCTCGGTAGCCCAGGGGCGTAACGCCGAACCAGCGCTTGAAGGCGCGGTTGAAGGCGCTTTGTTCCGAATAGCCCAGATCCAGGGCGATCTGGTTCACCGAGCGGTCGCTGTGCAGCAGCCAGTCGCAGGCCAGGCGGCGCCGTTCGTCCTCCAGCAGGGTGGAAAAATCGGTGTGCTCGGCGCGCAGCCGCCGGCGCAGGGTCCAGGGTTTCACGCCCAGCCGGTCGGCGATGGGCTCCAGTTGCGGCACCCCGTCCACCAGCCGGCGCTGGATTTCCAGGCGCACCTGTTCGAGCAGGTTGTCCCGGGCCCGGTGGCGGGTCACGGCGCGCTGCACCCGGGAGCGGGCCAGCCGGTGCACCTCCGGGTCGGCGTCGCGCAGCGGCAGGTCGAGCACCGCCTCGTCCAACACCAGGGCGTTCACCGGCTGCCGGAAGTGCACCGGGCAGCGGAACACGCGGCGGTATTCGCCGTCGTCCGCCGGCGCCCCGTGGCGCAGATGCAGGGCCAGGGGATCGCGCTCGGCGCCCAGAATCCAGCGCCCGAACACCACCGCCCCGGTGAAGAAAGCGTCCACCCGGTGCGCGCTGGTGGGCAGATCCTCGAACGGGGTTTCCCAGATCAGCCACAGGTTCCGGCTCCGCCATTCGAAGCGCAGTTCAGCGAATTCCGAGGTGACCCGGGTGAACGGAATCATCAGTTCGATGGCGTCGCGCAGGGTGGCGCTGGACATGCTGGCGTAGCCCAGTTCGCCCATGAAGCGCGGGCGGATGCCTTCGCCCATGTGCAGGCCGAACAGTGGGTCGCCGCTGCGGCTGACGGCGTGTTCAAGCAGCCGGTTTTCCACGCTCAGGGGAATGCGGGCGGCGGGGGATTCCAGGTCCTCCTCGGTGACGCCCAGGCGGACCAGTGCCTCACTGAGGTCGACACCGGCGTGCAGCGCGGCATCGAGCAGGTACTCGATCCAGAACGAAGCCACGGTCAGGGAGCCGAAGCGGGCGGAGGCGACGTTGGACATAGGCGTTCTTGTTATCGATGTCGGCGAAGCGAAGCATCAGGAAACGCCAGGGGGGCGGGGCAAGTCAATGACGAAAACCACCGGCCGGGCCGCTCCTGGCCCGGCCGGTTGACCGGCCGCCGGATCAAGCCTTCTGTTCGCGGGCCAGTTTGTTGACCTTGCGGCTGATGCGGTTGAGCTTCTTGTCCAGGCTTTCCATTTCTTCCCGGGTGGGCAGGCCCAGACCGTGCGCCAGACGTGCCCGCCAGTCGTCCTGGCTTTTCGCGCCGCCGCTTTTCTTGGCGTTGCGATCGCGCAGGGCCTCGCCGGTTTTCACCAGCTCCTGGAACCAGTCGCGGCCGGTTTCGGAGATTCGGGTGAACGCGCCGCGCGCGGCTTTGGTAAGCTTGTCCGCCGTGGCGTTGAGCTCGGTGACCGTGTCGTTGGTGGACGTGCTGTCAGTCATGGAGAGGGCCTCCTTTTCCAATGGTGTAAGTGAGCAAATGGTAACCAGGGCGCCGCGTCGATCACGGGATATTGTCCAACAATTAAACAAGCTGTCCCGGGCCGCCGGGACCAGGGAGAAAGCGCATCATGCAAGTCGCATTGCCCCAGGGCACCTATGACGCAGTGGCCGGCGACGGCGTTCAGGAATTCCGGGGCGTGCCGTTCGCGCGGCCGCCCTTGGGCGAGGACCGCTTCAAGGCGCCCCGGCCGTTGCCGGACAGCAAGACCGTGACGCGCGCCGACCGGTACCCGCTGCCGTCGCTGCAGGTGCGCAATCCGATGATGGGGGTGGAGGACTCCGGCGAGGACTGCCTCTACCTGAACATCTGGGTTCCGGAAGGGGAGGGGCCCTTCCCGGTGATGCTCTGGTATCACGGCGGCGGCTACGTGGCCGGCTCCGCGTCCCAGATCCTGTATAACGGCGCCGCTCTGGCGGCCAGCCAGCGGGTGATCGTGGTGAACGCCGCCTACCGCCTGGGCGCCCACGGGTTCGCGGATTTCAGCGCGGTGGCGCCGGAGCTGGACGCGGACACCAATCTGGGCCTGCGCGATCAGGTGGCGGCCCTGGAATGGGTCAACCGCCATATCGAAGCCTTCGGTGGCCGTTCGGACCGGGTGACCATCTTCGGTGAATCCGCCGGCGGCTTCAGCGTCGCCACCCTGATGGCCACGCCCCGGGCGCGGCCTCTGTTCCAGGCCGCCATCGTGCAATCCGGCGCCGCCGATTTCGCCCTTGATCCGAGGGAAGTGGCCAAGGTGACCCGCGCCTTCCTGGAGGCGCTGCCCGGTGACGGCGGCGCCGCCGACAAGCTGCGTGACGCCGACGCCAAGGCCTGGATCAAGGCTCAGAACCAGGCCCTGCGCACCCTAGTCCGGCGCGGCCAGCGCGATACCACGCCCCAGTTCGCCATGAATTTCATGCCCATGGTGGACGGCGACCTGCTGCCGCGCCTGCCGGTGGACGCCATCGCCGACGGCGAGGCCGCCGACATCGCCCTGATGGCCGGCGTGTGCCGGGACGAATACCACTTCTTCCAGTACGCCGGGCCGCTGGCCGGCTTTCCCACCGTGGAGGAGCTGCGCGGCTACGACGACGAGGAGATCCTGCGTCGCTTCGAGCGCGCCCTGCCGGGCAATGGCGAGCGCGTGCTGGCCCATTACCGGCGCACCGTCACTCCGCACCCGGCGCGCAGCAACATGGACTGGTTCTCCGCCATGGAAACCGATCGTCTGTTCCGCGTGCCCACCCTGCGGTTGCTGGATGCCCAGGCCGCCCACCGGGCGGACACCTACGGCTATCAGTTCACCTGGCCCAGCGACCAGTTCGGCGTGCCCATGGGCGCCTGCCACGTGGTCGACGTGCCGTTCGTGTTCGGCGTCACCGACACCGTGCCCGGCCAGTTCTTCACCGGCGGCACCGACCAGGCCCGGGCGCTGTCCGAGCGGGTGCGCGGTGACTGGGGCGCCTTCGCCCGGGGCGAGGCGCCCTCCGGGCCGGCCTGGGTCGAAGGCCGCCGGGTGGTCCAGTACGGCCCCGGCGACGCCACGGCGGCGCTGTTCCAGGCCGACGATGAAGCCCTGTGGGCGGACATCATCCCGCGTCCGAGCCCGGGGACTGCAAACTAGCGTTATAAAGCGTAGAATATAGCCCTCGCTAATCAGGAGCCCTCCCATGACCGTGGCCCAGGCCATTGAACGCAAGGTGCGTGACGCCTTGCCCGTCGATCATTTACGGATCGAGAACGAGAGTCACAAGCACAATGTGCCGCCGGATTCGGAAACCCACTTCAAGCTGGTGGTGGTCTCCGAAAGCTTTCAGGGGCAGATGCCGGTGCGTCGCCATCAGGCGGTGTACGGCGTGCTCGGCGAGGAACTGAACGGCCCGGTGCACGCCCTGGCGTTGCACCTGTTCACGCCGGAGGAATGGCGCGCCCAGGGCGGTGACGTGGCGGATTCGCCGGACTGCCGGGGCGGCAGCAAGCATGATCCGGAGTTCCACCGATGAGTGCCGGCGCCATCGTGGTGGCGGCGCTCTACCGCTTCACCCGGCTGGAGGATTTTCAGTCGCTGCGCGAGCCGCTGCTGGCGCTGATGCTGGAGCGCGACGTGAAGGGCACGCTGCTGCTCGCCCGGGAGGGCATCAACGGCACCGTCTCCGGGCGCCGCGCCGACATCGACGCGGTGCTCGACTGGCTGCGCGCCGACCCACGCCTGGAAGAGCTGGAGTACAAGGAATCCTTCACCGACGAGCATCCTTTCCTGCGCACCAAGGTCAAGCTCAAGAAGGAAATCGTCACCATGGGCGTGGAGGACCTGGACCCCAACCGCAGCCGGGGCACCTACCTGGAAGCGGAGGAATGGAACCGGGTGATCGCCGACCCGGAAACCCTGGTGATCGATACCCGCAACGATTATGAGTACGAGGTGGGCACCTTCCAGGGGGCGGTGAACCCCAATACCAAGGCGTTCCGGGATTTCCCCGATTACGTGCGCGACAACCTGGACCCGGCCCGCCACAAACGGGTGGCCATGTTCTGCACCGGCGGCATCCGTTGCGAGAAATCCACCGCCTACCTGAAGGAGCAGGGCTTCGAGGAGGTCTACCACCTCAAGGGCGGCATCCTGAAGTACCTGGAAACCATGCCCGAGGACCGCTCCCTGTGGCGCGGCGAGTGTTTCGTGTTCGATGAGCGCGTCACCGTGAACCACGATCTGGAGCCGGGCGGTTACGACCAGTGCCATGCCTGCCGGCGGCCGATTTCCGAGGCCGACAAGGCGTCGCCGCAATTCCAGCAGGGGGTGTCCTGCCCGCACTGCTACCACGAATCCACGGCGGAGCAGAAAGCGCGCTTCGCCGAACGCCAGAAGCAGATCGAGCTGGCCCGGCGGCGCGGCGAGCCGCATCTTGGCCACGATCCCCGCGAGCCCTCCGAGGAGTCCTGATTGATGCGTTTGTTCGTGGCCCTGCTGGGCCTGCTGTTGTCCCTGAGTGCCGCCGCCGATCCGGTGCGCGTGGCGGTGGCCGCCAATTTCGCCAAGCCCCTGGAAACCCTGGTGGCGCTCTACCAGCGTGATCATCCGGACGCGGACATCGAGACCACGGTGGCCTCCACCGGCAAGCTGGCGGCGCAGATTCGCCGTGGCGCGCCCTTCGATATCTTCCTGGCCGCCGACGCGCGCCGCCCCGAGGAACTGGACCAGGAAGGCCTGGGCGTGGACGGCTCACGGCGTATCTACGCCATGGGCCGGCTGGCCCTGTGGAGCAAGCAGGACGGCCTGGACCTGGGCCCGGCGCTGCTGAAAAGCGGCGACATCAGCCCGCTGGCCCTGGCCAACCCGAGGCTGGCGCCCTATGGCGCCGCCGGCCAGGCGGTGATCGACCACCTGGGCCTGCCGGACTCGGTGAACATCGTGCAGGGCGAGAACGTGGGCCAGGCCTGGCACTACGCCAGTAGCGGCGCCGCCCGGGCCGGCTTCGTGGCCTTCAGCCAGGTACGGGGCGCCGGCGGCAGCCTGTGGCTCCCGGATCCGGCCCTGTACCCGGCCATCGAGCAGCAAAGCCTGCTGCTGGTGGAGCGCCCGGCGGCCCGCGCCTTCTACGATTTTCTCGCCACGGAGGCCGCCGGTGAACGCATCGAGCAGGCCGGTTACGGGCTGGCGCCCCGTTGAACGTCTCCCCGGCGGACTGGCAGGCGCTGTGGGTCAGCGTCCGCCTGGCGCTGATCAGCACCGGTCTGTTGCTGGTGATCTGCACGCCCCTGGCCTGGTGGCTGGCGCGCCGCCGGCGCCCCGGCCAGGCCCTGCTGGAATCGGTACTGGCGTTGCCGCTGGTGCTGCCGCCCACGGTGCTGGGCTTCTACCTGCTTCTGTGGCTCGGCCCGGACGGGCCGGGCGGTCTGCTGGCCCGCCTGTGGGGTGGCCATAGCCTGGCGTTCACCTTCACCGGCCTGGTGATCGGGTCGGTGATCTATTCCCTGCCGTTCGTGCTGCAACCGCTTAAGAACGCCTTCGCCGCCATCGACCGGGACACCCTGGACATGGCCGCCACCCTGGGCGCGCCGCCCTGGGACCGGTTCCGCAATGTGGTGATGCCCCTGGCCCGGCCCGGTTATCTGTCGGCGGCGGTGCTCGGTTTCGCCCACACCCTGGGGGAATTCGGCGTGGTGCTGATGATCGGCGGGAGTCTGGCCGGCGAGACCCGGGTGGCGTCCGTGGCGCTCTACGAGCATGTGGAAGTGGGGGATTACGCCCGGGCCCATCATCTGGCCCTGGTGCTGGTGGTGCTTTCGGTGGCGATGCTGTGGGGTCTGTTCCGCTGGCAGCGGCGCCCGGGGGCGCTGCCATGAGTCTGCAGGTGGATCTGGCCCTGGAGCGGGGCGATTTCCGGCTCAGCGTCAACGGCGCGCTGCCGGAGCGCGGCGTGACCATCCTGTTCGGCGTCTCCGGGGCCGGCAAGAGCAGCCTGCTCAAGGCGATCGCCGGGCTGCAGCCGTGCCGGGGCCTGATCCGCTTCGATGATCGGGTGTGGCAGGACGAGCACCAGGCTCTTCCCGCCCATCGCCGCCCGGTGGGCCTGATGCTGCAACGGCCGACCCTGTTCCCGCACCTGGACGTGGCCGGCAATCTGCGCTTCGCGGCGCGCCGCTCCGGCGCCACCGACGGCCGCTGGCGGGAAGTGGTGGCGCTGACCGAGCTGCAGCCGCTGATGGAGCGCGGCGTGGCCGGCCTGTCCGGCGGCGAGGCCCAGCGCGTGGCTCTGGCTCGGGCCCTGCTCACCGAACCGGACCTGCTGATGCTGGACGAGCCCCTGTCCGCCCTGGACGCGGAGCGCCGCCAGGCGTTGATGGCGGTGATCGCCCGGGTCGGTGAACGTCTGCCGGTGCTCTACGTGACCCACCAGCTCGACGAAGTGATGACCCTGGGCGACCACCTGTGGTGGCTGGACCGGGGCGGCCTGCGCGAGCAAGGGCCTCTGGCCGAGTGCCTGGCCGGCCTGCACGGGCCCCTGGCCGCCGGCGGCCAGGCGGCGGTGGTGTTGCGTACCCGCCACCGGGGCTACGACGAGCGCCACCATCTGCTCGAGCTGACCCTGGGCGACGCCGTGCTGCGCTTGCCCGCCGCCGGTCCCCGGGGCGACACGCCGCGCCTCAAGGTGGCGGCCCGGGACGTGAGCCTGGCGCTCAGCCCGGTGCGGGATTCCAGTGTTCTCAATATCCTGCCCGCCACCGTGGACGCCCTGCGTGACCTGGGCCACGGCCAGTGCCTGGTGCGCTTGCGCTGCGCCGACCAGTGGCTGCTGGCGCGGGTCTCCACCCTGTCCCGGGACCGTCTGGGGCTGCGTCCGGGCCTGGCGCTCCACGCCCAGATCAAGGCCGCCGCCCTGGTCTAGCACGCGCTGCCCGCCGATCCCCGCACAAGTCGGTTGCAATCCTTGCCGCCTCCTGGCACATGTTAACGCCCAGGAACGGGACCAAGGGGAAGGAAGGATGCAAGGCGAATACGACTGGGTGCTGGTGGCGCTGTCCTACGGCGTATCGGTGCTGGGCGCGGTCACCGCGCTGCAGCTGGCCATCGATATCCCGCTGGCGCGGGGGCCCGGGCGTCGCCTGGCGGCGGTGCTGGCCTCGGCCCTGGCCATGGGCGGCGGCGGCATCTGGGCGATGCACTTCATCGCCATGCTGGCCTGCCGGATGCCCATGCCGGTGGCCTACGATATCGGCCTGACCCTGCTCTCCGCCTTGATCGCCGTGGCCGCCTGCGCCCTGGGTCTGGCCTGGGCCGGCCTGGGCGAGTTCCGCCAGCGCCGGGTGGTGCCGGCGGGCCTGTTCATGGGCCTGGGCGTGGCCGGCATGCACTACACCGGCATGGCCGCCATGCTGATGCCGGCGACCATCCACTACGATCCCTGGCTGGTGGCCGCCTCCGTGGTCATTGCCGTGGTCGCCTCCATGGCGGCGCTGTGGACGGCGTTCACCCTGCGCGGCGGCTGGCGCATGGTGGGGGCCGCGGTGATCATGGGGGTGGCGGTGTGCGGCATGCACTACACCGGCATGGCGGCGGCCGGCTACACGCCCCGGGGGACCGTGCCCGCCGCCGGATCCCTGGGCACTCTCGGCGGCGACCGGCTCGGCGTCACCACCTTCCTGGTCACCGCCTTCCTGCTCAGCGCCACGCTGATGGTCAGCCACGTGCGCTTCCTGCGCCGCCAGGCGGCCAGTCTGTAGCCGCCGGTTGGAAATCTGGTAGGCTCGGAACCGCGTGCCCGGCACGCGCGAGAATAACAGGGCGGGGGCACCGCTCTTTGGGGGAGAACACCATGGAAAGGGTGAACACGCTGATCATCGGCAGCGGCTTCGGCGGCGCCGTGATGGCCTGCCGTCTGGCGGAGCGGGGCGAGCGGGTGCTGGTGCTGGAACGGGGCCGGCGCTGGCTGCCGGAGGATTATCCCAGCGTCAGCCAGGACCACTGGTTCTGGGACGAGGACGAGCCGGAAAAACAGAACGGCTGGCTGGATTTCCGCTATTTCGGCGACATGAGCGTGGCCCTGGGCGCCGGCGTCGGCGGCGGCTCGCTGATCTACGCCAACGTCAGCATCGAGCCGCCCGCCCATGTCTTCGAGCGGGGCTGGCCGGAGGCCATCGAGCCGACCACGCTGCGCGACCACTTCCGCACCGTGGGCCGCATGCTCAACGTCCAGACCCTGCCGGACCGGCAGTGGACGCCACGCACCCGCCTGATGCACGAATCCGCCGACCGGCTCGGCCAGGGCCACCGCTTCCGGGTGGTGCCCCAGGCGATTACCTTCGACCCGGACTGGCACGCCGGCCTGGACGACGCCCACGGTTATCACCGGAGCAAGGCCTGGACCAACGACCAGGGCCAGCGCCAGGGCACCTGCGTGCATTGCGGCAACTGCGATCTGGGTTGCCCGGTGCAGGCCAAGAACACCCTGGATCTTAACTACCTGGCCCGGGCCGAGGAGCAGGGCGCCGAGATCCGTGCCCTGCACCAGGTACGCTGGATTCGGCCGCTGGACGGCGGTGAGTACGAGGTCGGCGTGCGCGACCTGGACGCCCGCGCCTGGCGCCGCATCCAGGCGCGCCGGGTGGTGGTCGCCGCCGGCAGCGTCGGCTCCACCGAGCTGCTGCTGCGCTGCCGCGACCAGTACAAAACCCTGCCCCGGCTGAGCCGGGCCCTGGGCCAGGGCTGGACCAGCAACGGCGATTTCATGACCCCGGCGTTCTACGACGACCGGGAGATCCGGCCCACCCGCGGGCCCACCATCACCTCCGCCATCGATTACCTGGACGGCAGCGACCGGGGCGCCCGCTACTTCGTGGAGGACGGCGGCATTCCCGACCTGCTTGGTAACTGGCTGGAGCACGCCGGCCGCCATCCGCGCCTGGCGCGCACCCGCCTCGGCGCCGCGCTGTTGGAGTACGGCCGCGACAGCGACCCGTTCGCCAACATGATGCTGTGGTTCGGCCAGGCGATCGACGATCCGGGCGGGCGGTTCCGCCTGGGACGGCGCTGGTACGCGCCCTGGAAGAAGGACCGGCTGCGCCTGGACTGGGACTACCGGCGCGCCGAGAAGGCGGTGCAGGGCCTGGCGGACCGCCACCTCAAGCTCACCGAGGCCACCGGTGGCGCCGCCATGACGCCGGCCACCTGGCGCTGGTTCAAGAATCTGGTCACACCGCATCCCCTGGGCGGCTGCAACATGGCCGATACCGTGAAACAGGGCGTGGTGAACCACGCCGGAGAAGTGTTCAACTATCCCGGATTGTACGTGGTGGACGGCGCCATGGTACCGCGCGCCCTGGGGCTCAACCCGTCGCGCACCATCGCCGCCCTGGCGGAGCACGCCGCCGCGCACTGGGTATAGAGGCTGACATCATGAGTGACGACAATCGATTCCAGGTGGTGCTGACCGGCGATCTGCTGGGCGGCGCCGACCCCGAGCGGGTGACCGCCAATTTGGCGCGGCTTTTCAAGATGCCCGAGGCGAAGGCCCGGCAACTGCTGGGCGGTGGTCCCCGGGTGGTGAAGAAGGACGCGGACGAAGCCACCGCCCGCAAATTCCAGGTGGCGCTGCGCCAGGCCGGCGCCCACTGTGAACTGAAGCCGGTGAACCCGCCGGCGGCGGCCCCGGAAGACGCGGGCCGGGCGGCCCCCGCCGGGACCCCGGCGCCGCAGGCGACCCCGGAACCGGCGGCGCGGCCCGCCACGTTCGAGGCGCGGGCCCCGGCGGGCGGCGGCTCGAACGTCGAGCCGTCCCCCGTGGGCAGCGCCGGCCAGGACGGCGCCGATCTGGAAACCGTGGGCACCATCCGCACCGGCGGCGCCGGTTTCACCGGTGCCTTCAAGGTGGCGCCGGTGGGCACCGATCTGGACCCCGGCGGCCGGCCGGAACCGGCTCCGGCGCCGGATGTGAGCCATTTGTCCATGGCCGAACCCGGTGCCGACCTGGAGACCCTCAAGCGCGACGAGCCGCCGGTCGCGCCGGACATCAGCCACCTTTCCCTAAGCGACGACTAACCGGTGGGTGGCTCCAATGGGCGATCGGGGTGATCGCGACTAAAGTCGCTCCTACCGCTTTCTTTCCCGCCGTAGGAGCGACTTTAGTCGCGATCCGGCGCGTTAAGCGCCGGCTCTCGGCTCAGCCTTCCGGGCCCTGAAAGTGCAGCAGGATCTCCTCCAGGACGTCGGGAATTCCGGTGGCCATCTGGCGCACCAACTGGCCGTCTTCCCAGATGGCGTCCAGTTCCGGGTCCTCGTCCAGGCCGGAGATCAGCATCATCGGCAGCAGCCAGTTGGCCATGGTTTCCTCATCATCGTCGTCGCCGAACCAGCGTTCCTCGTGCTCGAACACGGCGCTGAGGAAGCCGGCGCACCAGGAGGCCAGGTCGTTGCCGTCGTCCTCCTTGTAGGGGTCGAGCAGGCAGGGCAGGGTGACCCGCTCGCCGGCCAGGGTGTCGGTGAGCAGGCGGCCACGCAGTTCCTCCAGGGCGGCGGTGACCGGCTCCGGCAGCGTCATTTCCAGCGCCGAGCCGAAGTCCGCCGGGCCGTCGTAGGGGCCCACGGCGAAGCCGCACAGCAGGCCATGGGTTTCCACCCAGGAGGGGGCTTCTTCGCCCTGCTCGGCGAAAAAGCGGGTCACGGTGTCCTTGAGGCTGGGATTGGTGATGGCGGTCATGGGGCCTTCGTGGTTGCCGGTGTCTGAGGCCGCCAGGATACCCGTTCGCCCCGGCGGCGCCCAGCCGTCGCCGGGGCTATCGCATTTCCCGCCGGCAACGCCTAGCATCATTGACTGCAACCCGGAATCAGAAGGAGAAGCGGTCATGCCCTCATCGTCGTTAGCGGATCAGGTGGTCTGGATCACCGGGGCGTCCTCGGGCATCGGCGAGGCGGTGGCGGCGGAGTACGCCCGCTACGGCGCCCGGCTGGTGCTGTCCGCCCGCCGCGAGGCGGAGCTGGAGCGGGTGCGCGCCGGGTTGGTGAACGCCGATGAGCACCTGGTGGTGCCGCTGGACCTGGCCGACGAGACCGCCATGGCGCCGGCCACCGAGAAGGTGCTGGCGCATTTCGGCCGCATCGACCAGGTGGTGCACAACGGCGGCATCTCGCAGCGGGCCCTGGCCCGGGACACCAGCCTGGAGGTGGACTGGCGCCTGATGGAGGTGAACTACTTCGGCACCGTGGCGCTCACCAAGGCGGTGTTGCCCGCCTTTCTGCGCCAGGGCGGCGGCCACTTCGTGGTGGTCACCTCCCTGGTGGGCGAGATCCCCACCCCCAAGCGCTCCGCCTACAGCGCCAGCAAGCATGCTCTGCACGGTTTTTTCGAGGCGTTGCGCGCCGAGGAGTACGACAACGGCGTGCGCGTCACCCTGGCGCTGCCCGGCTTCATCCGCACGCGCCTGTCCTACAACGCCCTGGTGGGCGATGGCCGCGAGCAGGGCACTCTGGACGACGCCCAGGCCAACGGCATGGACCCGGCGCTGTGCGCCCGGCGGCTGGTGGAGGCCGTGCAGCGCGGCCGCGATCAGGTTATCATCGCCGGCCGCGAGGGGGCGGGCGTCTATTTGAAACGCTGGGCGCCGCCGCTGTACCGTCGCGTCATCCGCAAGATCAAGGTAACCTGATGATCGCCGACACCCTGGACGCCAAGCAACGCACCCGCCTGAACAAGCTGCAGAAGAAGCTGCGGCGTGAAACCGGGCGCGCCATCGCCGACTTCAACATGATCGAGGAAGGCGACAAGGTCATGGTCTGCCTGTCCGGTGGCAAGGATTCCTACACCATGCTGGAGATTCTGCGCAATCTTCAGCATTCCGCGCCGGTGCGCTTCGAGCTGGTGGCGGTGAACCTGGACCAGAAACAGCCCGGCTTCCCGGAGCATGTGTTGCCCGACTACCTGGACCGGGAAGGGGTGGCCTACCACATCCTGGAAAAGGACACCTATTCCATCGTCAAGGAGAAGGTGCCCGAGGGCAAAACCACCTGCGGCCTGTGCTCGCGGTTGCGCCGGGGCAGCCTGTACGGCTTCGCCGAGGAAATCGGCGCCAACAAGATCGCCCTGGGCCATCACCGCGACGACATCGTCGAGACCCTGTTCCTGAACATGTTCTTCGGCGGCAAGATGAAGGCCATGCCGCCCAAGCTGCGCAGCGACGACAACAAGAACATCGTGATTCGTCCGCTGGCCTACTGCCGCGAGAAGGACATCATCGAGTTCTCGGATTTCAAGCAATTCCCGATCATCCCCTGCAACCTGTGCGGCTCCCAGGAGAATCTGCAGCGCCAGGCCGTCAAGGCGATGCTCAACCAATGGGACAAGCAGCACCCCGGCCGGGTGGAGAGCATCTTCTCGGCGATCCAGAACGTGGCGCCCTCGCAACTGGCGGACACCCGGCTGTTCGATTTCGAACACCTGGAGGACGGCCAGCAACGAGGGGGCGCCGCCGCCCACAAGCTGGACGTGGTCAACCTGTTCGGCTGACGGTGACCGGGGCGTCACGCCCGGCGCCTTCGATGGCATGATTCACGGCGCGGTTTCCGGTAAAATGCCGCCGCTTTCCGGCCAGCACGCGTTGCCCTGGCCTCGTATCGACTCTCGACCTGAAAGGTAGGAGCACATGACCGATCGCATCCAAAAAGGCGGCCTGGACGTCGCCAAAGAACTCCATGATCTGGTGGCCAACGAAATCGCCCCGGGCACCGGCGTGGATCCGGAGCACGTCTGGGCCGAGCTGGAAAAGATCCTCGACGATCTGGCGCCGCGCAACAAGGCGCTGCTCGCCAAGCGCGAGGACATCCAGAAGAAAATCGATGCCTGGCACCTGGAACGCAAGGGTCGGAAGATCGATCCGGCGGAATACAAAGCGTTTCTCCAGGAGCTGGACTACCTGCTCCCCGAAGGCGACGACTTCAAGGTAAGCACCAAGAACGTGGACGAGGAATTCGCCCACATCGCCGGTCCGCAGCTGGTGGTGCCGGTGCGCAACGCCCGCTTCGCGCTGAACGCCGCCAACGCTCGTTGGGGCAGCCTCTACGATGCCCTGTACGGCACCGACATGATTTCCGATGAAGGCGGTGCCGAAAAAGGCGGCGCCTACAATCCCAAGCGTGGCGCCAAGGTGATCGCCTACGCCCGGGATTTCCTCGACACCCATTTCCCGCTGGCCAGCGGCTCCCACAAGGACAGCACCGGCTATGCGATCCAGGACGGCAAACTGGTGGTGCGTCTCGAGGAGGGTGAGTCCGGCCTGAAGGACGAGAGCCAGCTGCGCGGTTACCGGGGCGACGCCGCCAAGCCGGACGGCGTGCTGCTCAAGCACAACAACCTGCACGCGGAAATCCAGGTGGACGATCAGCACCCGATCGGCGCCGAGGACCCGGCCCACGTCAAGGACGTGCTGCTGGAATCCGCCGTCACCACCATCCAGGATTGCGAGGATTCGGTGGCCGCGGTGGACGCGGAAGAGAAGGTCGAGGTGTACCGCAACTGGCTGGGCCTGATGAAGGGTGACCTGAAGGAATCCTTCGACAAGGGCGGCCGTACCATGACCCGCGCCTTGAACCCGGACCGGGAATACACCGCCCTCGACGGCGGCACCCTGGTGCTGCCCGGCCGTTCCCTGATGCTGGTGCGCAACGTGGGCCACCTGATGACCAACCCGGCGATCCTCCATAAAGGCGAGGAGATTCCGGAAGGCATCATGGACGCCATGTTCACCGTGCTCGGCGCCATGCACGACCTGAAGAAAACCGACGGCGCGCGCAACAGCCGCACCGGCTCGGTGTACATCGTCAAGCCGAAGATGCACGGCCCCGAGGAAGTGGCCTTCGCGGTGGATCTGTTCGCCCGGGTGGAAGACGCCCTGGGGCTGGAGCGCAACACCCTGAAGATCGGCATCATGGACGAGGAGCGCCGCACCACGGTGAACCTGAAGGCGTGCATCCGCGCCGCCAAGGACCGGGTGATCTTCATCAACACCGGCTTCCTGGACCGCACCGGCGACGAGATCCACACCTCCATGGAAGCCGGCCCCATGGCCCGCAAGGGCGACATGAAAGGCCTGCCGTGGATCAACGCCTACGAGGCCTGGAACGTGGACATCGGTCTGGAATGCGGCCTCAAGGGCGTGGCCCAGATCGGCAAGGGCATGTTCCCGAAACCGGACGAGATGGCGGAGATGATGGCCACCAAGGCGGCCCACCCGAAAGCCGGCGCCAACTGCGCCTGGGTCCCGTCGCCCACCGCCGCCACGCTGCACGCCATCCACTACCATGAGGTGGACGTGGCGCAAGTGCAGGATGAACTGGCCGGCCGCGAGCGCGCCTCTCTGGACGACATCCTTACCATCCCGCTGCTCGACCGTGAGCTGAGCGCCGAGGAAATCCAGCAGGAACTGGACAACAACGCCCAGGGCATCCTCGGCTACGTGGTGCGCTGGGTGGACCAGGGCGTGGGCTGTTCCAAGGTGCCCGACATCAACAACGTGGGCCTGATGGAAGACCGCGCCACCTGCCGGATCTCCAGCCAGCACATCGCCAACTGGCTGCACCACGGCATCGTCGGCGAAGAGCAGGTGATGGAAGCCATGAAGCGCATGGCCGAGGTGGTGGACGGGCAGAACGCCGGTGATCCCACCTACACCAACATGGCGCCGGGCTTCGACGGCAAGGCCTTCCAGGCATCCTGCGACCTGGTGTTCAAGGGCTGCGAGCAACCCAGCGGCTACACCGAGCCGGTTCTGCACCGCCGCCGCCTGGAGCTCAAGGGCGAAGCCTGATTCCTCGGCTTTCCCTCGACCCCTGAAAAGCCCGGCCTCGCGCCGGGCTTTTTCGTTCGCGGGTAGGTGGTTGTAGGAGCGACTGGGCGCATGGAGGGGCCCGCTCAGCCGGCCGGGTCGGCCTCCATGCCGGCGGTGACGAAGGCGGTCATCTGCCGCAGTACCTCCTCGGAGTCCTCCGGGTGGCAAACCCCCGGCGCCAGTTGTTCCAGGCGGTGGGTGTCCGAGAACGCGTACATGTAGGCACCGATCATCAGTGTCACCCGCCAGTAGGCGTCGCGCTCGCTGAGCGAGGGCAGCGCCTTGCGGAACGCCTCCACGAACGCCTGGGTGGACTGGTTGTAGGCCTCGTTACGCAGTTCGTAGGAAATTTCCGGCGGTTCCGTGTGCAGCCGCGCCTGCAGGCGGATGAAGGCGCGTCCGGCGACGCTGCCGCGCAATTCCAGGGTGGGAATCAGGAAGGCGCGCACGATGTCGGTGACGTTCAGGCCGCCCTCGCTTTCCAGCTCGTGGAGCCGCTCCAGTCGCTGATCGGAAATCCGTTTACCCCGGCGCAGGAAGACCTCCTGGAACAGGCCGTACTTGGACCCGAAGTAATAGTTGATCAGCGCCTGGGTGACCTCGGCGGCGTCGGCCACCTCGCGCAGGGTGGTGCCGGCGTAGCCCCGTTCCGCGAACAGCAGCTCGGAGGCGTCCAGGATCCGGTCGCGGACCTGGCCGTTGGAGCCGCCCGGGCGCCCGGGTTTGTTACGGGTCGCCGGCTTGGCGTTTTTCTTGGGCGCGACACCGCGTCGACCCTGGACTTTGGAACTGGGCATGGCTGCTCGGACCGCCGAAATTAATGAAGTGAATAAATAAAGCGACGCCGCGTATTCTAGCGGCGCCGCGTGGAGCGGTAAAACTCACCTGAATCCGTGAGTTCAACCGGCTGAAACTGTATCCAAAGCCTGCAATAACAAAGCCTTGGGCGATATAATAGCACCTGACATCCATTCACCCAG
>MDTD01085491.1_pt1 | contig 56401 bp, 61 predicted proteins | sample 811221 | NCBI WGS metagenome assembly MDTD01 (sample SAMN05326646, study PRJNA326480) | marine metagenome | isolation source: seawater | place: Pacific Ocean: South West | collected 2011 | reverse complement strand
GCATATCGTTCAAACGCATAGGCCAGTAGTTCAATTGGTAGAGCGTCGGTCTCCAAAACCGAAAGTTGGGGGTTCGAGTCCCTCCTGGCCTGCCAGTTAAATTCATAAAATGTGTACAAACAATGAGTGCAGTATTACAAGATAAAGAATTCCGACTCGATTGGCTCAAGTGGGTCGTCACTTTGGTTTTAGGGTCGGCGGCCATTTATGCCAACTGGTACTACTCTGCTGAGTCAGTCTTGTACAGAGTCATTGGCCTTCTTTTAGCTTTGGTAGTTTGTTCTTTAATTGCTTCAAGGACAAAACATGGAGTGGCTGCGATTGACTTGGCTATGGGTTCGAGGACCGAATGGCGAAAAGTGGTTTGGCCGACGGCTGAAGAGCGCAATCAAACCACATTGATTGTGGTGGCTGTAATCATTATCACGGCTTTAATTTTGTGGGGGATTGATTCTCTGCTCAGTTGGTTAGCCTCTATAATTATGGGGTAGGAGAATTGCATGGTTATGCGCTGGTATGTAGTTCACGCCTACTCAGGCTATGAGAAAAAGGTCGCTACTGCGCTCCAAGATAGAATTGAGCTGCATGGCTTAAAGGATCGCTTTGGAGAGATATTAGTCCCTACTGAAGAAGTCGTAGAAATGAAGGCCGGTCAAAAGCGTACCAGCGAGCGCAAATTTTTTCCTGGTTACGTGTTGGTCCAGATGAGTTTAGACGATGAAACTTGGCATTTAGTCAAGGAGACCCCCAGAGTAATGGGCTTTATTGGTGGCAAAGCTGATAAACCTGCACCGATTGCCGATAAAGAAGCTGATTTGATTCTGCAACGGATGCAGGATTCAGAAGAGGCTCCGAGACCAAAGACTGTTTTTGAAGTTGGTGAGAATGTTCGAGTGTGTGATGGACCGTTTAACGACTTCAACGGAATAGTGGAGGAAGTTAACTATGCAAAAAGTAAATTGCGTGTGGCCGTGTCCATCTTTGGTCGCTCCACCCCTGTTGAATTGGATTTTGTGCAAGTCGAAAAAGCTTAAAAAGTTATACTAGCTGCCTTTTTAATTATAAGAAGGTATTGGGAAGCTTAAGATGTGCTCGCCAAGCGAGTCGATTATTAGGCGCTATTACCCGTAACTGGAGAAAGATAATGGCGAAAAAAGTACAAGCCTACATCAAACTGCAGGTTCCAGCAGGTCAGGCCAATCCGAGCCCACCGGTTGGCCCAGCACTAGGCCAGCATGGTGTAAATATCATGGAATTCTGTAAGGGTTTTAACGCTCAGACACAAAATATAGATCCTGGGTCGCCAGTCCCGGTCGTTATAACGGTTTATGCAGATCGAAGCTTCACGTTCGAGATGAAGACGCCACCTGCCTCTTTCTTACTGAAGAAAGCGGCTGGTATTGCTAGTGGCAGTGGCGAGCCAAATACCAAGAAGGTCGGCGTGGTAACGCGAGCACAACTTGAAGAAATTGCAAAAATAAAGACGCCAGATTTAACTGCTGATGGATTAGAAGCTTCTGTTAAGACCATTGCTGGCTCAGCCAGGTCAATGGGTATAGAAACTGAGGGCGTGTAAACATGAGTAAGATTTCCAAACGGCGACGTGCTATCAGTGAGAAAGTTGAATTTCGGAGGATGTACCCAATAGAAGAAGCAATAAATATCTTAAAAGAGGTCTCAACCGGTAAGTTTGTTGAAACAGTTGATATTGCAGTCAACCTAGGGATCGATTCGAGAAAGTCCGATCAGGTAGTGAGAGGGGCTACAACTCTTCCATATGGGACTGGGAAAGAGGTGAGAGTATGCGTTTTTGCCCAAGGTGAGGGAGCAGATTTGGCGAAGTCTGCGGGTGCTGAATATGTTGGTATGGATGAATTGGCAGATCAGCTAAAGAAGGGAGAACTCACCTTCGACGTTGTTATAGCAGCGCCGGAAGCCATGAAAGTTGTCGGCGCTTTGGGAAAAATTCTGGGCCCCAGAGGACTTATGCCTAACCCTAAATCAGGAACAGTCACCGCCGATGTTGCTACTGCAGTAAAAAATGCAAAGTCGGGTCAAATTCGGTTTCGTGCTGACAAAAGCGGTATTGTGCACGGCGGCATAGGCATGCTGTCTTTTGAGTCGGAAGCTATTAAGGGTAACTTGAAAGCTTTAATCGCTGATCTTACGAAGATCAAGCCAGCTTCGTCTAAAGGGGTTTATTTGAAGAAGATTACATTGTCTTCAACCATGGGGCCAGGACTCATAATTGATAAGGCGTCCTTGGATATATGAGCTTTCTCAGTTTTTTCTGAGTAATAGACTTTGGGGTCACGTCTCAATATATTGAAGCGTTGACTGTCAAAGACCGCAGGTTCCTGAAAAGGTTTAATGAATTTTTTCTCCTGCGCAGATAGTGGACCTGTATCGGGTGGTAAAGCCCGACGGAGTTACACATGGGTGATCGCAGATGAGTTATTTGCGGTTTTGTTGGGTCTCGAATGTGGATTTAAAGCTATGCCATTAAATCTTGATGAAAAAAAGGCTATCGTAACAGAAGTTCGATCCATGGCAAACGATTCGCTGTCTTTGGTTATTGCTGATGCTCGTGGTGTAAATGTGGGCGCTATGACCTCATTGCGATCAAAGGCGAGATCGGAGGGAGTAGAATTGCGTGTTGTTCGCAACACTCTTGCTAGACGGGCTTTTGCTGATACCGAATATGCGTGCGTGGAGGAGTTATTGGTTGGGCCGTCATTATTTGCCTTCTCTATGGAAGATCCGGGAGCAGGCGCTCGAATATTTAAAGAGTTCTCCAAAGAGAATGAAGATTTTGAGATCAAAGCCCTTTCTGTTGGTGGTAAGCTTCTTGGCAGCGAGAATATAGATGTGCTGGCCAACTTGCCCACGCTTGAGCAGGCCTTGGGTATGCTGGCGTCCGTTGCTTTAACTCCTGTCATAAATATTGTGCGCACACTAAATGAGGTGCCGACTCAAGTGACGAGGGCGGTGGCAGCAATTCGTGACCAAAAAGGGGAAGCCGCATAACGGTTCCTCACTTTCTATTTACAAAAGGAGGCTTTTAATGGCCCTATCAAATGAAGATATTTTAAATGCTATATCAGAGATGAGTGTGATGGATGTGGTGGCCTTGGTCAGTGCGATGGAGGAGAAATTTGGAGTTTCTGCACAAGCCGCTGTTGCTGTTGCTGCTGCTCCAGCGGGTGCGGGAGAGGTCGCTGCCGAAGAGCAGACTGAGTTTAGTGTGGTTCTTACTGCTACAGGCGACAAAAAAGTAAATGTCATTAAAGCAGTGCGTGCAATTACCGGTCTCGGCCTCAAAGAAGCGAAGGGTATGGTGGACGGTGCGCCTTCCAACGTGAAGGAAGGGATCTCCAAAGATGAAGCAGAAGATGCAAAGAAGCAGCTAGAAGAGGCTGGGGCCAGTGTGGAGCTAAAATAAGAGTTTTTGTTTTGGTCTATTTATAACGAGATCTAACCAGATTTATCATACTCTGATGAATCAAGTTTTTCTTTTTCATTTTATGACTAGAAAAACAAAGGTTTCAAAATTGCGAAAAATGATTACTTCGAGGAAAAAAAATGGCGTACTCATTTACCGAGAAAAAACGAATCCGTAAGAATTTTGGTAAGTTACCAAACGTTATGGATTTACCATATTTGCTTGCTATTCAAATTGATTCCTATAAAAATTTTACCCAGATAGGAATTGCATCAGATGCCCGAAAAGATACAGGATTGCATGCAGCGCTAGATTCAATCTTTCCGATTGTCGGTTATGCTGGTTACGCAGCTCTAGAGTATGTTGATTATATTTTAGGTAAGCCCTCCTTTGATGTTGATGAGTGTAAGCTTCGTGGGGTTACTTTTTCCGTCCCTCTCAGAGTGCGGGTCCGATTAGTCATTTATGATAAAGATTCGCCTAACAAAGCAATTAAAGATATCAAAGAGCAAGAAGTCTACCTCGGTGAGATACCTTTGATGACTGATACTGGTACTTTCATAATCAATGGGACCGAACGTGTAATCGTTTCTCAACTTCACCGTTCTCCGGGCGTAATATTTGACCATGACAAGGGTAAGACTCACTCTTCTGGGAAATTGCTTCATACTGCAAGGGTTATTCCATACCGTGGTTCATGGTTGGATTTTGAATTCGACCCTAAAGACTTGCTTTACGTGCGCATTGATCGCAGACGTAAGCTTCCTGCCACAATATTGCTCCGTGCGCTAGGATATACCAGTGAAGAAATTTTAAACACGTTCTTTGAGGCCAGCGTCTTTCACTTTAAAAAAGGAAAATTTATGCTGGATCTTGATCCCGAGCGGCTGCGAGGGGAGATCACTGTCTTCGAAATCAAGGACAACAAAGGCGAGACCATCGTTGAGAAGGGTAGACGCATTACTGCTCGTCACATACGTCAATTGGAGAAGGGTAAGGTATCTTCACTTCCAGTTCCTGAGGAGTATTTGCTAGGGCGAGCCTTGGCAAAAGATGTTGCAAATGAATCGACCGGAGAACTGCTTTTTGAATGTAATACTGAAATCACAACTGATGTATTGGGTAGTCTTTTGGATGCCGGTGTAACGAAAATTGAGACTTTATATACGAATGATTTAGACTGTGGGTCTTTTATATCTGATACGCTTCGTATAGATCCTTGTAGCAGCCAACTAGAGGCAATGGTCGAAATATATCGAATGATGAGACCAGGAGAGCCTCCAACTAAGGAAGCTGCAGAAAACCTCTTTTACAATTTATTTTTTAATATTGAGAGGTATGATTTGTCGGCAGTGGGGCGCATGAAATTTAATCGTCGTCTGGGGCGTAAAGAGGAAAAAGGAGCAGGCGTATTATACGATAAGCGTTATTTTGCCTCATTAAAAACAGATGACGCTAAAGAAATGATTGAACAGTATGAAAATGATGCTGACATAGCAGATGTTATGAAAACTTTAATTGGTATTCGTAACGGCAAAGGAGTGGTAGACGATATTGATCACTTGGGGAATCGTCGAATAAGGTCAGTTGGCGAGATGGCTGAAAACCAGTTTCGCGTGGGGCTAGTGCGTGTGGAACGAGCAGTGAAGGAGCGTCTTGGGGTGGCGGAATCGGAAGGCCTAATGCCTCAGGATTTGGTCAATGCAAAACCCGTGGCGGCGGCAATGAAAGAGTTTTTTGGTTCGAGTCAGCTATCTCAATTTATGGATCAAAATAACCCGCTGTCAGAGATTACGCATAAACGGCGTGTTTCAGCTCTAGGACCTGGTGGTCTGACTCGAGAGAGGGCGGGGTTCGAGGTTCGTGATGTGCATCCTACTCATTATGGTAGGGTCTGTCCTATTGAAACTCCAGAGGGCCCAAACATTGGGCTCATTAACTCCCTAGCCACTTATGCCCGCACCAATAGTTATGGTTTTATTGAGACACCTTATAGAAAAGTTGTGGGCTCTAAGGTTACTAACGAGATCGATTACCTGTCTGCAATCAATGAGGCTCAATTTGTGATCGCACAAGCTTCTTCATCTCTCGATGAAGAAAATAAACTTGATGAGGCACTTGTAACCGTCAGGCATCAAAATGAGTTCACTGTCAAGCCGCCAGATGAAGTAGATTTTATGGATGTGTCGCCACATCAAGTGGTATCTGTGGCGGCGTCACTAATTCCTTTTCTAGAGCATGATGATGCGAATAGAGCGCTGATGGGTTCCAACATGCAACGTCAAGCGGTGCCCACATTAAAAGCAGAAGCGCCATTTGTGGGCACGGGAATCGAACGCACTGTTGCAAGCGATTCTGGTGTTTGTAAGGTGGCTCTTCGGGGCGGTGTGATTGAGAGCGTGGATGCTGCTAGGATTGTAGTGAGGGTCAATGAAGATGAAATAGCCGCTGGTGAGGCTGGTGTGGATATATATAATCTCACTAAATATACGCGTTCAAATCAAAACACTTGCATTAATCAGCGTCCCATTGTTAAACAGAATGACGTTGTCGCGTCTGGTGATGTCCTTGCCGATGGCCCTTCCGTAGATCTTGGAGAGCTTGCGCTGGGGCAGAACATGCGCATAGCATTTATGCCTTGGAATGGGTATAACTTCGAGGACTCAATTCTTATTTCTGAACGCGTCGTAGAGGAAGATAGATTCACAACCATTCATATTCAAGAGTTGACCTGCATTGCGCGCGATACCAAGTTGGGTTCTGAAGACATAACCGCGGATATACCAAATGTGGGAGAGGCAGCGCTGTCACGACTTGACGAATCGGGTATCGTGCACATCGGAGCTGAAGTAGATGCTGGCGATATATTGGTTGGAAAAGTAACGCCTAAAGGGGAAGTACAATTGACCCCTGAAGAGAAATTACTCCGAGCCATTTTTGGTGAGAAGGCGTCTGATGTAAAAGATACATCCTTGCGTGTTCCTAGCAGTACGAAAGGTACAGTAATTGATGTGCAAATTTTTACCCGAGATGGTCTGGAAAAAGATAAACGGTCATTGGACATTGAAAATGCAGAGCTCGAGCAATTTCGGAAGGACCTCAACGACGAATACCGTATTGTCGAAAATGCTACTTTGGGCAGGTTACTCCAAAGTACCTTGGGACAAAAGGTTTCAAAGTCTAAGAGTCTCTCCAAAGGAGCGCTGATCGATGCGGAAGTGGCTAAAGGTTATACCGCTGAGGAATGGTTTGAATTGCGATTTGAAAACGCTGAGCTAAATGAGCTGATACTCGAAGCCCAGAAACAGTTGGATGGCCGACGAGCACTGCTAGATGAGCGTTTTGAAGAGAAGAGGCATAAACTCCAAAGCGGTGACGATCTCGCGCCCGGTGTTTTGAAAACTGTGAAAGTCTATTTAGCAGTTCGAAGACGCATACAGCCAGGTGACAAAATGGCAGGAAGACATGGTAACAAAGGCGTCATATCTGTAATCAAGCCTGTTGAAGATATGCCTTATGACCAAGATGGTGTGCCGGTGGATATTGTGCTTAATCCATTGGGTGTCCCTTCTCGCATGAACGTGGGCCAGATCTTAGAGACGCATTTGGGCATGGCTGCAAAAGGCCTTGGTGTTAAAATAAATGAGATGCTTGTTGATAATTGTAAAGCCACTGAGTTGCGAGGCTTTTTGCAAGAGATCTATGATGTAGGGGATGGCTTGGATGATGTAAATTTACAAACTCTTTCAGATGCAGAGGTGTTAGAACTGGCCAAAAATCTTCGAAATGGAGTGCCAATTGCAACCCCCGTTTTCGATGGTGCTAGCGAATCAGAAGTCAAGACACTCCTGAATTTGGCTGGTTTGCCGGAGACGGGTCAAACTACGCTATATGATGGAAGGACTGGAGATAAGTTTGATCGGCCAGTCACAGTGGGTTACATGTATGTGTTGAAACTCAATCATCTTGTTGATGACAAGATGCACGCCAGATCCACCGGCTCATATAGTTTGGTCACTCAGCAGCCATTAGGGGGTAAAGCTCAGTTTGGTGGACAACGCTTTGGGGAAATGGAAGTCTGGGCTCTGGAAGCGTATGGAGCGTCTTACACGTTACAAGAGATGTTGACGGTTAAGTCGGATGATGTTGCGGGTAGGACTAAGATGTATAAAAATATTGTGGATGGTGATCACCGCATGGAGCCCGGAATGCCTGAATCCTTTAATGTTCTTGTTAAAGAAATCCGTTCATTAGGCATAAATATAGAGTTGGAGCATGAATAGCCGTGGAAAGGAAGCAAAGTTTTTCGCGAAAGCGACTTAAACAAACTCACACACTGGAGGGAAGATCTTGAAAGACTTAGTAAACTTGCTCAAGCAACAAGATCAGAGTAGCGAATTTGATAACCTTCGTATTAGCTTGGCATCGCCAGAGATGATTCGCTCGTGGTCCTTCGGTGAGGTCAAAAAGCCGGAAACCATAAATTATCGCACTTTCAAACCCGAGAGAGAGGGTCTCTTTTGTGCCAAGATTTTCGGACCAGTCAAAGACTACGAATGTCTATGCGGTAAGTATAAGCGAATGAAACATCGCGGTATTGTTTGCGAAAAATGTGGTGTTGAGGTGACCCTCACTAAGGTGCGCCGAGAACGAATGGGCCACATAGAACTTGCATGCCCCGTTGCTCATATTTGGTTTCTTAAATCATTGCCCTCGCGCATAGGTCTAATGCTCGACATGACTCTGCGCGAGATAGAAAGAGTTTTGTACTTCGAATCGTTTGTTGTCACTGAACCAGGCCTGACGACTTTGGAAAAAGGACAATTGCTCACGGATGAAGAGTATTATGACTCCGTCGAAGAGTATGGGGATGAGTTTGTTGCAATGATGGGAGCGGAAGCGATTCAGATGCTCCTACGAGAAATTGATTTAGACGGCGAAATCGCGACTATTCGTGAAGAAATCCCCAACACTAGGTCCGAGACAAAGATAAAGAAAGTTTCCAAACGCCTAAAATTGCTTGAAGCCTTTCATGGCTCGGGAAACAATCCCGAATGGATGATTTTAAAGTCGCTCCCCGTATTGCCCCCTGATCTTCGTCCTTTGGTTCCATTGGATGGTGGTCGATTTGCGACTTCAGATTTAAATGATTTATATAGGCGAGTCATTAACCGCAACAACCGACTAAAACGCTTATTGGAATTAAACGCCCCTGACATCATAGTAAGGAATGAAAAGCGCATGTTGCAGGAATCGGTAGATGCGCTCCTCGACAATGGTCGTCGAGGGCGAGCTATCACTGGTTCCAATAAAAGGCCTTTGAAATCTCTTGCAGACATGATTAAAGGCAAACAAGGGCGATTTAGGCAGAACCTGCTGGGCAAGCGAGTGGATTATTCTGGTCGCTCTGTTATTGTAGTTGGGCCTACACTCCGTCTCCATCAGTGCGGGTTGCCAAAAAGGATGGCACTTGAACTTTTCAAACCATTTATCTTTAGCAAGCTTGAGTTGCGAGGGTTAGCAACAACGATTAAAGCGGCAAAAAAAATGGTCGAAAGAGAAGAATCGGTTGTTTGGGATATACTGGATGAAGTGATTCGGGAACATCCGGTTCTGCTTAATCGAGCGCCCACTCTCCATAGGCTTGGAATTCAGGCTTTTGAGCCTGTTCTGATCGAAGGTAAGGCTATCAACTTGCATCCATTGGTTTGCGCAGCTTACAACGCAGACTTTGATGGGGATCAAATGGCCGTGCACGTCCCTCTCACTATAGAGGCTCAAATGGAAGCTCGAGCCCTCATGATGTCAACAAATAATATTCTTTCACCAGCGTCCGGAGAACCGATTATTGTTCCCTCTCAGGATGTGGTTCTCGGGCTTTACTACATGACCCGAGACAGAGTTAACGCAGTCGGTGAAGGGATGGTCTTCATGGATGTTCGGGAGGTCTCTCGCGCTTACTACTCAAAATCGGTGGATCTTCAAGCCCGCATAAAGCTGCGAGTGGCTGAAGTATTAGTCGATGAAGAGACTGGAGAGCGGATCGAGAACTCTGACATTTTGGATACAACGGTTGGAAGAGCCCTTCTTTGGGAAATTGTCCCTCAAGGCGTACCTTTTAGTTTGGTGAATAAACCAATGGTCAAAAGAGCGATCTCGAAAGTAATAAACGAGTGTTACAGGCGAGTCGGTTTGAAGGATACGGTTATATTTGCCGACCAGTTGATGTACACCGGATTTGATTTCTCAACTAAGTCAGGGGCATCGATCGGAGTGGATGATTTCGTTATTCCCCAAGACAAACAAGATATTATTGGTTCAGCAGATGAACAAGTGAGAGAGATTGAGGCTCAATTTGCCTCAGGGCTTGTAACTCAAGGAGAAAAGTATAACAAGGTCATTGATATTTGGTCGCAAGCCAATGATCGTGTGGCGAAATCAATGATGCAAGGAATAAGTAGCGAGGTCATAGTAAACAAAGATGGAAATCAGGAGGAACAAGATTCTTTTAACTCTGTATATATTATGGCCGACTCGGGCGCCCGTGGCTCGCCTGCTCAGATCAGGCAACTTGCAGGAATGCGGGGACTTATGGCTCGACCCGACGGTTCTATTATTGAAACTCCGATAACGGCAAATTTTCGTGAAGGCCTTAATGTGTTGCAATATTTTATATCTACGCACGGAGCTAGAAAGGGACTTGCTGATACCGCGCTGAAAACAGCTAACTCCGGTTATTTAACCCGTAGATTAGTAGATGTTGCTCAAGACGTTGTCGTTACTGAGACAGACTGTGGAACTGAGTCTGGACTTCTTATGACTCCCGTCATAGAAGGTGGCGATATAATCGAATCATTGGGTGACCGCATTCTGGGTCGAGTTGTAGCAGTTGATGTTAAAAAGCCGGAGAGTGATGAGATATTGGTTCCCTCAGGCACTATGATTGATGAGCAATGGGTTAAACGCATTGAATCATTGGGTGTAGATGAGGTTAAAGTTCGTTCTCCAATCACTTGTGAGGTGCGTCATGGTATCTGCGCAATGTGTTATGGTCGCGATTTGGCCAGAGGCCACCTAGTCAACCAAGGTGAATCTGTAGGAGTCATAGCAGCCCAATCTATAGGAGAGCCCGGAACGCAGTTGACGATGCGTACTTTCCATATCGGAGGTGCTGCTTCTAGAGCTTCAGCGGTTGATTCTGTCAAAGTAAAACAAAGCGGTGTTGTGCGTCTTCAAAATGTTAAGACAGTGCAAAATAAAGATGGGCATCTGGTGGCAGTTTCGCGATCTGGCTCTTTGGCAATCGCAGATGTTAATGGAAGAGTCCGAGAAAGCTATAAATTGCCTTATGGCGCCGTTATAAATGTGGAGGACCAATCCTCAGTATCTGCAGGAGATGTGATAGCGAGCTGGGACCCTCATACCCTCCCTATTGTCACAGAGGTTTCAGGAGTGGTTGCTTTCTCGGGCATGGAGGAAGGTTTGAGCACGCGGCAACAGACGGATGAGATTACTGGGCTTACCAGTATTTCAATCATTGATCCGAATGAACGGCCCGCGGCAGGCAAGGACCTGAAACCAATTATATCTCTGACTGATAAGGACGGAAAGCAACTTATATTCCCCAACTCTTCAGTACCAGCTCATTACCCCTTGCCAGCCAATGCAAGCATAAGCGTTATTGATGGCGATGTTATAGATGTTGGTCAGATTGTCGCCCGTATTCCACAAGAGAGTGGTGGTACAAAAGATATAACTGGGGGGCTCCCTAGGGTGGCTGATCTTTTTGAAGCCAGAAAGCCCAAAGACCCTGCCATTCTGGCAGAAATTAGCGGCACTGTAACTTTAGGTAAAGAAACCAAAGGGAAATTGCGCTTGGTTATAACTCCTGAAGATGGGAAGCCATTATCAAATGGTAAGCTCCAATATGAAGAATTAATACCAAAATGGCGGCAACTTCGAGTTTTTGAAGGAGAGCATGTAGAAAAAGGTGAAGTAATTTCAGATGGCCCACTTACTCCGCATGATATTTTGAGACTTAAAGGGGTCAGTGAATTAGCTCGTTATATTGTTAATGAGATTCAGGAGGTATATCGACTTCAAGGAGTTAAAATTAACGATAAACACATTGAAGTTATTACTCGCCAAATGCTACGCAAGGTGGAAGTTACTGAGGTCGGAGATTCAGCCAGAATTCGGGGTGAGCAGGTAGAATACCGGGATTTGACCGATGAGAATGAAAAGCTGAGAGAAGAAGGCCTTCAGCCAGCAAAATATGAACGACAACTCCTTGGTATAACCAAGGCCTCTTTAGCAACGGAGAGTTTCATCTCGGCCGCTTCTTTTCAGGAAACAACTAGGGTATTAACTGAAGCTGCCGTGACAGGCAAGGCTGATTCCTTAAGAGGCCTAAAAGAGAATGTCGTTGTAGGCCGCTTAATTCCTGCAGGTACTGGCTTGGCTTATCACAAACAGAGACGTATAGATCGAGCTGCAAAAGATGAATCTGCCAAGAGTGCAGCTGATGTGGAAGCAGCCTTGATGGAGGCATTCAGAATGGATACTGTTGAGGATTAGGGCTGTTAATCCGCCTTGATGGCGTAAATTTGATTCTCTAGTCCTATTGACTCAGATAGTCTTGGTCTTTAGAATCACGCCCCGCACTGGGGGGAGTATTTTGTAGAAGTAATTAAAGGGGCAGAAGCGCAGGCGCGCAATTTCGAGATAAGAGATCAATTCATATGGCGACAATTAATCAGTTAGTTCGTAAGCCGAGAAAGCGTAAGGAAAGCAAGAGCGATGTTCCTGCCTTGCAGGCATGCCCGCAACGAAGGGGAGTGTGTACTAGGGTTTATACTACCACCCCCAAAAAGCCTAATTCAGCCTTGCGAAAAGTTTGTAGAGTCCGTCTGACCAGTGGGTATGAGGTAACCTCATACATTGGAGGCGAGGGCCATAATTTGCAGGAACATAGTGTCGTGCTCATCCGAGGTGGGCGAGTTAAGGATCTGCCTGGAGTGCGCTATCATACAGTTCGAGGAGCTTTGGATACAGCTGGAGTTAGTGGTAGAACGCAGCGTCGGTCAAAGTATGGGACAAAGCGGCCCAAGAATTAAATTGTAACTAGCTTTAGATTGGTTCGTCATTATTTTTGCTCGAGAGAATGGCTGGACCTCCGCAGTATGTCAGATTAATCAGTAAAAAAAGGAAGCATCATGCCAAGAAGGAGAGTGATAGCAAAGCGAGAAATTCTTCCGGACCCAAAGTTTGGCAACATTATGCTTGCTAAGTTCATGAACCATGTGATGATAAGCGGCAAAAAATCTGTTGCTGAGCGAATTGTTTATGGTGCTATGTCAGTAGTTGAAGATCGTTTAAAGAGAGATCCGCTGGAAATTTTCGAAGAAGCTTTGGATAACATTGCCCCCATGGTAGAGGTAAAATCCAGGAGAGTAGGAGGGGCGACATATCAGGTCCCTGTAGAGGTGAGGCCTTCAAGGCGCACAGCCCTAGCCATGCGCTGGCTAGTTGACTATGCTCGGAGTAGGGGAGAAAAATCCATGCCGCTGCGGCTAGCAGGCGAATTAATCGACGCGGTTCAGGGAAAGGGTGGTGCGGTAAAAAAGCGCGAAGATGTGCATCGCATGGCCGAGGCAAACAAGGCATTTTCTCACTTCCGTTTCTGAGTTATTATCCCCAGTTAACCTGTCATCTAGTATAACCGTCTAGACATTTGCCGTGCGCTGTTCAGAGAGGAAAATTCGTGCCCCGTTCCACATCTATAAACCGTTATCGAAATATTGGAATCTGTGCTCATGTGGATGCGGGAAAGACTACCACAACAGAGCGGATTCTCTACTATACTGGTTTGTCGCATAAAATTGGTGAAGTGCATGATGGTGCTGCGACAATGGATTGGATGGAGCAAGAGCAGGAGAGAGGAATTACCATAACTTCGGCGGCCACGACCTGTTTTTGGCGTGGAATGGATGCGCAATTTCCAAATCATCGCATCAACATAATCGACACGCCTGGCCACGTTGATTTTACAATTGAGGTTGAACGTTCTCTTAGGGTATTGGATGCGGCAATCGTAGTGCTATGCGCTGCGTCTGGCGTGCAGCCTCAAACCGAAACGGTATGGAGGCAATCGGAGAAGTATGAAGTGCCGCGTATGGTTTTTGTAAACAAGATGGACAGGGCCGGCGCAGACTTTTTGAAGGTAGTCAAACAATTGGAAGAACGTCTAGGTGCTGCGCCAGTGCCCCTCCAAATGACCATTGGCTCCGAAGAAAATTTCCAAGGCGTGGTCGACCTAATAAAGATGAAAGCAATTTATTGGGACGAAAACGATCAAGGTATGAGTTTTGTTTACGAAGATATTCCCAGTGAGCTAGAAGAGCAGTGTTCGCAGATGCGTGAATATATAATAGAAAGCGCTGCAGAGGCAACCGAGGAACTGATGGAAAAATACCTCGAAGAGCAGCCATTGCAGGAAGAGGAAATAATGGCCGGACTCCGCCAAAGAGTTCTGGCGAATGAAATTGTTCCTGTTATAGGAGGTTCTGCTTTTAAAAATAAAGGCGTGCAAGCCTTATTAGATGCCGTGATTCAATATCTTCCCTCGCCTACGGAGGTTAAAGCCATCGAGGGTGAGCTGAGGAACGGATTGAAAGCGATGCGGCATGCAGATGATGATGCTCCATTTGCCGCTTTAGCATTCAAGATTGCCACGGATCCTTACGTAGGCTCACTTACATTCATCAGAGTGTATTCGGGCACTCTTCAGAGCGGAACTGCGGTTTACAATTCCGTTAAGATGAAGCGTGAGCGAGTTGGTCGAATGGTCCAGATGCATTCAAACAGTCGTGAAGAAATTAAGGAAGTTTTAGCGGGAGATATCGCTGCTGCCATCGGTCTTAAAGACGTCACTACCGGAGATACCCTCTGCTCTGAAAAGGACGCGATCATTCTTGAGCGAATGAGTTTCCCCGATCCGGTAATCTCGGTTGCGGTCGAACCACGATCTAAGTCCGATCAAGAAAGCATGGGGGTAGCTCTAGGAAAATTGGCGCAAGAAGATCCATCCTTTCAGGTCCATACTGACGAAGAGAGTGGCCAGACAATAATATCTGGTATGGGTGAGTTGCATCTTGATATTTTGGTGGAACGGATGAGGAGAGAATTTGGAGTAGAAGCAAATATTGGTAAACCTCAGGTGGCTTATCGTGAGGCTATAAGCAAGAGGTGTGAAATCGAGGGTAAGTTTGTTCGTCAGTCAGGTGGCCGGGGTCAATATGGACATGTATGGATTAGATTTGAACCGATCGAAGGCTCATTCCAAGTAGGTCTTGAGTTTGAAAATGAGATTGTTGGTGGAGCAGTACCAAAAGAGTATATCCCTGCGGTATCTAAAGGTATAGAAGAACAAATGCGAAACGGCATTTTGGCTGGATATCCTCTTTTGGGCGTTAAGGCAACGTTATTCGACGGTTCTTTCCACGATGTGGATTCGTCCGAGATGGCCTTCAAGATTGCAGCTTCGCATGCAACAAAAAAGTTATCAGAAAATGGCGGGGCAATTCTTCTTGAACCGGTAATGAAAGTTGAGATAGTAACTCCTGAAGAAAACATGGGTGATGTAGTGGGAGACCTAAATCGTCGCCGCGGAATCATACTAGGAATGGCTGATAGATCGCACGGAAAAATAGTTAATGCTCAAGTTCCTCTAGCGGAAATGTTCGGTTATGCCACTGACCTGAGGTCGGCCACTCAGGGTAGGGCTACTTTCACAATGGAATTTGAAAAGTACTCTGAGGCCCCCAAGACTGTCACCGATAGCATGGTTGCAAAGAACCTAGGTGCCTAAGATTTCGCAAGGATTCACTTGCTAGCATCTCTCTCCTTTGAAGCAGCGATGATTTCCACGGAGATGTTTTGTGGGCACGGTAAGTAGTGAGAAAATTCCATAGAGAATTGGCCGCGACCTGAGGTCATTGTGCGCAAGTGACCGATATATCCAAACATCTCGGATAGCGGCACCTCCGCCTTAATTCTTACACCTGTCTTACCCGCTTCTTGATCTTTAATCATGCCCCGCCGGCGATTTAGGTCTCCAATGACGTCGCCAACGTGATCTTCAGGCGTAAACACGTCCACTTTCATAATCGGTTCAATAAGCTGAGGGCCAGCTTTTGGCATTGTTTGCCTGTATGCAGCTTTTGCAGCTAGTTCGAAGGCCACAGCGGATGAGTCGACAGCATGATAAGCACCGTCATAGATCTCTATTTCAACATCTAGCACAGGATATCCAGCAAGCGGTCCCTCCATCATCATGCTTTTGAAGCCTTTTTCGATCGCAGGGAAGAATTCTTTAGGAATATTCCCCCCAACTACAGTCGAACTGAAGGCAAACCCGCTTCCGGGCTCGCCCGGTTTGATCCTAAAATCAATCTTGCCAAACTGCCCCGCTCCTCCTGTTTGCTTCTTGTGAGTATAACTGTCATCCACCGGCGCCGTTATTGTTTCCCTATAAGCTACCTGAGGCTCGCCGACTAACAGATCTACTCCATAGGTGCGATGAAGAATGTCAACCTTCACGTCTAAATGCAATTCTCCCATTCCTTTGAGGATGGTCTCTCCTGAATCCTGATCCGTTTCAACATGAAAAGAGGGGTCTTCGGCTACCATTTTTCCGATTGCTATACCCATTTTTTCCGAACCACCTTTATCCTTCGGCTTAACCGCGATAGAAATGACTGGATCGGGAAACACCATGGATTCCAAGTTCACTGGATGTTTGGGATCACAGAGGGTGTGACCTGTTTGCACATTCTTCATGCCAATAATTGCAATAATGTCTCCCGCTTTAGCTTGCTCGAGCTCGTTACGATCGTCAGCATGCATTTCGACCATCCTGCCGATACGTTCTGTTTTTCCAGTATACGAGTTTAAGATCGTGTCTCCTCTTCGAAGGACTCCCGAATAAATCCTTATAAAAGTAAGAGCCCCAAATCGGTCATCCATGATTTTAAATGCTAGCGCTTTGAATGATTCTTCCGGAGCGACTATTGCGTATTCGCCTGTCTCACTTCCTGTATCATCAGTTAGCGGTTGAGGATCGACTTCTTTAGGGTTGGGCAGATAGTCAACAACGGCATCAAGGACCAGTTGAACCCCTTTATTTTTGAATGCCGAGCCGCAGTAAGTTGGGAAAAAATCGAGTGATATGGTGCCTTTACGAATACAATTTTTGATTTCATCTATGGTAACCTCTTCTCCTTCCATATATGCCATCATGACGTCGTCATCTTGTTCCACAGCAGTCTCGATGAGCTCTTCTCGATATTTTTCAACAATATCTGTCATTTCATCTGGAATATCTACGATCTGATAATTTTCAGGCAAACCGGTGTCGTCCCAAACATAAGCTTGACGTGTTAAAAGATCCACCACGCCAACAAACTGGTCTTCTATGCCTATAGGGAGGCACATTACGACAGGCTTAGCACCGAGAACGGTTTTGACTTGATTGACGACGCTATAAAAGTCGGCACCAATTCGATCTAGTTTGTTTACAAAGATAATTCGTGCAACGCCTGAATCATTAGCATAACGCCAATTGGTTTCTGATTGCGGTTCCACTCCTCCAGAGCCACAAAAGACGCCGACACCGCCATCTAGAACTTTTAGGGATCTATAGACTTCGATCGTGAAATCCACGTGACCCGGAGTATCAATGATATTGAGTCGATGCTCATGCCAGTAACAGGTTGTGGCAGCTGATTGGATAGTAATGCCACGTTCTTGTTCTTGTTCCATAAAATCAGTAGTAGCGGCACCATCATGTACTTCGCCCGTTTTATGTATTTTACCCGTTAGTTTCAAGATCCTCTCGGTAGTGGTTGTCTTTCCGGCATCAACATGCGCGAAAATGCCTATATTTCTATAATTTGATAAGTCAGTCATGTGGTTATGCTCAAAGTTTAAAAGCTTTAAATTCGACGCGCGCGAGTATACCGGATATTAGGCGGCTATATAAAAAAAATCGTCATAAAACTTAATTTTTGCAACAAAAAGTGCTTTTTTTGAAGCCTCTCTCATTAAAATGATAAGACGCGTTTTGCAATCTATCATTATTTTCTCACAAACAAGAATCGTGGTTAATTTCGACATTGACTATTACCAAATTCCTTATACCATGATTTGCTGTTTCAATCCTTCTTGGTAAGGAAGAGGTCACCGGTTCAAATCCGGTTATGAGCTCCATGTTTCAGATGAGATGAGTTAGCTGAGCCGTTAAAAGAAGTGGTGGTACTGTGTCAGGATTTTATGTTTTTAATGAGTAATAAATAAACTCATTATGTGAGAAATTGCGTTTGCTTAGGAGACGTCGAAATGGCAAAAGAAAAATTTGAAAGAAATAAGCCGCATGTCAATGTTGGTACCATTGGTCATGTTGATCATGGTAAGACCACTTTGACGGCTGCTTTGACGAGGGTTTGTGCTGAGGAATATGGTGGAGAAGTTAAGGCTTTTGACCAGATTGATAATGCTCCTGAAGAAAGGGAGCGTGGGATAACAATTTCCACGGCGCATGTTGAGTACGATTCTCCGGATCGTCATTATGCCCATGTGGATTGTCCTGGACATGCTGATTATGTGAAAAATATGATTACCGGTGCGGCGCAGATGGACGGTGCAATTTTGGTATGTGGTGCCACTGATGGTCCTATGCCTCAAACGCGCGAGCACATACTTTTGGCGAGACAAGTTGGTGTTCCCTATGTGATAGTTTTTTTGAACAAGGCCGACTTGTTAGCTGATGATTGCGGTGGTGTGGGCTCGGAAGAATATGATGAAATGGTTGAATTAGTTGAGATGGAACTACGTGAATTACTTGACCTTTATGACTTTCCAGGTGATGACACGCCTATTATTATTGGATCTGCGTTGATGGCATTAGAAGGCAAGGACGATGACGGATTAGGCACATCCTCGATAACTAAGTTGGTTGAAACGCTTGATAGTTATATACCAGAACCAGAGCGTGCGATTGATCAGCCATTTTTGATGCCAATAGAGGATGTTTTCTCTATTGCGGGCCGAGGCACTGTGGTTACGGGTCGTGTTGAGCGTGGGATTGTCAAGGTTGGAGAAGAGATTGAAGTAGTTGGGATAAATGAGACTAGTAAGACTACATGCACGGGTGTGGAGATGTTTCGTAAGCTCTTAGATGAGGGCCGGGCAGGAGAGAATGTTGGAGTGTTATTGCGCGGGACGAAACGTGATGAAGTAGAACGTGGCCAGGTTCTGGCCCAGCCCAATTCGATAACACCGCATACGTCCTTTGAAGCTGAGGTATATGTTTTGTCAAAGGATGAGGGTGGTCGTCATACGCCCTTCTTTAAAGGGTATCGTCCACAATTTTATTTTCGGACCACAGACGTCACTGGTGCAGTTGAATTGCCAGATGGCGTGGAAATGGTGATGCCTGGTGATAATATACAGATGGCTGTGACGTTGATTGCACCAATTGCGATGGAAGATGGATTAAGATTTGCAATACGCGAAGGTGGGCGAACAGTGGGTGCTGGCGTTGTATCGAAAATTGTAGAGTAATTTCTGCGAGGAGATCTAAAGCAAAATTTGATCGATTATTGCGGGTTAACCATATTTGAATAGACAGCCAAGATCAAACTAGCGTCAGGTCACAAATAACTTGACTCTTTTGAAGAGCGGAACTAGAATTCGGCCTCCGTTTTTGACGCATATATTTCAAAATCGGGGTCGCCTTGGCGAAGAGAATATTAAAAAATAAGGCTTGTAAAAGTGCAAAACCAAAGTATAAGAATTCGCTTGAAGGCATTCGACCATAAGTTGATAGACACTTCGACTCAAGAAATAGTTGAAACAGCTCGGAGAACAGGCGCCCAGATACGTGGACCGATTCCGTTGCCAACTAGACGGGAGAAATTTACAGTGCTCATATCGCCCCACGTGAACAAGGATGCCCGCGACCAGTATGAAATAAGAACGCATAAAAGGCTTCTTGATATTGTTAGTCCAACTGAAAAGACAGTGGATGCGTTAATGAAGTTAAATTTGGCCGCTGGCGTTGAAGTTCAGATCAGCCTTAGTTAATAAGCATCCTTGCTGTAGAGGGTGGGTTTTTTATAATGTAACGTTCTGAAATGAGCGGCCATAGCGGGTGAAAGCCCCTTGCATTTGAGAGGTTTAAAATGAGCGTAGGTCTAGTAGGCCGCAAGTGCGGGATGACGAGAGTTTTCACTGAAGAAGGGCGATCAGTCCCGGTAACAGTGGTTGAAGTTACGCCCAACCGAATAACCAAAATTAAGACTAACGATCGAGATGGGTACTCAGGTATTCAAGTTACTGTGGGTTCCAAAAAAGCGACTAGACTTTCCAAACCTGAGGCAGGTCAATTTCAGAAGGCCGGAGTTGAAGTCGGGCGCGGATTTTGGGAATTTAAGACTGACTCTTCGGAAGAACTTTTTGAGGTGGGTAAAGCTCTTACTCTGGATAGATTTCAGGAAGGCCAGTTAGTCGATGTATCGGGTACTTCAAAAGGAAAAGGATTTCAAGGAGGCGTCAAGAGGTGGAATTTTCGCATGCAGGATGCGACCCATGGAAATTCACTTTCGCATCGTGCGCCAGGCTCGATTGGTCAAAATCAAACTCCTGGTAAGGTTTTTAAAGGAAAAAAAATGGCAGGGCACATGGGATCTGAAAAAGTCACCACCCAGAACCTGCAGATAGTCAAAGTTGATCAAGCCAGGCAACTGATCCTGATAAAGGGGGCCGTTCCGGGGGCGCCAGGTGGCGACTTAGTTATAACTCCGGCAGTAAAAAGGTAAAAGGACTATTATGGAGCTTGCTGTACTTTCACCGAACGGCGATAAAGATACTATGGCTGTGTCTGAAGCTACGTTTGGAAAAGAGTTTAATCAAGAGCTAGTGCATCAAGCAGTGGTGGCCTTTTTAGCAGGTGCACGGCAAGGAACTCGAGCACAAAAGAATCGGTCTGCAGTATCAGGAGGAGGTAGAAAACCGTATCGGCAGAAAGGCACTGGTCGAGCTCGCGCCGGGACTATCCGTAGCCCGATATGGCGGTCTGGAGGGGTAACTTTTGCCGCCAAACCTCAAGACCATAGCAAGAAGCTTAACAGAAAGATGTACCGGTCAGCGATGCGTTCAATTCTATCGGAACTAGCGCGTCAAAACCGATTGATTGTCGTAGAAGAGTTTTCTCTTGATGTTCCGAAGACAAAAATTTTAGTTGGAAAGCTGTCCGATTTGACCTTGCGCGAGGTGCTAATTTTAACCGAAAATACCGATGAGAATCTGCGATTGGCTGCCCGCAATCTATATCGAGTCGAAGCCTGTGATGTTAGAAACTTAGATCCAGTTAAATTGATAAAATTCGAAAAAGTTCTAATCACTGTTTCAGCGGTTAAAAAATTGGAAGAGATGCTGAAATGAAAGCAGAGCGTATCTACAAGGTAATTTTAGAGCCGCACGTCACCGAAAAAGCAGCCATGCCGACTGGTGATGAGAACCTCGTGGTATTTAAAGTAGCTAATGATGCTAAGAAACGAGAAATTAAAATAGCGGTAGAAAAATTGTTCAAGGTGGTTGTGGAAAACGTCAGAGTGGCTGTTGTTAAAGGTAAGACCAGACGTACAAGAGATGGCGTTGGAAGACGCAGCGATTGGAAAAAAGCATACGTCAGGTTGGCTGCTGGAAATGACATTGATTTTTCGGTGATGGAGTAAATTAAGGATGCCGGTTGTCAAAAGAAAACCAACGTCTCCAGGTCGCAGATTTGTAATTAGTGTTGTGAATCCTGAGCTCCATAAGGGAAAGGGTTTCTCCCCTTTGTTAGCGCCAAAAAAACGGACGGGGGGGCGCAACTCTAGTGGACGTATCACTACTAGGCACATTGGTGGTGGTCATAAGCAGCAGTACAGGATCATTGACTTTAAGAGAAACAAAGATGATATTCCCGCCAAAGTTGAACGGTTAGAGTATGATCCAAACCGCAGTGCAAATATAGCTTTGCTATGTTATCTGGATGGTGAGCGCAGGTACATTATTGCTCCAAAAGGATTGTCTGCTGGGGATACTGTTGTTTCAGGAGTTAACTCTGCAATTAAGATCGGTAATACCTTGCCAATCAGCAAGATTCCGCTTGGGTCATTGATACATTGCATTGAGATGAAGCCGGGCAAAGGCGCCCAAATCGCGCGAAGCGCAGCTTCCTCAGCCCAGTTGGTGGCTAGAGAAGGGAGTTATGCGACATTGCGTTTGCGAAGTGGTGAGATGCGAAAACTGTTATCAGATTGTCGCGCCACTATAGGAGAAGTGTCAAATAGTGAGCATAGTTTGCGTTCGTTGGGAAAGGCAGGAGCAGCTAGATGGCGAGGGGTCAGACCAACGGTACGTGGAGTGGCTATGAATCCCGTAGACCATCCTCACGGCGGTGGCGAAGGGCGGACCTCTGGTGGTCGTCATCCTGTATCGCCTTGGGGTATGCCCACAAAAGGATATAAAACGCGTAAAAATAAGCGCACAGATAAGTATATCGTTCGTCGAAGAAGGTAGTTGATTTGATGATGTCAGAAAAGGGGATTATAAAGTGCCGCGATCATTAAAAAAAGGCCCATTTGTAGACCACCACTTAATGAAGAAAGTGGAGGTGGCAGCGGAAGCTCGAGATAGGCGGCCGATAAAAACATGGTCAAGACGGTCTATGATCCTGCCTGAGATGGTCGGTCTTACTATTGCAATCCACAATGGGCGCCAACATATTCCGGTATTGATTAGTGAAGAAATGGTGGGGCACAAGTTAGGAGAATTTTCACCAACACGAACTTATCGCGGCCACGCAGCGGATAAAAAGTCAACGCGTTAAATTTGCGCTACGTTTAAATTAGAGAGGCACACATGGCAGAAGTGGCAGCGATTCTAAAGGGTGCGAGAATATCGGCGCAAAAAGCGCGTCTCGTGGCCGACCAAATACGCGGAAAAGGAGTGGAGGAAGCTCTAGATATATTAGAGTTTAGTGGGCGGAAAGGTGCTCGATTGCTTAAAAAGGTGCTCGAATCGGCCATAGCAAACGCTGAGCACAATGCCGGTTCCGATATAGACGAGCTTTCTGTATCTTCCGTTTTTGTAGATGAAGGTAAAACGATGAAACGTATAAAGCCGAGGGCAAAAGGGAGGGCGGACAGGATCCTTAAGCGCAGTTGCCATATTACTATAAAAGTTGCAGAAAAATAGTTACGGGTCGGGAGGTATTTAATGGGCCAAAAAGTTCACCCAACTGGAATTCGGTTAGGCATCGTAAAGAAGCATAGTTCCACTTGGTACGCAGGTAGCAAAGATTATTCGGAGAAGCTATATCAGGATTTGACTGTTAGGCAGTTCATATGCGAGCGGTTAGAGCATGCCTCGGTTAGTCGTGTGGATATCGAACGTCCATCAGATAGTGCTCGGATTACTATTCACACAGCCAGGCCAGGTATTGTAATCGGTAAAAAAGGAGAGGATGTAGAGAATCTTCGTAAAGAAATTGCTAAAAGAATGGAGTGTTCGGTTCAAATAAATATAGAAGAAATTCGAAAGCCTGATTTGGACGCCTCATTGACTGCGCAAAACGTTGCTCAGCAATTGGAGCGACGAGTAATGTTTAGGCGAGCATGCAAGAGAGCACTCCAAAATGCTATGCGTGGCGGCGCATTGGGCATTAAGATTCAAGTTAGCGGCAGGCTTGGCGGCGCTGAGATTGCGCGAACGGAATGGTATAGAGAAGGACGAGTTCCGTTGCATACTCTGAGAGCTGACATTGACTATGCGATGGCTAGAGCGAATACAACCTATGGTGTTATAGGCGTAAAGATCTGGATTTTCAAGGGTGAAATTTTAGGGGGCAATCAGCCAGAACAGCAGTCAAGTAATAAGAATGCTAGGAATTAGGTAATAAGGACTATTTACAATGCTGCAACCGAAGCGCACTAAATTTCGCAAAATGCATAAGGGCCGGAACCGAGGGTTATCGTCGAGGGGATGTAGAGTTAATTTCGGTGAGTTCGGTTTAAAAGCTATTGGTCGTGGCAGGATAACGGCGCGCCAAATTGAAGCAGCACGTCGTGCTATTTCTAGACATATTAAGCGTGGCGGTAAAATTTGGATTCGTGTTTTCCCAGACAAACCAATCACAAAAAAACCTTTAGAGGTCAGAATGGGCAAAGGAAAAGGTAACGTCGAGTATTGGGTGACGCTAGTGCAACCTGGGCGAGTACTATATGAAATGGAAGGTGTAAGTGAACAGCTTGCTAGGGAAGCCTTTGATTTGGCAGCCGCCAAACTCCCAGTTGCTACAACGTTTGTTAAGCGATCGGTGATGTAATTATGAAAGTCGATGAATTGCGTCAAAAAACAAGTGATGAATTAGTGGAAGCCTTGAATGCTGAGTTAAAAGAACAATTCAGGCTTCGAATGCAAAAAAGCTCAGGTGAGTTCAACCAAACCCACCTGCTAAAATTGTCTCGTCGTAACGTTGCCAAGATAAAAACGGTCATGACAGAGAAGACTGGAGCATAGAATGGCAGTTATAACAAAAAAAACGCGCAGTTTGGCGGGGAGAGTTGTAAGCGATAAGGCGAATAAAACCGCAACCGTTTTGGTAGAGCGTCGAGTAAAGCATCCGATGTATGGGAAGATATTGACAAGATCTTCAAAAATAAAAGTTCATGATGAAAACAATGAAGCAAAAACAGGTGATTTTGTTACTATTTCAGAGGGCAGACCTAAATCGAAAACGAAATCATGGATACTCGTGAGTGTTGACGAAAAGGCTGCAGGTTAATATTTCTATGACCAACAAAATAGCTGGATAAGATAATGATTCAGACAGAAAGTTACCTCGATGTAGCAGATAATAGTGGTGCTCGGCGAGTTATGTGTATTAAGGTTTTGGGCGGTTCCCACCGACGCTATGCCAAGGTCGGTGATATTATCAAGGTAACTGTAAAAGAAGCTATCCCACGGGGTAAAGTTAAAAAAGGACAAGTTATGAGTGCCGTTGTCGTTCGAACTAAAAAGGGTTTGCGGCGCCAGGATGGCAGTTTGATAAAATTTGATGACAATGCGGCTGTTCTCTTAAACGCAAGCCTTGCGCCTGTTGGCACTCGTATTTTTGGACCTGTGACTCGTGAGCTCAGGAACGAGCGTTTTATGAGGATAATTTCTCTTGCACCCGAAGTGCTATAGGAGCAGTTTCTAAAATGGCAATGTCTAAAATCAAACGTGATGATGAAGTTATAGTGCTTGCTGGGAAAGACAAAGGTAAGCGAGGCAAAGTCCTAAAGATCGTAGACGGGGGCAGAGTTATTGTCGGCGGAATTCAGCTGGTAAAAAAGCATCAAAAGCCGAACCCACAATTGGGAGTGCAAGGCGGAATAATTGAGCGAGAAGCCCCTATTCATGTCTCGAATATTGCTATCTTTAACTCAGAAACGAATAAGGGCGATAAAGTGGGATTTAAAATGTCGGGAAACAAACAAAAGATTCGCTTCTTCAAATCCACGGGCAAATCAATCGATGAATGATTTTGCAGGGCATTAGGATGATCCGATTAAAAGAACTTTACAGAAACGAATTAACAGAAAAACTCAAGACTGAACTGTCATTAGCAAATGTTATGGAGGTTCCGCGTGTCACTAAGATCACCCTGAATATGGGTGTCGGGGAAGCTATTGGTGATAAAAAAGCTCTTGAGAGTGCAGTTTCTGATCTTGCTTTGATTTCGGGGCAAAAGCCAGTTGTTACAAAAGCTCGAAGATCGATAGCTGGGTTTAAAGTCCGACAAGGGTGGCCTATTGGAGCAAAAGTTACTCTTCGTAGAAATCGTATGTATGATTTTTTGGAGCGTTTGATCGGTATAGCTATCCCCAGGATTAGAGATTTTCGAGGCATCAGCCCGAAGCAGTTTGATGGTAGAGGAAATTTCTCAATGGGGATTAGCGAGCAAATAATTTTTCCCGAAATAGATTACGAGAAAATCGACAAAATACGCGGTATGGATATAACAATTACTACAACGGCTAGAAATGATGCTGAGGGATTGGCGTTGTTGAAAGCTTTTAATTTTCCTTTGAAGGGTCGTTAAAATGGCAAAAGTTTCCATGGTTCAGCGAGAAAAAAAGCGAGCCAGAATGGTACAGAAATATGCGGAAAAGCGCAGTGAACTCAAGGCTATAATTGGAGATTTAAAGAGCTCTGATGAAGAACGTTGGGAGGCGCAAATTAAGCTTCAAAAGCTTCCCAGGGACTCCAGCCCGACGCGTCAGCAAAATCGCTGTCGAATTACCGGCAGGCCCCATGGTGTATACCGCAAATTTGGTTTGTGTCGCAATATTCTTCGTGAAGCAGCAATGCGCGGCGAAGTTCCTGGATTGGTAAAATCCAGTTGGTAGTTATGGGAGTTTCTCTATGAGTTTGCAAGATCCAGTCGCTGACATGTTGACTAGAATCCGAAATGCGCATCACAGGAATAAGATAGAGGTAGGTATGCCATCCTCCGGAATCAAAGTATCAATTGCCAAAGTATTAAAAGAGGAGGGATACATCGTTGATTTTAGGGTGAGTGATGAAGCGAAACCGTCCCTGATACTCCATCTGAAGTATTTTGAGGGTAAACCAGTAATAGCTGAAATAGACCGCTTCAGTAAGCCCAGTTTGCGTCAGTACTGTGGTAAAAATGATTTGCCGAAAGTGCGCGGTGGTTTGGGTGTTGCCATTGTTTCAACGAGTAAGGGCGTCATGACCGACCGATCAGCTAGAGCAGCTGGGATTGGTGGTGAAATCTTATGCACGGTGTTTTGATGGATTTAAAATATGTCTAGAGTGGCAAAAAAACCTATACCGGTTCCAAATAGTGTCAAGATTTCGATGACTGATTCTGAAATTTCGGTTAAAGGGTCCAAGGGTGAGCTGTCAATGCCAATTAACGCAGATGTTGAAATTGTCAATGATGGCAACAAACTTATGTTTGCTCCCAGATTTGACACTGCATTTTCCAGAGCAATGTCAGGCACTACTCGGGCACTGGTCAACAATATGGTTACTGGTGTTAGTGATGGGTTCGAAAAAAAGATTGAGTTGTTCGGGGTGGGTTTTAGAGCGCAAGTGCAGGGTAAGAGCGTAAACTTGACGCTTGGCTTTTCCCATCCTGTAGTTTATGAACTCCCAGAAGGCGTGACTGCCGAAACACCTAGTCAGACGGAGTTGTTGCTCAAGTCCTCGGACAAGCAAAAATTAGGACAAGCAGCTGCTGAGATTCGAGCGTTTAGGCCTCCTGAACCTTATAAAGGAAAAGGAGTGAGAATTGAGAATGAGTATATAAGGCGCAAAGAAGCTAAGAAAAAGTAATAGGATTTAAGATGAGCGTTAAAAAGGCATCACGCCAACGTCGAGCAAAACGGACAAGGATGAAAATTAGGCAGCAAAACTCGCTGAGACTTTGCGTGAATAGAACTCCACGGCATATGTATGCCCAAGTTATTGGCCCAGATGGTGACCGGACTTTAGCTAGTGCGTCTACCTTGGAGGCGGATCTAAAGGCAGGTAAAACGGGTAATATCGATTCGGCTGCTCTAGTGGGAAAATTGGTTGCTGAGCGGGCAGTTGCCGCTGGTATCACACTAGTTGCCTTTGATCGCAGTGGATTTAAATACCACGGTCGAGTGAAAGCGCTTGCAGATGCTGCTCGAGAGGCCGGTCTTAAGTTTTAATATAGGATAGAGAAGTTATGGCTTTGATAGATCAAGATGCTGCCGAGGGAATGATAGAAAAGTTGGTTCAGGTCAACAGAGTGGCAAAGACAGTTAAAGGGGGAAGAATCTTTGGGTTCACTGCTTTGACTGTGGTCGGAGATGGCAATGGCAAAGTTGGCTTCGGTCGCGGAAAGGCTCGTGAAGTGCCACAGGCAATTCAAAAAGCGATGGAAGCAGCGCGGAGGAATATGATCACAGTAGCCCTAGATGGTTCGACCATTCAATATCCAGTTAAAGGTATTCATGCCGCCTCAAAAATATACATGCAACCGGCGTCGGAGGGGACCGGAGTTATAGCAGGTGGAGCTATGCGGGCTGTTCTTGAATTGGCGGGCGTTCAGGATGTACTAGCCAAATGCTATGGTTCAACAAACCCTGTAAATGTGGTGCGGGCTACCTTCAATGCATTAAAGGAAATGAGGTCTCCAGAGGACGTTGCGCTTAAAAGAGGTAAGGCAGTTGAAGAAATTTTAAACTAGTTGTTTTCTATCTTTGAATGAACATATTGGGAAGGACAAAATGGCGAAAACAAGAAATCTCAAAGTAACTCTTACCAAGAGCAAAATTGGGCGCCTAAAAAGTCATAAATCTTGTATAACTGGTCTGGGTTTAAGACGCATTGGCCACACTGTGGTTGTCGAAGATACGCCTGCAATCCGAGGTATGATAAATAAAGTGAATTATATGTTGCGAGTAGAGGCACATTGACATGTATTTAAATACTTTAAGACCAGCATCTGGCAGTAAGAAAGAATCAAAGCGTGTTGGCCGCGGAATTGGTAGTGGTTCTGGTAAGACAGGTGGTCGAGGCCATAAAGGTCAGAAATCTCGTTCAGGGGGATCGGTGCGTCCCGGCTTCGAGGGTGGTCAGATGCCTTTGCAAAAACGCTTGCCCAAATACGGATTCACCTCCCGTCTTGCCTCTGTAACTGCAGAGATTAGGCTATCTGAGCTTAATCTCATAGATGCTAAAATAATAGATTTGGCAGAGCTTCGTAAGGCAGGTTTGGTTAAAGCTAGTTGTCGTCGAGCTAAAGTGTTTGCGTCTGGTGAAATTGGGAAGTCGATTTCATTGAGAGGCATTGGAGCGACAAAAGGTGCTAGAGCTGCTATCGAGGCAGCCGGCGGAGATGTGGAAGAGTAGCTTTATATGGCTTCAATCGCAGCATTACGAAATCAGAAAGGCTTGAGCGAATTGTGGGCTCGTCTGCGCTTTTTATTCTTGGCAATTATTATATATCGTATAGGTACACATATACCCGTTCCTGGTTTTGATCCGGATCGCTTGAGTGAGCTTTTTACTCAAAATCAGGGGACTTTCCTTGGACTTTTCAACATGTTCTCTGGCGGGGCGTTAGAAAGAATGAGCATTTTGGCCCTAGGTGTAATGCCATACATATCTGCGTCAATTATTATGCAATTGCTGGCGGCTACGGTGCCAACCTTAGAGCAATTAAAAAAAGAAGGGGACACTGGTCGCAGGCAAATTAATCAATATACGAGATATGGAACTGTGATTTTGTCGCTCATTCAAGGTACTGCGATGGCAGTGGGGTTTGCTTCCCAAGGGCTCGCATATGAGATAAATTTGCTGTTTTACATGGTTGCTATTGCTTCTCTTGTGGCAGGAGCAGTGTTTCTCATGTGGCTGGGGGAACAGATTACGGAGAGAGGAATCGGTAACGGAATATCTATGTTAATTTTCGCTGGAATCGTTGCGGGGATCCCAGGTGCAATTGGCCAAGCTCTAGAATCGGCGCGCCAAGGTGATATTAATCCTGTCATGCTAATTTTCATTCTCTTCATTGCAGTGGCAGTGGTTTATTTTGTTGTTTTTATTGAAAGAGGACAACGTCGATTGAAGGTTAACTATGCGCAACGTCAGGGACGTAAGGCATACAACGCTCAAACATCACACTTGCCTTTGAAGGTAAACATGGCTGGGGTTATACCTGCAATCTTCGCTAGCAGCTTACTCTTGTTTCCCACCTCGATAAGTCAGTGGTTTGGCCAAGGCACGGGCGCGCCCTCTTGGCTGCAGGATGCGGCAATTCTAATAGGTCCCGGACAACCGCTGCATATCATACTATTCTCTGCTCTAATTATTTTCTTTAGCTTCTTCTATACGGCCTTGATGTACAACCCCAAGGAAGTTGCAGACAACCTAAAAAAGGGCGGTGCATTTCTATCAGGCATAAGGCCTGGTGAGAATACAGCCAAATATATAGACACTGTAACTACTCGATTGACCTTGATTGGCGGAATATATATTACGTTAATCTGTTTGATGCCACAATTTTTGAACGTCTACTTTAATGTGCCGTTTTATTTGGGTGGCACATCACTGCTAATTGCAGTTGTGGTGACAATGGATTTCATGGCTCAGATCCAGTCGCACTTAATGTCTCAGCAATATGACTCGCTGATGAAGAAAGCGAATTTGAAGAATATTGGTAGAAAATAGAGAGGGGTTCCGGTGAAAGTTAGAGCATCTGTAAAAAAAATCTGCCGAAACTGTAAGGTCATCAAGCGAAAAGGGGTGTTGCGCGTGATTTGCAGTGTCGAACCGCGTCACAAGCAAAGGCAAGGGTAATCAGGTTGCTTTTTTGCTTGTCTATCGCTATGCTACACCGCCATTTTGCGGGCGTCGCCGGGTATCTGCGAAACATTAAAGAGTATGGAGTAATATAAATGGCCCGTATTGGTGGGATAAACATTCCTGATAATAAGCATGCCGTTATTTCATTAACCTATGTATATGGTATTGGTCGTCCAAGTGCTAAAAGGATTTGCGCAGAAGTTGGCATTAAAGAGTCTACAAAGGTGGCCGAATTGGATGATGCGGAGCTCGACAAGCTTCGTGCATGTGTCGCCAAAAATGAGGTTGAAGGTGATCTTCGTCGCGAAGTGAGCATGAATATAAAGCGGCTAATGGATCTCGGATGTTACAGAGGGTTGCGGCATCGTCGGAATCTGCCGGTCAGAGGCCAGAGGACAAAAACAAATGCCCGGACGCGAAAGGGCCCTAGGCGTCCCATCAAAAGATAGGTTTTAGGATCAAAACTAATGGTAAAAGCCGTTTCAAAATCATCAAGAAAAAAAGTTAAAAAGACAGTAATTGACGGTATCGCACATGTATATGCGTCCTTTAACAACACGATCGTAACCATCACTGACCGTCAAGGAAATACGCTTTCTTGGGCTACCGCGGGTGGCTCGGGTTTCAGGGGATCGCGTAAAAGCACGCCTTTCGCTGCGCAGGTGGCGGCTGAGAGGGCAGGTGAGATCGCCAAGGAATCTGGTCTGAAAAATTTAGATGTCAAGGTTAAAGGTCCCGGTCCTGGCAGAGAGTCGGCGGTAAGGGCATTAAATAACAGCGGCTTTAAGATTACGAATATCATGGATGTCACGCCTGTGCCACACAATGGTTGCCGCCCACCTAAAAAGCGAAGAGTGTAAGAGGATTTCAAATGGCGAGGTATCTCGGACCAACCTGTAAATTGTCACGACGAGAAGGCACCGATTTGTTTCTTAAAAGCGGGGTGCGGCCTCTAGAATCTAAGTGCCGTGCGGACAGTGCTCCAGGACAGCATGGTCAGCGACGCGGAAGATTATCAGACTATGCCGTTCAGCTGCGTGAGAAGCAAAAAGTTAGACGTATTTATGGGATCCTAGAGAAGCAGTTTCGAAACTATTACAAGTCCGCTGCAAACACTAGAGGTAATACGGGAGAGAACCTTTTAGCTTTACTTGAACAACGTCTCGATAATGTCGTGTATAGAATGGGTTTTGGTGCTACTCGCGCAGAGTCAAGACAACTAGTCTCTCATAATGCGATTTTGGTAAATGGTAAAAGAGTGAATATCCCGTCCTATAGTGTGCAAGCAGGCGACTCGATTGCTGTTAGGGATAAGTCAAAGAAGCAGCTAAGGATTCAAGCGGCGTTAAAGCTGGCTGCCCAGCGGGGAGTGCCAGAGTGGTTAACGACAGATTCCGATGCGATGCAGGGTATGCTTAGCCGAGTTCCTGATCGAGCTGACCTTTCTTCAGAGATCAATGAAAATCTGATCATTGAACTTTATTCAAAGTAATTAGTTTATAGCTATAACAGGTAATATTATGCAAAATTCACCTAACGAATTTCTTACGCCACAAAATATTGATGTAACATCCAAGGGACCTACTCATGCAAGAATTATTCTCGAGCCTTTAGAGCGCGGTTTTGGACATACTTTGGGTAATGCGCTCAGGCGAATACTGCTCTCATCGATGTCTGGATGTGCAATCGTGGAAGTAGACATTAATGGTGTTGAACATGAATATGGCGCAATTGAAGGCGTGCAAGAAGATGTTATGGAGATTTTACTAAACCTCAAAGGCGTTGCTGTAGTCATGGAGGGTAGGGATGATACTACGGTCACCCTTGATGTTGCTGGACCAGGGCCAGTCTTAGCAGGAGATATTCAACTTGACAACCATATAAAAATAATTAATCCAGAGCATTTAATCGCAAATATTGTTGGTGAAACTAGGCTAAGTATGCAGCTCAGAATAGAACGAGGACGTGGCTATCAACCTGCCGATATGAGAGTTTTCGACGATGAGACTCGAACCGTAGGTAGGTTGAAATTAGACGCCACCTTCAGTCCTGTTTACAGTGTCTCTTATAGTGTAGAGAGCGCTAGAGTAGAAAATCGGACCGACCTTGATAAATTGGTGCTTGAGTTGGATACAAATGGAACATTAGATCCTGAGCATGCTATTCGCAGGGCTTCTACCATATTGCAACAACAGTTATCCGTGTTTGTTGATATACAGGACCATTCTATTGCGGAACCAGAGGAGGAAGAGGTGGCAATAGATCCCGTTCTGCTTCGTCCTGTCGATGACTTGGAACTAACGGTCCGCTCCGCAAATTGTTTAAAAGCTGAAAGTATCTATTATATAGGCGATTTGATTCAACGGACGGAAGTCGAGTTATTGAAAACGCCAAATTTGGGTAAGAAATCACTTACAGAGATTAAAGACGTTCTGGCGTCTAGGGGTTTATCCTTGGGGATGCGCTTAGAGAACTGGCCACCAGTCAGTATTAAAAATGAACGTGAGTTGGTTTAGCGGTCATATAGATATAGTTACGGTTATCCAATAGTTCAAGGAGCAGTGTAATGCGTCATAGATACAGTGGAAGGAAGCTAAATATGACTGCTTCACATAGAAGAGCCATGTTTCGTAATATGACTGCCTCACTGGTTGAGCATGAACTTATTCGGACGACTTTAGCAAAAGCAAAAGAGCTACGCGGCTTTGCAGAACCCATTATTACCATTTCTAAGAAAGATAGCGTGGCTAATAGACGACTGGCTTTTAGTCGCCTGCGAAACAAAGCGGCGGTCGGTAAATTATTCTCCGATCTAGGTCCTCGCTATGCAGACCGGCCTGGGGGGTATTTGCGCATATTGAAATGCGGGCGCCGAGTTGGTGACAATGCTCCCATGGCCTATGTTGAATTGGTAGATAGACCAATTTCCATTGAGGAGGAAGAGGAGTCAGCAGTAGAGGCCTAATTATTTTTTGTACTCATAGTGAGTATAAAACTCGGTTTCTAAGTTCATTATCCTTAGTCTTCCGCCCCAGACGTATCCAGTATCTAAAGGAAATAGCTTTTCGCCAAGGAAGCGACCTTGGATGTCTGACCAATGTCCAAAGACGATGGCCCTTTCCTTACACAAGCGATCTGGATGTTCGAACCAACCTGCAAAGTCCGTGTTCTGATCAAATTCTGAGGTATGTAGTGTTGTTCTATTGAACTCGAGTAATCCGCTCGAGTTACATCTGCGCATTCGGGTTAAATAATTAGCGATGGATCGCCAACGGTCTGTACCAGAAAGAGATTCGGACCATTGTTTGGGTGTATTGCCATACATGTTTTCAAAGAAAGCGCTACTCTGCGGGGAGAGAAGTACATTAGACAACTCATTAGCGAGACGTCGCGTAGTGTTAAGTGACCATTGCGGCGGGATCCCTGCATGGACAATGGTATATGACCCATAATCAATTAATAGCGGCTGTCGTTTTAACCAATCAAAGAGTTCTCGTTTGTCGGGTGCAGTTAACACCGCACCGAAGGTGTCATTTTTGGTCTGCATTCGGTGACCTTGGCCCACCGCTAAAAGGTGGAGATCATGGTTGCCAAGCACCATTTGAAATGAATCACCTAGGTTGTAACAAAACCGAAGCGTCTCTAGTGACTGACCTCCTCGATTTACCAGATCGCCAGTGGAGATCAGGCGATCATTCGCAGGATCGAACTGCACCATGTCTAAGATTTTACGAAGGCCGTCAAAACATCCTTGTATGTCTCCAATCGCATAGGCAGTCATTCAGTGAACCGAAGCGGGGGCAGCCAACAAAAATGGTTCAATATCCGCCGTAAAAGTTTTACCGTTTCCATTTTTGAACTTGTAGCTTCCTTGCATCGTTCCGACAGGCGTGCCAATAAATACAGCGCTAGTGTACTCAAACCAGCTACCGGAATTTATGGTTGGCTGCTTGCCGACCACGCCATCTCCTCGAACTTCTTTTCGGACTTGAAGACTGTCGATTATTATCCAATGGCGACTCACTAGAATTATATCAAGATCGCCATTATTGCTGATTTTAATTGTGTAAGCGAAAGCAAATCTTCGATGGTTGGGTTCTGACTGTTCTTGCAGGTACTCACTTTGCGTATGTATTCTAACGTCAGTGGTCATTGATTGAATTCTCTATGCAGGTGAAGGATGTTACTTATTTTTACGAAATCAGCCACAGACAACTCTTCCGGACGTTGGAAAAGATCAATTTCGTTACCAAGTAACTTCAGTTCATTTTGTGAACAGTCTAATGAATTACGTAAAATTTTTCGTCGCTTTTGAAAGCAACATTTGACAATATGATTCAAGTGTTGCTCGCAGATAGCAGCTTCCGGTTTTTTTTGGTGAGGTACCAGACGAATGAAAGTTGATTCAACCTGGGGTATAGGTTGGAATGCTTTGGCTGGGACATCTATCAAGGGTACGACTTTGCAGTGATACTGGATAATAACCGAGAGTCTACCGTAATCTTTATTTTCTGGACCCGCAACCAGCCTGTTGGCCACCTCTCTTTGCAACATGAAGTGTAAGTCTTTAACAACGTCTACTTGATTAATCATATGAAACAAAAGCGGCGTTGAAATATTATAGGGGAGATTTCCCACTAAACGGAGTTTATCGGCGAATTTAAAATTAGCGTAGTCAGTTTTTAACGCGTCCTCCTCATGGACTACAAAATCTTCATATTGGCTGTATTTTTTTTTAAGAAATTGCACTAGCTCGCGATCAACTTCCAAAGCTTGCATTTTTGGGCATTGTGAAATTAAAAGATCTGTTAGTGCGCCCTTGCCGGGACCGATTTCTATTAGATTATCTTCTACCGTTGGGTTAACACAGGAAACAATTTTGTCAATAATCACTTTATCAGTGAGGAAGTTCTGCCCGAAACGTTTCCTAGCCTGATGAACTGGATTCAACCCAGAACCCTACTACACATCTCTGAGGCCATCTGAACAGCCACTTCAAGGCTCCCGGCATTTGCTAGACCAGTGCCGGCGACATCAAGTGCTGTCCCGTGATCCACCGAGGTACGAATTATTGGAAGTCCCAGGGTAATGTTAGCAGCCTGGCCAAAGCTTTGATATTTTAAGACTGGCAGTCCTTGGTCATGATACATGGCTAGCACAACATCAGCGTTCCCAATGAAATTTCGTGTAAATATCGTGTCGGCAGGGAGTGGTCCGAGAATATCCTTACCATTTCTTCTCATCTCTCTAAGAAGGGGGGCAATAACATTTACTTCTTCTGTACCCAGATGACCAGACTCTCCAGCGTGTGGGTTTAATCCACACACCATAATCTTGGGATAGGATATGCCAAATCGTTTTTGTAGTTCTCGGTACAAGATGTCTATTACCGAGCGCAACAAATGCTCAGTGATCGAGGAAGCTACAGATTTCAAAGGTAGATGGGTAGTGGCGAGCGCTACCTTCATATCTGTACTAGCTAGCATCATAACAACTCGCTCCGTGTTGGTCTTTTTGGCGAGGTGTTCAGTGTGACCGCTAAACTTGATTCCTGCTTGATTAATAATGGATTTTTGGACTGGTCCAGTAACGACCGCGCTGCAATTTTCCGATTCGCATGCCAGAATGGCTTGGTCTAAGCAGTCGATGACATATTGCGCATTTGATATCTCCAGCATGCCCGGCACGGCTGGCTTGGTCATAGATATTGGGAACACAGCCAGCTCACCTGCGCGCAGGGGGTGAGGGGTAACAGAAATTTCACGAAGAGAGAGAGGGAGGCCCAGCAGTTTGGCTCGATTAATGAGCATGTCTGGGTCGGCAAATGCTACCAATTCGTGATCTGAACCATTTTGAACGGTCTGAATTGTTATGTCTGGCCCGACGCCTGCAGGCTCTCCTGGTGTTAAAGCGAGGCGAAGCGTCATGACGGGTTATTTGACTTGATCTCGATGAATGCTTCATCTCTTATTTCTTGAAGCCAGACCTGTAGCTCTTCCTCATACTTGCGTTGCCTTAAAAGATTTTGAGCCTTATTGCGCATGATTTCTTGGCTGAAATCCTGCCGGCGTCGCTCCAAAACTTGTAAGATGTGCCAGCCAAACTGTGAGCGGAACGGAATGCTAATTTCATTTAGAGCGATCGAGTGCATTATATCTTCAAACTCAGGTACAAACATCCCCGGTGTTGACCAGCCTAATTCGCCCCCACTTAGCGCTGAACCAGAGTCTTCAGAGTATTCCTTCGCTAAAGTTGCAAATTCTTCACCATCTTCAGCTCTTGCGCGCAGTTTTTCAAGCAGATCTACTGTGCTGTCAGAATCGCGGATTTGATTAGGTGTGACTAGAATGTGACGCACAAAGTGCTGCTCTACTAATTGTTCGCCCCCGCCTCTGCGTTCATAAAGTTTAAGAAGATGATAACCGGCGTCACTTCGAATTGGCGATGAGACCTCACCGACCTCTAATTGCTCTAAAGCGTCAATAAAAACTTCCGGCAGTTGTGCAAGCTTCCTCCAACCTAGATCTCCGCCGTCGAGGGCTGTTTGATCAGATGAATGGGTTATCGCGAGTTGCCGAAAGTCAGTTCCATTCCTAGATTGCCCTAATATGTTAAGAGCCTTATCCAAAGTCGAGTCGGCATGTTCTCTATTCGCACTCATCGGAACCGCTAATAAAATATGTCCCAAGTTTACGTCTGGAGATGTAAGGAATTTTCCTTCCTCAGATGCCAGGAAGTTATCCAACTCTTGCAGGCTAATACGAATTCGCCGGTTGACTTGGCTTTGTTGCACGCGCATGATTATCATTTCATTACGTATTTGTTCTCTAAGGCCACTAGGCGTAGAACCTTCGCGTATGGATGCCTTAACGTAATTCTCTACGCTTAATCCTGCATTCGCGGCGACGCGGGCTATTGCATCATTGAGCTCCGCATCAGTAATCCTAATTCCGGCGTTAAATCCCAGGTTAAGTTGAAGCCTCTCAGATATTAAACGTTCCAGAACCTGAGATGATAAGATTTCTGGGGAAGGGGCTTGAGTACCTGACTGTTGGACTTGTGCATAAACAACTGACACTCGCTGATCAAGCTCACTTTGAAGTACAACGTCTTTATCTACGATTGCAACTACTCGTTCGAGAATCTGAATCTGAGAAAAGCTTTTTATACATACCAAACTCAAAAAACAAATTATCAGCCTGCCTTTAAAACTCATGCATCGTTTCATAGCCATAAATGCCCTTCTGAAGTATAGAATCGATACGTCCGTCATCACCTGCTAGCCCCTTAAATTGAATTTGAAACAAGATACTATTCCTAGCTTTAAGATCTCTCTCAGGGTACAAAACGTAATCATCCCGCCTTATGCCTCGGTGCGCAACTATACTAGCTCTCCAACAACAGCTGTTGTATTCCAAACCAGAAAAAATTTCTAGTTCTCTACTGTTTGTAAAATCGTGATTCCAGCGCCAAACAAAATTAAGATTACTTGTAAGCGGCCAAAAACCCGAGATATCACCTTGTTTAATATTTTTGCTAGAAACGTTAATCCCCGTCTCTTTTGGGCGCCTAGTAAAGCGATAGGTGATATTCAACAATCTTGCGCTAGAATCTCTATAGCGAAAACCAACGTTACTTTTTTTCAAGATATCTTCTTGTGTATCATATATTACCTCGCTTGTGACACGCCAGTTTTGTGCCCAATGTGCAGACATATCCAAGGCCATTGGTGACCTTGATCTTTGGAGTTCGTTAATCTCTAGTGGAGCATCTAAACTCACCTCACGATCGGCAAGATAGATCGCCTGCGCGATACTTGCCTTGAATTTTTCTTGGCCTGTCTTTTTGTCAATAAATCTTGATGTCAGCCCAAGAGTTACTCGATTTTCATCGGCAATTCGATCGCCCCCGCTAAAACGGTTATCTCTGAACAAAAGATTGTAGGATGGTGTGAATTCGCGGGTATCAAAATCAGGGAGTGAATTTTGATTTTTATATGATGCTTTTACGTAATAAATCCTCGGCTCCAGAGTCTGGGTGATATTTTCAGTTTCGGTCAAGTCTCGTTCAAAAAATAATCCGCTTTCAACAGAAATTGAGGGTATGCTAACGGAGGGATTATCATCTTCAACAGACATAGTTTTTAGGGAGTAATATATTTGTTGAAGACTGGCTTTGGGTACGAAATATCCCCAGGCAAACCGCTTGTCCCAGGTCATTGAGTAGTTGAGATTGACCCGTTGACCAGAAATACGGCTCTCGTCTCCGTGTTCGAAACGAGTATACCTTTGATTAATATCGACAAGGATATTTTTAGTTGGCCTAAAGTATCCATCGACGGAAATTCTTGGCAGAACTGAGTATTGCTCCTCGATATCCTGACTGATAACTTGGTAGTCTTCTGTTTCAATTCCAAAGCTCCAATAACCTTTTTTATAGCTTGCCATCGTAACGCGCTGAAGATGAGTCAAGCTCCGTTCGGTCAAAAATTGAGTGCCCAAATCGTTGAAATAATCGCCATCGCTTACCTTATTGAGATTGACAAAAGTTGTCCAAGGTTGTCCGACTCCTCCTAAATGATTTATAGATGCAAGGTATCGCGTCTGTCCTGTGTGATCGGAATTTTCGGGTTTTGTTGTGACTTCTTTTCCTCCCAGATCATTGAAAAGCCACTGACCATTTAACTCCGTTTTCGCCCAGGTTGAAAGGTGGCGGAATTCGCCACCAAAGGCAGCACCGCGCTCACTGATATAGCGCGGTGTTAAGGTGGCGTCATAATTTGGAGCAATATTCCAATATATGGGTTGCAAATAATCAAAACCATTTTGACGATTAATTCCGACTGCAGGAAAGAGTAATCCAGAGGACCGTTTGTTACTTATGGGGAATGTAATTCTTGGGAAGTAAAAAACAGGTAGGTCTTGGACCTCTAGCTTTGCACTTTTCACCGTAGCAAACCCGTCAGTCTGGTTTATTTCTATTTGATCAGTGACTAACTGCCAGGTGTTATCATCCGGTTCGCACGTAGAATAAGTGGCGTCGTTAACAACGATTAGACCATCTCTCCTGCGTTTTAGAAGTTTCGCTGTGCCTCTAACCGCCGAATCATGCAGCAAATAAGTCGCATTGTTTATGTCCACTTCGCGGCTCGACGTGTCAATTTGAGCTTGGGTTCCGAGAAGAAGTATTCCGGGTTCTCTAAACTGCACGTTGCCCGTTAAAGAAACATTTCGGCTTTTCTGATCTATCACGGCTAGATCGCTTCTCACTTGTCGAAAGCCCTGAGATATCTGAACATCGCCCTCAAGAATTGCGATGTTTTCATTAAAAGCTTCTGTTTTACTTGCGCTAAAACGCAGGGCGGCATCTTCTGGATCAAGTTCGGAATCAGTATAATCTCTTATAGGTTCTATATATGCCCCGCAACAATTATCCGTTAATTGCTCCTTTTGGGAAGTTGACATGTTTGATTCTTCTACCCAGTCTAGATTGTTTGTGGGGGCCACTCGTGCTTCGCTCGGATCTCTATTTGCCCGGTTGCTTCTATTTGGAGGCATATATGCCTCTTCAATATTTATTATGTTAGCACCACAAAGCCATTTACCATTTTGGTCAGACTCACAACTCCAATCAGCGTCCTGACTGAACGTTTCTTTTGCGGAGCCGAAGAAGACAAAGACGAAAAGCATTAGACTCAATTTAGCATGTTTTTCATGCATTGCTTTCCCGCGAGTGCAGTAAAAAAATAGCATAGAGAATTTTTGCTGAGTGGTTAATTAACTTGGTCAGCAGTGTAACCGAAAACCATTAAGATTAGTGACCCTATTTGCCCCAAATAATATAGAATGTTAGAACAAATAATAAATCAAATTTGATCTGCAGAGTTTTACCGTGACCCAAAATGGCCAGTTTTCAAAAAGATTTTAAAATTTGGGTGATGGATCATCTTCCTGGATCAGCATTATTGAGCGAACCTCTGAGCCTTGAGCCAATAGCTGGAGATGCGGGATTCAGAAGTTACTTCCGATTGAACACTCAAATACCTTTGCTGGCAGTTTACTCTCCTCCTCAAGAAGAGAACAACCTGGCGTTCGTTAGGGTTTCTCATCATTTTTCTTCAGGAAAGATAAAAGTACCAAAAATCTTTGCGGTTAATTTTGAAAAGGGCTTCATGTTGCTCCAAGATTTTGGAACAGAGCTATTACAGCCATTATTAAATCTAGACACCTTACCGCAATACTATGACTTGGCTGAGGAATTATTACTTGACCTCCAATTGCTGCATCCTGGGGATAGCATTTTCCCGAATTACGGAAAACCCCAATTAATAGCGGAGTTGCAACTTTTCCAAAAATGGTTTGTAGACAAGCTTCTCATGCTTGACTTGTCCCAAAGAGATCTCAGTATCTTAGACGATCTTTTCGAGTTGCTTATTGGAAACGCAATGGAACAGCCCATAGTGATAGTCCACAGAGACTATCATTCGCGAAATTTAATTGTCCATAATAATCAGATAGGGGTTATTGATTATCAAGATGCTGTTGTTGGTCCCATCACCTATGACCTGGTTTCGTTGCTGAAGGATTGTTATCTTTCATGGCCCGAGGAGATAGTTCGGCAAAGAGCTCTGAGTTACAAAAGCAGAGCGGTGTCAAAAGGATTAATGCGGGAGATAAAAGATCAAAAGTTCATGAAGTGGTTTGACTGGATGGGCCTTCAGCGCCACATCAAAGTAATGGGTATCTTCGCAAGATTGTCAATACGAGATAACAAGGAGTCCTACTTATCTGAACTCCCTCGTGTAGTGAACTATGTCTTAAGTACAACCTTTAACTACTCGGAGCTAAAACCTTTTAACCAATGGTTTTCAGAGAGGATATGTGTTTGCCTACCCAGATATCCTTGGTATTCTGGCGACTAAAATCTTTTTGAGGTGTCACTTTGAAAGCTATGATTTTGTCTGCTGGGTTGGGTAAGCGTTTGAGGCCTCTCACGGATACAGTCCCCAAACCAATGCTCCCAGTATCAGGAAAACCGATTCTCCAGCGACATATTGAGAAATTGGTAGGAATAGGCATTAAGAATCTAGTCATAAATATTCATTGGCTTGCCCATGAGATAGAAAATTACTTTGGTTCGGGTCATGAATTTGGGGCTGAGATTCAATGGTCTAGGGAAGATGACCTTTTGGAAACGGGTGGGGGAGTTGCCGCCGCCTTGCCAATGTTGGGTGAGGATCCCTTTCTGTTAATCAATAGTGATATCTGGATAGACCATCCAATTTATTCTTTGGTAGAGAGAGGAATAGACCGAGAAATTGATGCTCATTTGGTTTTAGTAGAAAACCCCGAGCATAATCAGAAGGGAGATTATGCTATTGATGACGGCACCGTTATCTCAAGGTCGGATTCAGGATCAGTTGCCACCGTTACGTTCTCGGGCTTAAGTATTCTCAGGCCTGAGATATTTAAAACCAAGAGGTTGAGACACAAAGCTTTTCCTCTCAGAGATACCTTGCTTCCATTAATAAAACAAAGACGAGTAACCGGTGAGGTGTTTAAGGGCTATTGGTGCGATATAGGAACCCAAGAAAGATATCGTGAACTATGTGACAAACACCTTTGTTAACGTCAAATTTAGATCGAAATTTTATAATCACAATTGCCTTTAATCGTGATCGGGCCAATAGAATTTCAAGCTTAATTTCACTACTCCATTGCCTATGAAGTAATTTATCTACTATGCATAAAAGTGTTCGTCGGACGTTTTCATATCTGGATGCTGGCCGTTTTTTTTGGCTTGGGCATTTTGTTACAGTTTGCCGACCCACTTACGGAATATAGTAAGAATGATGCAGGGGATGCGGTGGCAAATGCCAGTGGAGTAATATCAGTTGCGGGAATAATTAGTCTAGTCAATCAAAATAAAGGTGTGGTTGTTGATCATTAGACTGTGTAAACCCTTACTCACAAGATTAATAAGGTGACCTGAGGACTTCAATCTTCATTCGCTTTAACTCAGTTAATTCTCTATCGTGTGTTTGATAGTCATAGGTCGAAGAATTTGTGAGCCCGAGAGGGATAGGATCAGCGTGGTCAGTTCATCCCATACATTGGATTCCCTTAAACCTTTAACTCCTCGATCTATTGCAGCGGCTTGGTAAAAGAGCATTCTCAGATGCGCTGGACTGCAGCGTTTGAGAACAAGTCGCATAGGTGCAAGGCTTGATTTCCATACACCCGCCTGAATGAGCGCATTACTAACGGACGACCCATCAGCGATAAGCTGGCTTGCTTTAATGAGTTTTCGGAGATCATTTAAAACAGCCCAGAGGAGGGGCAGCGGCTGGGTTCCCTCGGCTTGCAGGCCCCGCAATATTCGTCCGGTGGAACGAGTGTCTCCCGAAAGCATTTTATTTATCAAATCAAATACATCATAACGAGTGCTATCGGTGACGATGGTCGAAATGGCTAATTCATCAGCATTGTTGCTAAGAGCTAATAACTCAAGCTTTTCTATCTCTTGCGCAGCTGCTAACAAGTTGCCCTCAACCCGATCTGCAATGATTTGTATTTTGTCGCGACTTATTTGAATATTGCGATTTTTAAGACGCTGTGCTATCCAGGAAGTTACCTCATCGCCTTTAATTCTAGCTATCTCGATGTGCGCTCCATATGCTGTTAAAGTTTTAAGCCAAAGACTACTTTGCTCTGACCGATCCAGTTTGGGTGACACTATTAATAATAGATGATCGTTACCCAGTAGCTTGCATACTTCGACTAATGATTTGGAGCCATGGTCGTTTAATTTGCCTCGAACCAAACGTAATTCTAAAATTTTTTTCGTTTCAAAAAGTGATAGTGTGTTGACATTCGTATGAATTTGATTCCAATCAAACTTCCCGTCAACATCATATACAGTCCGTTCCTGATAGCCTTTTTCGTAAGCAAAGGAGCGGATGGTATCTGACGCTTCTTGGGAGAGAAGCAGCTCGTCGCCACTGACAACGTAGGTTGATTTTAACTCTTTAGATAGAGCCGATTTTAATTGGTGAGACTTTATCTTCATAGATTACTGTTAACGTTGAACATTACTTTCTGTTGGGGCTAGGTAAGACGCTGAGCCTATTAATTATTTGACGAACAATTTCCAGGCGCATGTCCCGCTTGACCATTCGTTCTTCGTTGCTAGATGCAAGCACATCTGTTTCAAGAAACTCATAAACACGTTCTACTGAGGCGGTTGACGGCTTCAATACAATATTGTTTGACCTGTCAACGACCATAAAGTCTACCTCTTCATTCAACTGGTATTCAGCCACTCTAGCATCATTATTCATGCTGCTCGTTCTTCTGATTCTGCGGTAGTCAGTGATTACGACAGAGTAATCCGGCTTTGAGTCGCCTCCAACTGCTTCGATATCATATGCTTCGAGGGCTCGGGTAAGCTCTGAAAGCAATTGCCCATTTGGCTCTTCTGAAACCAAATGTATCTGGTCAAGGTGCGGCGACATAGATTGGGTATTTTTCAATTGCCAACCACACGAAGTAAGCATAATTAACAAGCTTGACAGACAAAAATTTTTAAAGTCGATGGTCATTTTAGGAGGCTACTATATTCACAAGTTTGCCCGGTACAATGATTAATTTTTTAATATCAAGGCCTTCAAAAAAACGTCTTGCATTCTCATCTTGGAGAGCGAGTTTCTCGATTTGGCTTTTGTCAGCATCTACTGGCAATTCAATTTTACCTCTGACTTTACCATTAACCTGAACTACAAGTTGCATCGAGTCGCGCTCAAGAACGGATGCATCTGCTGATGGCCAAGTAGCATTTGCAACTGCCCCATGATGTCCTAAAAGCTGCCATAAACCATGAGTAATGTGCGGTGCAATCGGTGACAAAAGAAGTACACTAATAGTAAGCGCTTCTCTGCGCACAGCTAAACTTTGATTATCGTTTTCCGTGTGCCTAGAAATTTCATTGAGCAGTTCCATTACCGCTGCTATTGCAGTGTTAAATGTATTTCTCCGATTGTAATCATCATTTACTTTATTAATTGTTAAGTGTGTCTTACGACGCAACTCTTTGTGTCTTTTTGATAGTTTGTCGGGGTTCAGAGGGATATTTTGATCTAACCGAATGTGCTCATTCACTACTCTCCATAGCTTTTTTAAGAACCGAGAAGCGCCTGCCACGCCCTCGTCATTCCATTCCAAAGTTTGTTCAGGGGGGGCCGCAAACATAGTAAAAAGCCGGACAGTATCTGCACCATATCTTTCGATTGCAGCTTGAGGATCGACCCCATTATTTTTCGACTTTGACATCTTAGCCATGCCGGCCAAATTCACCGGTTCTTTGGTTGCGGTTTCTACGGCACCAATCGCGCGGCCTCTCGAGTCTCTGGTTATAGTGACCTCATCTAGAGATAGCCAATTTTTCTGCCCATCGGAAATTTTGTAAAAAGACTCAGCTAGCACCATTCCTTGACATAGAAGTCGCTTGAACGGTTCAGTGGATTTTACTAACCCTTCATCGCGCAGAAGCTTATGGAAAAAACGCGCATATAATAGGTGCAAGATAGCATGCTCTATACCTCCGATATATTGATCAACTGGTAACCAATAGTCGGTCGATTCGGTATCAAGCATTGCCGAATCGAAATGCGGACAAGTGAACCGAGCGTAATACCAAGAAGACTCCATAAATGTATCAAATGTATCTGTTTCGCGCTCAACACTTTGTCCATTACAGTGGCTATTTTTCCAATCCTTATCTGTCTTCAACGGGGACTGTAAACTACCACCAAGTCCAATATCTTCGGGTAGCAACACAGGCAATTTTTCGCTGGGAACTGGAATTTCGCCGCCGTCTGGCAGATTATAAATGGGGATTGGTGCTCCCCAGTACCTCTGTCGACTGATGCCCCAATCTCGCAGTCTATAGTTGGTTTTTACTTGGCCTAAACCAAGTTTCTCCAGATCTGAGGCAATAGAATTGAAGGCTGCTTCGAATTCGAGTCCATCGTATTTGCCAGAGTTAATTAGTACACCTTTTTCGGTAATTGCCTGCTCTGCTGAAGATGAAGTTTGCACGACTTGTAGTTTTGGCAGCTGATATTTTTCGGCAAATTCATAATCTCTTTGATCATGTGCTGGAACGGCCATGATGGCTCCAGAGCCATAGTCCATCAGAACATAGTTCGCTATCCATAGAGGGATCTTCTCATTACTGAGCGGATGATGAACATAGATGCTTGTATCAACGCCCTGTTTGTCTATTTTGTTGGCATCAGATTCAGAATTTCCAAGCTCACGGCATTTTTGGACGAACTGATATACGATAGAGTTTGATTGACTTAGTTCAAGCGCTATCGGATGATCTGGAGCGAGACTGATGTAGGTGACACCCATGATTGTGTCTGGCCTCGTGGTATAAACTTCGATGGATTCGAAGTCAGCGATTTTTTTTGATAATGGAAACTGCGCTGTGACGCCTCGACTCTGCCCGATCCAATTGCGTTGCATTGTTTTTACTTGCTCAGGCCATTGATCGAGCTCTGAAAGATCGGACAAGAGTTGTTCCGCATATTCAGTGATCCGGATAAACCATTGTGGGATATTTTTGTTCTCAACGACTGTTTCACACCGCCAGCAGCGGCCATCAATTACTTGTTCATTTGCGAGTACAGTAGAACATTTTGGGCACCAGTTTACGGCACTGGTTTTCTTGTAAACTAAGCCTTTCTCATATAGGCGTGTAAAGAACCATTGCTCCCACTTATAGTAGTCTGGGTCACATGTTGTTAGCTCTCTCGACCAATCGATACCGAACCCCAGTAATTTCAGTTGGGACCGCATATAGTCAATGTTCTCGCTCGTCCATTTTGCGGGGGCAGTATTGTTTTGAATTGCGGCGTTTTCAGCTGGCAGGCCAAAGGCGTCCCAACCCATTGGATGGAGCACATTTTTCCCTAGCATGCGCTGATACCTAGCAATTACATCCGAAATTGTATAGTTCCTAACGTGACCCATATGCAGTTTTCCACTGGGGTAAGGGAACATCGATAAGCAATAAAATTTTTCTTTTTTGTGATCTAGTTTGACTTCGAAAGTACGCGCGTTTTCCCAATATTCTTGTGCTTCGTGCTCTACTTCTGCGGGGTTATAAACTTTTTCAGTTGTCATGAGGATGGTTACATTGAAAGTGGGGACGTAGCAATGAAGTATAGGTGATTACTTTATTAACTACCATTTAATGGGACCGTCTTCGGGATTGCATTGGTTTAAAATTTGGCACCAAGATTTGAGTATTGATATTAACTTGAATATGGATTTGCCATGCGCAGATCCGAGCTCTCCTTGCGTTTCGGTATGCCTAGGTCAATAAGTTTTTTCGCCATATCCTCCGCTGAGGTCTCTGGACGGACATCCCTATCAATGTAGAGTATCACTCCATTTTTCCCGATGTAGAATGTATGACGTTTGGCATACCAACCTAAACTCAGCACTTCATAATCTTTTGCAGTTTGTTTCGTAGGGTCACTAAGTATTGGGAAGTCTGCATTATTTTCTTCGGCAAATACCTGGTTGTCCTCAATGGGATCAACGCTGGCCATAAAATAGGTGGCTGCGATATCTTTCAGCAAATGACCGTTCTGTGCCAACGACTTGCATTCTATTGTGCACCCTTTGGTGCCAGCAAAAGGAAACCAAGCTAAAACTACAGCTTCTTTCTCCAGGACGTCGCTAAGCTGATATCTAGTTCCGTCTGTAGATTGTAAATTAAAGTCAGGAGCCTTATCACCGACTTCAAGGGCATGAGAATAACTCACTATCCCAAATAATATAAGCAAAAATGATTTCAAGATCCTTAGCGATGATATTTTCAAGTCTATCCCCTTATACCGTTATTTGAGGTCTTCAGTTGGCTGAGAATTATAACGATTATAAGGCATAACACTATACAAGGCCATGAACCCCAAATCGTAAAAGGAGTTTGTCCTACTCTTGGCTGAATGTTTCCAACCAATGCACCTTCCTTGAAGGGAGGAAGAGTAGAAGTCAAATGTCCTTGATAATCTATAAATGCGGTGAGCCCGTTATTTGTTGCGCGCAGCATGGGCTTGGCATTTTCTAAGGCCCGCATCTGTGCCATTTGCATATGCTGAGGCAAGGCCAATGAATCCCCAAACCAAGCATCATTACTTACGGTAAGCAGCATTGATGAGCCTCGTGATATTTTTGCCACAAGACCGGGATACACTACCTCATAGCAAATGGCAGTTGATAAATTATGACCGTCTATTTCCAAGGGTTTTTGCGCACTTGCTCCTGGAGAGAAGATTGACATAGGTAAATTAAAAAAATTGATAATACCCCTGAGTAAATTTTCAAGCGGGACATACTCGCCAAAAGGGACCAATTTTGTTTTGTCATATTGCCCGGGATTGCTTCCAATTGAGATAACGGAGTTATGGTAGCTTGCCGTACCCTCATTAAAAGTTGGAATACCTGTAATTAGAGTATTACCGCTAAGTAAAGACCTTGCTTCGAGTTTATCTATAAAACTTCGAACATTCTGGGCAATCGCTGGTATAGCGGCTTCTGGCCATATAATTATATCCTTATCCCAATGGTTCATCGATAGACGCTCTAAACTTGAAAGAATATTCCGCCTTTTTTCTGGTGACCACTTTTGGTTTTGAGGTATGTTGGGTTGGATGAGAGCGACTTGCAAATTTGATTCTGTTGGATGTGTCCAATTAATTTGCATTAGCAGGAGTCCCAGTAAAAAAGAACCGGCGGCCAAGCCAATGCATGATATCGCGAGAAAACGTGTGAGACACCCCCTATATACTTGAGAGATGACGGAGGCTATGAAGCAAGTGATAAAGCTCAGCCAAAAAACACCCCCTAACGGAGCCCAACCGCCAAGCCAGGTCGATTGATGACTATAGCCGGCAAATAACCATGGGAACCCGGTCGCAAACCAACTTCGAAACCATTCGCCTAGAACCCATAAGCTAGGAAACCCCAATAGGCCAGAGAACCTCGCTCTTTGCATTAAATGCCATAAAAGAAATGGAATGGTACTGACTGCTGCTAGAAAGATGCAAAAAGCAATTGTTGCTAACATCGCGAAAGGAGCAGGAACATGCCCATGATAGTGGATACTAATATAAAGCCAGCTCACACCAAATAAGAACAAACCAGCATTAAATAAAAAGACACGCGATAGAACCTCGAACAAGCTCTGATCAGCTATTTTGAGGCATAGAAAGCTTAAGCTGCAGATAATAAGAGGCCAGAGGTTAAATGGAGCGAGTCCTAAGGGAAACATCAAACCGGCAATCAGCAGTGACGCATACAAGCGAAGGTTGCTTGCGAAAATCATGTTGATTGTTTTCGCACGTCCACTGAAATGACCTTTCGCTGATCACAAGCAGTAACCGTAAATCCAAATCCATTAAACGCAATGCTTTCGCCAACCTTAGGCAATCTGCCGAATGCCTGTACGACAAGTCCTCCAACTGTATCGCACTCATCGTCTGACAGTCCAATATCAAAAAATTCGTTGAACGTGTCGATGTCTGTTATAGCCTCGACAGCAAAAACTCCATCGCCATTGCTCTGAATCGGATCACTTTCCTGCTCATCTGTTTCATCTTCTATCTCGCCAACAATTTCTTCAAGAATATCTTCAATGGTCACCAGCCCGGAAACACCGCCGTATTCGTCAACTACTATGGCCATATGGTAGCGATGTTCCCTAAATTCTTTTAGAAGCGCGTCGATACGCTTACTCTCCGGGATTATTGTTGCTGGACGAAGTAAGGATTTGAGATCAAACTTTTCTTTCCCCAAGAGCAGAAGCGGAAGCAATTCTTTGGCAAGAAGTATGCCCAAAACATCATCTGATGATTCGCCGACCACTGGAAACCTAGAGTGCTGAGAGTGGATCACAATATCAAGGATTTCATCAAGACTCTTGTCATCCTGTAAGCTAACCATTTGCGATCGAGGGATCATTATTTCACGTGTTTGCAAATCAGAGACCTTTAAAGCGCCTTCCATGATGTGCAAAACACCGGCATCTATAATTGATTCATTTTGAGCGCTATGCAATATTTCAGTTACTTCATTTATGCTTGAAGGACGAGGGATGAACGATTTTAACCAGCGCTTAAATTTTACAGCCTTGCTTTTTACAGCGTTTGTTTTTTCTTCATCAGTCATTGCTTTTACTCTCCCCGCTAATACGGAGCCGGGTAATTAAGTTTGTTTAATATGAAAGCTTCCAAGCGTTCCATCGCAAAAGCTTCTGCGGAAGTGTTGTGATCATATCCCAAAAGATGGAGCACTCCATGAATAACCATGTGAGCCCAATGCGCCTCCAAATTCTTGTTTTCTGCAGATGCTTCTCTCTCGATTATAGGCGCACAGACAATGATATCGCCCAAAATAGGAAGTGGTTCGGGCGTCACAGCTGAGAATGGGAAAGATAAGACATTAGTTGCTTTAGTTTTTCCTCGATACTTATTATTGAGTTCTGCCCCTTCAAGCTCATCGACGATACGCAAAACCAATTCTAACTCTGATTGTTCCAGATCTTGAGTTTCTATGGTAACCTTTACCCAGCGTTCCATCATTTTTTTGTTGGGGATGTAGGAGTTCGGATCTGCGCATTGCAAATCCATACTAAGATTAAAAGTTTTATTCCTTTCAGGTACTTTCATGGGCGTCATATGCATCCACAATGCATTGGACGATTGGATGCCTTACCACATCATGATTTTTAAAATGGGTGAAACTTATTTCACTCACCTGTTCTAAAACCTTACACGCATGTTTTAGGCCAGACGCGACTCCTCGTGGCAAGTCAATTTGTGACATGTCGCCAGTTATGACAGCCGTCGAGCCAAACCCAATGCGAGTCAAAAACATTTTCATCTGCTCCTTGGTGGTGTTCTGACTTTCATCCAAGATGATAAAAGCATCATTCAGAGTTCGTCCTCGCATATATGCCAGCGGTGCAATCTCGATGACGTTGCGTTCTTGCAATTTGGCGACGGTTTCGAAGCCGAGCATATCATGTAGGGCATCATAAAGCGGCCTTAAATATGGGTCTACTTTTTGTGCCAGGTCACCCGGCAAAAAGCCCAAGCTCTCGCCCGCTTCTACTGCAGGCCGAACCAATAAAATTCGATTAACCTCATCGCGAGACAGGGCTTCTACAGCGCAAGCAACAGCAAGGTATGTTTTGCCAGTCCCAGCTGGGCCGGTCCCAAAATTAATGTCATGTGTCTGTATGGCTTGAACATATCTCTGTTGATTTAGCCCACGAGTCCTTATATTGCCTTTCTTCGTTCGGATAACTGAGGGAGAGCTCACTTTGGTATTTTGTGCGATATGTCTAACAGTATCAGCCGGAACCCTGTCATCTTTTCTTTGCTGTAATTGAAGATAAACGTCTTGGGGACATAGATTACGCTGCTGGGAGGTAAGCGTGTAGAGTTGGCTAATTGTTTCTGCAGCGCGCTGAGTAGAATCGTCTGGACCATAAAAATAAAAAGTGTGGTCACGACGCCTGATTTCGATATCGAGACGCTTTTCAATTATTTGTATATGTTCTTCCAATTGGCCGCAAAGCGTCGCAAGACGGCGAGCATCAAAGGGCTCGAGTATTAGACTCATTCCGGGTTTCGTAGACAGTTCTTTCAATCGGTGTTATCGAACCTCTTTTTCTAAAACAGCTCGCAAGCATACAGCGGAACGAACCTAAGGGTAAAGCTCTGATTTATTCTAATTGCTTTACAGTATTCAAAAACTGGACGCATGTTGTTAAAAGAAAGAATTGCGTTCTGCGGCAAGAGAATATAGTTAAGCTGAACTACAAAGGTCTGCTCTCAACGAATTTGGCAAAGCTTCGGTTATCTTTGCATCAACGAATTGACCAATTAGGGCATTATCATTGGCTTTGAAATTTACTACGCGGTTGTTTTCAGTTCGACCTTGAAGTTGACCAGGATCTTGCTTTGACATACCGGTTACAAGCAATTTCTCTATATCGCCTACCATTCGTCTGCTTATCATTTGAGAGTGCTGACGGATTCGCGCTTGCAGCATAGACAAACGTTCTTTTTTTTCCTCCATAGAAGTTTCGTCATTAAGATCTGCTGCTGGCGTGCCGGGCCTTGCGCTATAAATAAAGCTAAAGGAGGTATCAAATCCCACATCATCTATTAGTTGCATGGTTGCGGAGAAATCGTCGCTGGTTTCTCCGGGAAAACCTACAATGAAATCAGAAGAAATACTGATGCTGGGTCTGTATGTGCGGATCCGACTGATTATGGATTTGTATTCATTGGCCGTGTATCCTCGTTTCATGGCCATGAGGACCTTGTCGGACCCACTCTGGATAGGCAAATGCAAATGACTCACTAGTTCGGGAACTGTCTTATATGTCTCTATCAACGAATCAGTGAATTCAGCAGGGTGTGAAGTTGTGAAGCGGATTCGATCAATACCCTTAATGTCTGCGACGAAGGATATAAGTTCGGCAAAATCGCAGGAGGACCCGTTTTCCATTTGACCGCAGAACGCATTAACGTTCTGACCGAGCAAATTAACTTCCCGAACACCCTGTCTAGCAAGAGATTGCACTTCTGAAAGCACTTCTGCCACCGATCGGCTCACCTCCTCGCCCCGTGTGTAGGGAACGACACAAAAACTGCAATATTTTGAGCAGCCCTCCATTATGGACACGAAAGCGGAAGGACCATCGGCATGAGGATCTGGAAGTAAGTCGAACTTTTCCATTTCTGGAAAGCTGATATCCACAACTGTAGTTTGATCCACTTTGCGAGTTTCGATCATCTCGGGTAAGCGATGCAAAGTTTGTGGTCCAAAGATCAAGTCGACGTAGGGAGATCGTTTAGCTATGGATTCGCCTTCTTGACTGGCAACACATCCTCCAACTCCGATTATCAACTCTGGATTTTTGTCTTTAAGATGCTTCCAGCGTCCCAACTGATGGAATACCTTTTCCTGCGCTTTCTCTCTTATCGAGCATGTGTTGAGTAAGATGATATCAGCATCATTGGGATCATCCGTAGGAATCATTTGGTGACTCTCGCCCAAAAGATCACGTATTCGGGATGAATCGTACGCATTCATTTGACAGCCATGAGTAACCAAATGAAGTTTTTTTTCTAATTTTGAAATCATCAAACAAACTTTGCTGATCATTGAGGCACAACATTATAACTTTGCACCCTCAATTCGCAAGATAAACAGGTGCGTTAGATTTCCGTTGTGCTATCATTGCGCCTCAATCATAGCAAGAGAAATGTTGTGTCAGAGAAAACCACCGACCCAATTTATCGAGTAAGATTTTTCAACCAGAATGAGGTTTATGAAATCTATGCTAAGCATGTTTTTCAAAGCGACCTCTGGGGATTTTTAGAGGTCGAAGAATTTGTGTTCGGTGAACGAACCCAGATGATAGTAGACCCCGCCGAAGAGAAATTAAAAACAGAATTTGGTGACATTAAGCGAAGCTTTATCCCTATTCAAGCTGTTGTCCGTATAGACGAGGTTGAAAAAGAAGGGACCTCAAAAATCACTGAGGTCAGCGGCAGTAATATCAGTGCCTTTCCCTATCAGCCAATGGTCGCAGGGAAACCCAAAAAAGATTAGCGCTGATTTTGCCTGTTGTAAGTAGCCGAAAAAATTGAGTAAAAAGGGCTCGAACCATGCAGGATATTCAGCAGTTGTTACCGTATGATTTTGCTCGCTCTAATCGTCTGTTGGTTGATCAGATTGGCCGTCAACTCGTCTTGGCTCCCGGCGCAAGCGCTTGGGCAATAGCGGAGGTTAGCCGGAATTTCGGGGAAAATTTGGCCATTAAAAAGGTGGATGATACCTCCTTCGAAAGTTTACTAAGTGATCTTTACAGCGACCGCCAGACATCTTCCGAATCAGTGATGGAAGACATAAAAGATTTTGTCGATATAGAGTCTGCTGCGGCTGATCTTGAAGAAGTTGCAGATCTCCTTGATGCAGAGGATGATGCACCGATTATCAGATTACTAAATGCAATCTTTGCGGAGTCGCTAAAAGAAAAAGCTTCAGATATACACATAGAACCTTATGAAAAAAACGCTTCGGTGCGATTTCGTTTGGATGGAGTTTTACAAACGGTTCTTACTCCCTCAGCGCAGATCACACCGTTGCTGGTATCTCGTATAAAAGTAATGTCAAAACTAGATATCGCAGAAAAACGTTTGCCTCAAGATGGTCGAATGACTGTTAGGTTGGGAGGCAAGAGCATAGATTTGAGAGTTTCTACAATGCCCTCCAGTCATGGCGAAAGGGTGGTTATGCGTTTGTTGGACAAGGAGGCCGGCAAACTGAAAGTGGATGATTTGGGAATGCCCTTGCACATGAAAAACGAGTTAGGCGAGCTTATAAACCGCCCGCATGGAATTATTTTAGTGACTGGCCCAACCGGATCAGGCAAAACGACTACCCTTTATGCTGCGCTTCAACAGATGAACCGGTCCGAAAGAAACATAATGACAGTCGAGGATCCCGTAGAATATGATTTGCCTGGTATCAGTCAAACACAGATTAATTTGCGAGCGGGCATGACCTTTGCTAAGGGACTTAGAGCCATTCTTAGACAAGATCCGGATGTTATTTTACTAGGGGAGATTCGCGATGGAGAGACAGCCGAGATAGCAACTCAAGCGAGCCTAACTGGACATCTCGTGTTGTCTACATTGCACACTAATACTGCTGCGGGAGCGGTGACCCGTCTTCATGATCTTGGTGTTGATAGTTTTCTTTTGTCTTCTACTATTCGAGGCATTCTTTCGCAAAGATTGTTGAGAAGACTTTGTGTCCACTGCAGAGAAACTGTCAAGCTAAACACATATCATATAGAACAATTGGGGCTGGATGCTGCCGCTAAGATATATGAACCTCGGGGGTGCAGTAGTTGCAAACACTCTGGTTACGATGGGCGTCAAGCTCTGTTTGAATTGGTCAAGGTGGATGCCTACTTGCAATCAATTATTCATGAGGGCTCGGGTGAGATGGATTTGGAAACAGCAATAAGGCGAACAGTGCCTAGCATTCGTGAAGAAGGCCTGCGATTAGTGGAGAGAGGCATTACAGCGATTGAAGAAGTACTGCGCGTTTCGAGTGTCTAGCCATGCCAGCCTATGATTATTCCGGCTACGACGCAGCAGCCAAAATTAAGAGGGGGGTGATTATAGCGGACTCCGAGCGACACGCTCGTCGGCTCCTGAAAGAACAAGATTTACTTCCCGACTCTGTGAAAGAGGTTAGTAAGGCTCATTCTGGAGCCATTTTTAGGTGGCGAGAGACGCGAGTGAATAATTTTGATTTGGCCGTCTTGATGCAACAACTTGCTATCCTAATTCAATCGGGCCTCCCGCTTGAGGAGGCCCTCAGGGTTACAACTGAGCAAGCAGAAACAGATAGCCAACGCAGAATGTTGCACAGCTGGCGAAGCGAGATTAATGAGGGACGAAGTTTTTCGGATGCGCTAAGCCGTTCGCCATACAAGATTCCAGACAATGTTATCGCTGGAGTGGGTGTGGGTGAGGAGAGCGGCCATCTTCATAAAGTGCTCCAAAGGTTGGCAGAAGACATTGAGGCGAGTGCGGAAAACCGGAAAACACTCGCGCGTTCAATGATCTACCCATTGGCGCTATTAGCGACTTCGTTGATCGTGATTGTAATCATGATGATCTGGGTAGTTCCCAAGATCACAATCATTTTCGCTAGCTCTGATCGAGAGTTACCATTGGTTACAAAGCTGGTAATGGGTTTAAGCAATTTCACTACAGAATACGGTATAGTCGTCTTGATGATTTTTCTTTCCATAATGGTTACTGTGAAGAGGCTCTTAAGGAACATGGATAGAAGACGACGTTGGCACCAAATTTTGCTCGGTATGCCCGGGTTTGGTCGCTGGATATATATGGCTAACGTAGCTGACTGGGCTCGAAGCTTGGGCGTCTTGCTTTCAAATGGCGTCCCAGCTCTGGCAGCTTTGAAAATTTCATCAGGTGTTTTGCAAAATAGTTACCTTCGAGGACAACTGGAAGCGGTTACCGAAGCCATGCGTCAGGGGAGTAGCCTAAAAAACGCACTTGACCGCAATCTCTCCAGCAGCGGATTTTTGGTGCAGATGGTTGCAAGTGGCGAGGCGTCCAGTGAGCTCGATAAGATGTTATTAAGAGTTTCGGATTATTATACCTTGCGGTTAAAAAATGCGGTGGATGTTTTTATGAAGCTCATCAATCCAATTCTCATTGTCTTGATGGGTTTAGTGATTCTATCAGTGGTCGCAGCAGTCATGCTGCCCATTATGGATATGAATAATATGATTTAGGTCACGTTTGAGTTTGGGGGAGGAGATTAACACAATGAATACTTATTCTGACAAAAAGGCATGGCAGGGCGGCTTCACCTTAATTGAAATGATGGTCGTTGTTGTGGTGATTGGACTTCTCGCAGCAATGATTGGTCCTAGGCTATTCAATCAAGTTGAGAAGGCGCAAAAAATTCGGATAAAGCAGGATATTCGAGCAATTGAGAGTGCACTAAAGTTTTATAGGCTGGATAACTATCGCTACCCTACTCAGTCGGAGGGTCTGGAGGCTTTAATAAATCCTCCTAGCAGCGCGGAGCGGTGGAACGGACCATATTTAGAAGATGTTCCCCTAGATCCCTATAAAAACCCATATGGTTTTGCCAATCCGGGAACCCATGGAAAGGAAGTGGAGGTATACACCCTTGGAGAAAACCAGGTGACTGGTGGGGAGGGGATTGACAAAGATTGGGGGAGTTGGAATATACAAGAGATTCAATAGCAAGAGTTCAATGCATGTTTATGCATGATACCAAGCGCTACCAGGATGGGTTCACTCTTTTGGAGGTTCTGACGGTTACTGTAATCGTGTCGATATTGATAAGTATGAGCGTGCTAGCCGTCAATCAGGCATTCCAGAGGCGACATTCCAGTCACGCCGATCAGTTATTGATTTGGTTGCAGCAGTTATCGGAGCAGTCAGCGCTCACTGGTGTTGTATATGGCGTTAGCCATACTAAATCGGACTCGGAGTATAAATTAAAGCCGTTGGTGTACTTCAGAAACCGCTGGTTGGAGACTACCTCAATTTCTCCATTTATTGTGGATGCTGATGCCGAAATCAGATGGAATATTTCAGTTGAAAAAGACTCAATCATGCCAGTTGACCTCGCAGCGGACGGGATGTCGAGCTCTGAATCAGAATTCAACGCGTCAGAATCAGGCTTACTGCCAATAGTGGCGTTTATGCCTGACGGCTATATAGAACCAGATAAGCAACTGGAGCTTAAATTTGAGAAATCGCCTAGAGTGTATGAGTTCTCATGGAATTATAAAACTGCCAGTGTCAAGATTGGTAGCTATAACCAATGATGG
>MDTD01087338.1_pt1 | contig 56465 bp, 54 predicted proteins | sample 811221 | NCBI WGS metagenome assembly MDTD01 (sample SAMN05326646, study PRJNA326480) | marine metagenome | isolation source: seawater | place: Pacific Ocean: South West | collected 2011 | reverse complement strand
TTTTGATAAAGGAAATGATGCTGGAGAATTTATTGATGTAACGTCTGATGGTGGATATATTATTTTTTCAGACACTGATTCCAAGGGTGTAAAGGGACCAAATAATTTTGGTTTTTTATATATTAAAAATCCATAAGTAGTCGTTCTTCCCTTAGAAGGAAGAAGTCACAGGTTCAAATCCTATAGCGCCCACAAGAATTTTTTAGAAATCAACCTATTAAAAATACAAAAGACCCCACAATTACCGCATAATCTAACGTGTAAAGTTTTTTCTATCACCTAATTTGTCAAAATCATCCTTTGAATAATACGAAGATATTTCATCATCCTGAGAAATTCTAGGCAATGAATCAATTTTTAAAATTGAGTTTTGAATTATTTTTTTTCCGGCATTAATGCATAGATTGTAAACATCTATTACTTCAAGGTTATTATCAATTGAAAATATTTCTTGATCAATAATATCCCCTGTATCAATACCTTCATCAATATGGTGTAAAGTCACACCGTGACTATTTTCATTATTTTTTAATGCCCAATTTATAGGGTTTACACCTCGATACTTTGGTAATGGACCATTGTGAATATTTACAAAGTATTTAAATTTATTTATAAGATCTATTTTAAAAATTTTTCGAAAATAAATAGAAACACCTATTGAGTTATTACCTAAGTAATTATCTACATCGTGAAATTCGATTATTTCAATATTGTTTTTCTTACAATAATCAATAACAGATTCTTGCCATTCTGGTTCGGGTAAATCAGCAACAAAACCTTTCAATACATTGTTCTTCTGTAAAAATTTAAGGGCAAAAATAGCTAGCTCTCCTCTTCCAAAAACAATATACTCATTCATTTATTAAAACACTCCTTTAAATTTGTAGACCTTAATAATATTAAAACATTACCTCTTAAATTTTTTAGGATTTAAAAAAGCAATTAAATAAGGAAAAAATAGTGCTGGGTAGTCTAAAAAAGGTTTTATTTTTGTATATTTTAAGTTCGATGACTTTTTTGGATAGTCCATAGTTATTGCTACTTCAATTGACTTTACACTGCTATCAAGTAAAACATTTGAATAAAAATAGGGTTCAAAAGCGTATTTTTTAAGCCAATTAGCATATATGTTATAACCCGCTGAATTGATAAGTGAAAGCTTGAAAGCTCTAAATCCACAAGTAGCATCAGTTATTTTTTTTCTGTATAAAAAACTAAAAATCTTACTTGTTAGTGGTATTACTATTTTTCTAAATAGTGGCATATTATTTGTTTTAACATTTTCTATGTATCTGCTTCCTTGTACAAAATCGTAATCATCTTTAAGAATTGGTTGTAAAATTCTATCAATATACATAGGTCTCATTTTTGAGTTACCAGCTAATAAGCAAAGGATTGAGTAATTGTTTTCATTTCCATATCGTATTGCTTCCATTATTACATTTCCAATACCTTCATTTTTTTTTAATGATATATATTTAAAATTACTTTTTTCTATTATTTCTAGACTGTCATCTGTAGACCCACTGTTAATAAATATAAAATCACCAAAGAAAGGCGTATTTTTTAACTCGCTTATTAACCCCTCTAAATGATGTGCTTCGTTAAAAACAGGACAAAATATTAAAACTTGTGATTCTTTAAATTTAGAAGTGTCAAAATCTAGATTGCTCATTTACTACTCTCTATATCATTAATATTATTTAAAATATCTACATTGACGCTTATATTTACAGGTGTGTATGTTTTGTAATTATATAAAATTTTTTCTTGTATCTTTTGATCAGATATGGAACATTGAGTGTTTATAAAACAATAAAAATTTTCTGGGTAAACACCGAAAGAATCTAGTCTTTTTACATAATTTTGATCTGGAATTGTATATCTAATACTTATATCATCTGAATAATTTGAAATAAGTGACCTGTAACTGTCAACCCTTACTGTAAAAAGTAAGCAAAAAGTGAATAAAATGTAAAATACATTTCTATGATAAATAATTTTAAAGAAACTATTTAGAGGAGAAATTAGTTTACGTGAAAAAATAATTAAATAAAGTGATAAAAAATATCCTGTAGCAAATCTATAGTTTGGGAAATAAAAAAACCATAAAACTAAATAAACTAATGAAAAAAAGAATAAATTAAAGTCATTAAAGTTGTCAATGAGCCTGTTTTTATTTTTAAAAATTATAAATAAGACAAGTAGGGTTAATATAATATTCAAAATGTAACTAGAATTTTCATCTATCCAATAATTAGTTACCCAATTCATATTACCTATAGATTGAAGCCCCACATTTGGATCCCTGTTGTTAGAAATAGCTTTTAAAGATATTAATTTTGCTTGCCCAGGAAAATACCAAGGTAAGTTTTTAAAACATGTAAATTGAACAGGATATATGATACATGAGTTAATTAACACACTTTTTATTAACCATAAAACGTTAACAAACAAAAAAATATAATTCCTAAATATATAATTAAATACTTTTAGTTTTGTCTTGTTATAAATAATAAAAAATAAAGGAAAAAACAAAATATAGCCAAAAGGCTTTAATTGAGACAAAAAAGTAACTGCCAAAAATGCGAAGTGAATTTCAGTAGAAGTAAGGATTTTTTGATAGTTGATTAGGGTAATAATTAAAAAGCATATAAAAAAAACTATGCCAAATGAAGCATCGAATTTTCCCACTTCTTGAATAAAAATAAAACCGTTTCTTCCACCTTCAAAACCAAAATTATCAATTATCCCAACGATTAAAATAAGGAGTGCCAAATTTTTAAAATAATAATTTTTTTTATTAAATAAATGAATTATTAGATGATAAAAAGCTCCAATAAACAAAAGATTTATTAATTGAACATAGGTATACACATTATCTAACCAAAATATGGATGAAATATATTCAAATATTGATGCGTAACCAAGCGTTTCTGTAAGGTTGGACATACCTAGGATAATTTTTTCTTCAAAAATAATTTTTTGATTAGCAAAGTGGTACATAAATGAATCTGTACTTCCATTATTATTAAAAATTGAAACAACTAATGGGGTCGTAAATATATATAAAAGTTTATTTTTATTAAAACTTTTTTTTGGAATTCTAAAAAAATTTGTAGTTACAAATATTAAAATTACAAAAATTATTATATTTGATTTTGCAGGCAAGAAAAAATTAAGAATAAAAATACAATTTGATAAAACAAATACACCAGTAAACAAATAAAAATAAAACTTATCAATTTTGAATAATTCATCAACTTCCCGATTAGTTAGTTTTGAGTAGATTATAAAAAAGCCTCGTCCTATAAATATAAATAGACTGTAAATTAACAAATAAATTAAAGCTGTTTCAATAAAAGTCATAGTTGATTACAAATAAAATTATATCCCTTTATATTTAATGATTTTAAATATTTTTTAACTACTATTAATAATACTTTAGGAAAAAATGATTTATACAATTTTTGGTTTTGATTATATATTTAACATAGAAACTTATCAAATGCTGCTTCTTGCAGCATCTTTGGGTCTTTACTTACGATTGCTTTTATCACTTATAACACACCAATATTGGCTAAGAAACTATTCACAATATTTAGTATTCTCTTTACTGCCAATAACAGGCTATTTAATAACATCTGTTATTTCTACAAATATTGCACTGTCTTTGGGAATGGTTGGAGCTTTATCGATTGTAAGATTTAGGACACCTGTCAAAAATCCATCTGAACTTGCAATATATTTTTGTTTAATAACTATAGGTATAGTTGTAAATGTAAATCCTAATATCGCAGTAAATTTTATGGTTTTTGTTACCTTCATAATTGCAGCAACTGAAATATTTATGCAAATTAGTAAAAGGTTTGGTCTTAATCCATTCAGTTTTAATGAAGATTCATCTTACTATCTTGCTATAAGTACTTCAGATGAGTTTCCTGAAATTAATAATGTTGATGAACTGTTCCACTACTCATATGACAAAGAATACTTGTACAGATTTAAATCGGACGATAAAGATAAACTAGAAAGTATTAAGAATCAGTTCACTCAAAGTTCCGTAATAAGATATTCTTTTGATGCGCCCAACAGTAAATAAGCTTTTCTGGGCTTTATTTATATTTGTTTCAGTATTTATATTTTATAATTTTCAAAATAACATAGAGTCAAGCAATAATGATAACCCAGAAAGTAACTTTAATAATTTAATACAAAGTAGTGAAGAGATTCCAGACGAAATTGAATCATTTTGTAATGGTGTTGAATACGATAAATATACAAATTTAAATATTGAAGATGTTAACGACTTAGAAGTAAAGTTTTACAATCGAGAACAATGGTTTCAAAACCTTTTTTATTTATCCTTTGAAAAAAGTAGATCTATAAATCCAAGTTATAAAGACTTATTTTACGGAACAGTAATTATCTCATTTCACAATAATTTAAGCTGTGAGTTTGAAGCACAAATAAGAATATCTGGTGATTGGAGCGATCATATTGATAAAATTAATCTCATTTCCTCTTTAGATGTTAAATTATTAAATGGAAATATTCTAGGTATAACTAAATTCAAACTTTTTATTCCCTCAACAAGAAATGGTGATAATGAAATAGTTGTAACTTCCATGCTCGAAGAGCTGGGTTTCTTAAGTCCAAGAACATTTTACGTCAACGTTTGGATGAACAACCACAGCAATGTTTACATGAGTAATAAATACATATTTCAGGAAAAATTGTCAAAAGAAATGATTGAACATAATGGTTTCAGAGAAGCTCCAATTCTAGAGACAAATGAAAATTTTTTTTGGGAGGAGGTCATATCTAATAAATTTAATCTTGAAACTGGTAATCCACTTTTTATTGCAAAAAGTTTGAACAACTATTGGGCAAGAAAAGGAGCTGTTAATAGATCTATAACAATTGAGGGTATACAAATGTTTAATAAATCTATATTTAATTCATACAATCCCTTTGCTCAAGTTAATTATTCATATTTAGGTGATAATCAGGATCTATTTTATATGTTTGATGCTGCAAACATAGCATTACTCGGTGAACACGGCCTCTCTACACATCAAAGAAAATTCTATTTTAACAAAATAGAAAATCAATTTTATCCTGTTTATTACGATGGAAATTCCAATTTTATCGAGCTTGGCCATATTCGATGGAAAAATGATTATGTAGACAAAACCAATCTTTATAAAGGAGCGGGGAAGCTTTTAACAATTGTCGATATTAATAAAGATTCTTTTTACAAAAAAATTAATAATCGTGGTTTAAACTTTAATAAGGCTTTAACTGATGGGTTAGTAGATAAATTTATACACAATTTGAAAATTATTTCTGAACAACCTATTCAAAAGGAACCCCTTCATAAAAATTTTTTTGAAAACAGAGATATAACCAATTTTCCAGATATGTTTAAATTTATTTTTTATGATAGTGACAATAGTATATTTGAAATCTGTGATCCAACACTTAAAGACTGCAGAACTGGTAATGAAAATTTGTTTCTCATAAACGAGTATTCAAATAAAGTTGATATTGATGGTGCTTTTGGTTATGTTGCTGGAGTTTCTAAATCATCTTTCTTAAATGGTAATTATGCAAATAAAAATTTTCATGAAAAACTTGGAAATGTAAAATTAGAAGTGTTTGGTAATCCTGATTACAAAATAGATACTGATACAAAAGAAATAGAAATTCTTTTTAATAAAATTGATCAAAAAATTATGATTTCAGGTTCAGGTACTTTTTCCGGGTGGACTATAAAAGCTAGTTCAAATATTAAAAATGATAATAATAACAGTAGATTGGATAAAAATTTATTAACTGGTTGCTTAACTGTTTATAACGTAAATTTATCAAATGTTAACTTTAATCTAAAAGATTTACACTGTGAGGATTCCTTAAACATAATCAATTCATATGGAAAAATAAATAAAGTAGAAATATTTAATTCACATTCAGATGCCTTAGATATTGATTTTTCAGAACTAGAAATAAAAAATTTATTAATAGATACAGCTCAAAATGACTGCTTAGACTTATCTGGTGGGCAATATTTTATAGGTTTTTTTGAAGGAAAAAATTGTAAAGATAAAGCAATATCAGTTGGTGAGGGAACTAATGTGTCTATGGAATCAGTCAATATTAGTAGTGCATATATTGGTATCGCGGTAAAAGATAGTTCTGAAGCAATAATAGAAAAATTTTCAGGACTACAAATTAATTTATGCTTAGCTGCGTATAGAAAAAAGCAAGAATTTGGACCAAGTAGTTTACAAATAAGTAATTTTAATTGCGAAGGAAATACTTCTAACTTTGCTCAAAGTGGATCGGTTATTAAAATTGGAAACTAGAAAAGAATATAAATTCATTTTTTCAAATAATCAAATCAACCAAATTTTTAGTCAATTTAATTCCAAATTAAAGATATTACATCCACAAAGAACAATTGAATCAATTTATCTAGATACGATAGATTTTGAATTATATAAAAAATCTATTTTTTTAGATGTAGATAAATTTAAAGTACGATATCGAAAATACCCTGATAGTAGCGATATTTATTTTGAAGCAAAACATAATACAAAAAATGGAAAGTTTAAAGAAAAAATATTATCAGAATTAAATAGTTTTGATGAGATAAAGAATGTTTTGTACAGAGGATATCATTTAGAAAAATCTTTGGTTGTAAGCTACCTTAGAAGTTATTATTTTTTTCGTAATTTGAGAATAACAATAGATCAAAATTTGAGTTTTAAGGGGACGAAAAATAGACTTCAAAATAATTTCGAACAAAAATATGATAAAAATATAGTTGAATACAAACTATTAAATGAAGATTCTGATATCGAAAAATATTTTTTATCAAATCCAGTTAAATTCTCAAAATATGATTACGGAATTGAAAAAATTTACAATATTTAGATAAATTTCAGTTAATTAAATTTTTGTTTTTTAAAAATTCATAAATTTCTTTTGATGGTTTGTAGTCAAACTTCGCTTCTTTCTGTTCAGTATTTATATTTTCTTTAATAAATGAACGAACAGCTTCAATGTTAAATTTTGATAAAAACATATTATTATTTGTTGCATATTGACGCTCAGTCTTTTTTCTCCACAAAACAGTAGGCTTGTTTAGCAAATAGCACTCTTCCTGAATTGACCCCCCGTCAGTTATTACTAATGATGATTTTTTTATTTCTAAAATAAATTCGTCATGAGATAAAAGAGGTAACACGTTTATTTTTCTTGATAAAGCAATTTTATACTTATCTAGATAATTTTTAGTTGGTTCATGTAAATACCAATTAATTTTATAAAGCTCAGATAAATCATTTAACAGTTGACAAAAAGTTTTAAATATTTTTGAAGAAACTAAATTTTCAGTCCTGTGCATTGTTACAGTAATTAAATTTTTTTCTATATTTACTGGATTCAAATTAATCATTTCAGAAATAGTATTTTCAGAAACTTTTTTAATAAATTTATTTTTATTAGAGTACTTATCCATTAAATATTCTTCTGAGCTTTTATCAAAACAAATTAATATGTCAGAATAGCGTGAAACTATTCTTCTTATTATTTCTTCTGGAAAAGGATTCAACAAACTATTGCTAGTAAGACCGCTTTCAAGGTGTAACACTTTTAAACTATTGCGCTTTGCCCAAAGCAAACCAAGCAAAGTACTAACTGTATCACCATGTACAAGACATATTGACTTTGAATTAGATTTTGGCAATGTTCTTAAAGATAATTGTTTAAATAAAAACTTGATAAACCAACTAACACCAGATTTATACGTAGAAATATTGTTTTTATTATTTGAAAGAATCTTTTTTTCTATATTTAAATTTAAACTTGTATATATTTCGTCAACTATTTTTCTGTGTTGTCCAGAATCAATAATCTCAATTTCTAATTTATCAACAAAATATTTAATAACTGGTAAACACTTGATTGCTTGCGCTTTCGTGCCAATAAAAAAATATACTTTACTTTTCAATTTTTTTTACTCTCAACATAGCAACAGTTATTTTTGGCGGCCAAAAATTAATTTTTTTCTTTTTTAATAAATAGTAAATGCTGTAAATTAATTTTGGAAAACGCCATGGTAAATCTTTCTTTGGAAGATCGTGAGAGTTAAAAAGTAATTCATAATCTTTTTCTACAATTTGACTTTCTTTTTCAAACTTGATGCTAATGTAGTCTAGAAATTTATCTACATTATAAATATTTATAAGATCTTTGTCAGAATATGAAATATCGAATGTTAATAAAAACTCTCCATCATATTTTAATAAGTTATAAATTTCATCAATTACTTTGAAATAATCTGGAATATGTTCGATAGTTGAAATACTATAAATTAAATCATATTTGCTCTGTAGGTGTTGTAAATCATTTAAAGATTCCGATAAAAATTCAAAATTTTCATTTTTATCATAGAATTTTTTTACAATATTTGAGTTATCTAACAATGAAATACTCAGGTTTCTTTTTTTCTTTAGTAAGTAATCTGGGAAAAAACTTATCCCGCAACCTGCATCTAGTATTTTTAAATTTTTATTTTCAATATTTTGATAAATATATTGATACTCAAATTTTCTAGTGAAATGAGTAAAGCTGTTTTTAACCCAAAATAAGTTGTATAGCTTTTTTCTTTTGTTATTACTTTTTGTAAACAAATTTGATTCATCTAACATGTCAAAAAATAATTCGGTTTTTAAATATTTTTTGTATTCATTTTTTGGAACAAAAGTTATTTGCATTTATTTAATCCCGCTTTTCTGAGAAAGTTCCAATAATCCCTATCAAGCCAAAAATTAAATCAAAAATTAAAAGTATTATTCTTACCCTGATCATCATACTAAAGACATAAGAATCTATTAATAAACTGCCAGATATAAAATAAAAAATTATTTCTCTTACTCCAATCCCAGCTGGTATTCCAACAAAAACAATTGCTAAAGATGCTGCAAGAAAATAAAGTAAAGCAAACTGGAATGAATTTTCAATACCTAAGTTGTCAGATACAAAGAAAAAAAATAAAAAATTTAAATTTAAATGAGTTAAAAATAATAAATTTGAATTAATTAAGGATGTGTAATTTCGAGAATATTTATCATAAAACTTTTTAAAAACATAGAAAGCAAATATAGTTGAACCAAAAAAAATTAATTTATTTTCAAAAAAATTATAAAAAATAAATGTAAAACTTATGGAAATAATTGCAACAGCTGGAGTCAAAAATTGTTCTTCTAAAACTCCATAAAAAATATTTTTTGGGTCTTTATTTTTTTCAATTTTTTGATTAAATCTAACTGAAAAAACCATTAAACCCCCTGGAATGTATTTACCTATTTTTGAATATGCCCAATTGTAAAAATACTCTTTTGTCGATCCAGAATAATTATTTCTCATAAAACTTATCCATAATAAAGCATTTGAAAGGTAGTAAAAAAGACAAAATAGAAATTCAACAAATGTTAAATTAAAAAAATTAAAATCTTGCTCAACTTCTTTTACTATATTTACCAAAAACAATATGCTAAAGAAAGATAAAGTCAAATTAGTGATTTTTAATTTTTTTTGAAAAGATTTTTTTTGAAGTGTAATAAAAAATTTATCAAATTTCATTTTTAAATTAAATGTCAATTTCTATGTACTCATTTCTTATATTCTTTTCTTCTTTAAAACTTACTACAAAACAAGCAAGCGAAATTATCAGAAAGACAGCAAACAGTATAAGTAAATTACTGGAGCTTATTATTGACGTCGTTGCATAGAAAGGAATGTATACAAGTAGAAAAAATAATAAAAATACAATTAAAAGAGAAAATAAAAATAAAACATCAAAAAATGCTGACCTTTGATAAATCCCTAGCATTTTTTTATTTTTTAATTTTCGAAAATAAAATAGAAATGAAAGTTTCAATATAGTGAAAAATACTTTTACAGAATTCAAGTTACTATTTTCATTGCTATATTCTACAACATTGTTTATTTGATAAGTTTTAAAATTGTTAATAATTGCTGTAAGGGTCAAAAAGTAAGGATAGCCATATCTCTTAGGATAGTTTTTATCATCTAAAAAATTTATTATTTCTAAAGATGTACCAAATAAACCATTTAATGGATCATATAACTTATTAGTTCCTGATGATATTTGTAAAAACAAAGTCGCTAATAAATTTCCAAAAAAACGAATTTTTGGAATATCGCCTTTAATACCTTTAGCCCAAAATCTATTAGATTTAATAAAGTCGTAATTATTTTTTTTATACAATTCAATTATTCTTTTTACATCTTTATTAGAAAACTGGCCATCACCATCTACTTTAATTAAGAAATCAAAATCTAGACTGCTTGCATGCTCTAGTAGTTTTTTAGTAGAGGCACCGGCTCCAATGTTTTTTTCATTATTAATAACAGAAATACTATTAAGATTTTCGTACTTTTTTAAAATTTCTAAAGTTGAATCTGTGCTACTGTCATTAATGATAAATATTGGAATATCAAACATTAATAAGTCATTAATAACTCTATCGATATGTTTTTCTTCATTAAATGATAAGATACCAATTGCAATTTTACTTTTCATTTAATTAATCCTAATAATTTATTATCTATTGAAAAAGAATATTTCAAATTTTCGTCTTATTTTTATAAAAGATTACTAGTTTAGAATATTATTAGTCTATGAAAAAGATTGACAAAAGAATTCCAATATTTTTTTTAATTTTCTTTATTCTTATGACATCTTTTAGGATAGATTACAGATTTAAAACAACAGTTGAATGCTGCTCTGATGATTATGACTATTTCATACATGCTTCAACAATTGCTCTTGATTTTGATCTAAATTACGAAAATCAAACTCCTAGACCATATAGTTATTACGAAAATGGAAAGACAACTCCTATAGGTTTTATTGGCTCAGGGATCTTATCAGCTCCATTTTTGTTAATTGGCAATCAAGTTAGCAAAATTATAAACGAGGACATAGCCAGAGAAATTTTAAATTACAGATTATTATTCTACTCAATATCGTCAATTTTTTACATACTCTTGTCTTATATATTGCTCCTAAAAACACTCACAATATTTGAAATAAAAATAAACAAATATTTGCTTTTATATTTCTTTTTCTCTTCTGGAATAACATACTTTGCATTTGAAAGATTTAGCATGACTCATTCTTATGAGGTCTTTACATTGAGTTTATTAATATATACTTCATCAAAATTTTATACTGTAACAAAAAATCCTAATTATTTTTCATTTTTGATTCCATTGGTTGTTCTTTTATGTTTTTTAACAAGGATGTCAAATTATTATATTTTTCTAATTCCTTTTATAACAAAAAAAATACTAAATCATAATAATGTGGTTACCAATAAAAGGCTTTCTACTGATAAAGTATTTCTTTTTTCCTCGCTAATTTCAATTTTCCTCTTCTCGCTCTTAAGTAATATTTTATATGGTGAGATAATTCTTAATCCTCAGAAAATTTATGGAACAAACATTACTGCTTCTAGCCTTATTTCAAGTGAATCGGGTTTATTGCAAGAGTTTTTATCATTACTAAAAACATTTTTTATAATTATGTTTTCATCTGAGTTTGGATTATTTTGGGTATCTCCAATTTTATTCAGCGGATTGGTTTGCTTATTAATAAATTTTAGAAAAATTTATAAACCTGAAATATTTTTGTCTTTATTGTGTTTTGGTCAGAATTTTTTAATAGTACATATTTGGCAATCAACTGCATCCTCGTACGGATTTAGATATTTATTTTCTCTGATACCACTGTCTCTTATAATCTATTTTTCATATGGATCAAAAAATAAATTTTTGACAAAATATATGTATTTATTTTCTTCATTGGGTATTTTGTCAGTTCTTTTTTATGAAACAACAGAATTAACTCAACTGTCTTTAGAAAATCAAGTTAATACATTTGGTAAATCAATTAGATATGTAGAGCCTGATTACGTTTTAGGACTATTTGGATCATTTCTGGAATTAAATAGTTATCTGATAATTTTCACAACAAGCTTTGTAGGTGTTGTGTTTTTCAAATTAGCAATAATCTTTATGGGTGTTAGCAAGTTAAATTCGACTCTACTTAATCTGGGGCTTCCTGTAGAAAATGAGGATTTTCAAACATATTTATTAAATTTATCAACAATCGATATATCAAAAATTTTATTTTTACTTTCTATATTTCTTCTTATTTCTTACTACATAGTTTTTAAAATACCGAAAAACACCTAAGAACTTATTTAAATAAAGTATAAAAAGTAAAGATTCCAAACTGTATTATTCTTTATTTATATGTCATTTATTCAATATTATCTAATACATAACTTAGAAGAAGAACGTGAAAAACATATGAGTATGATGTTTGAAAAATATGGTATTAAAAAGAAAGATGTTAAATATATTAACCATCCAAACAAAAATGAATTAACTTATAAAATAAAAAAAGATTCCGTAAGAAAAAAAGCAAAAATTAAAGATGGTTGGATAAGTTGTAGCTATAAGCACTACTTGGCTTTGGAGGATATTGTTAAAAATAAATATGAACTAGCAGTAATTATGGAAGATAATATTGGAGACTTTTACGAAAGTGTACCAAACAGGTTAAAAAAATACTTAAAATTATTACCAAACGATTGGGGAATTGTATTTGATTCCGTATGGGGTGACTACAAAAGTCACAATGAAGAAGAATTAAAAGATGATAAATTACTTTATAAGAAAAGTAATGAGCCAACATTTGATGAAAATAATAAATTAATTTCTCATGGAAGTACAAGAGCTGCACAATTTTATTTCATTAATCTAGAAACTGCTAAATCACTATACAATAATTTTTTGCCATTTAATCATTCTGCCGACATGTGGATGAATTATATTATAAGAAAAAACAATATAAATGTTTACTGGTCAGAACCTTCGCTAGTAACTTCAAAATTCAATAAACAAACATCAACAAATTTACAAATTAAAGATCTTCCTTATAAAGTTAAATCTGAACTTATAAACTTAGCTTTAGGAATATGATTTATATACTCTACTATTTTGGCAAAATTCCTTCACACGTAACCTACTGTATAAATTCTATCTTAACCGTTGATCAAGATGCCGTAATTTATTTTTGTACCTCAGAAGCATATGACAACCAAAATGTTATCAATGTTAACTTTAATGATTACCCAGCACTTGTAGATAAAAAAGTACAAATAAAATCATATTTAAAAGATAGTCCATTAGAAGAAAATCCGTTATGGTTTACATCGCTAATTAGAACATATGCTGTAAAAACAATTGTAGAGGAATTTAGCATAGAAGAGTTCGTACATTTCGATACGGATGTGTTGTTATTTAAATCTTTTTCAGATATAGAAAATAATTATGAATTTGATAAAGGAAAAATTAATATCACGTTCCTTGACAAGGACCACTTGGTTTTTGGATATTCTTACTTTCCTAAAAAAGATCTAATTATAAAATTATGCAATTTATTTGATCAAGTATTTAAAAATTATGAATTTTACAAAAATAATTACTCCAATGGAGGTGTTTTTAATGAAATGCGAATGATGAAAATAGCAAGCGAAATAGATCCAAATTTGGTATCAGAGCTAGAATGCCTACCGTACAATAACAAAAATTTATTATTTGATCCAGCTGGATATGGTCAGTACCTAGATGGGTCCCACAATAAAAATGGTAATTACTTTTTTAAAAGAAGGTGGGTTTCTGTTGAATCATATGTTGGCCGTGAAATTAAATCAAAAAGAATTAAGTTCAAATTTGATAACAGAACGCCTAGAGTATTGTTCGATCAAAAATCAATAGAATTATGTAATTTACACATACATTCAAAACGTTTATCAAAATTTTTGCCAAAAAATTATTCATTAAATATTTAAATTTTTTTTGAAGTAATTATATTTTCCCAGTACTTTAACAAAGTGAAATGTTCGTAGTTTACGTTTATAAGTTTTTCGTATTCATTTTGTAGCTTTGTTTCATCAAAATTTAATAAATCTTCCCATTTATCCAAATATATCCCTGGTATCCCCATCTGCATAAATTGCTTTGTAAAACTATTCAATTCAAAAACAGGGAAAACATTCAATAGTAAGCTTTCCCATATCCTTGAAGTATCTTTCCCTTTCCCTGGAGGACAAATATTAAATTTATATTTTGATAAATTAAAAAAATATTCTTCTGGTGTTTGAAAGTACGAAATATCAACTATCTCGTTTGCATTAAATATACGTTGAACATTTGATCGGTATTGATAGTTTGTATATAAATTAAATGAGCAGAGTATTTTGTTGACTTTTGATTTTTGGCTACTTTTAAACCATTTTTTTCTTCCGTATTTAAGATATCTTAAATTTTCGATACCCTTAGGGAGTAGTGTAGCTTTTGATGTGTTTGAATTTAAATTTTGAGAAAACCAGTGAATAATTTTACTATCCATATATCGATCTATAAAATCATCTACGTTTAAATCGCTGTTGTGCGTTATCAATATATATTTCTCAGTAATTCTTGGGTGATGAATTTTAAAATATACATTAATTAAGTCTGTCATGACAAAAACAACATCGTTTCTATTTACCTTTTCTGGAATGAAAGTAGATGATTCGTCGAAGATATGGTCAGATATATTTCTAAAAGTATCACCCGAGATGTAAGGTCTACTTGATGGTCTAAATAAATTTGGAAATCTTTCAAATGTAAGAAAGTAAAATTGTAACTTAAAAAATTTAATTATCATTTATAAAATATTGTATATTTAATAAAAATCTTATCTATTTTATAAAAATACACAATAGAATTTAATTATAAAGAAAGAAGATATTGAATCTAATAATTTGTGGGTTATCTAAAAACTGTCTTGATACTACCAAGAATAACATTGCTTCACTTGTTGATTTGAAAAACTATACAAAAGATTTAAATTTACAAATAATCATTGTTGATTCTGATTCAAATGATGGGAGCAAAGAATTTTTAGAAGAAGTATCTAATAAATATAAATATATATCTGTAATTCATGAAGATGGTCTTGAAGACAAGTATCAATCAAGAATTGAAAGAATTGCACACTGTAGAAACCAGTGCTTAGAAGCTATAAAAAGAAACAATTATTATCAGAATTTTTTATATATTCCAATGGATTTTGACATAAATCAATTTGAAATAACAAGTCATGAAGAATTTTTTAAGTTAGTAAAGGAATTTAAAGAAGTTGCAAATGCCGATGCAATGTTTCCAGTAAGCTACCCATTCTATTATGACATTTTTGCATTACGTGCAGATGGATGGGTTAATATAAATTCACAACTTATTGTTAACAAACTAAAAAAATATTTACGTATAGGAAGTTTTTTTTGGAATTATATATTTATATTTCGAAAACAGTGGTCGCCAGAAAAAATAGCCAAAAAAGAATTAAAAATTAAAAGTGCTTTTGGCGGATGTGGTATATACAGAATAGGAAATAATAAATTAAAAAATATTAAATACTCTTATTCAAGAAACGAAACTGATTTTGTGTCTGAGCATATTTTTTTTAATGAGTACTTTAATGACCTTAAAGTTGAAACCAGTTGGATTGTGCCTGCTCCAACAGAACATCTCTCGTATAAATCACAAAATAAAAAAGGAAAGATTATTTATTTTTTTAAAACGTTAAAGTTTGATTTAAAAAATATTTTTAATTTTTCTTAAATAATATTTAATTATTTTGAGGTAGCTGTTTAATTTATCTATTATTAAAAACCGAAAATTCAATAATTTTACAATCACCTTATTAGTATTAAGTTCAAATGATTCGATACTAATAATTTTATCTTTTTCAATAATGTCTTTCCAATATTGAAAAAACATCTTTTCATATGCATAATTATTATGATTATTTTGTTCTAGGAACTCTAATAAAAGTTTTTCATTTATTTCTTTATAGTCTTTAACAAACAATACCGGAAGGTTTTCAAGACATTCATATGTAACATGATATTTAGTAATTGGTATAGACCCGCTATATAAAGCTTCCCACATCCTGTGAGTATCAATACCATTTCCATGAGGACTTAAAATAAACTGTGAAGCTTGAAGGTGTTGCAAATATTTATCTTTTGAAAGATCTGGGTCATCAATCTTAACCCAATTTTTATCTTTAAAAAATTCATACAATACACCTCTCTCATCTAGATTTGTTGATTTTTGGAAATTTACCAACATCATTGTATTTTTACTAGAAGTTTTAAAAAAATCTATTTTTTCATCTTGAGGTTCACCAAAATCTTTAGAATTTAAATTTTTGAAATGTTCGTTTGATAGTCCTATCGGAATTGGATACAAAATTTCGCTTGATGAGTCAACATTCACACTGTACCAACTTGATATACATTCAGGTTTTAAATTGATATGTTTGTCTGTAACTGAAAGATCACTTTGATGAGTTATAAGCTTAATATTTTTCAATTGATTGTTTTTTAATATATAAAAAAGACTTTTTATATCTTCTGTTCTACAAAATATTATGTCATTTTCTTTTAAAGTAAATTTTTTATTTCTTATGTAAAGGAATCCATTATTTTTACTAACAACATTAAAGTCTGAAATATTTAGATCTTCAATTTGGTTTTCAAGAAAAACGCCAGAATAAATTACATTTGAAATCTTTGCAAACTTATAACTTGTTATAAATTCTTTATTTTCCATATTTTTAAGCAAATCTGTTACTAGACAATCTTATTATATTTACAAACATTTAAATGAAATAAATAATTTTAATATTTATCTGATAACTGAAAGTAAAATTAAAAAATGGAAAGCTCAACGGCGGTGGCAGTAGTTGCTGATTTCAAATATCTGAAAAGGTATTTACAAAGATTTTTGAATGAATTAAGAGGGTTGGGCCAATATGAGGGCGAGCTAATAATTATTACTTCCTTGTTTACCCCTGTTTTCTTACTACCACCTATATGGAAAGATAAAAATATTACAATTGTACGACAGAAAAAAATAAAATTTGATAAATTTACCCGAACTATTTTAAAAAATTTAGAAACTGGTAGCGAGCCAAATAGATTCAGAACAAAACAATTTCAGTGGCACAAATTAAATTTGTTTGATATTTCTTTAAAAAAATGGAAGTATATATTTTATTTAGACTTAAATATGTATATTCATTACGATTTAAATAAAATTTTAAAAGTAAAACCTCAAGATAAAATTTATGCAAGGTGTGATTCATTTCCTTCTTTTGATAGAAAGCTATCTTCCCAATTTGATCAAACCAATGATTTATTTTCTAAATTAAATGATAGTTTTGATTTAGAAACGAGTAATTATTTTCAAACTGGAATTTTATACTTTGATACTTCGATAATTTCAAAAAATACAAAAAAAGATTTGCTAGAGCTTGCAAAAGAATACCCTATTTCAATTACCAATGAACAAGGCATTATGAACTTGTACTTTAAATTTATTAAAAATCTTTATTACGAATTACCTATTGAAGTTGATGAATATATGACATATTTTTATTGGCTTATTGATAGTAAAAAAATAATCGTTACAAAACAAAATAGAATTAAATATAAATAGTTATTTCATTTTAGGTATTTTTTTTAAATTAAGAAAAATACATACAAGTGTCAGGTGAAAAAAGTTAAGAATATATCTAATTGGCGACTCTAGCTCCATGTTTTGCCATGCTGAAATATACAATGAAAATATTAAAATTAAATTCAAATTAACTAATAAAAACAAAAGTATGTCAGAGGTATTAACCTTTTTTAAAATTACACTATTAAGCAAGAAAGTCATATAAAAAATTAACAACAGTATTGTTATGGGCTTGTCTATCCAAAGGTTTTTAAGTATTAAAAGTATATTTTCAAACTTTAAGTCCCTAAGAATAAGAAGGTCGATAAATGTATCTTGCAAATCTATTTGTCTTATGTGATGTTCTTTACTTATTTCAGGAAATACAAAGACAAATAAGAGTTCTTTTAGTAAAAAACCTGAGAAACCAATAGCTGTTAGTAATTTTTTTTCTTTATAAAATATCAAAACAATAATAGAAAATAAAACTATTGAACTATTGAATTGCTTTGAAAAATACAAAAACCCCAAAAGAAAAATACTTAAATAATCAACGAAGTTGTTTCGTTCTAAATTGTCAAACACATAAAAAATAAGTACTGCTGTAAATAAACTGACTATGCCTTCAGACATCAGTGAACTTGTAAACAAAAATTGTAACCATAAACTATTTAATATTAGAAAAGAAAATAATACTGAAATAAGTACTTTATTTTTAAAACCAATTTTTAATTCAAAGAAAAATAATATTGATAAATAAAAAATAATATGAGAAGTAAAAGAGTAATAATCATATACATTAGTGTTGGTAGAAATTCTTAAAAATAAGGATTGGAAGTAACTTATAAACTGTGGATAACCCTCCATAATGTAGTTAGAAATTGAAAAGTAATAACTATTTTCATAAATATTTAATGCTTGATCAAAAAAAACAGCATCAACATCGCCCAATAGATTATTGTTTTTAGTTAAAAAAGTTTTGAAATTATTAATGAAGTAATTTAAAGAAAAATATGATAAAGCTATATAAAAAACAAACTTTAAATCACGCTTTTTTATTAGAAAATAGATAACCAAACAATATTTGTAAAAACAAATACTTGGCTAAATGACAAATTATGATAAAAAAATAAAATGGCAACGTCAATAATAAAAAATGAGAACAAATAAAAAATAATCGATATAGAGATGTTCTGAAAACTAAATAGTTTATCTACTAATTGACCAAATAAAATTAAATATATAAAAAGCAAAATCCCAGATACTATATCAAAATAATTAATCTTTTCTATAAAATCAAAACCCAACAAATTGATAAGTGAATTCAAAATTATTATAAAAATTAATATATATGGTGATATGTACAAGCTTTTCTTAACCATAAAGTTAATTATATTGAAATTTAATTATTCTATTTGGATTAATACCTTTGTATACTTTTTATTTATAAATGAAAAATAAACTATTAAAAATTGTTCAAAATATCAAAATTACAACAAATTACCTCATATCAAAAGGCTTTGATGAAAAGAAAATAATTAAAAATGATTTAGGTGAAGACTCAATAATATTTGATATTGGATCAAATTTAGGTTCTTTCATTCGATTTATTTCTAGTAATAATAAAAATAAAAATTTATCGTTTTATTCATTTGAACCTGTTTCAAATTTAATTGATTTTCAAAATAAATTAGAGCTACCTGAGAAGCATAAGTTAATATCAAATAATGTTGCTATTACAACAAAAAATAGCCCCGTAAAATTTTTTGAAAGTACTGTAAGTTCTCAATCAACTATTCACAAAGAAACAATGAAAATTGGTAAAACAAAACAGGAATACGAAGTAGAAGCAATTTCAATTGATAAGTACTGCCATGAAAGAAATATTGAAAATATTAATTTATTAAAAATTGATACTGAGGGAAATGATTTTGACGTGTTGGTTTCTGCTAAAAACTTAATAGAAAATAACAAAATTAAGTTAATAAAGATTGAATTAAATAATAATGAAAAAAATTTTTTAGATATTTGTGAATTTCTTTTTAAAAATAAGTATGAACTGATTGGTATGTTGAATCATACATATGTAGATAACAAACTTATAATTTTTGACTGTTATTTCAAAGTTAATAAATTATGATTTTGATGTTTTAAATACCTTAAATGATTTAAACAGATACTTTATTAATTTATAGCCATCCCTAAATCTAGAGATCTGAGTTTTCCCATATGTTCTAGTTCTATAGTGAATTGGATATTCAATTATTTTTTGTCCTGTAAAAGCAGCTGTAAAAATTAAATCAAAATCTCCAAATGGGTCTAATGCATTTGAACTATCTTGCCACCAAATTATCTTTTTATATAAATCTCTTTTAAAAACTTTAGTACCACAGAGTGAATCAGTTAATGGTTGACTGATTATTTTACCAACAAAGTATTGAAAAACTCTATTACCAAGATGATTAAGGTATCTCATGGAACCTCTTTCCATTTCATAAATTAACCTAGTTCCATTTACAAAATCGGCATTATTTTTGTCAATTATTTCAAAAAAATCTGGTATTGTTTCAGGATCAACGCTTATGTCAGCATCTAAAATTGCAACAACTTCTGAATCTATTTTTTCCATAGCTTCCCAAACAGCGTTGGCTTTACCTTTTCCAGTTTGAGTAAATGTTTTTATCGTAAAATATTTTTCTTGCTCTGAAATATTTTTTGCAACACTTACAGTATTATCTTTTGATACTGCGCAGGGAATTATAATTTCATATTTTTCATTCTTAGGAATTCTGTTAATTATATTTTGCAAATTACCTTCTTCATTTTTTGCAGGGATAATTATTGCTTTAGTGTGCTTCTTAATATCACTATTTTGAACCCTAAATACAGAGTAGGTTTTAATACCAATATTTAGAAATGATAAAGTGGCCTCTAATAAACCATTTACAAATGTTCCTAATCCAAGAAGCTTAAATGGCAGAATTTGTTTTGTGTAGGAGCTTAAGTAATCGTACCCAAGACCACTTGTTATATTTCTTATTTTTTTATTTTGAATATAGGAATATTTTATATTTGCATCCTTGAGTCTCAGTAGTTCTAAAATTTTTATGATTATCTTATATTTTGAATTAAAAGATGTAATTATTAATTTTCCGGCAGGGTTTAATATTTGTGATAATTTGCTTAATAAAAAAAATATATCTGTATGGACTTCTACTATATCTGTTAAAACAATAACATCGTATTTTTTGCTAGTATTTAAATCAATTTCCTTGTTATCAAAGTCAAGATATATTTTTTCCGATGTATCTCCATAAATTTTGTCTTTTGATTTTATGTTTATTATATGTAAAGAATCTTCATTGTTTATAAATCTTAAAACTTCTCTGCTGTGTCTCTGGTAAAATGTTTTATTAGGTATTTTTATTTTCATTGATATATCCTAATCACTAAATTTATGATTTCTTATAGAAAATAATGCATTATTAAATTGTTTTTCTTTGTACCCTTTTAAGTAATTAAGTATAGGTTTTTTAATTTCTTTTTCTAAACCAAAACCATCAAATCCGAACTGATCTTCTTTAATTTCTTTTAATTTATCTTTAAGATATATTGGATGATTTTCTATTTTAATCTTATGAGTATGAAAATTTATTTTTTTCTTTATATTTTTGAACCAGGCATCATATGCCTCTTCTGAAGTAGGTCCTCCTCTACCATTGTAATTATTAAACTCTCTGTACCAAGCCCTTGCAAACCTTGCTCTGTCTTCTGCAATCATTTTCTTAGTTTTAAAGCAAAAATCATACTGAAAAAGTGGAATATTAATGTTTGGAATTGATCTAATGTCTATTACCTTATTATCTAAGGTGGCAAGACATAAGTCTGCACCTCCTGTATAACCTATTGAGTTTCCAAACTTTTTTTTATTTAAAGCCAAAGCAATTCTTGTTTTCACTGAGTAATTATAAGGTGTAAAAAACTGATACTGCGGAAATGCAATAGCGGGAGAGTCCTTAAACTTTTCTAAGCTATTCAATAACTTTTCTTTATATTTTTCATGAAAAAAATAATCTAAAGACATTACTAGAACCCAATCTCCACTTGCATCATGAATACCGGATTCAAAAGTTTTGCCAATATGATCCCATTTAAATTCATATGGCCAATCGTCACCTTTAATAATTATCTCATCTGAATAATCTTTAAAGCAGTTAAGTGCTTCTTTCCAGGGGTCTCCTCTCTCTTCTGGGTTAGTCATTGAAGTTACTATTGACAACATATATTAAATTTTATAATCAGATACATAATAAGTGAGTAGTCATTATTAAAAAGATTATTGTAAAGATGTATCTAAATAAATAGATTTTAATTCAGTTAGAATTAATTAAATGAATGTTGTAATGATTGGTGATGGTTATTGGAGTGGAAATTTTAAACGCACAATAAAATCAAACTTTCCAAGCCTTAAAATTTCTCATACAGTTGACCCATTGACTAACAATAAAGCTCCAGGCACAGTTAATTTGAAAGATTACAAGGACTTAAAGCCTTTCGTAGATGACATAGATTTTGCTATAGTCTGCAGCCCTACGATAACACATTATGAAATCGTAAAATTCTTACTTGAGAACAATATTCACACACTAGTTGAAAAGCCTATAACTAACAATGTTGACGAAGCAAATAAATTATTTTCCATTGCTGACAAAAAAAATGTTTGCCTGATGGTTGATCATATATATCTTTACAACGCTTCTATTCAAATGATAAAAAAAATTATAGACAGAGGTGACCTTGGTAATCTTATACATTTAAGTTTTTACAGGACAAACTTAGGACCTATAAGGACAGACGTGAGCGCTCTTTGGGATTTAACAACGCATGACGTAAGTATCTTAAATAATTTTATCAATAAAAAGTATAAAAAAATAGCTGCAAGTGGCTTTAAAAGAAAAGGCACCAAAGTTCATGATATGGTCAATGCTTCTATAGAATACGACAACTTATTTGTTACTCTTTTTTCTAGCTGGCTACACCCTTCTAAAGAAAGAATCATAAAAATAGTTGGAGATAAAAAAATGTTGATTTTTGATGAAATGAACTCAAACGAAAAAATTAAAATATATGATAAAAAAATTGATAGTTTAAATAAATTACAGTCAAAAAAATATAGTTCTCAATTTTCATTTAATGTTGGTAACATAACTATCCCATTTATAAAGGAGTCTGATCCATTATCCAATGTTCTAAATGAATTTATTTATAGAATAACGAATAAAGTTTCAAATAAAAGCAGTAAATCAGAAGCAATTCGAGTTGTAGAAACACTTGAAAATATTGAGTCAAAAATTATTTAATTATGTTTGTACCATTTAATGATTTGTCAAGAATTCATAAACCACTATTAAACAAAAGTTTAAAAAATTTAGAGAAAACTGTTCTTAAAAACGACCTAATTCTAAGTGAAGACATTAGGTTGTTTGAAGAAAAATATAGTGAATTTACTAATCAAAAATATACTGTTTCATGTGCAAATGGAACTGATGCAATAGAGTTAATTTTAAGAGCACTAGAAATTGGTATTGGTGATGAAGTTATAGTACCCACAAATTCATTTATAGCTACTGCAGTGGCAGTTGTTAGAACAGGAGCAAAACCTGTGTTCGTTGATAATAATAACGATTACTTAATTGATGTATCTTCAGTTGAAAAAATGATTAACAAAAAAACAAAAGCTATTATAGGAGTTAATTTATATGGACAAATGTGCGATGTTGTTAGCCTTAAAAAAATAGCTAAATCAAGAAATATTTATTTTATTGAAGACGCAGCACAGTCTCATGGTGCATCTCATGGAAAATTATCAGTAGGCGATAATTCAATTGCAGCAGCATATAGTTTTTATCCTGGAAAAAATTTAGGTGGATGGGGAGATGGCGGTGCTATAACAACAAATAGTAAAACATTAAGAGATAAATTACAAAAAATACGTAATGTTGGAAGTTCAAAAAAATATGTTCATGATATAACCGGTTTTAATTCAAGATTAAATCCGGTAAATGGAATTGTTTTGTATGAAAAATTAAAATATATTGATGAATATAACAATGAACGTAAAGAAATTGCAAGAAAGTATCTTGATGCTTTTTCAGAAGAAAAAAATATTTTATTACCAAATGTCTGTGAAAAAAATTCACATGTTTGGCATTTATTTGTAATTCAAATAAGTAATCGAGATTTATTTGTTAAAAAGGCGTTGGACAAAGGTGTCCAACTAATTATTCATTATCCAATACCAATTCACAAACAAAAGGCTTTTAAAAATCATCGACAATTTAATGAAAATCTTGAAAATGCTAACAAATTTTCTAAACGAATTGTGTCATTACCAATATTTCCAAAAATGAAGAATAAAGAGGTTGATTACGTTATTGATACCATTAGATCTATAACCAGTAGTTCAAAATAAAATATTTTTTTTGAACTATAAATCAATATAATTATGCAATTTTTTATTAAATTTTTCTAAACTTAAAGATTCATTTACTGTATCGAAAGAAGCCTCAGATATTTTATTAAGGAGATCTGTATTGCCATATAAATTTTTTATATTCTCAGTCCATGTTTCTAGAGAATTATCCGAAAAAAATATATTTTTGTTATCTTTAAATAAATCATAATCCCAAAATCCATCTGTTTTTGATATTAACACTGGAACCCCTATAGACATACACTGAAGACTGACACTTTGGCCTGATGGCTGAGTGCTGTTTTTTAAAGGAAGTATACACAATCTAGATCTTCTATAAATTTTTTTAAGATCGTTATCAGTAATTTCATTACTTCCCCATTTTCCACTATACACTTTTACATTGTTAAGGTTTAAATTCTGTAGAGCGGGCAATTGAGACACTATTAAAAAATTATATTCTCTCATTTCTTTTATGATGTTAATGACCAACTCCTGATCTCTATTTCCGTCGTTACCAACAAAAATAATTTGGTTATTTTCTTGTAAATTTATGTCTTTATCATTCCAAAATTCTGTGTCTATAGAAAATGGAAAATATGATAGTTTTGGAATATTACCATGAAACAATTTTGCTTTTTCATATTCTTCTTTTCCAAGAAAAAATACATTATCTAAATAGAAAACTAAAAGTTTAATTAAGGCGTAATGAACTCGTTTAAAAACTGGATACCTAATTTTTTTACTATAAAGTCCCATTACAAATAAGTGAACTTTAAATTTAAAAAATCTTTTTAAGAAGATCAGCAAAGGAAGACTGGAACATCCTGCGCTTTCGGGGACTATTATTAAGTGATCCGTCTTGGATAAAATTTTAATATTTTTCAAGGTAAATAACTTTGCAGAGTAAAAAGGAAGACTTATAAACCTTCGTAAAAATTCATCAAACACTTGCAATGGTAAGTTTAAAAACTTTTTCGCATTGTCAAACTCAATAATTTCAATGTTATGATGTTTTGGATCAAATGAAGTTAAGCCATAGTAAAATTCTTTTGCTTGAATTTTTCCTTCTTTGTAATTTGATCTTCTGTTCTCGGTGAATATGTATGTTATATTTGCCATATTCTTAATGTTAATTTTTAGATTTATCTAAGAGTGATTTAATATATTAATTAATTTTTTGCTTATTAAAATAAAAAATGTGAATATTGCTTTCTTTTTTACTTATGGTTACTCACTTAAAACATGGGAAGATTCCGGAACACTGGAGCGAGAACTAAAACCATTAAGATTTTTATCAAAAGAATATGGTTATAAATTCACACTTGTCACTTATGGAGACGAATCAGATTTAAACATTAATAATGTGAATAGCGAATTTGATATACTGCCAATTTATACATTTACAAAAAAAAGTAGGAGCAAATTTATTAACTACACAAAATCATTTATAACTCCATTTAGATTAAAAAAAAGATTATCTAACGTTGATGCTATACACCAACACCAGCTACTAGGTTCGTGGGTAGTGATAATTCTAAAGTGGCTGCTTAAAAAACCTCTATTAATTAGAACTGGATATGATATGTATCAATTTTCAAAATTTGAAAATAAGAAAAGACTAATAATTTATTTATACAAATATTTAACTTATTTTTCATTAAAGAAAGCAAATTTATATACCGTTACTAGTTTCGCAGATCAAGAATTCTTGCATTCTGAATTTGGTAATATCTTTACAAACATATTAGTAAGACCAAACTATGTCGATTTGCAAGATCATGGTTCAGTCAATAAAAGACCTGATAATAAATTTTTATGCGTGGGACGACTAGTTGAACAAAAAAATTTCAAATTATTAATAAATGAATTTAAAAATACAGCCGAGCAGTTTGAGTTAAATATTGTAGGTGAAGGAAAATTAAAAAATGAACTTAAAAATTTTGCAGAATTAAATAATGTAAATTTAAATTTTTTAGGGAGCATGAATAATAAAAATTTATTAGAAATATATCCTAATTTCAAATACTTTATTTCTCCATCTTTATACGAGGGTAATCCCAAAACAGTTCTCGAAGCTATGGCTTCTGGTTGTATAGTGCTAGCAAGTAATATTAAAAATCATACCGAAATCATTACTAATGAAAATAATGGCTATATATTTGACCTTGATAAACCTATGCTTCAAAAAATTGTAAATGAATTGAATAACAATTTAGAACAACAAAAATTTATTTCCAATAATTCAATTTCATACATATCAGAATCTAATTCATTAGAAATCCTATTAATGAACATGGATAAAGATTACAATAATTTGTTTATGTCCTAGCTAAATAATGTTCAAGCACGAATAACTTCCATATTCTATTTGCATTAATTCTTGTTTTATTTATGGATAATTTTGAAATTGTACTGCTTGGAAAATTAGAAGCTATTTTACCTTGATTTAGAAAAGTAGAAATATAGCTTTTATTACTATAAACCCAATTTTCTAAATCGAATACAAACCCTTTTTTTTCTCTGTGTATAAAATCATTTGAAAAATCTTTTTTTAAATAATTTTTAAGGACATTTTTATTAACATTTAAACCTCCTTCTCGATGAATTGTCGAAAGAACATATTCGATCAATCTATGATCAACAAATGGAGATCTTACTTCTAAAGAATTTGCCATTGAAGTTCGATCGACTTTAAACATCATCATTTGTGGTAGATAGTATTGAAAATCTTGAAGCAAAAGTGATTTAAAAGGTTCTAAAGAATTATCCGGTTTCAATGGATTCAAATTATTGAATCTCTTTATTTTTAATAATTTAATAAATTTTTCATCACTAAAAAAAGACCCGTAAGCAGTTTCTAAATTATCTGATTTTGATAAAAAATAGTTACCCGTTCCCAAGAAAGCAGGATAGATTGGGTAAAGTTTTGAAATAAATTGATCGAATAAGCTTTTTCTTGTTAACGAGAGTTGTGTCCTTTTATAACCTCCAAGAAGTTCATCTCCTCCATCGCCAGAAATTGCTACCTTGAAATATTTAGAAATTTCATTGGATAAGATATAAGATGGTACAACTGATGGATCAGAGTAAGGTTCATCTAAACTATTTAAGGCATCATTAATATTATCAATGTTTATTCCTGAAGATACTTTTACTGTATGGTGATTTGTCTTATATTTTTGTGCTACAGTGCTTGACCATTCTTCTTCATTGTATTTTTCATTATCAAGAATTACCGAGAAAGTGTTTACATCAAGGCCTTGATCATATAAATTTTTAGTAATTACTGTTGAGTCTATGCCACCAGATAAAAAATTTGCAATAGGAACATCTGCATTGGACCTCAAGTTTATAGACTCATTCAAAATATTTAAAAACTCGTCTTCTTCAAACTCATTGTTGTTTAAATGATCAGTTAAATTCCAGAAGTTATATTTATTTATTTGGTTTTTATTTTCAGAAAAATTTACTTCAATTATTTCCGCAGGCTGAATTTTGTAAAAATTTTTAAAAATAGTATTTGGCATTGAAGTTATACCATAATTTAAATACTCGTATACTTTATCTTCATTAATTGTATGGTTACCCGAAAATTTTAACAATGAAATCAAGTTTGATGAAAATCTTAGTGATCTATTATCGAAATTGTAATATAAAGGTTTTTGTCCAACTCGATCATTAATCAAGTAAGCTCTATTTTTCTTTGCCTCATAAAAAAATATTGAAAATTGTCCTCTTAATTTTTTAACAAAGTCAACTCCGAAGTGAGAAAGGCCATTCAAGACTACCTCGGAATCTGAATGGTGAGTTTTGAAATGTATTCCTATTTTTTCCATTTCTTTTCTTAAGTCTTTGTGATTATATATTTCACCATTAAACATAGAAATTGTTTGATATTTATCCGAAAACATTGGCTGATCAGCATTATCAGATAAATCAATTATTTTTAATCTATTAAAAAATAAATTGATTTTTAGATTTTTAATTGTATTTGAAAAATTTTTAGTTGAGTCAGGACCTCTGCAAACTATATAGTTATTTGCTTCATTAAGATAATTTGAATTTAGATCGTTATAAGATAATTCTCCAAGAAATCCACACACAATGCAATTATATAGCAAAGCTTTATATAATATTTGGATAATATTGATTAACAAAAATAACACACTTAACTTTGTATATTGCTTTGATAGCAATTATGATTCTCAAGCATTTTCTTCTATTATTTCATTACTAGACAACGTAAATGAAAAAATTCAAATTTTTATTATTCATAATTCATATAAAAACACCAATAAATTCCCAAAAAAAATATTGGATCATGAAAATCTAAATACAATTGAAATATACAAATTTGAGAATGAAAGTATTCATTTCCCAAACTTAGATAAAGCGCACATATCAGAAGCGACATACTATAGACTTTTTTTTGAATATTATTTACCAGATAATATAGATCTTGTCACATATATTGATGCTGATATGATTTGTGTCAACAATCCTCTAATTGAACTAAGAAAGAACATTGAAAATTTAAAACATTCAGAATATATTCTTTCAGCAAAAACAGAAATTTTAAAAAATGAAAGTGAAGAAAGTTTAGCAATACTGAAAAAAAATTCATTTTTCGAATTGTATTGGCCATTTGAAAGACTCTCTATTAACAAAAAATATTTTAATGCAGGATTTATGGTGATTGATTTAAAAAAATGGAGAAATACAAAATTTACAGAACGACTATTGAGAAAAATGAAAGAAATAGAAAATAAAATAGTTGCGTGGGATCAAGATGTGCTTAACGCAGAACTAGATGGAAGCTATGTTGAGCTTAATAAATCATTTAACTATTATATGGGTCATTATAAAGATACCGTTAAAGGTATTTATTTTTTACACTTTTCTGGAAGTAAAAAACCGTGGTCAACAGAAGGAGTGTTTGATTTAGCTTCAAAATATTATCATAATAATTATTCAAAAGTGCATAAGCAAAATTATCACATAGTTCATAATTGGAAAACACACTCTGTTAAACAATTTTTCAAAGCGCTTCTGACTTTAAATTTATTCAAATTAGATAAACCACTGAATTATATTCTTGAATTTATAAAAAGTTTAAAATGAACTAATTAAATGAATTAACTAAATTTAGATAGAGGTAAAAATTTTGAAAGTTATTGTATTTGGAAGCACAGGACTCGTTGGCTCTGCTGTAATGAGAAAATTTAATAGTTTTCCTGAAAGCTATGAGGTTGTTGGAGCAAAAAGGTCTGAGGCAGATCTTTTCTCAATAAATGAAACTAAAGAATTTATATTAAAAAATAGTCCAAATTTAATAGTAAATTGTGCAGCTAAAGTTGGAGGAATTGTTGCAAATAATACAAATCGAACTGAATTTATATTAGAAAATCTAAAAATAAATATAAATATACTTGAAAGTATCATTCAAAATCCGGATATATCCCTAATTAATCTTGGAAGTAGTTGTATTTATCCATTAAATGCAGAAAATCCTATAAAGGAGACAAGCCTAATGAATGGCAAACTTGAACCAACAAACTCTCCTTATGCGATGGCAAAATTGACAGCAATTGAAATGGGTGATGCTTTGAAACAACAATATGGACATAAAATCATAAACTTAATGCCAACAAACTTATATGGACCAAACGATCATTTTTCAGAAAAAGATAGCCATGTAATACCCGGATTGATATTTAGGATGGAAAAAGCTAAACAAAATAAAGAGCCAAATTTTAGTGTGTGGGGAACTGGAACACCAAAGAGAGAATTTTTACACGTTGACGATTTAGCAAGCGCTATACACTTCATTGCTGAGAATAATATCAGTGAAGATATTTTAAATGTAGGAAGCGGTGACGAGGTTACAATTAGTGAGCTTGTAAAAAAAATAAAAAATATCGTTGGGTTTAAAGGAGATATCTTATTTGATAAATCAATGCCCGATGGTAATCCAAGAAAATTGCTTGATAGTAGTAAACTAAACTCTTTAGGTTGGAGTAAAGAAATTGAATTGGATACAGGCCTTACGCAAACGTATGATTGGTTTAGGAAGAATATTTTAAATTAATTTAAACTGGATTCTCCCAAGTTGGAGTTATCAACTTATTATCCAATAAGACTTTTTCTTGTTCTGCCAATTTCAAATCATTTTCAACCATCATTTTTACTAGTTGTTTAAAGTTAGTTTCTGGTTCCCAATTCAACTCACTTTTCGCTTTGCTTGAGTCTCCAAGTAAGTATTTAACTTCATTTGGTCTTTCATAATCTTTTGAGGTCACTACAAAATCTTCCCAATTCATACCTACTACATTGAAAGCTTCTTCTGCAAACTCTTTAACAGTGTGAGCCTCTCCTGTTGCAAGAACCCAGTCATCAGGATTATCATGTTGCATCATTAAATACATCCCCTTTACATAATCTCCAGCAAAACCCCAGTCTCTTGCAGCATTAAGATTTCCAAGTGTTAATTTGCTTTGTAGTTGATGATGAATTCGACCAACTGCTCTAGATATTTTTCTAGTTACAAATGTTTCACCTCGATGTGGAGATTCGTGATTAAATAATATACCGTTTACAGCAAATAAATTATAAGATTCTCTGTATGTTTTAGTAATTTCATGTGCGAATACTTTTCCAACTGCATACGGACTTTTAGGAACAAATTTTGAATTTTCATCTAATTTTTGCTCATTTTCACCACCATACATTTCAGAAGATGAAGCTTGATAATATTTTATTTGTTTGTCACTATTTTTTATTGCTTCTAAAAGAGTTATTGGCCCAACTGTACTGGTTTGTGTTGTGTAAAGAGGGTTTTTGAAAGAAACTGCTACATGTGATTGAGCTGCTAGGTTGTAAACTTCATCAGGCATAATAGTGACTATTAAATTGTTGAGTGATGAGGAATCTAATAGATCCGAATAATATAAAGACAGTTGTTTTGATTCTTTATACTCAGATATTAATTCATCAATCCTTGAAGTATTAAAAGTTGATGACCTTCGTATAGTACCGTGAACTTCATAACCTTTATCAAGTAACAGCTTTGATAAATAATAACCATCTTGTCCAGTAATTCCAGTAATAAAAGCTTTCATGATTTAACCATACTATTTTCAATTTGATAGTGATTAAATAATTTATTTGAATAAAAAGAAATACCAAATACAAAATAGAATATTAAAGGAAAGTGTGAATTTTCCATTGAAGCATCAAAAAAAGATGTAACAGCTATTGGTAATAATAAACTCAATATGTCTAATAATTTTGTATTAATAAGACTATATTTAATTAACCTATAGAAAATATACAATATCAAAAACAAGTGAATTAAGCCGCCCCTAGCAAGTATATTAATAAAATAATTATGAACATTTTCATTGGTTCCATCATCGCCAGACCTAAAGGGATCATCCATTGCTGGTATTTTTTCGTTAAAACTGTTACCTATAATTAACTTATTTTCGTTATTTAAATCTTTAATTACATCTTGCCAAATTTGAAGCCTCCAATTCAAGTTTCCATCATTAGAAAACAGTCTATTGTCATTTATATAAAACAAACGAGTCTCTTCTTGAGGAACGGCTCTGTACGTGGCAACAAATATAACTTTCTCATCAACTTCGTTAAGCTTTATAAATCCTGATTTTGTCACTACAAACGTTGACTGAATTATTAAAAAAGATGAAACTATAAATAGTAAAATATTTCTTTTTAAATTCTTAGTTAAATGTTTTCTAAAAACTATTAATTCAATAACAAAAAACAAAACAAAAGCAATGAAAGCACCTCTGCTTTTATAAAGCATTAATGGAAAATATAGGGAAATGAAAGCAATAAAAATCTCAAAATTTAATCTTTTGTTATTACCTACCCTATTAAATAAATAAAATGTAACACTAAACATAATAAGAAGGTCTGACCCCTTATGATATTCAAATTTATCTGAATAATTCAAAATAAGATTTTGTATATTTTCTGGTATTCCAAAAACTGAGTAAAAATAGATATATAGAAGTGAGATTAAGAACACATATAAATATGTAATTTTAAATTCTATTTTGTTAAACAATATCAAGCCAAAAAAGAAAAAGCCAAAAGTCCAGATATATGAACTACTTTTAAATGTGTATGGGTTTGTAAAACTTCCTTCTGACGTATAAACCATAATTAAAAAAGAAAAAAATAACAGGATGAGTGCAATTTGAATCTTATAGTCTTTTATATTTTGAAAGTATTCACTTTTTCTATATACAAAAATTGATATTAAAAATATAAGTAAAGAACCTACTATTGCAATCTCGCCAATCCTAAATCCAAAAATATAAATACCCATGAATGTTCTTGCGAAAAAAAAGATTAAAACAAAAAAAATATAAGTTACAAGTCTTAAGTATTTGTGCTCCAAAATTGTCTTGTACATAATTTATGCCTTAAGGTTTTATTATATTAAAGTCATTATCTAAATGACCTAACGTGTCAAGAATCATATTTACTGCCCATATGCACAATGTGGTTCCATGAATATCTGCAGTATTCTCACCTTTTGTGATTGGTGCTCCGTAATAATGAGTTTGCGACCTATTTTTAAAATATGAAAACCCTTTATTTTTTGGCTTGTAAAGAATCATTATGTCATTTAACAAATCAATAAATAATTTTTCAATTTCAGATTTTCTGTGATCGTCTTGTTTTGAACATTTATACAAAACATAAACATAGTCTACAATATCGCATCCTTCTAAAAATGGTTTATTGTCTAGACAAAAATCTATTAACTTTTTTGGAGAGTGAATTCTTGCATCTAGCCAATCTAAACCTGAAATAACTTTCATTGCTCCATTTATAATTTCTCTTTTATCACTTAGTTCCGGGTCATGATAAGACCCAGTTTCAGGATTCAATTTTGTTTCAATAAAGCTAGATAAATCATTAGTTAAATTTAAATTTTGCGTCGCATTAAAAACACATATAGATGAAAATTGAGCCCCTGACCCCCAGGGTGTTAGCCAATTGAGCGAACTTAAATAATTAGCTAAATCCAGTTTATTTTTAAATATATTTTCCACTTTTTTTTCATTTGTTTCATTAACTTCATATAAAGTAGCAACTGCTTGTTTTGTTTCTGCATTAATAGCTTTAAGAAGATCTTCTTCTTTTGAGGAATAATTTTTATTTAAAAAAGTATTTAATAAAGTTTTAGTAATGTATTTGTAATAATTTTTAGTAAATAATGAATCATAATCTTTAACTAAATATTCATCAACAAAAGAGTTTTCTGGAAACCTATTTGAAGAAATTTGAAAAGAATTTAAATATGTTAACCAATCTTTTTTTGATTCTTCGCTTAACTTATCCCAAGCTCCTGTCATGTAGTAAATTTTTAGTCCATAACAGCTGAATCCAAGATTAAGTGACTTACCAACATTAGTTAAGCCTTTTAGTGCCGGGTAAAACGAATAGTTTTCTTCCTTTTTTAAGTTTTCTAAGAATTCTAAAACCTCAAAATTTAAATCTTGATAGTATTTTTTATCCATTAGAAAACAGGCTCCTTAAATACAAAATAACTTTTGATTTAATATTTAAATAAATTTGGTCTCTAAAAAGTTTTAGAAATTTATTTTTTAAAATGAAAAATCTACCAATTATATGCTGACTATTCTTAATATCTAAATTTTTCTTTTTGAGTAAGTCTGTAAATAAATCATAGAACTCAATGCACATTGTTTCAGCGTTAAATGGATAGCTTTTCATTTTCACCTTATAACTATCATAATTTTCAATAATATATTCCAACTTCTCTTCAAAATTATTACTAAAACTAACTCCATAATCCTGACAATATTCTGGTATTCCCCCACTTTCAATATAAAGAATGGGAAGGCCACATTGTGCAGCTTCAATGTGGTGGTTTCCGGATGGTTCGTTTTCAGATGCAGTTATGTAAATGTGATGTTTACGTATTTCATTTGCAAGTTCTTTACCCGCTAATGGTGGCATAATATTTGTATTTTTAAAATCATAGTTTTCATTAATATTTCCGATATATGTAAATTCAATTTTTTTTTGCCAATCAGGTGTAGAAATTAAATCATCAATTTTTTTATATATTTCAAATCCTTTGTTTTTATGATTACTCCAATGATGGGTTAACAATTTAATTTTTTCTGTCGAGTCCCAAAAACTAGCATTACTAGGATTAAATATTTCACTATTTGCCCCAGCTAAAATTACAGAAGTCTTATCCTTGTCCATTTCTAAATTCAAATAGATCTCTCTTAACCAAGAACTAACAAAAATAATATGATCAGCACAATTACTAGCCTCCAAGTAAAAATTATTAATAGTATCTGTCCCTTTTCTTTCGTCACATTCATTTATCCTTTGAACAACAACGACATTATTATTTACATATTTTTTATATTTTAAAATTTCTACATGGTTAAAAGTAGAAGATGACTCTTTTCTACTTCTTGGATCGGTCAAAAGAATTAAATCTATATCTGGTTCTGACAAATCATAAATTACCTGATGCCCATTATCAATTAAAAATTCTGTCATATTTTTGACAAATAAATTACCGCCACCCCAAGGACCTTCTACAATTTTCGATCCAATGCTAACTTTCATAAACTTCCTCAAACATCTTGATGTAACTTTCCATTCCTTTTGGAATTATGAAAGATTTTGCTTTTTGTAACGCAAACTCAGTATTGGGCTGTGCTTTATGAAATTGCTCTATAGATTTATAAATTGACTCTTGATTTAAAATTTCTGATGCTATTCCTACATCAGTTGAAACAATAGGCGTTTCCGTTATTGCACATTCCATAATAGCTTGTGGACCACCTTCTATCCTTGAGGAAACTACATATAAGTCTAAAACATTATAAAGCTCATTCAATTCCTTTAAGTCGACCATTTCAAGATATTTATAATTAATATTTCTTTCTTCAAAATTTTTAATTAAATAATTTCTTCTTTTTCCAGTTAATAAAACAGTGGTATTCGGATTTTTTAAAGAAATATTAGTGACAATTTCTAAAAATATATCTGGTCCTTTTATCAGCTTTGGGGATGTTAAGTCTTTACCTTCAGTATCTCTTTGAAAACTTCCTATGACAAAGTCATTAAAGTTAAAGCCGTATTTATTCCTTAATTCGTTTTTATTATTTAATTTTTTCCATATTTTTTGATCAACCCAAAAAGGTATCGAGGTTATTTTTTTGTCTGTTAGTGGCCTTAATTGTTCCTCTGTTTTTTTTGAAATTACATGGTACGAATGTACATACTTATCTCGTTTATAAAATTCTTGCTCTTCTTTTTCATCAAAGCTTTCAAAATCAATATGATAAATAGAACAGACTACTTTTTTTCTTTTTAGGTGTTTTTTTGATATTTTATTCCAGGTCCATGGAGAAATAATCCAAATAATATCCGCTTCTTTTAAATTTTCTGTAGATAAACCGGGATTGTTTAGATACCAGTCTGCTCTAAACCTATCTACAACCCAGGATTCGTTTAACTTACTTAAATAGATTTTCATAAAATTGCCCAAAAGTATTAAGAAAAATAATCATAAATTAATATTATTACTCGCTTTAAACTACAAATATGAAAAAAATTCTTATTACAGGAATAACTGGACAAGATGGTATTTTTCTAACAAATTTAATAAAAAAACAATCCCCTGATGCTGAAATAATTGGAGTATCAAGGAATGAAAATCATGATATTTTTTATAAAAAACTTATCTCAGTTGAGCCAGTAAACACAGAAAATATAACTCTTCTCAATTTAGACCTTTTAAATTCAGATAATGTTGATAAGTTTATAAAACAATATTCACCAAATACTGTTTATAACCTTTCTGGTCCAAGTTCTGTTTATGAGTCGCTTAAGAACCCTTTTATAGAAGAGCAGATAAAAATTATTTTCAACAATTTAACTAGCAGTCTTATTTCAAGCAATAATTTTTGTAATTTTTTTCAAGCATCTTCATCAGAAATGTTTGGAAATACTAACACAGAAATTTTAAATGAAAATACAGACTTTTCGCCAAACTCACCATACGCATTAGCAAAACTTAATAATCATAATCTCGTAAAAGAATACAGTTCAAAATATAATTGGAATATATTTTCAGGAATAATGTTTAATCACGAATCAAGATTTAGACATGAAAACTATTTAATTATGAAAATAATTACAACAGCTTTACAAATTTCATCAGGTAAAGCAGATAGGTTGTCTGTTGGAAGTCTTGACTATCAAAGGGACTGGAGCTTTGCCGGTGATGTGGTTTCTGCAATTTATAAAATTACTAATGAAGGGAAGAGTTATTCATACGTAATAGGTTCTGGAAAAGCATATTCAATAAAAGATATTCTGGAAATAGTATTTTCTCAATTAGGCCTTGAGTGGAGCAGATATACTGATGTTGATCAAAATCTTCTTCGTAAAGGTGACCCAAAAACAGTAGTCGCAGATACAACAAAGATTAGAAAAGAATTGGATTGGAGTCCTACAAAAAGTTTTAAAAATACTTTATTAGATTTAATTTCATATAAAGTAATGAATTAAAATTCATTAACTGGTTTTATACCTTTTTTTACACAATCAGAAAAATATTTTTGTTTATTTGGAAATGTTGTTGATATATTATTTTCGGTGTTTAGATGGTACAAAATTAAATTCATATTTTTAAATTTATAATTACTTTTAATTATGTCTGTAACTAGTTTGTAATCTTGAGCATAATAAAAAAGTTCATCATAATTTCCTAATTCATTTAATACTTCTTTTTTTATAACTAGAGTTCCATGAATAATTGGATTTTTAAATTTAACTTGCACAGAAAGAGGAATGTAAAAACTCTTACCTGGAATTTTTTTCTTTGTTTGAATGTTGATAGCGCGTGATGAACAAGCATCAAAATTATTCTTAGTTAAAAAAGTAATTTGAGAAGAAAGTCTACTAAATACTGAAAAGTCATCTGCATCTTGTCTAGCTATATATTTACCCTTAGATAAATTAATTAGAATATTTAGTGATTTTGTTAAACCTTTATTTTTTTCATTTTGAAAAACTCTTATTCTTTTATCATTTTGAGAAAAATTTTCTATTATTTCTGATGTCATATCATTCGATCCATCATTCATAATTAAAAATTCAAAATTACTAAATGACTGACTTAATATACTTTCAATAGCAGTTTCCAGTGTTGATTCAGCATTGTAAGCTGACATAATTACTGAAACTAAGGGTTCTTTTTGCATTTTTAACGTTTAGTCAGTATGTTTTCAAATTTTTTATACATATATTCTGAATCAAATTGATTTTTTACAAAAGTCATAATTTTATTGCTCGACTCTTGCAATTGTTTCTGATTTTTTAATTCGGTTATACAATCTTTGAGGCTGTCATAATTGTATTGCTTAAAAGAATAAGAGTAATCTTCAGGAAAATATTCATCCATGCCACCAAAAGATGGATAAATAGAAGGAACGCCACAAATTGATGCTTCACTTAAAAGCCTTGGATGACCTTCATACATTTTAGTTGCTGTTAAGACTGCTTTGGAGTTTCTTATCTGTTCTACTACCTTTTCATTTGATAATTCTCCGGTAAATTCTATGTTTTTATTTATATACTTACTTGTTAGTTCTGTATAAAGCTCACCATCTCCTAAAACTTTTAAACTTAAATCATTAAATCCAACATCACTCCAAGCTTCAATTAATTCTTCTATTCCCTTTGATTCGGTTAATCTACCAGCAAAAACGACATAATTACTATCTGGTTTATATGTGTTATTGCTATGCAATTTTAAGCTAATAGGGTTGTAAAATATTTCAATTTTAGATTCTTGAATTCCTAAATTAATTAAATGATTTTTGTGAAAATTAGTAAACACTAGAATTGTAAATGGATAAGATTTAAGTATTTTAAAATATTTTTTTGAATATATGATTAGTAAAAAAGATTTAATAAATGATTCTTCATAATACTTATTAAAGATTTTACTTTTTTTCTTTGTAAGCGAACATGCTGGGCAAAATTGCTTATTTTTAAGATGATTTTTGATTAACCAGTAACGGGCACAGTCATATCGAAAATTATGAAGTTTTAAGACTGTTTTTACTTTATGAGACTTTAGTATTTTAAATATTCCAAGATTAGCTCCAAACCAAGTGTTATGAACATAAGCAAAATCAGGCTTAAAGTCCGTTAGCATTTGATCAAGAATTTTATTTGATGAAATATTTGAATTAGTAAAAAATGCGAATAAATCTAATATATTTATTTTTTTTGAATTATTAAATTCTAAATATTGGATTTCATAATTTTTTCTTAAAAAATCTAACTCATCAATTATATTTGTATCTTCACCACCACTGATTTTATATTTAGTGTTTATGACTAGGATCTTTTTCATTTATAATTATCTAAATTATTAATTGTTCTTATTTCATCTACAACTTCTATCTCAAAAATATTATCGACATCATGGAAACTATCTGGGTCATGAGTGGAGTTTATAATTGTAAATTTATTTTCTTTCAGTAAAGAAAAAATTGTATTTTTTGATTTTTCATCAAGGTTGGCTGTAGCTTCATCTAAAAGTAAGATTTTTGCATCTGATAATAGAGCCCTAACAAATGCAATTTTTTGCATTTGTCCTGAAGAAAGACTTTTATTATTTATTTTTCTGTTTAGATTGTAATTTTCCGATTCCTTAAATGTTTCAAGTATTTTTAGAAACTCAATAACCTTTGCTTCATCCAGCTGACTATTATTTCCATAATTAATATTTTCATACAATGTATCATCAAATATTAAAGGTGTGGCACCAATATAACCATATTTATCAGAAAAAGTTTTCACAGTTCCTGTTTCAGAATAAAGAACACCCGCAATTAATCCCAGAAGTGTGCTTTTACCAGACCCATTAGGACCAATAATTATTGTATGGGTATTTTTAGGAATAGAAAACTTTATATTCTTAAATATATAACTATTGCTATTGAAATATTTAAAACTAATATTTTCAATTTGAATTTCTTTATCTTCACTAATCAAATAATTTTCTTTATTTTGAACAAGCTTATTTCTTTCCATTTCATAAAATTTTTCGATATGTACATGTGAGTTAACCACCTGATTAATAGAAGTAGTTAAAGTGCTAAATGATTGAAAAAGTCTTAATGTTACACCTATAAATACAAGGGAAATTGTATCGGCATAGCTTGAAAATGCTAGGACTAAAGAAAGTATTGCAAGTGCTAAAAAACTAGGTAAAAAACTATTAAATAAACCATATTTTATATTTTCAAGTAAGTTGAAGTTATATTTATCAAGTGTGTTAGAAAATTTATTTAACTCATCTTTATCTTTATTTAAGATTTTTATCAAAAACAAGTTTTCAACAACTCTTTGTACTTCTTTATTGGAGTCTTGTCCCTTTTCATAAGAAAGATGCATAAACTCTCTAGCTCGTTTTACCATTAAATTGATCGGATATATTACAACTAAAGTACCAATTCCAAAAAGTGTAACAGTTTGTACATCAGTAAGTATCAGATAAATTGAATAAGCAATTATTTGTAATAAGCTATTTAAAAAATTTGCAAAATTTGAATAAAAAAACGAGATATGTCCAGATAATATATTTATATAAAAATAGGAATCTGCAACAGAGTAATTTCTTTTATCAAATATTTCACTTAGAATATATACTCTTAAATTTTTACCAACACTCAGCTCAATCTTTTTTAATATCATTTGCTGGTTGTATAAGAAAATAAATCTTAATATGACCAACAAAAGTAATGTAATCCTATTTTGAACAATAAATTCAAGGAATATATCAACTAAATATAATCCAGAAAATTGATCAACTACTATTGCTGCAAAAATAGAAATTAGCGCAATGTCTGTAAATGCTGTTAGTTGAGATAAAATTACTGAGACTAAAATTAAGATTTTTTTATTTTTAGTTTTTGTAATCTTTGAAACATACAAAACGTCTGTTGCAATTTTTTTAAATCGTTTCACTGTTAATAGTATAAATTTTATTTATTAATATTTGAATATATTTTTATATACTTATCATATGGACTTAATTTCATGTAAATTATGTAACAAAAATATTGAAAAAAAAGCATTTGATTGCATGTATTGTCAGGCAGTATTAAAAACACCAAAAAGAAATAAATCTGGAAAGATAGCTGTATTTTTATTTTTTACTGTAAATTTTTTATATTTGATTGTTTTAAACACAGAAATTAACACATTGATTACTGTTAGTTTAAACTTTTTTTTGCTTTTGTTTGTTTTATTAACGAGACCTAAAAAATATTAGGTCACTGAAATTTTCTATTTTTCTAGTAAGAAATTATTAAGTGAAATAGCTAATTTTTTGGAAAAGTAATCTGTTATGTGTTGATAGTCAGGTGAAATAAAATAATACTTATTGCCTAACTTTTCATAAAGCTTACATTTTTCATTAGTGCAAAATAAATCTACAAGGGAGTAATAAGACACGCCTAGCTGAGTTACGTATTCTTTCATTCTTATATCACTATCAAATAAATTATCTACTAAATATATATTGTTATATTGAGCGAGAGATTTATTAAATATATTTACCTCTCTTGAAACCAAAACTCTTAACTGGTTTTCCCAAGATATTGGTTGTCCTACAATTACAAGGTTATCGAGCTCAGCAAACACAGAAAAATTATCAATCATTTCTATCACAAGGTTTTCAGATAACAAGTTTTTATCAAAAATAAGTTGTGACCAATCATAAACAATAAGAACTTTGTGATATTCATTATCTTTTAAAATTTTCATTACTTGCCTATAGAAATCCTCACATTTTTCTTCATTAAAATTTAAAATATCTTTTGAGTAATTATCAATTAAAGGAGGGCATCCTGGTATTGAAACATAATTTACTTCAAATTCTGTATTTTCTAATAATCCTTTGTAGATATTTTGAGCAACACTTGATCCAATAATCAACACTTCATCATTGTTCTCAGTTGATAAACAATCTTCAAGCAACTCAGTATTTATAATCTCAAAAAAACAATCTCTATTGATTTGAAAATCTGTATCGTAAATAAAGTTTTTCTCCGTGTTGCTTTGAGTTTTAATTGGAAATAATGATGAACTTAAAATTAACAAACCAACAAATATTGATGACGATATTATTAGAAATTTTTTATTAGATACATTATTATTTTGTCTAAATGGCTCCTCAATAAATTTCCACATAAAATATCCAATTATTACTGAAACTACTATTAATAAATATGGGAGTACATCTAAAGAGTTTAAAATTTTAAGTTCAAAATCAAAATAATTTCTTATAACAAATAAAGGGAAGTGAATTAAATAAAGACTGTAGCTTATTTTTCCTAAAATATACATTGATTTTGAATTACTTAGAAAATTTTCATCTTTAATTGTCGATGAAACAATTATTAAACCTGTACCCAAAATAGTTGGAAGAGTAAATATGCCGGGATGGCGGAAAGTATCATCGATAAAACTAAAAGATATTAATACTAAAGCAACACCCGTTAATAAAACATATTGAGTTTTAATTTTTTTGAATATGTTTAATTTAAAAAAACATAGAATACTACCAAACATCAGTTCCCACAGGCGAGTATGTAGCCAATAAAAATTTGTAACCTCAATACAATTAGTAGTGGGACAATCTATTGGTACGTGATAAAAATCAAATAAATTATATAAAAAGCTTAAAATTATTACCAACGATATAAATTGCTTTAAATATCTCTTTAATAATTTATTTTTAAAAACTATGAAAAGAAGTATCGGAAACAATAAATAAAATTGTTCTTCAACCCCAAGTGACCACAGGTGTGATAAAGAAAGTATGTCAGTAGATGGAGAGAAATAATCAGTATTATTCCAAAAGTATATATTTCCAGTAAAGGTTAACACGTAGACAATTGAATTTTTGAATTGTTCAAAATCAGATGGTAGGAGTAGGAAATAATTTAGTACATACGTAAAGAATAAGGAAGCAAATAGAGCAGGTAATAGTCTTCTTGCCCTTCTTATATAGAAGTCTTTAAAAAAAAATGTCTGGGTTGTAAGTTTTGACAAAATAATGTTACCAATTAAGTAACCACTAATAACAAAAAAGACATCTACTCCTAGGTAACCTCCTTTGAAAAAATCAAATTTTGCGTGGTATAGCAAAACACCCAAGATTGAGATTCCTCTCAAAGATGTAATAGTTTTTGAATATTTAATTTTTGTAATTTCAAACATTTAATTAATTTTATACTGAATATCTAAAATTTTGTTAGTAGTTTGACTTTGATAATGATTGCCTTAATAGTTTTTACAATATAAATAATGCTATGGTTTATTTATATAAAATGAAAATATATCTATTAAATCTATTACGCAATTTGTCTCCAAAATTATTTTTGTTTTTGAAATTTTATATTTTAAAATCTAAAAAGTCTGACATTAACGAGCATCTGGGAGTTTTATCAACATATGCAAGTAAATGTGAATCTATATTTGAGACAGGTGTTAGAGGTGTAGTGTCGTCTTGGGCATTACTACACGGTTTAAGTAAAAATAATAAAGACAGTAAAAGTATCTTTCTTAATGACATTGTTGATGTAAACATTGATAGTATTTCCAAAGTTGCTAGCAAATTATCAATTGATTTTAAATTTAAAAAAATGAGTAATTTAGATTTAGAATTTGACCCTGATGAGTCTTTTGACTTGACTTTTATTGATACATTACACGTATATGGCCAATTAAAAAGAGAGTTAAATAAATTTGCTATCCTAACAAATAAGTATTTGATTCTTCATGACACAACTATTGACGGTGAGTTTGGTGAGGTAAATAGATATAACTTTGATGCTGAAAAAATTAGCAAAGAAACAAATATACCCATTAATGAGTTGTTAGTTGGATTGTGGCCAGCAGTAGTAGAATTCATTGATGAAAATCCTGAATGGGAAATTTTACATCGCTTCACTCATAACAATGGATTAACTATATTAAAAAAAAATACCAGAAACTAATAATCTTTGGTATTAAGTAGAAATTTATAAATATTAGATTTGCCGTTACTTTGATACCAAACTTGTAATTCATCATTTAAATTTTGTAGATCGTCCAAATTATTTTCTAAAACATTCATTTTTGACATTTTCTTCATAATTTTTTTAACCGGCCTAGAGTGTGAGCTGCTGGTAAGCCTTTCTACCGAATCTATATTTTCATCACTAAGAATAATATTTTCAAAAATATCATTAATTCTAATTTGTAATTCAACAGGATAATTAGTCATTATTGTGCTTGGCTTTTTTTCAATTCCTGGAAAATATGGCAAACACCCCGCAGCAATTATTTCATAATGTCTCAAACAGTCCCACCCACCCTTTTTAGTTGTAGTACCAAAGATTGAGTTGGCATACTGCTTGTAATAGTTCTCTTCATCAAAAATATAGCTATTTGAAAATCTTGGATCCATTGGAGCCAATATATTTAATTTCTTTTTAATATCTGTAATTTTAAAATTATCAAAATGCTCTGGAAATGAAAAAGATATTGGATAAGCAGTATTTGTATTTTTTGAAATCAATTCTCTTTTATAATATCTAAAATTACTTGATACATTATTAAGAACAGTATTGTCGTCTTCACCATCAACAGTAATAATCTTTTTACTATCAACATACGTTCCAATCTCTTTCAAATATTTTTCAACTATGCTACTTCCAGCGAATGTTCTTCTTATCGAGGTAAAAATAATTAAATCAAATTCTGAATTGTTTATTATGTTTAATATTTCTGATTCATTAACTGTTGAAATGTTATTTTTGATTGAACTATCTAACTTGCCATATACAGTAAAGCCTTTGCCGTACAGACTTTCTTTGTCTAGGAAGTCATCAAACAAAAATGGAGGCAGATAGTTAGTTGTTATATCTAACGAAGTACTAAATAAATAGCAGTTTATTAGATCAGATAAATAATCTTGATATTCATCAGAATTGAATACAAATATTTTCATAATTAGGAAATAGTTTAGCTAAAAATATATAAGTTACTTTATGTTTTCTTATTTGAGTACATCAATTTACTTCCCATAAATATTTCTCCATAAAATTTGAAAGAATAATATTTTTGAAGAAGTTTATTTAAGAGTTTAATGTTTGAAATTGCAAAAATAAGTTTTAATACAAAATAGTGAAAATGAGTAGTGAATCCAATTTTTTTAGTAGCTTTAGCTAGATACCTCATGAGTGAGGGTTCAAGCAGTCGATGATAATTCGGATCAAGTCTGCACCGATAATGAAAATCGGAAGTATTAAATACTATTTTAGGACTAGGGACTGACTTTAGATTTATTCTGTTCAAATCTTTTGGAACAATATTAAATTTTTTTAACACCCTTGATATTGCAACATCATCTGGTAGTGACTCATCGAAATAATCACTGTTTTGTAAAATTAATTCCACATTTTTTTTACTAAGGAAAATTCCTGCTCCTGATGCAATTGTGTCTCCCTCTACTGCTTCAAGTATTGATCCACTGTAATCTAAACTTTGAAAATCTTTTTTAACAAATTCCTTTAAGTTTTTAAAATTGATATATGAACTGGTGTTTGTTCTAAAGACAAAATCATATTCATAATTTGAATTTATATTATCAAGAGCAAGGAAAGTTTTTTTTGCAATATTGTAATAATCATCATTTGTGTCAACTACTAAATACTCACTATCTTTGTCACCTACGTGATCTAATTCTCTTTGATCACGGTATTTTTGACCTATAAAATGAATTATTTGAAAATCTTTTAAATGTTCTTTCCATATTTTTTTTTGAACTTTTGAAGATAAAAAAGATAAATAATTTCTGGAACATAGAACTAAAACTAGAACTTTAGGATTTTTTACTATTTCGTTCAAATTAGAATAATTTTTGGGTCCAAGTTTTTGGAGTTTTTTCATTTAGTATCTCTATATCTAAATGATATCTAAACTTTTTTGGACCAACGTCGATTATCCAGTTAGCAATCTTTTCAATTGAATCGTCCAAAGTAACCGAAGTGTTGTATCCGAGAATATTTCTAGCTTTATCTGCTGAGCAGTGTGCTAGTTTTACTTCTTGTGGTCTTGGATCAACAAAAATTGGTTCCAAATCAGAATTTAAAACTTTTAGTATTTTAAAAGCAAGGTCTTTAATAGTTATGACATCCTCGTCTGGCCCGATATTAATTGTTTCTCCAATTGCATTCGTTGAATTTATAGATTTTACAATTGGATCGACAACATCATCAATGTCGGAGAAGCAACGCTCTTGAGAGCCATCACCATAAATTATTGGTGGTTTTCCATTTAATATTCTATTTATCATTATTGAAACTACATTTCTGTAAGGATCGTCGTACTTTTGTCTAGGGCCGATTATATTATGCGGAACCAAATTAACGTAGTCAAAATTGTGAACATTGCTCATGACGTCTAGTGTTTGCTCAGAAGCATATTTTGCAATACCGTATGGATCTTGAGGTTTGGGAATCAAATCTTCAGTAAACGGAACAACTTCTTGCTCTCCGTATCTTGCCATACTTGAACAATTAATAATTTTAGGTATTTTATTTTCAGCTGTTGCTGTAAAAACAGACATTGAAATTTGGTAAGTATTTTGACCAACTAAGTACGGAGAAAAAACACTAAGCCCCTCATATGCAGTACACGCAGTATGAATAATTAAATCTACACCTTTTGTCATTTTTTTCATTTGATTTAAATAAATTGCATCTACTTGATAGAAATCTGCAGCGCTAGGTACATTTTCTAGATACCCACCAATTAAATTATCACATCCAGAAACATTGTGATTTTGTTCAATAAGCTTATCGGCAATATGGCTTCCTAAAAAACCAGCAATACCAGTAATAAATACGTTCATGTGGCCACTGGCAGAATCGAACTGCCTTTTGTATTTTATACAAATAACCTTTTGACCTTATATAATTCTACAACAATATAAATCTTTGAGAAGTAGGGAAAGTATTAACTAAGAAAATTAAAATAATAAAGATTGTCTGAATGAGAAAGATTCTTTAAAATTCATCTAACTAAGGAAATGTAGTTGTGTCAAAATTAAAAAAAATTCAAAATCTTTATTTTTTAATGGTTCTTGTGTACATAATATATTTATTTTTTAGAAATCCTGAAATTCTAATTGAGGGTAGATTTTTTGCCGAGGAGGGTTCTGTATTTTGGAGTTATGCTTTAGCAAATAGTGCATTAGAAACTTTATTTTTTGTCCCTGTTACAGGTGGCTACATGCTCTTTAATGCAAACATTCAAATTTTATTATCTACTTATTTCCCCTTAATTTTTTCACCGCTAGTTACAGTTTGGACATCAATAATTATTTCTTTACTACCAAGTTTTTTATATTTTAAATTAAATAGTAAGGCTGAAGAAAATATTTTTCACTTATCGGTGAGTATTGCATTGATTTACTTACCTTCATTAAATTTTTTGGAGGTGTTTGCAAACTCTATTAATTCACAAACTTATTTGGGAATTGCTTCCTTGATTATTGTAATTTATGGGTTGAAAAATAACGATAGTACTTTGTATAAAACTCAACTTTTTATATTATTTGTAAGTTTTCTTTCTGGTTACTATTCACTAATACTTACACCTATTTTGTTAATAAAGTATCTATTTGAGAAAAATAAAAAATTAAAAATACCACTTTTATTTTCATTAATTTCAGGGATTATAAATTTAAATATACTTTACTTTACTTTTACTAATAACATTTTGTTTGAAGGAAAGCTTGATAGCAGCCCAGGCCTGCAATATCTGATTGAAATTATAAATAAGAGCTTGCTTGTAAATTTACTAAGTGAAAAATTCTTTAACAACTTAATTGTTGGTAACTACTTGTTAGTAGCTTTTTTCATTACAACAGTTTATGTATTCTTTGCATCAAATATTAAAAATAAAAAAGAAATTTATTACTTTTATACAGCTTTATTTTTAGAGGTAATTTTGGTTTACTTTGGTCAAGCGGGGCAAACATATGATCAAAGATACGCCGTTGTGATTTCGACAGTTTTGTTTTTGATATTAATTAGTATTTTGAAAAATTATAGTTTAGGCCATTATTTTGTAATTATTTTTATATTTATAGGGTTTATTAATTTTAATTTTCAAAGAGCTGATTATTTTATTGATTGTAAAGAATTTTGTTTACCCTGGTCCGAACAGATAAGAAACTTAGAATCAGAACCAAGAATAATTCATTGGCCAATGGGTGAAGGTAGTCCATACTGGTACACAGATTTTGATGATCCAAAACCTACTCCTGCTCCATTTCAAATTGAATTAATTGGAGAAAACTATGAAAGCTTTTATGAAGTTACATTATTTGATATTTTAAAATCAAATTTAAATAGTTAAATTGGAATAATTAAATCTAATCAATTTATATTGAAGTATTAATATATTCCATATGAGCCAAAAACAAAATTTTAATATTCCTTTATCAAATCCTTCAAGAGAATTGGCTCGAATAAATAAATATTATTCTAATTTAACTAAACAGATAAAATCAGGAAATTATATAGGTGGAGTAAATGTAGAAGTTTTTGAAAATAATTTATCTAAATTTTTTGGCGTAGATTATGTTGTAACACTTAATTCAGGAACAGATGCTCTGGCATGCTCTCTTTACGCTCTTGGTATTGGAAAGGGAGATGAGGTAATTCTTCCTTCTTTTACATATTTTGCAACCGCAGAAGTTGTTATTAATGCAGGTGCAACACCTGTTTTTGCAGATGTAGAACTTGATACCTACTGCATCAGCCTAGAAAAAATACTTCCATTGGTAACAAAAAATACAAAGTGTATTATTCCAGTGCATTTATATGGTAACAATGCTGACATAGAAAATATCTACCATTTTTGTAAAAAAAATAATATATATTTGTTGGAGGACTGTGCGCAATCTTTTGGATCTAAAACAAAATCAGATAAGTATTTAGGGACCTTTGGAAATGTCAATGCTTTTTCAACATATCCAAGTAAAACTTTAGGTGGAGTTGGTGATGGTGGTTTTATCATAACAAACGAAAAGAAAATTTATGAAGTGATAAAAAAATATAGAAATCATGGCCAATCAGACACTTATGAACACGAAATCTCAGGTATAAATTCAAGGATGGATTCAATAAATGCTTTCTCTTTAAATGCAAAATTAAATATTATTAATAAAATTAAAAAAAGTAGATTTCAAACTGTTAAATTTTACAATAAAATATTTGAGATTTACGAGGAAATTGATTCTTTTAATAGTAAAGAGAATATTTTATACAATTATTACACTATTCAGGTGCCCAGCTCAAAACGTGACTCTGTTCAGCAACAGCTGAATAAAATGAGGATTTCAACCTCAGTATATTATAAAAAACCTCTTCATAAACAAAAAGCATTGATCAAGAATGGGTTCAAATCTAGTAACCTTCAAAATACAGATGCATTGTCAAAAAAAGTTTTGTCTTTACCTCTATATCCTTTTATGAACAACACTGAAAAAGGCTATTTAAAAAAAACAATAACTAAAGTGATTAAAAGTCATGAAATTATTTAATTTAGGAATAATTGGTTATGGAGCCATGGGCTCTGTTCATCATAAATCTATTAATGAGCTGGATAGTTTAAAGTTAAGTGCTGTTTATGACACTAATAAAAATAAGGCTAAAAACTTGAGTAAAAATATAAAAGTTTTTAATTCTTACAATAAATTTTTAAGTTACTTACAAGAAAGCAATATTGATGGAGTAATAATATCATCACCAAACAAATATCACTACAAACAGGCAGCAGATCTTTTGAAGTTAAAAGTTCCAATTTTAGTAGAAAAACCTATCACTTATACCTCTAAAGAAATGCTTGAGTTATTAAAGCTATCCGAAAAATATGATACTGTTTTACGTTGTGGCTTAATAGAAATTTATAATCCTATTATCGAAGAACTTAAAAAAACTAAATTTAAGAAATTAAGATCAATTCATATAAACCGACACTCTCCAAGAATTTCAAGTGACAGGAGGTTGGGAGACGTTATATTTGATTTACTCCTTCATGATATTTCACTTTTATTTCATGTGTTTAATCCAAATAAAATTGAGACTATTGGATTCAATAAGCTGAAATTAAATAGTGATATTGAGACCTTTGAAATATTATTAAAATTAGACAATGAAATAAGTGTTTTTATAAGTACGAGCAGAGAATCACAAATAAAAAAAAGAAGTATCGAAATAATGGATAAAGATTCTCTTTACGTTGTTGATTTAATACAGAAAATAATTTATGTAACTAAGCAAGGTAGCTTGAAAAGTAAAAGTGGTTCATTTACAGAATCCAATAAAAATTTTAAAATTGAACCTTTAGATAGGCCTGAAACTGCAAAAATACAACTAAAAGCATTTGCCGAAAATATAAAAAATAAAAAAATTGACAAGAATCATCATGAATTGATCAAGAAAAGTCACGAATTTATTTTTGATATAAATTAGATTTTATATTCGAAGGTGTTTCTTAAGGAATTTACTCCACCAAAACTTTCTTTAAATTTCAATAAACCTTTATTAACAGTTTTACCAGAATCTTCTGTAGATATCCCAAAATTAAAAGATTTAAAATTTTTTCCTTTTGAATATTTAATTGCTTCGTAAATACTTTGTCTAACTGGTGAGTGATCAAGGTATTTGCTATTTGAAGCGATGTAAAAAGCCAAAACTGTATTTTTATTTAAATTTACAGTTAATATACCAGATGCTAATTCATCAGAATCATTTTTATAAGTTAAAAATAAATTTATTTCATCCAGTTTGCTGACCAAATATTTTAATTCCTCTAAATTGTGAGTTGGGAGTGTTTCATATTTATTATGTAAATTTCCTTCTAAAATATTATAAAACTCGTCGACATCTTTTTTTTCTTTTGATATTTTAGTAAAAAACATATTAGATGATTTTTTAAGACTCCTTTTAGTAAGATTATTAAAACTTTCAAAAAGCTCATCTTCTGATTGGTTAAGGTTTACGAATGTTGAAATTTCACTTTTAACTAATTTTATTTCATTTCTGTAAAACAAATACTTTAATGAATCGTTAATTGGGATTAAATTGTCAACTGGAAGTTCTTTATATTTAAAATAATTAAAGTTATTTTCTTTCATCCAATTATTAAATAAATCAAATATTTTTTCAGTATCAGAAAAATTAATATTTTTAGTTACAAACCCACCAAAAGAAGCTCCGGGGTGTGAAATAAAGTTCTTTATACTATTTTCAACAACACTTGCTCCTACCAATAAAGCAACAACTTTATTTTTATTCTCAAAAGTCAGATACCGATTTTCAAATTTATCGCCATGATAATTTAAAAACTCTTGAGAACTCATTATCGTGCCGTTTGACGAGTCATACAAAAAATTCTTAAATTCAAATGTATTCTCGTTATGCTCTTTTAATTTCATTGTTACAAATATGTTTATCTTAAATAGTACTATTTTAAGTTAAGAATAATATCTTAATATTTTTCTAGGTAGATTACTTTACTCATTGATTTAAATTTAATTAGATTTCGATTTTTCAAATTATAATTAAACGCATTTTTGATGTAAATTTTTTTATTGTCTTGAATTATAAATGGCCTATAACTATCTCCCATCAAAGCTTTTGTCATGTTTTTTATAGTTACAAAGTCTAACTCTTCTGTAATTTGTGAGTCATCTGGTTTTCTTTCAGGGGCTAAAAAGTTTGGTTTTTTACTTTGCCTTAGTGATTTTATTGAGCCATTTTGATAATTGTTTAACAAGTACTCTGCCAACTCAATGCTTTTTTGAATTATTAATTTTCTAACACTAATTTCATTGGGAATATTTACATATTTTTTGGATAGAGTTTTTACAATGTTTCCTGTATCAAAGTTTTTATCTAAATGATGAAGTGTACATCCATATGTTTTTTCGCCATTTATAATCATGGCTTGGACAGGGTGTCTACCTCTATATTCAGGAAGAAGTGATTGATGTATATTGAACAAACCATAAGCAGATTTAATATTGTTTATTAATATTTTTTCAGAAAATCCTACACTAAGTAAAAGATCACATGTGTATTTTTTATCTTTCATATATATTTTTGAATCAAAGATTTTTGATTCAAGATTATTTGTAAAGTATTTGATGTCAAAGTTATTTAATAACTCTGGATCAAGATTTTCAAAAACCTTTATTGAATATTCACTACTGCCAAAGAAAAATATTTTATTCATAACAAATTTATTTTTTTAATTATTAACTGATCTCCTAAATATATAATTTTATAATTTTTTTTATTTTCATTTAGAAACTTACAAATGCCAAAAAAAGGATTATCTTGTAAATTAGGATACCAAGACCAAAAAAAATCATCAAATATTATAAAACCATCGATTTCTAAAAAAGTATCTGCATTTACAGCATCTCTATAGACATCTTCTGCGAAATGTGACCCATCAATATAAATTAAATTAAACTTTACACTCTTTTCAAGTTCTTCAAAAAAATTATCTGATGTTGTTTTATGTATTTCATACCTTGGTTTATGTTGTAATACGTTTGATTTAAAATTTTCATAAATTAATTTATAATTTCTCTGATTTGTAGATTTAGTCATTTCATCATTTTCAATAAATGGATCGACAAAATAACAATAAGCATTTTTTAGTTTCTCTAATACAAATACACTAGACCTGCCTTCAAAGCAGCCTATTTCCAAATAGTTTATTTTTTTATCAATTAGGTCATAATCTTTAAAAAATTTACTCCATATATCAAAATTTAGTGAAAAAGAATCCATAAAATTGAAGTCATATTTTTTTTGGTAATAAGATGGGTAAACAGTTTCTTGAATCATATTTTTTGAAAAATTAAAATTTTGATATTTTGCTGTAAATAACTTTGCCCTAAAAAATTTTAACTCCGAGAACAAAAGAGCAATAAAGAAACTGGATGCAAGAGGAAAGGATAGCTGTGTATACAAAAATCTTTTTTTTTCCTTAATATATTTAAATTTATTGAAACATAATTTTTTGTAATTTAATAAATGAATTTTTATATTAGGATAAGATATTTTATTACTGGACATATTTTTTTCTTAACATAAATAAATCAATTAACATCTTTGTTCCATCCCTAAATGGTTTAACTGTAGACCCGGATTTTTGCTCTTGTTCAAATAGTGGTACTTCTTGTATTTTTGCTTTACTAGTGTGAGCAATCAAAACGATCTCTGTAGTAATTAAAAACTCTTGACAATACAGCTTTTTATTTTTTAAGAGATTGCTTTTTAATATCATTGTTCCTTGAGTGTCAGAAAAATCAAAATTTAGTATTAATCTTTGCAAAATATTAAAACACAAAGAATATACCTTTCTAGAAAATTGTCTATACACTACAGACTCTTTATGTGACTTGGATCCCAACAAAAAATCAAATTCAATAATTTTGTTTTTAGCAATGAACTCTAATTCAGAGAAGCCAAAGGCAAGGTCAGCCGGAAGAATATATATATAATCGTTTGTTGCGTAATCTATACCCTTCTTTAATGCTACGCCAAGTCCTTTATTAGACTCTAACAAAATAAAATCAAAATTTGGTTTTGACAACTCTTGTTTTAATTTTTTAGCTATCAAGTAAGAGTTATCAGTAGATCCATTTTCAACTACTATTAGCTGAAGATTATTAGCTTCAATATTGTTAAAAATAGAACGAATTGTTTTTTCAATATCTTTTTCTTTATTATGTAAGCCAATAACAATTGATAAAGAAAAGTCTAATTGAAAATTTTTTTCGGATTTAATGCTCATTAATCTCAATTCTATCAATCAATAGTAATATAAATTTGTGAGTGAAAAAAAAGTAGCTTTTTTATCAAACCATTTTTCTGGTTTTAATCTTTTAAAACTTGTGTATAACTATTTCAATTTATTATTAATTCAAAATGATAATAATAATTTAATATCTGGCTTTAAAGATTTTAAAGAGTTTAAAAATTCAGATATTCAAATTTACAATTTAAAGTCTTACGATTTAAAAAAAGATATAAATACAATTAATAAATTAGGGATTGATGTTTTAATTGTGGCTGGGTACCAGCGGCTAGTTCCTTTAGAAATTATCAATAACTGTAAAATAGGAGCATTTGGATTTCACGGTTCTTCTAATCCACTTCCAAAAGGAAGGGGGCGCTCACCCATAAATTGGGAACTAATAAAAGGAGAAAAGAAATTTATATCCCATATGTTTAAATTGACTGAGAATCCTGACGATGGTGAAATAATTACTAGCAAAGAAACAGAGATGACTCATGTTGATAACGTAAGAACTGTTTATCACAAAATAACATTTTTAATGGCTGAAATGATAATAGAACAATTGCCAAATATTATCAATGGTAACTATAAATCTATACCGCAAGTTGGTAATCCTACATATTTTCCAAAAAGAAATCCGGATGACAGTGAAATCAACTGGAATCAAAGTACTGAAGAAATTTATAATTTTGTTCGTGCACTTGCAGATCCATATCCAAATGCTTTTACAATGCAAAAAGGAAAAAAACTCGATATAAAATATTCATTTCCTTTTATCAATAACAGCGAACTAATCAACGAACACTCTCCCGGAGAAGTTATTATGGAATTGGGTGTTAATGAATATCTATTTAAAACAGTAGATGGATCTATTATCTTAGGAACTTAAATGAATGACTTTTTTCATGAAGATTACAGAAATACTATAAAAAATTATTTGGAAAATGATTATTTTGTTGGAAGTTTTAATCAAATTGACAATTCAGATCATGATAAGTATTTAATTTTAAGACATGATATTGATAATGACATAGACAAAGCCTTAGAGTTTGCAATAATAGAAAATGAATTAGGAGTTTCTTCAAGTTATTTTTTTAGAGTTAATGCAAGATACTACAATTTGTTAAATCCAAAAAACATAGAAATTGTAAAAAAAATTGAAAACCTAAATCATGAGATTGGGATACACTTAGAATTTAATATCATTGATGAATATAAACTTGAGACATTAGTAAAAAACCTACTAAACACTCTAAATATAAATCTTGCTAAGAAAATCGAAACGTATTCTTTGCATGAACCAAGTAGAGTTGATTTCGAAGTAACTCACAAAGAAATTTGTGATATTTTTGGACTAATGAGGGGAAGCTATGAAAATCGTTTCTTCAAAGATATTAAGTATTTATCTGACAGTGGCGGAAGATGGAGAGAAGGGCATTTCAATGAATGGGTTAATGTTGAGAATAAACTTCAAGTATTAACACATCCGTGGTGGTGGTTTAAAAAATATCCTCAAGAAAACTATTAGTTAAAAATATTTTCTGTGTAAACCCAATCATATTTTAAATCAATCAATTTTTTCTGTTCTCCATCTATTTTTCCAAACAATTTTTCTACTTCAAATTTATATGGAAAAAAGTTAATGTGTGTGTCTGGAGTGTACAGGTAAGGAAATTGTTTTGGAAAAACTAATATAATTTTCCTTTGGGTAATGCGTCTCATTTCGTTCAAAAACTGATTCGCATTAAGTAAATGTTCTATAGTGTGAGTAGAGATTGAAAACTCATAAAAATTATCTTTTATAAAATCTAATTTTTGTTCTAGGTTGCATTCAATTATTCCATTATCAATATTGGAATAATTAAAATCTAAAATATCTATTTCGATTCCTATTTTCTTTTTAATCTCATTCTTTAAAAATAGATTTCCTCCACCTAGATCACATATTTTTTTATAATTGCCATTTGAAATTTCAGTAATTATTAAATTTAAAGCTTTTTTTGTTAAATCTGTTTCTCTTCTTAGGCTGGCATCAATAATGTTTGAAGATTTATAATATTTTATAATTTCGTTTAAGTCCTGAGATATAATTTCATTTTTAAAATTATCATCTTTAAATAAATTTTTAAATATAAAGCTATTTCTTATAAAAGGAGGTACCAAAAGATCTAGGTAATAAAGTATCGAGCCTGTTATTTCTCTTTTCATTTAGTGCTTTTGTCTTTCTTATTCAAAATCTAAATCTAAATTTTTTTATTTTCACATTAATGATTCTATATTCCATCAAAAACTGAGGGCCAAAAATTATTTAAAGTTTTTGTACTAGATTTTGTAAGATGAGGAGAAGTGTCTGCATACAATAATAAATTATTTCGATATTTCATAACTTATTTTAAAAATAATTTTATAAAGTCAAAAAATTTTGGTGTTTGACCATAAAATGGTTTTATTTCTTTGTTTTGTTCTGTCGATTTTAATTCTCTGCCCATTAGCAAATTATCAACTAATTTTTCAGTAAGTTTATTGGATAACATAAGAATTTTTAGATGTAAATCTTTTAAACTTTCTGGATGTATATCAAGATTAGACATTAAAGCTATATTTCCATCGTCTATGCCTTTTGTTAAATGAAGTATTGACGAACCCATATTTGAGTAGTCTTTGTTGAAATATGCCCAAAACTGCCCATGTACATTTCTGTAGTTAGGGACAATTCCTCCATGTATATTTAAAAAATATTTTACTTTAATGCTTATTAAAGGATCTCTAATAATTGATGTCCCTCTGACAATGACTACATCTGGCTTAAAATTATTTATTTTCTCACAAACTTCTGTACTATTTATATCTTTAGTAAAGATAATTTTTTCTTCTGCTAATGAGTCAGTAGTTAGTTTTAGGTTATTCTTTAAATACTTATTAATGCTTTTTTTATAAATAACTAAAAATAAAATATCTAATGGAAAAAAAAACTTTTCTATTAAGTTAAGTTTTTTTAATTTTCTCTTAATTAAATTTTTTTTGTTGGAATAATTATTTTCAACAACAACTGCTATTTCGAAATTATATTTCTTAAGCGTTTGTATAAATAATTTGTTTGAAATATCGTCAGAGCATAAGAAAGCAATTTTCACTTTAATTTACCCATATTTACAAATTTTATGTTGTTTTTCTTGAGTTCTTTAATTAAATTTTCAAATTCTTCCTGAATAAAATTAATTATGAGGGGGTGGTCGTAAATAACAAAAGAGTTCACTTTGGAATTTAAAATTTGATTTAGCAAATTATTTATTATTTCTTTAGAATCTAACCCTTGTGAGAGATAATATTCAAAATATCCAAC
>MDTD01142211.1_pt1 | contig 56546 bp, 48 predicted proteins | sample 811221 | NCBI WGS metagenome assembly MDTD01 (sample SAMN05326646, study PRJNA326480) | marine metagenome | isolation source: seawater | place: Pacific Ocean: South West | collected 2011 | reverse complement strand
CAATGACGACGACTTCAACGTCTCCTTCGCCGACGTGCTCGACTTCGACTACTACCGGCTTCCGCTGTCCCACGGCGGCGGCAACTGGCACGCCAACGGAACCGGCGTGGCGGCCGCCACGCGTCTGATCAACGACGAGAATCCGGGCTACTCGGAGGCCCAGATCCGGCAGATCTGGCGGGACTACCAGAACGTGGACACCGAACTCCACGATCCGTTCCCGACCAACGTCGACTCCACGCAGCACATCGACATGTGGATGCAGATCATCGGCGACCAGGAGATCATCATCGCCGACTGGCCCAGCCAGCCCGGCAGCACCCAGGACGACATCTGCGACGAAACAGCGGACTACTACGAGTCGCTGGGATGGACCGTGTACCGCACGAACTCCTACACCAGCGGGTGGACCCACTACACCTACACCAACATGGTGCTCTGCAACGATCTGGTCATCCTGCCGCGTTACAACGATCTCGGATCCTCCTGGAACAACGGTGCCCGGAACGTGGTGCAGGCCGCGATGCCCGAAAAGACGGTGGTCCAGATCAATGCGGACAGCCTGGCCTACTCCGCCGGCGTGTTCCACTGCATCACCATGCACATTCCGGCCAACGCCGGAGGCGACGACCCGGTCGCCTACCTGGAGTCGCCGGCGGGCGGCACCTACGATCCCGGTGATGTCGTTCCGGTCCGCTGGCGCAGCGACGACGACGACGTGTTCGGCAACCGCACGGTCGACGTGCTCCTGTCGGTGGACGGCGGGGCCAGCTTCGAACCGGTCGTCAGCGGCACCGCCGACGACGGCGTCTGGAACTGGGTGGTGCCCGATGTGGACACCGATCAGGCCGTCCTGCGGGTCCGGGTGATCGATGCCGACGGGAACAGCGGGTTCGACGACAGCGAAGGGATCGTCATCGAGGGCACCGGCGTGCCGGGCGATGCCAGTGGTGACGGATTCGTCGGGGTCGACGATCTGCTGATCGTGATCGCCGGCTGGAACTGCACCGGCACGGGCTGCCCCGGCGACGTCGACGGCGATCAGTTCGTGGGCGTCGACGACCTGCTGGCGGTGATTGCAAATTGGGGTGGCGGCGCTCCGTGACCCGGGTCGACGGCGTGCTACTATGAGGTTCCCAAGGAGAACCGCATGAACGCACCCCACATGCCACGTCTGTCCGTCCTGCTCGGAGTCCTGCTCATCGTCCAGGGCATCATCTTCTGGGGCCTCACCGGATTCGAGCCGTCCCGGTTCACCGCGGCGATCCCCGCCTTCTTCGGAATCCTCATCGGTGGTCTGGGGCTGGTGGCCGGCCGGGTCCCCGCCGCTCGCATGCATGTGATGCACCTCAACGTCCTCCTGGCCCTGCTGGGCATCGGGGGCGGGGTCTCGATGTTCATGAAGGGCCTGGGCAGCGAGGAGCGGGGCGAGGGCTGGATGGCCAAGCTCATCGACCAGGGATTGCTCGCAGTCTTCTGCGGCATCTTCGTGCTGCTCTGCATCAAGTCGTTCGTGGTGTCACGTCGCAGCAAGACGGACTGATCAGTCCAGCCGTCCCTCGATCGCATACGCCAGCAGCTTCACGACCTGCTCGGGGGTGGTGGCCACCGCCGCGGCGGTCGCATCGACCTCCTTCAACGCATGCCGATGCTCCGGATCGTGCAGGACGATCAGGGGGGTTCCCAGCGCGGCCGCGTAGCCGGCATCGAAGGCGGCGTTCCATTGGCGGTACTGTTCTCCGAACCGAACCACCACGATGTCGGCATGCTTCAGGAACGTCCGGGTCCGGATCGAGTTGACCTTCGCGCCCGTGTGATCGAACCAGAACGGATCGTCCTGCTCGCCGAGAATCGCTGCGCCGCAGCGATCGCTGGCGTCGTGATCCGTCACGGGGCCGGTGAAGACCACGGGCAGTCCCGCCGCCGCGGTGCCCGACTCGATGCGTTCGCGCCAGTCGGTGTGGATCTCACCGGCCAGATACACGGTCCACTGGTGGGGTGGGGTGTTCATCGGCCGGTGCTCAGATGATCTCGAGGATCTCGTAGGTCTTGACGCCGCGTGGGAGTTCCACCCGGATCGTCTCGCCGACCCGGGCCTTGATCAGCCCGAGTCCGAGGTTCGAACTCGGAGTGACCTCGATGACGTCGTCGACGAACGAGCCGGTCATCTCGCCGACCAGCTTGTAGCATTCCTCGTTGCCGGTGGAGGTGTCCTTCAGTCGGACGGTGGAGCCCACGAAGACCATGTCGTCGGGCACCTCCTCGGTGTCGGCCACCACGACGTTGGAGAGCTTCTCCTCCAGGTCGTTGATCCGGGCCTCGTTCATGCCCTGATCCTCACGGGCCGCGTGGTATTCGGCGTTCTCCTTGAGATCGCCCATTTCCCGGGCCCGACCGATGCGGTCGGAAAGCTCCCGGCGGCGGTGAATCCGCTCCTTGAGCTCCTCTTCCAGCCGGTCCTTGTCTTCCTGGGTGATGTATTCCATTGCGATGGTCCTCCAAGGCGAACGAGCCGCACCGCGTGGGGGCGGGGGCTCGTCTGGAATCCAGTGTAGCATCCGGACTCGCGGGCTCCCACGCCCGGCATCAAACTGCACACCCAGAAGCCCGGAATCCCCTCTTGACGGCCGCTGAACGCATCCCAGTCATGGTCTCCACCTGGTCCTTCGGACTCCGGGGGCACGCCGTCGCCTGGCCCGGGTTGGCGGCGGGCGGAAGCAGCCTGGATGCCATCGTCGAGTCCTGCTGCGCGATCGAACTGGACGAGGAGATCGACTCCGTCGGCTACGGCGGTCTTCCCGATGCCGACGGTCACATGACCCTTGACGGGTGCGTGATGACCTCGCCGTCGTCGTGCGGCAGCGTCTGCTGCCTGCGTCGGCATCTGCATCCGGTCCGCATCGCGCGGATGGTCATGGAACGCACCGAGCACGTCATGCTGGCCGGCGAGGCGGCCGACGACTACGCGACCCGGCAAGGCGAGCCGGAAGCCGAACTGCTTGCACCGGCGGCGCGGGCCGCGTGGGAGCAGTGGAAAATCGACGGCACCATTCCGGATCAGATCGGAGACGATCCCCGGCCGGTCGATCAGGAGGGAAGCGGTCGTCTCTTCAGTTCGGCCCGGGAATCCGACTGGAAGCATCACGACACCATCGGTACGCTCGCCCTCGATGCTTCGGGGCGGCTGGCGGGTGGCTGCACCACCAGTGGTGCGCCGTTCAAGTTGCCCGGCCGGATCGGCGACTCTCCGATCATCGGACACGGGCTCTATGTGGATCCTTCCGTGGCCGCGGTGACCGCGACCGGAAGCGGAGAACTCGTGATGGGATGCTGCGGGGCCTTTCTCGCCGTGGAGGCCATGCGACGCGGTGCCAAGCCCGTGGAAGCGATGCTCGAAGTGCTTGCACGCATCGAGGCCGACCACACCCTCGCCCCCTCGCATCAGGTCTGCCTGGTCGCGTTGACCGCGTCGGGGCAGTACGCCAGCGTCGCCCTTCGTCCGGGGTTCCGCACGTCGGTGAGCCGTGCCGGTGGGCACGAAGCGGTCGATCCGGATGCGATCCTGCTTCCGGGCTCCTGATCAACGCGTCCGTTCCAGCAGCGAACGGGCGAGCCGTTCCGCTGCCGTCGGTGCGTGGCGGAAGAAGAATGAGGGTTCGACCAGCTCGAGTTCGTTGAGCATGGGCGTCCCGTCGTCGTCCCGCAGCAGATCGACACGGCCGTAGAGCAGCGGGGGGACATCGAATCGTTCCGCCACCATCGCCATGATCCGCCGGGCCAGCCGGGATTCCGTCTCGCCCGGCTGCATCGGGGCATCGGTGGCGCCGAAGTCGTCCTGCACTCGGTAGTCCCCCGGAACGGGAGTCTTGCGGACGGCGTGGGTGATGTCTCCGTCGACCAGCATGATCGACTCCTCACCGTGCCGTTCGACCCGTTCGAGATACGGCTGCACCATCATCGATTCGGATGCGAGCCGCTCCTCGAGGAACGACTGCGCGGCGACGATCGAATCGTCCCGCACGTCGAACCGGAAGGTGGCCCGGGCGGTGGACCCGACCACCGGCTTCAGGAAGCCGCGTGTCCACCCACGCTCAGAGAGCACGGCGCGCAGCTCGAGGGTTCCACCGCGTTCCACCCAGACCGTGGGAATGGTGGGAATGCCGTCCTCGCTTAGATCGTGGAGGTACGACTTGTGCGTGTTCCACGCGATCACCTCCGGGGGATTGAAGAATCGGGTCTGTCGCGTCGTTGCGGCGGCCCACTCCACGAAGGCATCGCGTCGGTGTTCGTAGTCCCAGGTCGTCCGGACGAGGCAGACATCGAGAGATGCGAAATCGAACGTCCCGTCGTCCCAGACCGGATGATGCACCGTGGCTCCGGCCGCGCGGAGGGCGTCCTCGAGCGGGCGGTCGTCGATCTCCCAGTCGGGAAGCGTGGAGCAGGTTGCGAGTCCGATGTGCATGGTGTCCGATCCGGGCCGTCCATACTCTAGTCGCCACCCGGGCGGCGGGGGCGGGTCGATTACACTCTGGGCACCACCATGGCCGGTCTGACCCACAGTCCAGAGCACCTGCACGAGCACTATCCGGAAGGATGCGCTCGGGCCTGGATCGCCTGGTCCATTCCGGCCCTCTTCTTCCTCTACGAGTTCATGATCCGGGTGCTGCCCGGAGTGATCGAACTGCCGCTGCAGAAGGAGTACGGGGCCAGTGCGGGCGATCTCGGTCTGAGCCTCAGCTTCTACTACTACGCCTACGGCCCCATGCAGCTCGTGGTGGGCGTACTGCTGGACCGGTTCGGAGCCCGCATTCCCCTCGCCGTCGCGGCGATCGTCTGCGCCGTCGGTGCGGTCTGCTTCGCGATGGCGAATTCACTGTTCGGATTGGGGGCCGGCCGCTTCCTGATGGGATTCGGTTCCGCCTTCGCCTACGTCGGTGCGGTCTACGTTGCCACGATCTGGTTTCCGGGGCGCCGCATCGCCCTGATCTCAGGCTTCACCGTGACCCTGGGAATGCTGGGAGCGATCCTCGCCGATTCGCTGCTCCACTCGCTGATCAACGGGACCAGCTGGCAGATCGTGATGTACGGCTTCGCCGTCCTCGGGCTGCTGCTCGCGGCGATGCAGTACCTGCTGATCCCGCACCGGCCACGGTGGTTCATGGAGCATCTGCATGCGTCGCACGATTCGGAGGGGGCGGTTCATCCCGGCATGATCGCCTGCCTGAAGGAGGTGTTCCGCAATCGGCAGACGCTCCTGCTGGGACTGGTGACCGGACTGGTGTATCTGCCCATCGGCACCTTCGCGGCCCTGTGGGGCATTCCCTACCTGACGACCACGCTGGGCATCGACGTCAAGGAGGCCGGCCCGCTGGTCTCCCTCATCTTCGTCGGGCTCGCGATCGGAGGTCCCTGCCTGGGCTGGCTGTCGGATCGGCTCGGGCGCCGTGTGATCTTCTTTCCCATCTTCACCGGACTCGGGGTGATCTCGACGGGCCTGCTGCTGCTGGATCCGGGCAACGCATTTCTGCTGAAGCTGTCCCTGCTGCTGATCGGCATCGTGGTCAGCGTGCTCGTGCTCGCGTTTCCGCTCGCGATGGACCAGGGGCCGTGCTACGTACGGGGCACGGCGCTCACCTTCGTCAACCTCACCCAGATGATCATGGCCGGCGTCGGACAGTGGGTCGTCGGTGTGCTGCTCGATGTGGAGACCGGAGGCACCACGGATCCCAGCTACACCTCGGAGCAGTTCCGGACCGCCTTGCTCCTGCTGCCCGTGACGATGCTGCTGGCGTTCGGCCTGTCGTTCCTCCTCCGCGAGCCGAAGCGATCCCGCTAGCGTTCGCCAGAAAAAACCGCCTTGGTGACCCGGGGGAGGCCGCTCGGTGAGTTTGTCGATTGACTTGAATCGGTTCTCCATCACAATGAGGATGGAGGCTCACCCGTGAAGACACGTCACAGCTGGCTCGTTGCAACCGCGATCTTTCTGCTCGCCATTCCTGCCGCGTCGCAGGAGATCCGAGAACCACTTCCGGAAACGCTGACCAGCGTCTCCGTGCAGCGGATCCTGCTGCGGCCTTCGCTGCTTTCCAAACGACCGGCGGGCGCGCCGGTCGATCCCGCGGCGATCGTGGCCCTGCCGCCGTCGACCTCCTGGCGTGGCAACTGCCCGGACGAGACCCTGAGTCACTCCGATTCGGACTGGGGGCCGGGGGAGTACATCGTGCAGGCCGGCTTCGCGGAAGGCGAGAGTGCAGCGGGCTACTACACGATGCCCGCGGACCAGTTCCCCCTGCGTCTGGATCTGTTCGAGGTCCTGTTCGCAACCTCCAACGCGATCGGACAGACCACGACCCACTGGACGGTGCGGGTCTACCGGGGCACCCCGGACACCGGAGGCCTGGTCGCGGAGTTCTCCTCCGACGACATCATCCTGCCGCACCTGGTCATGCCGCCGGGAACGACCGGAACGATCCTGCAGTTTCTGGTGGACCCCCAGGATCCCGAGCAGATCTTCATCGACGACGACGGCAGCCAGGGCTTCACGATCGGCGTACGCATCGATCAGCACAACGATCCGGGCAATCCGTGTCTCGAGGCTCCGAATCCCAACAACAATGCCTTCCCGTGCACCGACACCAGCGGGCTGGACGTCGCATCGGGCAACTGGCTGGATCTCGTCACCGGGCCATTCTGCCTGTGTGGACAGAACTGGTTGAGCTTCTCATCCCTTCCGGTCATCTGCCGCCCCAGCGGTGACTGGGTCATGCGGGCCACGGTCACCCCGCAGGGGTGTGCACCGATCACCGGCGCCTGCTGCCGCGGCAACGGCACCTGCAGCGACGGCTTCACGGAGTCGGAATGCGACACCATCGGCGGCAGCTACCAAGGTGACGCGGTGGCGTGCGTCGATGTGCAGTGTCCGGCTCCGACCGGCGCGTGCTGCGTCGAGGCGACGGGGCAGTGCATCGAGGTCGACGAGGATGTCTGCAGTCTGGGTGGCGGCCAGTTCTTCGCTTCGGAATCCTGCTCGGACTTCATCTGCTTCCCGGAGGGAGCCTGCTGCCTCCCGGACGGGACCTGCGTCGAGGCCGTGACCCCCGAGGTCTGCGGGCTGGGCGGCGGAACCTTCCAGGGCAACGGGACCACCTGTGCCGGATCCGACTGTCCGCAGCCGCTGGGCGCCTGCTGCTTCACCAACGGCAACTGCTCCGAACTGGAGGAGGGTATCTGCCTGGCGTTCGGAGCGGAATGGCTGGGGATGGGCACCGATTGCACCGGCGAGGCATGCCTCGATGAGCCCTGCGACGGCGACATCGACGGAGACGGAAGCGTCGGGGTCGACGATCTGCTGCGGGTCATCGGTGACTGGGCCTGCGGCGGGGTCTGCGACGGGGACGTCGACAGCGACGGTTTCGTCGGGGTCGATGATCTGCTGATCGTGATCGGATCCTGGGGCAACTGCTCCTGAGCCCGGAAGCTCAGCGTCGGCGTCGACTTCGTACGCCGGCCATCGCCAGCAGCGACAACGCGGCCGGACCCGGCACGTTGGTCACGAAGAAGCTGAGGTTGAGTTGGGACGAACCTTCCGCGAAGTCGGCAGTGCCCGCGACTTCCCACGCCTCACCGGTGTAGGTGACGAACTGGAACATGTCCGGCACGAGCTTGTCGAGACCGAGATTCGCAAAGCTCATCGTGCCGGCGTCACCCTCCTGAAGGTTGGACCAGGCGAAGCCTTCGGAGCTCAGACCGCTCTGCCATTCGAACTGGCCGTCGACCATCTGGGTCAGGCCGAAGTCGAACCAGTTCACGGTTCCACCCGAGTCGGTGTTCCAGTGCCGATCCGCACCGCTTCCCGCCAGACTGTTGAAACCGAGTGTGGAATCGTTCAGGCCGCGGGGGGGGAGGATCGAGCCATCAAACAGATTGATCAAGGCCAGTCCATTGCCCGTATCGGCAAGAATGATCGAGATGCGGCCGGTGGTCTGGACGGCATCGTCGGCAAGTTCCTGCTGCATGAAGGCGAGGTCGTCGGCGGAGAAGACCTGGATACCGTCGTCGAGGGTTCCGGCCATGATGCCGGCACGCAGTTCGACTTCGATGCCCGGTCCCTCGATCTGAACGGTCGACGCCACGGCCTCCTGCAGGGCGAATCCCACTGCGGAGGTGGCCATCAAGGCGATCAGCCCCGGTGCCAGAATCGATTTACGTGGCATCGTTCTTCCTTCCAAGGCCCTCTGGAGGCCCAATCTTCCACTTCTACTCTACCTCCAAGCACAGTGATTTCAACGGTTTGCACCGCTTCGGAGGCCGATTTGGCATCAAAAATCGTCGATTTCGTTCCTACCGCTTGGTCACGATGCCCGCATCCGTGACATCGATGATGCCCCGGTGGTGCTGATCAACACGGCCGTGGTAGGTGTGGAACCAGTCCAGTCGCTGGATCTTGTCCTTGGACATGGCTTCCATGGGAGCCTCGCGGCCCGGCATCGAACCCCAGAGGATTCGGGTCCCCAGATCCGTCACCAGCACCAGTTGCTGTCGGACCCGGAACTCGGTGAGGTCGATCGCGGTGATCTGTTCGTACCAGCTGTGATCATCGATCGTCTCAAGAAGCAGCAGGGCGGCGGCCATGTCATCGCCCGGCCACCGATGGCCGGCGTGCTCCGGCGGCTGGTAGTTCGGAGCGATGATTTGAAGCAGATGCGACGAGTTGTCGACGCGGTATCCGTCGGGAAGGACGAATCCCTCCCGGTCGATCAGCAGGTTTCGGCCTTCGTCGAGGACGCGTGCGGCAGGTTTCAGGAATCGCCCCTCGATCTCGACCACGTGGTCTCCGGCCCGCCGTACCTGCAGGACCTCCGCGAAGCAGCCCGAGGCGATCAATGCTTCCCTCGCATTGATGAGTGCGGTTCGATCAAGGGGGGTGTGCAGCAGCCACGGTGCGGCAATGCCCGTCAGATGTCCGTGGAGGGAATCACCGATCCAGGCCGGGGCATCGACGAAGCGGATGGTCACCGATTCGGCGGGGGGGGGGGCGGTGGCCCGCAGGGCGTTCCCGCCCAGAGTCAGAGCCAGCAGGATTCCGCAACCCAGGAGCAGGACCCCGAACCACGAACTCAAGGTGCGGCGAGTACACCGGTCACCCACGGCGTGGACAAGGGAAGAAATACGTTCGATCACTGGTCGCATGCGAAACCATCCATGTGGACCCCTCTGGCATCGACCAAAAAGGCGTGGTTCCTTCATTTCAGGGGCCTCGGGACGGTCATTCGCTCCGAGGGCGGTCCTCTCGGCGGCGTTCGAACGCCATGAGGACCAGATCGCTGCAGAGTTGCTCCATGGGCCGTCCAGCGGCGGCCGCCGCCATGGGAAGGAGCGAGTGGTCCGTAAAGCCGGGCATGGTATTCACCTCCAGCATCCACGGAATCTGTTCATCGGCGATGAAGTCGACGCGGTAGAGGTCGCGGCATCCGAGAGACCGACCGATGGCCAGGGCATGGTGCCGGCAGGTCTCCTCGAGACCGGAGGGCAGATCGGGCTCCACCACGTACCGGGTGTCGTTCCGGTTGTACTTGGCCTCGTAGTCGTAGACGCCTTCGGCGGGAATGATCTCCACCATCGGAAGGGTGTGCGTGCCCACCACTCCGACGGTGAGCTCGCGTCCGGTGATGCACGATTCGACGAGCAGGCGATCGTAGTGATCGTGCATCGTGCGAATCCAATCGTCGACGCCGATGTCGTCGGCAAAGATCTGCAGGTCGATGCTGGATCCTTCCGCGGGGGGCTTCAGGACCAGGGGAGGTGCAATGGTGCGTTGCGTGGTCGCTTCGAGCACCTGCCAGGACGGAGTCGGAATCCCCAGATCCATGGCGATGTCCTTGGTGCGGATCTTGTCCATCGCGGTGGCGGCGGCATCGGCACCAGAGCCCACGAACGGCAGGCCGAGCTGCTCGAGTTCACGCTGGATCCCTCCGCCTTCGCCCCACGGACCATGCAGCACGGGGAAGAACACGTCGGTTTCGAAGTTGGCGAGTTCGGAGGCGTCCGGTTTCCCGATCACCTGCGACTCGACCACGAAGCGTCCGGTTCGTTCCAGGGCGGCCGCGACGGCGGTGCCGGACGCAAGGCTGACCGCATGCTCCTTGTCGGGCCCGCCCATCAGGACGGTCACGCGCAGTGGTCGGTCCGTGGTCATCCGGACGATCCTCCCGTCCGTTCCCAGACGACCACCTCGGGCACCAGTTGGATCCCGTGGTGATCGAGCACCCGCTTCTGCACCTCGTTCATCAGTCGGCGGACCTGCCGGGCGTTCGCGTCGGGACGGGTGGTGATGAAGTTGGCGTGCTGTGTGCTCACGGTGGCGGCGCCGTCTGACAGGCCCTTGAGCCCCGCGGAGTCGATCAGGCGCCCGGCCGCGACGCGGACACCATCCGAATCGAGGGGGTTGCGGAAGGTGCATCCGGCGGACTTGTCCGCCATCGGCTGCGAGGCCCTCTTGGCCGCCATGATCTCGAGCACCCGCTTGCGGACCGCAACCGGATCGCTGGGTTCCAGATTGAAGGTCGCGGACAGGATGATGCACTCGGGAAGGTTGCTCTGCCGGTACGAGAACTCGAGCTCGGACCGGTGGTAGGAGAGCAGCTCTCCGTTCATGGTGCAGCACTGGACGGTCTCCAGGCAGTCCGCGATGCAGCCGTAGCTGCCTCCGGCGTTCATCCGGATGGCTCCACCGAGCGACCCGGGAATGCCGGTCATCTGCTCCATGCCGGAGAGGCCCTGTCGGGACAATTCGTTGACCGTCGTGAAGATGTCCGCGCCCGCTCCGGCGTGCATCCGCTCAATTTCACCTCGGCGGTTGAAGCGATGAGAACGGAACACCTCGTCACTGAGCAGCAGGACGACGCCGTCCACACCGTCGTCGTCGACGAGGAGATTGGCCCCCTTGCCGAGGATGCGGATCGGCACCCCCGTCTCCGAGCACCTTGCCACCAGGGTCACCAGCGATGCTTCGTCGTGCGGACGGATCAGCAGGTCCGCCCGGCCGCCGATCCCAAACCAGGTCATGGCTCCGATCGGCGCGTCGGGCGTGGCCTTGACGTTCAGATCACCGAAGAGTTCCCATCGGGGTGGTCGAGTCATGCGCGCCGATCCAGGTAGTCGCGTGCCACCGTCCAGACCGGTCCGGCCCCCATGACGACCAGCAGGTCGCCGGCGACCAGATCCTCCCGGAGGAGGTGGACGATGCCGTCGAAGGAATCCACGTGCCGGGCTTCCGTTCCGCGATCCTGCAGGCGTTGAACGAGATCCACGGCGCTGACCCGCTGCTTCTCGGCTTCCGAGTCGCGCACGAAGTAGATCGGGGGGACGATCACGTGGTCGGCCTGATCGAAGCTCTCGGCGAACTGCTCCAGCAGGAACCTGGTTCTGCTGTGCTGGTGGGGCTGGAAGACGCAGATCAGCCGTTCGGGCTGTTCCTCGGCCCGCAGGGCCTTCAGCGTCCGCTCGATCTCGGTGGGATGATGTCCGTAGTCGTCGTAGACCGTGACGTGGCCGTCTCCGACAACGCGTTCACCCAGTCGCTGGGTTCTGCGGTCGAGTCCTTCGAAGGTGGCCATGGCGTCCGCGGCATCCTCCCACTCGGCGCCGAGCTGATGGGCCAGGATGACGGCGGCGGCGGCGTTGAGTGCGTTGTGGGCACCGGCCATCGGGTTGGTCCACTGGACCGTCCACATGCCGTCCCGCAGGATTCCGGTGCGTCGAACGGCCTGGTCCCACACAACCTGGTAGTCGGCTTCGGGATGGAATCCGAAGGTGGCAACGTGGCACTCCAGCGGGGGGGTGATCTGGTGCCGGTGCGCCTCGTCGTGGGAGATCAGGAGGCTCCCGCCCTCCTCGGCGGGGGGGATCATCAGGGCGAACTCCCGGAACGCCTCGATGATGCTCTCCAGCGATCCGTAGATGTCGAGGTGATCCTCCTCGATGTTGTTGATCAGAGCGATGGTCGGTCGGTGGTTGTGGAAGGAGCGGTTGAACTCGCAGGCCTCGCTGACCAGAATCCCGGGGTCGTCGGCCAGGGGGCCGCCGGGGGGAATACGCGACGCTCCGATCCGGCTGCCCCCACCGATCTGATCGCAGTTGGCGCCGATGATGAAGCCGGGGTCGAACCCGCAGGTCATAAGGATGTGGCACAGCATCGCGGCGGTGGTGCTCTTGCCGTGCGTGCCGGCGATGCAGAGGGCCGTCCGGCCGTGCTGCACCATGCCGAGCCCCTCCGCGTAGGTCCTGATCCGGACGCCGCGCTGCTCCGCCGCCAGCACCTCGGGGTGATCCGGCGCAATCGCGGCGGAGATGATCATCAGATCGAGGTCATCGGGAAGTCCGGCCCCGTCCTGGTTGGTTCGGACGGGGATTCCCTCGGCCCGAAGTCCTTCGGTGATCGGTGAGGAGACCGGGTCCGAACCGGAGATGTGAATCCCCATGGATTGCAGCATTCTGGCCAGACCCGACATGCCGCAACCGCCGATGCCCACGAAATCGACCCTCTGAACACCCTGGAGCGGGTCGGAGCACGTGTCAGGCACGTCGTGGTTCGTAGGGACGGGGTCGGGCATCTGTACAGTCTATCGCCGCCAGTTGCTGCATCACTGGACATTTCGGCGGTGCCGGCGGGGGGGTACACTGTCCCCCGATGTCGGATGCCCCGCACGAACTTCACGCCCAGGTCCTGCTCGTCGACGATGAGGTTGATCACGCCGAGGTGATGGCCGAAGCCCTGCGAAGGGTCGGCCATGTCTGCACCATCGTCGATGGCGCGACGTCGGCCGAGGAGGAGCTCCGATTCGGCAACTTCGACGTGATCGTGACCGATCTCTGCATGGAGACCGACACCTCCGGTCTGGACGTCCTGGCCATGGCCAGGGAGCACCAGCCGGACGCCGAAACCATCATGGTCACGGCCCACGGCGAGGTCGCCACCGCCAAGGCCGCCCTGCAGGGCGGAGCCTACGACTTCATCGAGAAGCCGCTCGATCTGGAGGTCTTCCGCAACCTGGTGAACCGGGCCTGCGAAACCGTGCAACTCCGGCATCACAACACGCAGTTGCGCGGCAAGGTCGATTCCGCCTTCGGGTTCGAGGGGATCATCGGGGAATCGGCGGGCATCCGGAAGGTGATCCAGGTCATCCGCCAGGTGGCGCCGAGCATGATTCCGATCCTGATCACGGGGGAGTCCGGTACGGGCAAGGAGCTGATCGCCCGGGCCGTCCACAACCAGTCCAAGCGATCCGATCACCGGTACGTGACCTTCAACTGTGCGGGGCAGAGCGAATCACTGCTTGAGGACCAGCTGTTCGGGCACGTCAAGGGGGCCTTCACCGGGGCCGAAAAGGACCGCGAAGGGGTCTTTGAATACGCCGACAAGGGGACCCTGTTCCTCGACGAGATCGGCGACATGCCCATGACCATGCAGGCCAAGCTGCTCCGCGTGCTGGAAACTGGTGACGTGACCCGTCTCGGGACCAACACCGAGCGGTCGACGGACGTCCGCTTCATCAGCGCCACGAACCGAGACCTCAAGACTTTCATCGACGACGAGCGGTTCCGGGAGGATCTCTACTTCCGGATCAACGGAGCCGAGATTCACATCCCTCCGCTGCGGGAGCGACGGGAGGACGTGCCGCTGCTGGTGAATCACGCAGCGGGGCGATTCGCGGCGGAACTGGAGCGGCCCGCTCCCACGTTCAGCGAACCGGCCATGCTGCGGCTGGTCGCCTACAACTGGCCGGGGAACGTCCGCCAGCTCTTCAACATCGTCCAGAAGATGGTCGTCATGAGCACGGGGCCGACGATCGAGGCCGGTGATGTGCCGGATGAGATCCGCATGAGCGATCAGGACGAACATCTGCATCTGGGTAGTCTTGCGGGCGTCGGACTCGATCGCCTCGAGAAGGAGGCCATCCGGCAGACCCTGCAGATGTCCGGCGGCAACCGGGAGCAGGCCGCCGAGATGCTCGGAATCGGCGAGCGGACTCTGTACCGGAAGTTGAAGGAATACGGCCTGAAATGAGTCCTTGGCTCTCGTGGGGTCTATTCTGATAGAATCCAGTTCACGAAGGACCGCAGTCGACCTGCGGCTCCGGATGGGAGTCCGCTTGACCAGTCCTCCTCCAACCGAATCGCCGACGGTCGAGATTCCTAGTGCGAGTCCCGGCCCGGCGGTCTCCGCCGGCCCCGTCTCCTCCCCGGTGCCCATTCCGGTGCCCGTCGAGGCTCCGGGCACCAAGCCGGTCCTCCCCCTGCCGGATGCGGTCATCAAGGGAAGCATCAACTGGCCCTACGCCATATCGATCGTCGGGGTCCATCTGGTCGCGTTGCTGGCCGTGCTGCCCTGGGCGTTCAGCTGGACCGGTCTGGTGGTCATGGTGATCGGGGTGCATGTCTTCGGTCAGGCCATCAACCTCCTGTACCACCGCGTGCTCACCCACCGCAGCTGCGTGCTGCCGAAGTGGCTGGAACACGGCTTCACGGTGATGGCCCTGTGCTGCCTCGAGGATACGCCGGCCAAATGGGTGGCGACCCATCGCTACCATCACTTGCATGCCGACGAGCACGAGGATCCCCACAGTCCACTCGTGAACTTCCTCTGGGGCCACATCGGCTGGCTGCTGGTGCAGAACAAGCGCACCCACAACATCGACACCTATCGCAAGTACGCCAGCGACATCCTCAAGGATCCCTTCTACATGAAGCTCGAGAAGAGCTATCTGTGGGTCTGGATCTACGTGGCCCACGCCGCGCTGTACTTCGCCGTGGGCTACGGACTCGGATGGGCGATCGAGGGAACGGCCGCGGGTGCACTGCAGTTCGGATTCAGTCTCTTCGTCTGGGGCGCAATCGTGCGGACCGTCGTGGTGTGGCACATCACGTGGTCGGTGAACTCCCTGTCGCATCTGTTCGGATACAAGAATCACGACACGGATGATCACAGCACGAACAACTGGCTCGTCGCCCTCCTCACGGTCGGCGAGGGATGGCACAACAACCATCACCATGATCCAGCGAGCGCCAGCAACCAGCATCGCTGGTGGGAGGTCGACATCACCTACTACGAGATCAAGCTGCTGGAGAAGCTCGGTCTGGCGAAGAAGGTGATACCGCCGCAGGCGAAGCGTCGGGCGATGGCCAAGGCGCGACGGGAAGCCAACGGCACCGATTGAAGCCCGTCCGGCTGTCCTCATTGCGTTGATCGACGATTTCCTTGATCCGCTCCCGTCACCCACTACACTGGAAGCATCCTCTTTCAGGGAGAAGGGTTATGAAGAGCATCACGGCATTTCTGGCGTCCTGCATCGTCGCATCCAGCGCCTTCGCGGGAGCGGATGTGGGCTCCTGGTCGGTCGACTTCTCGACGTCGGGGCAGCCGGTGAGCTGGACGAGTCCGGACAGCGTCCGGACCGACGGGCAGACCTACGACGTCCGCTTCGAGATCCAGTCGATCGACGTGCTGGTCTCGTACTTCGGACTCGAGTTCGGCCCCATCGACGTGACCGACCAGCTCGGTGCCGACGGGGTACAGCAGGGGACCGTCGCTGGCCCCTGTCCGATCGACTTCGGAAGCAGCTCCGTGCGGGAACCGCCCGCTCCGGATCCGGTGACCATCGCATTCGACGTCCAGCTACAGATCGACGAGCAGGGCTTCGCGTCCTACGAGATGACGAACATCGTGCTCGGAACCGCAAGCTACAACCTCGGATTCCCCTTCGGCGAGGTGACCGTGAGCCTCGAACAGGTCTCGATCAGCGGTCAGTTCGATGTCGAGGTGATCGGCAGCAGCTGTGTGGCGGACATCGACGGCAGCGGTACCGTGGGAGTGGACGATCTACTCTCGCTCATCGGTGACTGGGGGTCGTGCTCCGGCTGTGCGACCGATTTGAACGGCGATGGAACCGTCGGAGTCGACGATCTGCTCGAACTCATCGGGTCCTGGGGTCTCTGCGGCTGAGTCAGTGGTGGATCCGGATGAAGCCCGTGCCGGCTCGCACGGTCATCTGCACCTCGTTCCCATCGCATGACAGGTGGTAGGAAGGATCCGCGGCCGGATTTGAGAGGCCGCCCAACGCATCGAACAGCAGCATGCCGTCGGTCAGGTTGTCCACCCGTGCCGACACTCCGGCCGTGAAGGAGGCCCGGCCCTCGCCGAAGGTGACGTGGTATGGCTCCTGGTTGTCGGCCCGGATGATGGGGGTGTTCGGCGTGCCGCTTTGGGCCAGCCAGTATCCGGTTCCGTCCGGGGCCAGGACCACGCCGATCGGGGCGTCAGGATTCGCAATCGAATGGACCTGGGCGTATTCGATGTCGCTGCGGAGCAGCCGTGCGGCGGCATCCGTCCGGACCGAGGCGTCCGATCCCCAGGACGGAAGGGCCAGTGCGGTCGCCACCGCGAGGATGGCCAGCACCATCATCAGTTCGATCATTCCCATGCCGCGTCTCACGGTGTGGTCTCCTGCGCACTGACCATGGCTTCGAAACCGCAGGCATCGAATCCGTGGGTCAGCATCCTGCACTCCAGGGGAATCGGTCGTGGGGTCGGCTGCGAGTTCCAGTGGCGGGCCCACCGACGCTGTTGCCGGGTGGAACGACGCTGCGACCTTCTGGTTTCGTAGCTTCGCTGCCGACCGAGCTCCAGCAACTGCTCCACGAAGGCGAACGGCAGTCGATCGACTCGTTGACGTCGATGTCGGGTCGCCTTGGCATCCCGAAAGATCGTGCCCGCCCGGGGAAGGCTCAGTCCCTCGTCGAGTCCGTGGTCGTAGAGAACGCAGGTCGAGTCGTTGAGCGAGATTCGGTTCGCCGCGATTCGTCCCTTGACGACGGCTTCATCCTCCAGGACGAGATCGACCGTCCGTCCCTGGATGCAACCCGTGATGCTCGAGGTGCCGCGGATCAGCCAGGGATGTGAAGCGCCGCCGGTGCCGCCGGACAACATGATCCGGTCCGGACTGGTCCATCGTTTCCCGCCGCCGATCGACGCGTCGTCGATGATGGTGCCCCGCTCGATCACCAGGTGCAGGGTGGCGTTCGGTCGAAGTTCGATCGATGCCCCGTTCATGAGAAGCCGGCCGCCCACCTCGATCCGTGCGGATCCGTGGACGACGATTCGCGCGTTGCGTGTCATGTGCAGGTCGCCGGCGATCCGCAGCGGTTCGGATTCCCTGACGTGCAGGGTCTCTCCGGATCCGATCCGTACCGAGTCGGCGGAAGAGGATCGGCCCATCGATCTTCGCGCGGCGGCGGCTCGACTCGTCGCGGCTGGAGGCAGGGCCTCCTCCTGTCCGTCCAGCGAGAGGGTCCAGGGCAGTTCGATGGCCTCGACGTCGAATCCGGTGCTGTTGACGAGCAGGGCCGGGGACTGCGAGACGCTGTGGTAGACCGTGGCGTCGATGGCGGCGGCGTCGTCGTCGATGCTGATGCTGCGGGACCGCCCCGAGGCGGTTCCCATCGCCAATCGGCGTCCGAGGACGCTGGCGGGTGCGTCGCCCCACCTGGAGACCGTGGCCCGGTCGTTGAGTTCGATCGTCGAGAGCGAGAAGAGTGCGAAGGCCGAGACATCCGTGTCCACGCCGACATCCTCCGAGTCCTGCAGCAGCGACACGTAGGCCGCAGCGCTCTGGGAGATCGATCCCACCGTCGCGGTGGCGATCACGTGGACCTCCATGCTGTCGGCGACGGGGGGTTCGTTGGTGGTCGGGTCCGTGAGCACCAGATCGATCGTTCCGTTCCCCAACGGCATTCCGTCGAACAGTACGCCGTTGTGGTGCAGGGTTCGCCACTCGGATTCCGTCTGCATCACGGAGATCGCCAGATCGAGTCCGCTGGAGGCGACGCACCGGGCCTCGGCCGTGGCCACGACATTGCGGCCCACCAGACTGGCATTGTCCTGACTGGCGAGCCAGCCGATCGCCAATGTGGTCGCAGTGGCCATGGTCACCAGCACCAGCAGGAGGGCGATGCCGCGGTCGGATCGGGATGGTCGGCGTGTGGTCATCATCGTGTGGGCGGGTTGTGCATCCGGATCGACTCGGTGAGCCTGATTTCGACGGGGTTCGTGGATGTGAGCATGTCGAAGGTCGTCTCCACGAGACGTGATTCGAGTTCGGAGTTCGAATCCGTGTCGAACCGCAATCGGGTGACGTCGTCGGCCAGGGGTGCCGAACGCAGGAGACCCTTCGAGGCGAAGGACCGGCGGATCGACGTCCAGTCCGCGTTCGATGCATGCTCCGTATCCGTCATCGCGACGGCCGTCTGGGACCATGTTTCGGGAAAGGCGAGGAACTCCACGGTGATGCGGTCGGTGTCCTCGTCCAGTCGGATCCACCGTACTTCCGAGGCGTGGACGGAGTCGCTGTCCCGACTGTCGTCGAACCAGAGGACGAGTTGGGGCCCCTCCGCCTCGAGCACGCACCGGGCCGGCGCGATGTAGGCGGACAGACGCGACTGGGCCGTGCTGGATCGGACCAGGACGGACCGCAGGTCGTACTGCATGGTCGCATCCGATCCGAGCACGGACATCATGGTGGCGATGCCCGTTCCCACCATGGCCGTGATGGCGATGGCCAGAATGGTCTCGACCAGGGTGAAGCCCTTGCGGATGGGGGGGCGTCGACGACGGGTCATGCCTGGGGCTCCGGGATGAAGCGCACCAGTCGGGTGAGGATCCGACCGGTGGCGTCGTAGCTTTCCACGGTGACGGTGTATCCGGTCACACGGACCTGGAGTTGTTCGATCGAGTGTGCCTCCGGCCTGATCAGCACCCGTCGTCCGATCATCGTGAAGAGGGTGGGCATGCGGTCCTCGTCCACCAGGGTGCCCGGCTTCTCGTCCCAGCCGTCCCACTCCGGCAGCGAGCCGTAGGCATCGGAACTCACCTTCGCCATCAACTGCTCGGCGGCCAGACTGGCCGTGACCAGTCCCTGGGCCTCCCGGGAGTGCTGATGGCCGGCGGAAAGTGCCGACAGGATTGCGGTCACGACCGTCAGCAGCAGGGCCGACGCGATCAGGGACTCGATGAGGGTGATTCCCCTTCGGCTCGGATGGGCGGGGACTCGTGCCATGGACGGGTCGTTTCTCCGTGTGGCCCCGGGGGATGAGCGGGTGCATCCGGCCACGGGGATGCACCGCTGTCCTCAACGTCGAATTGACGGGGGGGCCACTTTGGGGTGGGAGGGGGGCGGAAGCGGAAAAAGACAATCCGGGCCGCTCCAGACCGCATGGGTTGCCCAGATTCTCAGCCGCAGGTCCGATAGGACGATAGGGAGGACGGTCCGTCCCGGGTGGCGGTCCGACCGGTCCAGATGGGATACTGTTGGCCATGCCTCTGCGGCTCTATCGCTACATCCTCTTCGAGATGATCCGGGTCATCCTCATCACCACCGGGGTGCTGGTGACCGTCATCGCCTTCGGGGCTGTGATCAAGCCTCTGGCGGGGGAGTCGCTGCTGACCGCGGGGCAGGCGGTCAAGTACGTCTTTCTCGCCATGGTGCCGATGCTGCAGTACGCGCTGCCCTTCGCGGCCGGCTTCGGCAGCACCCTTGCCCTGCACCGTTTCACCGGGGACAACGAGATCCTCGCGATGTCGGTGGTCGGTCTGAGCTACCGGGCCATTCTCGCTCCGGTGGTGGCCTTCGGCCTGCTGCTGACGTTGCTGATGGTGATCCTGACGCAATCGATCATTCCCCAGTTCTACGGGATGATGGCCCGGACGCTGGCCGGCGACGTGACGGCCATGATCGCCCACTCGGTCGAGAAGGGGGTTCCGTTCGAGTTCGAGGGGATGCAGATCCTCGCCGAGCACGTGGAGATCTACGACTCTCCGCAGGAGACCGGTGCGGACGAACGACTGCGTCTCCGGAAGATGATCGCCGCCCAGCTCGACAAGGAGGGCAGGGCGGTGACGGATGTCACGGCCGCGGATGCCGTCATCGACATCTACCGCCGACCCGGGGTGATTCTCCTGAAGCTGGCAATGGAGGATGCGGTTTCCTACGACGGGGTCTCGGGTGATCTGCGCGGATTCCCCCGGCTCGAACCCACGCACGCCATTCCGATTCCCAGTCCCGAAATGGGCGAGCCCGGTGCGATGACCTACAGCGAGCTGCTGCACGTGCGGGATCACCCCCAGGCCTATCCACAGGTCGATCGGATCCGGGAGTCGATCGCGCAGATCCTCGGCGATGTGGATCTGTCGCGAACGCTCGACGAGACCGTCGGTGCGGAGGGGGCCATCGAACTGGTGCAGCCCGGACCGATGAACCGGTCCTACCTCGTGCGGGCGGACCAGGTGGTCAACAACCGTTTCCGGAATTCTGACGGCTCCGCCGTCGAAGTCACCGAAATGAGCGGCGGCGAACCGAGTCGACGGTTCCGTTGCCGGGTGGCGCAACTCGTTTCACTGCCGGCGATGGGGATCCAGAGCAAGCAGTTCAATCTCGAACTGCTGGATCTGGTCGTGGAGGATCTGCCGGCGGCGATCCGATCCAACGCCCGCGAGCGGATCCTCGTTCCCGATGTCCAGGTTCCGGCCGTGGACGAGGTCGACTACAACGCCATGCCGCTGGAGGAGGTGGCGGCCATCGCGCAGGCGGTCGAGCCGAAGTCCCGGCAGCTCACAAGCCGGCTGAACTACCTCGACTCGAAGATCGCGGGTCTGGAGCGTCAGGTCATCAGCCGTCTCAATCGTCGCTATGCGTTGTCGGTGACCGCGTGTCTGCTGCTGGTACTGGGCGCCGTCCTGGCCATGCTCATGCGGCACGCCCTTCCGTTGTCGGTCTACATGTGGGCCTTCCTGCCCGCGTTGCTCGATCTCGTGCTGATCTCGAGTGGCAGCAGCATGATCCGGGCGGGAAGCGTTTCGGTCGGTCTGGTCATCATGTGGTCCGGCAACGGACTGCTGCTGTGCATGCTTCTGGCGTGCTACGCCCGTCTTTCACGACACTGAGGAACTTGTTTTCAGGTTGATCATCGTGCAGATTCTTGATCGATACATCGTGGTGCGGGTACTGGTGAATTTCATCATCCTGTTCCTGCTGCTGTATCTCTTCGCGGCCACGATCGATGTCATTCTGAATCTGGAGCGGTTCGACGAAGTGGCCCGGGCCCGCCTGCCCGAGGATGCCGGACTGTTCCGGCGCATGGTCGCATCGCTGGGGCTGGCCTTCAATTTCCACGGGCCGCAGTTCTTCCAGTTCTACGCCTATCTGCACGGTCTGGTTGCCATCGGTGCGGTCGGATTCACCCTGTCCCAGATGAGTCGCAATCGAGAACTGGTCGCAATGCTGGCCGCCGGCCGGAGTCTGTTCCGGGCCTCCGCTCCCATCATCTGGGTCGTCCTCGGTCTCGGTCTGCTTCAGGTGGTCAATCAGGAACTGATCCTGCCCAGACTCGCGCCGCTCCTGCTTCGCGGCCACGATCAGATCGGCATGGAGGGCACGTCCGCCTTCCCGGTTCCCTTCACAACTGATTCGCAGGACCGACTGCTCCAGTCACCGGCATTCGATCCCTCCCTCGAGACGCTCCAGACGCCATCGATCATCGTCCGCGACGATCGGGGGCGTACGGTTCAGCGGATCCGGGCAAGCTCGGCCCGTTGGGACGCGGCGCAGGATGCCTGGGTGCTCGAGCAGGGGACGGCCGTCAGGATCCGGCACGATGATTCGGGTGCCACGAGTGCATCGCGTCCTGAGCCGATCGATCTCTACCAGACCGATCTGTCGCCGGATCTGCTCACGGTCCGTCGCTTCGGCCAGTACACGGGCATGCTCAGTTCATTCCAGATCGGAAGCCTGCTGGAGAGTCCGGATGTCCAGGAGGCGGATACGCTGCGTCGCAGCCGGTACGCCAGATGGGCCACCATTCTCGTGAACATGCTGGTGATGATGATCGCCTTGCCGTTCTTCATGCATCGCGAGCCGTCGAACCTTCTGGCGCGAAGCCTGCTGTGCGCGGTCGTGGTCGTACCGATGTACCTCGTGGTGGCCACCTTCATGCTGGTTCCGCTGCCCGGCATTTCACCGGCCCTGGGCGCCTTCCTGCCCGTCATCGTGCTGCTGCCCGTCGCACTGGCCCGCTTCGGCTGGATACGAAGCTGATCGGATCAGCGATCCTCGGCGGCGGACTCGTCCACCGACCAGGCCCGGCGCAGATCGGGGTCGAGAATCCGGATGCGGGGGCGTTCACCGAGCCGACCGGCTAGCTCCGCCATCTTCAGTCGTTCCTGGCTGAGTCGGGCCGATCGCTCGAGATCGCCGCGGACGGTTTCGAACTCCACGCCGTCGGCGGCCACGATCCGTTCCACCCGGGCAATCGCGTACCGGTCCTCGAGGAAGACGATTCCCGTGAGATCGCCGGGATTCAACGGCTCCAGTTCGGTGCGCAGGGCCTGGGGCCACGCGGGATCCTCGAGACTGAAGGCTTCCATGAGACCGCCGCGATCCCGACTGGAATCCATCGAATGCGCGGTCGCGATGTCCGCGAACGACTCACCCCGTTGAGTCCGCTCGAGGTGCTCCTGGGCCTCCTGCAGGGTGGGCACCACGTGGATGCGGATCACGTGTCGACGGCCGTGCTCCAGGCGGTAGAGACGTTGGACCGTTTCGGGGTCCACGTCGATCTCATCGTCGACCAGCTTTCGGAGTGCCGCATTCCGCCAGAGCAGGGCCTCGTACCGCTTCGGTCCTAGCCCTTCGTTTCGTCGCAGGGTCTGGAGCACCATCAGGGCGGTGTCCCGATCATCCGAGAAACGCTCCAGAAGACGGTTCTGCTCCGCTTCAGTATCCGCGGTGGTGATGCGCATGCTCCGCTGCTGCAGTTCCTTGCGCAAGGCCGCTTCGAGTCTGAGCTCCCGCAGGGTCTCCGCTCCGGACTGTTCGACCATGCGGCCCTTCAGATCCGAAAGCGTGACCGGATCGTCCTCGATCATGGCCACGGGACGTTCCGCGACGGTGGATCGCACCGCCGGGGCCGTCGGGCGGGCCGCCGCCGGAGCGGCCGAGGCTCGGGTGGGGACCCCAGGGGAGTGGTTGGTGGCGCACCCCCCCCAGAGGCTCTGGCCGGCCAGCAGGAGGGATGAAATCACGCAGAGGCGATGCATCGACACAGGGGACCGCGCCGGACGGGGGCTGTCAAGCGGCCGTCCGATCTCCCGGGACTGGCACGGCATGTGCATTGATTGATCCGGACACGGAAATCGGACAGGAGGTCCCCCAGTGAAACAGATCTTGAGCGGGTTGTTGCTCCCGGTGATGGTCGCGATCCTTGCGCTGAGCGCAAAAACAGCCGCAGGAACCACCGTGCAGGACCTCGTGCGGATGAAGGGGCAGGATCGGGTCTTCCTGCAGGGTCTGGGGCTGGTCGTTGGACTGGCCGGGACCGGGGACAGTTCGAAGGAATCGTGGGTCGCCGCGAAGCCGTACGCCATGCTCCTTGAGAATCTCGGGGATCCCGTCTCCAGTCTGGATCAGCTGAAGAAGGCCGATGCGTTCGCCCTCGTCTACGTCTCCATGGAGGTGCCCGCCTACGGGGCCCTGGACGGAGACCGGATCGACGTCCAGGTCGAGACGCTCTTCAATGCCACCAGCCTCGAGGGAGGCCGACTGGTGTTCTCGCCGCTGCGACTCCCCGCTCCGCACGCCGCGAATCCGCCCATCATGGCCTTTGCCCAGGGAGCGATCGTGCTGGAAGGCGACGACAAGACCAGTGGTCGCGTCCGCGAGGGCGGTCAGATGATCCGCGACATCAAGAGCAACCCCGTCTTCAACGGGCGGGTGGAACTGGTGCTCAAGGACCAGTACGCGGGCTATCCGATGGCGGCCCGACTGGCGGACATCGTCAACAGCACCTTCGAGTTCAGCGGTGTGGATCGGCTGGCCGCGGCCGAGAACGCCAAGTCGGTGCACGTACTGGTGCCGACCGCGGATCGGACCGATCCGGCTCCGTTCATCGCGGCCCTGCTGAGTACGCCCGTCGATCCGAGCCTCATCGAAGTCGGAGCCCGCATCGTGATCAACGAACGGACGGGAACGATCCTCGTGACCGAGGATGTGGAGATCGGTCCGGTGGCGGTGTCCCACGACGGATTGACCGTCACCAGCATCGCCCCCGAGTACGAACTGCTGGGGCTCGAGCAGCCGGCGGCACCGTCGCAGACGGCGTGGATCGGTGTCGATGCCCGCAAGAACATCCAGGGCCAGCCCATGCATCTGAACTCGCTGCTCGAGGCGCTGCGTCAGTTCAACGTACCCGTCCGGGATCAGATCGAGATCATCTACGAGTTGAAGCGGAGCGGAGCACTGCACGCGGAGGTCATCAGCGAATGAACGCCGCCGCCCTCCAGTCCCTCCTGTCCGTCGACCGCAGCCCGGTGCAGGGTCTGTCGACTCCGTCGGCGGACATCCCGTCGCCCTCGTCCTTCGGGGCGATGCTCGAACAGGAGTCCACCGTGCGGGATGCGGCCCGGAAGCTGGTGTCGTCCTCGCTGGTGCTTCCGATCCTGGCTTCGATCCGGGACGGCGGCCAGTTCATGCAGGAACCCTTCAAGCCCGGGGTGGTGGAGCGTCGGTTCGGTCCGCTGCTCGATCAGGCCCTGGCCGATGAGATCACGACCTCGTCGCGGTTCACGCTCGTCGATTCGATCGTCGAGCAGTTCACCCGCGAGGCGGCGGCCACCTCCACGCTGGAGGTCTCCGCATGACCGGGCGCCATCCCCACGATCCCTACCGGTCGCTGCTGCGGAATCTGGAATCGCAGGAGCAGGCCCACGCCACGATGCTCCGGGTGATCGAGGAGAGCGAATCGGCGTTGCGCGAGGGGGAGATGGACCGGTTCGTCGAGGCGTGCCGCCGTCAGCAGTCGTGCGCACTGGGGATGCAGCGTCTGGAATCGGAGCGCGAGGCGATCGTGGAGTCCTGTCCGGTCGACGGGTCGGAGCGGACCATCGACGGCATCATCGGTTCGGCCCCGGCCGAACTGGCGGATCGGCTCCGGGACTCGATCGCCCGACTCCGCCCGCTGGTCGTGCAGACCCGTCAGCGCTGCACGGTGATCCGCAACGCGGTGGCTTCGCTGACGCGTCACCTGGGGGGCCTGATGCAGGGAGTGCACGGCGTTCTGGGGCGGCCGGGGACCTACGGGCGTCTCGGTCTGATGGCGAGGGAGAACCAGCTCGAATTCAACGTGGATCTGCAGTCATGAGGACGCGATCCGGGAGGCAGCGATGAGTTACCACAGTGCATTCGAAATCGGACGCTCGGCGTTGTTCGCCTCGCAGGCCGCGATCCAGATCGCCGGCCACAACATGGCCAACGCGTCCACTCCCGGGTACCACCGACGTTCCATCCAACTGCTGCCGGCGCAGGGCGGGGTGATCGGGACCCGGATGTACATGGGCAACGGCGTCTCGATCGGAACCATCAACCGCGAGATCGACCTGGCGCTGCAGGCCCGCTACCGGGCCTCGATCAGCCGAGAGGCATCGCTGGCGGTCGACCAGCAGTTCCTGGTGGCACTCGAGACGCTCCAGAACGAGCTCGGGGAGGGCAGCCTGTCCTCGGCCATCGATTCGTTCTTCGGAAGCTTCTCCGAACTCGCCAACACGCCCTCCGACACGGCGCTGCGGACCATCGCCCTGCAGCAGGGCGAGGTGCTCGCCGCCCGAATCAGCGAACTGGCCGCGGGCTACGACGGTCTGGCTTCGGAGATCACGTCCGGTATCCAGAACACGGTCGACGCCGCCAACGAACTGCTGCAGCAGATCGCGGTGCTCAACGGGCAGATCGGGACCTACGAGGGGTCCGGCGACGAAGCCAGTGAACTTCGCGACCAGCGCGACCTGATGGTGGATCAGCTGTCGCAGCTGATCGACGTCGAGGCGGTCGAATCGGCGGGAGGGATGATCGAACTGCGAGTCGGATCGATTCCGGTGCTCGTCGGTGACAACTCGCGCGGTCTGCAGACCAACCGGGAGGTCGATTCCGACGGTGTGGTCAGTCTGTCGGTGCAGGTCGCCGAGGACGGATCCCGGCTCGAGCTGAGCGGCGGTTCGCTCCACGGACTCCTGACGCAGTACGGGGAGACGGTGGGCCCGGCCCGGGAGACCCTCGACACGATCGCGTTCGCACTGATCCACGAGGTGAACCGACTCCATTCGCAGGGGCAGGGGGAGCGGGGGTGGACCCAGTTGGTCGGCACCGTCTCGTTCGACGCTCCGAACCTGCCGCTGGCCCTGGGTGGGGCACCGCAGTTCCCGGTCACCGACGGACGCTTCACGATTAGTCTCCGGGATCCGGAGTCGGGCGAGATCGTCGATGGATTCACGATCGATGTGGATTCGGACGCGATGAGCCTGCAGGATGTGGTGGACGCCATCAACACGGGCGCTGCGGGACAGGTGACCGCCTCGATCGATGGCGACGGCCGTCTGGAACTGTCCGCATCCAACGGGCTCGAGATGACCTTCTCCGACGACTCCAGCGGCTTCCTCGCCGCGGCGGGGGTGAACACGTTCTTCACCGGATCGTCCGCCGCCGACATCGCCGTGAGCTCGGATCTGCTGGACAACCCGGAGCTGCTGGCGATCGGCAGCGGCGACGTGATCGGCTCGACCGGAACCGCACTGGCCATCGCGGCCCTGCAGGACAGCGCGAGCAGCCTGCTCGGCGATCAGGCGATCGGCGACTACTGGGCGGGATCGGTGGGCACCCTGGGAATCCGGACCGGTGCGAGTGCGGGGATGTTCCAGTCCTCCTCGCTGGTCCGGGAGAACCTGGCCGTCCAGATGATGTCCGTCTCCGGCGTCTCCATGGACGAGGAGACCATCAACCTGCTGGCGTACGAGCGACAGTTCGAAGCGGCCGCCCGCTATCTCTCCGTCGTGGACGAAACCCTCGAGATCCTGATGAACCTGGTCTGACCGATGCTCACGATCCCCACCAGTCTCGGCCGATTCCCCTCCCTGCTCGGGTCGCACCTGATGTTGCGCAATCTGCAGGGAACCCAGTCCAGCCTGATGCAGGCACAGATCCAGCTCGCCACGGGACGCAGCCTGTCGCGTCCGTCCGACGATGCCATGGCCGCCCGCTCGCTGCTGTCGCTGGATGCCGTCATCAGTCAGCGGATGCGGCATCTCGGGAACCTGCAGTTCGCAGACAGCACGCTGGCGACGGTGGATTCCACCATCGGTGAACTCTCGGACCTGCTGCTCGAGGCCAAGGGCATCGCCTCGGGCTATCTCGGATCGGGGCAGGAGGCATCGATGGCGGAGGCCGATGCAACGGCGATCGACGCCATCCTCGACCAGATCGTCTCGCTTGCGAACCATTCCCGCGACGGCCTGTTCCTCTTCGGCGGTGCCGCGACGGGGCGCAGTCCGCTGGTCGAGTTCGCCGGAGGCTGGCGGTACCAGGGAGTCGGCGAGGGGATGCTCACCGATCTGGGACTGCTGCACGATCTGCCGGTGACCATGTCCGGCGCGGACGTGTTCGGAGCATTGAGCACCCGCATCGAAGGGGATCGGGATCTGAATCCGGTCATCGAGCCGGGGACGCTGCTGGAGGATCTCGGAGGAGCGCTCGGCAACGGCGTCCAGCCGGGAATGCTGTCCATCACGACGACGCCTCCCGGATCGCAGATCACGGTCGATCTTTCCACGGCAGTCGACATGAACGATGTGCTGACCGCGCTCGAGAACGCGGTCCCCGGAGTGTTCTCACTCGGTCCACGCGGACTGGTGATCGATGCTCCCGAACAGGTCACGATGCAGGTGGCGGAACTCGGCGACACCACCCTGGGGGCGGATCTGGGGATTCTCGGAGCGTGGACCGGTCCGGGCTCCTTCCCGGGAGGGGATCTCGATCCGAAGTTGACGGAGCGGACCACGATTACCTCCCTCGGACTGTCCCTGGGCACGATCCGGCTGGAGAACATCGGTCAGGTGCATGATCTGGATCTGGGAGCCGCCGAGGATGTGGGCGACGTCATCCGGATGATCGAGGACCTCGACATCGGAATCCGGGTCGAGATCTCGGCGTCGGGCAATCGCCTGGAGGTCCACAACGAGGTGTCCGGCTCGGACATGAGCATCGGAGAGTTCGCGGGCGGGTCGACCGCGACCCAGCTCGGCATCCGGTCGATGGGCCGATCCACCTCGCTGTCCGTGTTCAACTCGGGGGAGGGAGTGGACGCACTGGAGGGGCTGACCGACCTGCGGATCATCCTGCGGGACGGTGCCGCCTTCGAGGTCGATCTCGACGGTGCAGCGACCGTGGGTGCGGTCCTGGATGCGATCACCGCCGCCGCGACCGCCGCCTTCGGGGATCCGCCGCCCCTGTCGGTCCAACTGGCCGCGACCGGCAACGGAATCCAGCTGATCGACGCCACGGGCGGCACCGGGCGTCTGCAGGTCGAGTCGGCGAACGGTTCGCTCGCGGCCGACCAGCTGGGACTCCTGGCATCGGTCGCCGATTCGACGTTGACGGGAGCCGACCGGGCCCGGGTCGAGGTCGAGAGCGTTTTCACGCATCTTTCCGATCTCAGGACCGCACTGCTGGAAGGTAACCAGGGCGCGATCGGCAGGCTCGTCGAGCGCATCCAGGACGACATCGACCGCGCGGCTTCGGCGCGGGCACGGGCCGGCCACCGCAGCCGGATGGTGTCCGATGCAATCGGCCGCTTCGAGTCACGGAACATCACCGATGAGACGATTCGTTCGCAGCTTCGCGACGTGGACTACACGGATGCAAGCATGCGATTCGCAACCCTGCAGCAGCAGTTGCAGGCCAGTCTGGCCACGACGGCCAGGATCTCGTCCCTGAGCCTCATGGATTTTCTCGGATGAGCATTCGACGTTTGAACAACACGCCGGGGCCTACGGCCGGCACCGGACGAAGGGACAGGATGTCCCCCCGAAAGCACGCAGTGTGCACGGGGACCACCCCTGGATGTGGGAGGCCGCACACAGATGGAGCGTTCACATGAACGTACAGACGACACGGTTCGGTACGGTTGAGGTCGACGACGATCGGGTGCTGGAATTCGCATCCGGACTGCTCGGATTCTCGAGCTACACCCGCTTCGTGCTGCTGCAGCCCGACGAGGACGGAGTGTTCTTCTGGCTGCAGTCGGTCGAGGCACCGGAGCTCGCCTTCGTGATCACGGATCCGCAGATCTGGGTTCCCGAATACGAGGCGATCATCCGCAAGGAGCAGATGTCGACGCTGGACCTCGATCGGATCGAGGACGCCCAGGTCTTCGTGATCGTCAACAAGTACGACAATGCACTGACGGCCAACCTGCAGGGCCCGCTGGTGCTCAACCTGCGCAACCAGCAGGCGATGCAGCTGGTCCTTGCCGACAAGCGATGGACCACCCGCCACCAGATTGCGCAGCTCACCGAGGAACGCAAGGCGGCATCGGCCTGAGATCGTTCGCGAGGCACACACACCATGGATGCATGAGGCATCCAGAGCACTTGGAAGGACCCAGCAATGCTCGTACTTTCACGACACAGAGACGAAACCATCATGATCGGTGACGACACCGAGCTCACCATCATCGACATCAGAGGCGACAAGGTCCGGATCGGAATCAAGGCCCCGTCGCATGTGCCGGTGCACCGCAAGGAGGTCTACGACGCCATTCGCCTTGAAAATGAGCAGGCGATGTCGCTTGCGGATCCCGATCTCAAGTCCACGATCACCGGGAAGGGGCGGCGCCGGACCGCGGCGAACGGAATCGCCAACCCGGTCGTTCCCCGGTCGGAGACCGCCTGATGCCGCCGCGACGGTCCGATAAGCCGCGAACGGATCCAATCGCCGACCCGCTGGGGGAGGCGTGCGGGCACCTTCGGAGGTTCTCGGACCCCGCGACGTGGGATTCAGTGCACCGTCACGGCCGCGTCGATAGGTCTACATCGGTCTGCAATCGTACGGGGGGATTCCCCGCGAAGCCGGCAGGCGTCTGGAGCAACGGATGAACAGCATTCACACCAACTACGCGTCGATGATCGCCCAGCGGTCGCTCATGCAGCAGTCCCGGCAGCTGGACCAGGCGTTGACCCGTCTGAGTACGGGACTCAGGATCAACCGGGCCTCGGACGATCCCAGCGGACTCATCGCCAGCGAGTCGCATCGATCCGCCCTGGTGGGCATCGAGGCTGCGATGTCGAATGCGGGGCGTGCGGAGCAGATGCTCAATGCCGCCGATGCCGGACTGCAGGAGATCAACACGCTGCTGCTCGATCTGCAGTCGGTGATCCTCGGAGCCGGAGACGGGAGCGCGGATCAGGACGGTGATCCGGCCATCCGTCAGCAGGAGGCCGAAGCCATTCTCGAGGCGATCGACCGGCTTGCCAACGGCACGACCTTCAACGGCCACCAGCTGCTCAACGGCGACCTCGACTACACGGTGGACGACAAGGACGTCGCCGACATCAAGTGGCTGCAGGTGCACGCGGCCCGACTGGGCCAGGGCGGCGCCTCCTCCGTACCGGTCGAGATCGATGTGCAGGTCTCCGCGGCCAAGGCGGCGGCGTTCATCGATGTCGACACCACGAACGGTTCGGGCGCGTTCTACAACGGAGCCGGTGGCTCGGTCACCTTCGAATTCAGCGGTAATCTGGGCGTCCAGCAGTTCACGTTCGCTCCGGGGACGCTCATCAACGACATGGTGGACATCATCAACTCCTTCAGCGGCGAGACGGGGGTCGAGGCCTCGGTCAGCGTCGCCAGCGAGTCGATCGTGCTGACATCCACGGAATACGGCAGCGACGCCTTCGTGGAGGCGAAGGTCATCGAAGGCGAGGACACGGGCATCCTCCACGTGTACGACGCCGATCCGGCCGGCGCCGGCTCGCCCAACGGGCTGCCCGAGTTCCGCGGTGAAGGACGCGACGCCGAAGTGCTCGTCAACGGAGTCCTCTCCGTTTCGAAGGGGCTCGAGGTGCGATCCATGAACACGCTGGTGGACATGACCTTCCAGATCACGGAACTCATGAACCTGAACCAGCGTTCGACCAGCTTCTCGGTCAGCGGTGGCGGCGCCTCGTTCCAGTTCGATGCGGATCCCCAGAGCGATCTGGTGTCCTCCCTGGGAATCGAGTCGGTCACCACGGGCTCGCTGGGTGGAGCATCCGGAGCCCTGGCCAGTCTTCGTTCGGGCAACTCCGCGAATCTCTTCGACGGAAACACGGACCTGGCGGAACGCATCGTCTCCGAGGCGATCGATTCGGTCACCATGGCCCGGGCCCGCATCGGGGCCTTCCAACGCTACTCGATCGATTCGTCGATGCGCAGCCTTCTGATCGCGATGGAGAACACCACCTCGGCCGAATCACAGGTGCGTGACGCGGACATCGCACAGGAGACGGCCTCACTGGCCCAGGCGCAGATCATTCAGCAGGCTGCGATGTATGCCCTGGGGGTGGCCAACACCCAGCCCGCGACCGTGCTCGCATTGCTTGGTTGATACAACCAGAACTTCCCTCTGAATCCGGATTGCGGCGGCCCCACCGGGCCGCCGCAATCCATTTTCCCGGGGTGGTCTGTTTACAGCAGTGAATCCATCAGCTTCTGCAGGCCGCTGCGGCCGATGGTGCCGCCCTCATCGGGCTGATCGTCCAGGGTCGATCTGTAGAGTCCGCACTGGAAGCAGATGACGTAGTCCACGGTGTGCCCATCGTCCTGGCAATGGCGAATCCCATGACGGGGGATGAAGCAGCGTCTCGCCTGTGCGTCTGGATCGTCGATGCCGGCCTGCAGCTCATCGAGAAGCGACCGTTGCACGGCGGAGTCGGTGATCGGCCGGCTTGCGGTGACCACCCAGTCATGGAACGTCCCCTCCGAATCAGGCTGCCGGCCGGCATCGCCATCGAGTCGATAGATCGTAATCGACGATTCGTGACGGGGGGAGTTCTGCTCCGGGGTCGGTCCGGATTCGGGCTGGCATGCGGCCAGCAGGACACACAGGAGTAGGCTTGCGATCTGCAGGGTTCGATTCATCAGTGTGAGCCCCCGCCTCGCCCGCATCCGCATCCACCTCCGCCGCCGCTGTTGGATGCGCCGCGCGGTGTCGAGGGGGATTCAACCATGAAGGTGCTGTGCACACGTGCGAACGTTCGTCCCTGCCCTTCAGGATCATCGACGGGATCGTCCGCTTGGGCCATGGACCGGAGCAGGGTCAGGGTGCTTCCGTCTTCGTCGCAGCGGTATTCGTAGAGAGGCATGGACAGATGGTAGACGACTCAGTCCAGCTTCTCTTGCACCAAATCGGACCAATCCTCGAAACCCGGTCGGCCCATGAGTCCGAAGGTGGCCTGTTTCCCGGTTTCCACCGCCGGCTGATCGTACGGATCGACGCCGAGAATGCCCCCGGCGATGGCGGTCGTCATCTGCCAGAGCCAGATGAACTGTCCGATGGAAGGAGCATCGAGGCGGGGAATGGTGATCGTGTAGCTGGGGCGGGCGGATTCGGCGAATGCGTACTCCGTGGCCCGACGCTCCGCGTTGAGAAGGTCCGCAAGATCGTGTCCACCGAGGTACTGGAGAGAGTCGGCGTCGTTGCGGGATGGAATCGGAAGCCGCTCGTCGTGCCGTTCGAGTGCGACGAGGCCGAAGACCTTGTCGTCGGGCCCCTCACGGTAGAGCTGGACCTGGCTGTGCTGGTCCGTGGCTCCGAGGGCCCGGATGGGTGTTCCGCCCGCGTGCACGATGGCGCCGTCGAGTGCCGTCCTCTTGCCGAGGGATTCGGCCCACAGTTGACGATACCAATCCGCCAGGGGGGCCAGTCGGTTGCTGTAGGGCATCAGGACATGATTGCGTCGTCCATGGCGTTCCATGGCGATCAGCATCCAGGCCAGCCGGGCGGCCGGATTGGATGCGGGATCCTCGTCGAGGCAGACGGCGTCCATGGCCGCGGCGCCGTCCAGCAGACCTTCCACGTCGATGCCGCACATCAGAGCGGGAAAGAGTCCCACCGGGGAGAGCACGCTGAACCGACCTCCGACCCCGTCCGGGATCGGCAGGGTGGTCCAACCCCGTTCATCGGCAAGGCGCCGGAGGGTGCCGTTTCGGGGATCGGTCGTGGCCACGATCCGCCGGGCGGCCGCATCCGCGTCGACCCCTTCGAGCATCGACTGCACGATGGCGAACTGGGCCGCGGTTTCCGCGGTCTCACCCGACTTGCTGACGACATTGAAGATCGTCCGTTCGAAGCCCGGATCGACGCGTCGGACCTCCCGAAGGGTGGCGGCGACCAGATCCGGATCGACGTTGTCGATGACGAACAGACGGGGGCCCGAACGCTCCGCGGCGGGGAGGAGGTTCCAGGTGAGCGGATTGAGGGCCGCCTGCACCGCGATTGCGCCCAGGGCACTTCCCCCGATGCCCAGGATCACCAGATTCTCGACGCTGTCGCCGATTCGGTCGACGGTCTCCCGGACCGAGTCCAGATGCCGGTTCCGAAGCGGGTCGTGGGGGAGTCGTCTCCAGCCGTCCATGCCGCTGCAGTCCGAATCCCGCAGATCGCGGACGAGCGAGGCGAGCAGTGCATGATCTGCAGCCTGATCCTCGGGATCGAGTCCGGTGGATCCGATCCGCTGTCGGCTGCAGCCGCTGAAATCGACGTGAAGCATTTCCATGGAGGAAGCATAGCCCCTGAGAGCCGTCGTCGTCGTTCAGCCCATGGCGTCGAGGGACTGCTCGAGATCGTCCTGCAGATCCGCCACGTCCTCGATGCCGACCGAGAGGCGGACGAGGGTATCGGTGATGCCCAGTTCGGCCCGCAGTGCGTCGGGTACGGATGCGTGGGTCATGATCGCGGGATGGTTGGCGAGTGACTCCACGCCTCCCAGCGATTCGGCCAGGGTGAAGACCGACAGTGATTCCATCATCTTCCGGGTGCCCGCGAGATCACCGTCCAGATCCACCGAGATGATGCCGCCGCCGGCGGGCGTCCCCTCGATGGTCATCTGTCGGCGGGCGAGATCATACTGGGGGTGGCTGGGCAGTCCGGGGTAGATCACCCTGCGCACCCGAGGATGCTCTTCGAGCCACTTCGCCAGATGCATTGCCGAGTCGCAGTGTCTCTGCATCCGGATCGACAGCGTCTTCATGCCGCGAAGCATGAGGTAGGAGTCGAAGGGGGACAGGATGGAACCGATCGAGTTCTGGTGGAACCGGATGCGTTCCGCCAGCGCAGCATCGCCGGTGACGAGGAAGCCTCCGATGACATCGCTGTGTCCACCGATGAACTTCGTTCCGGAATGCATGCAGATGTCGAAGCCCAGTTCGAGCGGTCGCTGCACCATGGGTGAACAGAAGGTGTTGTCGCAGGCGGTCATGATGCCGTTGGCACGACCGAACTCGGCGATGGCGGCCAGGTCCGCGATCTTGAGCATCGGATTGGTCGGGGTCTCCACCCAGATCAGCTTTGTGTTCTCATCCACCGCCTCCGCCAGGGTCGACGGATCCGACAGATCGACGCAGGCGAAGTCGAGTCCCTGGGAACGGGCCTTGACCTGACTGAACAGCCGATGGGTGCCTCCGTAGAGGTCGTCCATGGCCACCACTCGGTCGCCGGTCTCCAGCATGTCCAGCACGGTGGAGATGGCCGCGAGGCCACTGGCGAAGGCGAATCCGCCCATGGAGGGGTCGACCTCCTCCGGGATCGTGGACCCTTCGAGGACGGCGATGCAGCGTTCGCAGGCGTAGCGGGTGGGGTTGTGGCTTCGGGTGTACTCGAAGCCCTGGTGTTCGCCGGGCGACGCCTGGGCGTAGGTCGAGGCCAGCGAGATGGGAGGCATGACCGCACCGGTCAGAGGACAGGGGGACTGTCCCCCGTGGACGGCGGTGGTTCCGGGTCGCATGGATTTGTGCTGCATGGTCGTGGGTTCCGTTCAGGACGGAAGTTGCTTTCGAAGGTAGGTGATGAAGTCGATCTTGGTGATGAGGCCGAGGAACTGGCCGTCTTCGATGACGATGGCCACCTTGTCCTCGGTGAAGATCGGGAGCAGATCCCGGACGTCCGCGTCGGGAGGGATGGTCTTGAGCTTCCGGGTCATGACGTCCGACACCGGACGCTGGAAGGCATCGGGGTCGGCGCTGACCGCCAGCAGCACGTCCGTCTCGTCGATGATGCCGCAGACCGCTCCCTGCCCGTCGAGCACGGTGATCTGACTCACGTCGTAGAGACGCATCAGTTTGAAGGCCTGCAGCAGCGGCATGTCCGGCTGCAGGGTGTAGTCCTCGCCCCGGGTGTGTCGGCGTCCGATGAGATCACGGAGGTTGCCGTGCTGGGTTCGTTCGATGAAGCCCTGATCCATCATCCAGAAGTCGTTGAACATCTTGTCGAGGTACTTGGCACCGTTGTCGCAGATGAACGTGACGACGGTCTTGGGCTCGGTCTGGCGCCGGCACCACTGGAGGGCCGCGGCGAGCAGTGTTCCACTGGACGAGCCGGCGAGGATGCCCTGCTTCCGGAGGACTTCCCGGGCGGTGAGGAAGGCGTCGCGGTCCTCGATGTGGATCGCTTCGTCGACCACGCTGAGATCGAGGATGTCCGGAATGAAGTCCTCGCCGATGCCTTCGACGAGCCACCGGCCCGGCTTCACGGTCCGCCCCTCGTTGACGAGCGGAGCCAGGACCGAACCCGTCGGATCGGCGAGCACGAGCTTGACGTCGGGCTTCCGTTCCTTGAGGTACCGACCGACACCGGTCACGGTCCCGCCGGAGCCGACCCCCGCGACGAAGGCGTCGATGGTGCCCTCGGTCTGTTCCCAGATCTCGCTCGCGGTGGTGTCGTAGTGGGCCTGGACGTTGGCTTCGTTGGAGAACTGGTTGACGTAGAAGCTTCCGCGTTCGTCCGCGATCCGCTGGGCCACCTCCTGGTAGTAGTCGGGGTGCCCCTTCTCCACGTCGGACCGGGCCATGACCACCTCGGCCCCCATGGCGCGGAGGTGGGAGATCTTCCCCTCGCTCATCTTGTCGGGAACGACCACGGTGACCTCGTAGCCCCGCTGGGTACCCACCATGGCCAGGGCGATGCCGGTGTTTCCGGCGGTGGCCTCGACGATGTGTCCGCCGGGCTTGAGGGAACCGTCCTCCTCGGCCGCATCGATCATCGAGATCGCGATCCGGTCCTTGATGGAGTTGGCGGGATTGAGGCACTCGAGCTTCGCCAGCAGGCGACAGGGCCCGGTGTCGAGGCGATTGAGCTCGAGCATGGGGGTGTTGCCCACCATGTCGAGGATGTCGGTGAAGATCGGCGCGACGGCATGCCGCTGCGGGCTGGAAGTAGGCTTCATGCGATCGATTCTACTCCAACCACCGGGCCCGGTTGGCGGATCGGGATCAGTTCTCGGCGAGGATGTCCATGCCCTCGGTGAGGCCGCCCGCGGTGTGGGTGTGTCCGGACCACTGGGCCCAGTCGGAGCGGCATTCCACGAAGAAGCCGTTGGCGAGATCCCCGGCCACTCCACGGTGCCAGAGGCCCTTGTAGTTGGCCACGTCGCCGGTCGATCCGTTCTGGCCCGCGACCACGTAGTCGTGCTTCTCCGCGATCTCGGCGGAGATCTCCGAGACGTGGCCGTCGCAGAACGCCGCGATCGGGCTCGATCGCCACGATGCGTTGAAGTAGTGCGGGTAGCAGCCGTCGTAGGACCAGGTACTGGCGTTGTCGTCGCCGGCGGGGTAGTGGTACGAATACGAGGAGTCACCCCAGTTCGCGCCGCATTCGTTCGTGGTGAGATTCTGCAGCCAGTGCATTTCCATCAGGTAGGTCTTGTTGCTGGCGAACTTGCACTGGGCCAGGGTGTTCTGGCGGAAGCCGCCGGGAATCGACATCGGATCCGTGAAGGCATCGGACGGACTCTCGCTCGACTTGGGCTTGCGGTAGCAGTAGCTGTTCATCATGTTCGGAGGCGAGAAGGCGTACGTGCTCGGCACCATCAGGAACGGAATGTCGACGGTGTATTCACCTTCGACATCCCCTCTCAGGGCCGTCGCGCACGTCGCACCGTCGGCGTCCCAGCAGTACTGCAGTTCCCGGGTGATCACCCGATCCTTCGGCGACCAGTACACCTTGTTGTAGCACTTGTCTTCCATGTACTCGGCGAGTTGCCGGGTGTTGGGGAAGCGGTAGGTCCCCTGGCGGGCGAACCCGCGGGGCGACACCGAGAGGCCTTCGCCGTAGCAGTAGGGGACGACCTGGGCGATCTCGTTGCAGGTCGTCAGATCGACGAACCATTGCCGTCCGCCGGTGGTCTCGCACGGCTGGATTCCCGGCGGGATGATCATCTTGCCCCCGAGGCCGCCGTCCTGCATGGTCCAGTAGCGGTTCCGCCAGGCGATCAGGGCGAACTGGGCGCTGAGCCCGGTCCATTCGCCTTCGGGGCCGCGGGCAAGATTCTCCGGGCATCCGTTCCATCCCCGGCCGTTGTGGTCGTTCATGTACATGTCCGACGCGACCCGGACATTCCGGATGTTGCTCTTGGACTGTCCCACCATCGCGTTGTCCCGGGCCCGGCTGATGGCGGGCAGCAGGATGCCCACCAGCAGGGCGATGATGGAGATGACCACCAGCAGCTCGACGAGGGTGAATCCGATTCGGGCCTGAGATCGTTGTCGCATGAGAGGGTCCGGGGGGAGCTCGGGAAACAAGTCCGACGGATGATTCTACGAGAACCGGACGCCGATGCTGCGGCACGCTTGCGGATTTCATCCACTTCTTGCCGGGGGGAGGGCAAAAAAACAGCGGGGGGCCGTTGAGGCCCCCCGCTGAGGAATACACGTTTGAAGCGGCTTCCGAGGAACTTACTCCTCTGCGAGGAGGTCACGTCCTTCGCACATGCCGCCGGTGGTCAGCACGTGGCCGGACCACTGGGCCCAGTCGGAGCGGCATTCGACGAAGAAGCCGTTCTCGCCGTTGGGCGTGCCGCGGTGCCAGAGGCCGTTGTACTGCGAGGTGTCGCTGGTGTTGCCACGCTGACCGGCGACCACGTAGTCGTGCTTCTCGGCCGTTTCGGCGGAGACACCGGTGACGCTTCCGTCGCACATGCTGGCCACGGGCATGGATCGCCACGAAGCGTTGAAGTAGTGCGGGTAGCAGCCGTCGTAGGACCAGGTGCTGTCGTTTCCGTCACCGGCGGCGACGTGGTACGCAGCGGCGGAGTCGCCCCAGTTGGCGCCGCACTCACCGGTGGTGAGGTTCTGAAGCCAGTGGGTCTCCATCAGGTAGGTCTTCTGGCTGGAGTACTTGGCCTGACTCATGGTCGGAGCACGGAAACCGGCTGCGAAGGACATGGGGTCGTTGAAGTAGTCCTGCGGGCTGTCACCGTCCGCGGGGGTGTCGAAGACGTAGCAGTTCATCATGTTCGCGGGCGACCACGAGTAGGTGCTCGGCTGAAGCAGCAGGGGGATGTCCAGGATGGCCTGGCTGTCCACCAGCGTGGTCAGGCACATGGTGCCGTCCTTGTCCCAGCACTGCTGGAGCTCACGCGTGATGACGCGATCCTTGGGAGCCCAGTAGGCCTTGTGGTAGCACTTGTCTTCCATGTACTCGGCGATCTGACGGGTGTTGGGGGTACGCCAGGCACCGGTTCGGGGCAGGCCGTTGACCGAAGTGGTCAGGCCGCTGTCGAAGAGGAAGGGGGCCACGTTGTCGATGGCCGTCGAGTACCAGTGAGCGCCACCATCTGCTTCGCAGGCCTTGATGCCCGGGAAGATGGTCGCCTTGGATCCGGCGCCGGACTGCTGCTGGACGTGGTAGCGGCCGGACCACTGGTTGAGTGCGTTCTGTGCGGTGAGTCCGGTCCAGGAACCGTCGGGTCCTGCGGACAGCATTTCGGGTGCACCGATCCACTGCTTGCCCTTGTGATCGTTCGAGTACAGGTTGCAGGCGGTGTGGACGTTGCGGATGTTGCTCTTGGACTGGCCGATCTGGGCATTGTCCCGGGCACGACTGATGGCCGGAAGCAGGATGCCGACAAGCAGGGCGATGATCGAGATCACCACCAGCAGTTCGACCAGTGTGAATGCGCGAAGGTTGGATCGCTTCATGACGTGATTCCTTGTTGTGAGGTGCAGGGCACCTCTGCGGTCTGAACTCGGGCCTCAACATGTCTCCGGTCCGGTCAGACCTGAGGAGACGCACAGCCCGATGTGATGTGAGCCATATTAGACATGGGACCGGGGCTCACTTCAACAACTGAAAAAGATGGTTCAATTCGGGTCATCTGTCAATAAAAACCACCTAAGGGGGCCAAAAAGAAGCGATCCGGACCGTTTTCCGGTCCGGATCGCCTTTTTTGACTCATGAGAGGGGGGGTCAGTTCTCCGCGAGGAGGTCCCGACCTTCGCAATATCCCCCTGCGGTGTGGGTGTGGCCGGACCACTGGGCCCAGTCGGAGCGGCATTCGATGAAGAATCCGTTCTCGTTGTCACCCGGGACACCACGGTGCCAGAGGCCGTTGTACTGCGAGGTGTCGCTGGTGTTGCCACGCTGTCCGGCGACCACGTAGTCGTGCTTCTCGGCCGTTTCGGCCGAGACCTGGGTCACGCTGCCGTCGCACATGCTGGCCACGGGGCTGGATCGCCACGAAGCGTTGAAGTAGTGCGGGTAGCACCCGTCGTACGACCAGGTGGTGTCGTTGCCGTCGCCGGCGGCGACGTGGTACGCCGCGGAGGAGTCGCCCCAGTTGGCGCCGCACTCACCGGTGGTCAGATTCTGGAGCCAGTGGATCTCCATGAGGAAGGTCTTCTGGCTGGAGTACTTCGATGACCCCTGGGCCGGAGGGATGAAGCCCGCCGGGATGGACATGGGGTCGGTGAAGTAGTCCTGCGGGTTCTCCCCGTCGGGGGGGATCTGGTAGACGTGGCAGTTCACCATGTTCGGGGGTGAGAGTGCGTACGACGAGGGCTGCAGGAGGAACGGGATGTCCAGCGGTGCATTGCCGACGACGGCGGTCGTCTCGCACATGGTGCCGTCCTCGTCCCAGCACTGGGCGAGTTCGCGCGTGATGACGCGATCCTTCGGGGCCCAGAATGCCTTGTGGTAGCACTTGTCCTCCATGTATTCCGCGATCTGCCGGGTGTTGGTGAAGCGGAAGGTGCCGACGCGGGGGAAGTCCCACAGCGACGTCGTCAGCCCCTGCGGGAAGCAGTAGGGGACGATGTGGCACGGAAAGTCGAAGGCGAACCAGTGGCCACCGGTGCCGGTCTCGCACGCGAGTACGCCGGGCAGCACGGTCCAGGCGCCGCCGGAATCACCGCCCCAGTACCGCTGCCGCCAGAGGTTGATGGCGTTGCCGACGGTGTTGCCCGACCAGCTTCCGTCGGGACCGGAGGCGAGGTTGCTCGGGGTGCCGGTCCAGAGGTCGTTGTTGTTGTCGTTGGAGTACATGTTGTGCGCGGTATGCACGTTGCGGATGTTGCTCTTGGACTGGCCGATCTGGGCGTTGTCCCGGGCCCGGCTGATGGCCGGAAGCAGGATGCCGACGAGCAGGGCGATGATGGAGATCACCACCAGCAACTCGACGAGCGTGAATCCTCTGCTGCGAACTGGTTCCATTTGATTACTCCTCTCCGGGCCGCGGGGGCCCCGATGCAACAGCTCGACTCGGGTGTCGTTGCGAGGGCCGGTCGCGTGGACGGTCAAGCATGTGAACGGCAGGTGATGAGATATGAGGCCGGCCTGCCAGTGATTCCAGAATGTTTGATTTCACCCACATTGTCAATGATGAAATCGGTGTTGGTGAGTAAATGAGGACAACGATCCCGCCGTGACGAAGGGCCGTTTGCCGTGGTGTTTTCCGATCCCGCGGATTCAGTCGCCGGCTGCGGTGTCCAGCCACGCCTTGGCGGCGTCCGTCAACTGCCGTCCCTGCCTCGTACGGGCGAGATGGCCGATCTGCAGGAGATAGGGCTCCACGAGATCCTCGAGGGTTCCCGCGTCCTCGCCCATGGTCGCGGCGATCGCCTCGAGGCCGACGGGGCCGCCTCCGTAGACCTTCTCGATGGTCCGCAGGTAGGTCCGGTCCAGGGCGTCCAGCCCGAGTTCATCGACCCCCTCCAGTTCCAATGCGCTCGCGACGATGTCCGCGTCGATGTGCCCCCGGTTGCGCACCTGGGCGAAGTCACGCACCCGACGGAGCAGGCGCAGGCAGATTCGCGGCGTACCGCGACTTCGTTCCGCGATCCGGTGCCGGGCATCGGTGGTGATCTCCTTCAGTCGCATTCGCTCCATCGCCCGTTCGAGAATCGTGTCCAGTTCCTCGACCTCGTAGTACTCCAGGCGATGGCTGATCCCGAACCGGCTTCGAAGCGCCGAGGTCAACAGGCCGGCGCGAGTGGTAGCTCCGATCAGGGTGAACGGCTTCAGTTGGTAGGTCACGACCTTGGCGTGCATGCCGGAGTCGAGCGTGAAGTCGATCTTGAAATCCTCCATCGCCGGGTAGATGTACTCCTCGACCGACACGGGCAGGCGGTGGATCTCGTCGATGAACAGGATGTCCCGCGGCTGCATCCGGGTCAGCGTGCCGACCAGATCGCTGCCGCGGGTCAGGGCCGGGCCCGAGGTGACGAAGACCCTCGAATCCATCTCGTTGGCCACGACGTGGGCCAGCGTGGTCTTGCCGAGTCCCGGGGGGCCGTGCAGAAGAAGGTGCTCCATCGGCTCGTTGCGCTGCTGGGCGGCGTCCAGGGCGATGCGCAGACGCTGTCGGAGGTCCGCCTGACCGGTGAATCCGTCCAGCCGGGTCGGTCGCAGCGAACGCGGCGTCTCCGCGGATTCGACCGGGGCGTCCTCCGTCTGCTGCTGGGCTGAAACGATTCGGTCCTTCGCCATGGGGTTCGTTCGTCCTTCGAATCAGGCGTCGCGGTGATCGGACGCGGGTCGAAGGCGTTCCTCCTTCCACTCCATCGACAGTTCGAGGTCGCCTTTGAGAAAAGGATCGAGGAAACCGCCGGCGTGCTCGAGGCGCCAGCCGTCCGACCACAGCGATCGGCTGCCGTCGTCCGAGGCCCCCGAGAGGATCCATTCGGCCAGTTCCGACCGGCTGGTCACCAGCGAGGGGGCGATCTGCTCCGCCAGACACCAGCAGCTCAACGCCGTCCAGATCGAATCGATCCGGATGCGATCGGTCGCCGATTCCTCACGGAGCTTGGGCGGAAGTTCGGGGAGCGACTCCGTTGGGTGTCCGTCCTCCAGAGCGGCCAGGATCTCGGTTCCGTACCGCTGGATCGTGGGACGGGGTAGCCCCTTGATGGCGCCCATCGCGTCCACGGAGTCGATGCGGCGTCGAGCGAGATCGCTGAGGCTTCCGTCCGGGATCAGCGTCCGAGGGGGGACGTTCGCAGTGCGGGCGAGATCGTTCCGCAGCAGGACGAGACTGCAGAGCCGGTACCACTGGTTGCGGCGCAGCTGATTCCTCCGGTGGAACTTGCGGCAGACGTGCTCCAGCTTGATGTCGAAGGCGCCGGGGCGGCAGCCCCGCTGGCACTCCTCGAGGCACTTGTCCAGATGGCCGTTGGCTTCGAGCTGCTCCTTCATCCGTTCCCAGACCAGCGGCAGGTACCGGACATCATCCGCTGCGTAGCGCTTCTGCATGTCCGACAGCGGGCGCTCGTCCCATTTGGTGAACGTCATCCCCTTGGTGACCTGGTATCCGGTCATGACCTCCACCGTCCGGGCCAGGGAGAGCGGATAGGACTGTCCGACGAAGCCGGCCGCGATCTGCGTGTCCACGATGTTGGCGGGGCATCGACCGATGCACCGCTGGATCGGTTCGAGATCCTGGTCGCCGGCGTGGACGAGTGTCTGCAGTTCCGGATCGGCGATCATCGACCAGACCGGCTCCAGATCCGGCACCGCCAGCGGATCGACGAGGAAGAGCCGCTTGCGCGTCGCCAACTGCACGAGGCACAGGTGGGGCACGTAGGTCTCCTCGCCGATGAACTCGGTGTCGTAGGCGAAGGCTCCGGTCTCCCGGATGTGCCCGACCACGTCCTCGAGTTCGTCCGCGGTGGTCACGAACGACGTCGACTCGCCGGGGACGGCGGGATGGTCGGGGATCGGGGGTGGAGGGGTCTGCGTTCCGGAGTGGGAGGCCTGGTGATGGCGATCCCGGCGGCTGCGTCGACCTCGTCGTGTGCTCATGGACCGACAGGCTACCCGGCAGGGCCGGAGTTGGCGAATGAAACGCGGGGACACGCCGAAGCGTGTCCCCGCGCAGGGAGGAGCGATGATGCTCTTGGAATCAGAAGTCCATGTCACCCATGGCGGGTGCCTTGTCCTTCTTGTCCTTCAATTCGGTGATCGCGCAGTCGGTGGTCAGCAGCAGTCCGCTGATGCTGGCGGCATTGCTGAGGGCGACCCGCTCCACCTTGGTGGGCACGATCACGCCGGCCTCGACGAGGTTCTCGTAGTTGCGGCTCAACGCGTTGAAGCCGAACTGGTCGTGCTCCGACTCGATGATCTTCTGGGCCACGATCGAACCGTCGACTCCGCAGTTCTCGGAGATCTGGCGGATGGGGGCCGCCACGGCGCGGTGCACGATGGAGACGCCGACGGCTTCGTCGCCGGGGCAGGACTCCTTCAGGGCCTCGAGGCAGCGGCGCGCCTTGAGGACGGCGACGCCGCCTCCGGGCAGGACACCTTCCTCGACCGCGGCACGGCAGGCGTGCAGCGCGTCCTCGACGCGTGCCTTCTTCTCCTGCATCTCGACCTCGGTCGCCGCTCCGACGTTGATCTGGGCGACGCCGCCGGCGAGCTTGGCCAGCCGCTCCTGGAGCTTCTCGGTGTCGTAGTCCGAGGTGGACTGCTCGACCTGGGCCCGGATCTGCTCGATGCGACCGGTGATCTCGCTGGTCTCGCCGCCGCCTTCGATGATGGTCGTGGCGTCCTTCGTGACGGAGACCTTCTTGGCCCGTCCGAGATCATTGAGGGTCAGCGTCTCCAGCTGCATGCCGAGTTCCTCCATGACCGGCGATCCGCCGGTGAGCACGGCGATGTCATGCAGCATGGCCTTGCGTCGATCACCGAAGCCCGGTGCCTTGACCGCGGCAACCTTGATGACGCCGCGGAGCCGGTTGACGACCAGGGTCGCCAGTGCTTCGCCGTCGATGTCCTCGGCCACGATCAGGAGGCTGCGTCCGGATTCGGCGACCTTGCCAAGGATCGGAATGAGGTCCTTGGCCGCGCTGATCTTCTTCTCGTGGATCAGGACCGCGCAGTCCTCGAGGACGCACTCCATGGTGGCCGGATCGGTGACGAAGTGCGGACTGAGGTAGCCCTTGTCGAACTGCATGCCTTCCACCAGTTCGACGGTGGTGTCGAGGCTGGAGCCCTCTTCGACGGTGATGACGCCGTCCTTGCCGACCTTGTCCATGGCCTGGGAGATGATGTCGCCGATGGTCGAGTCCTGGTTGGCGGCACAGGTGCCGACCTGGGCGATCTCCGTCGACGAGTCGACGATCTTGGACATGCCCGCGAGTTCGGCGCAGACCGCCTCGACGGCCTTGTCGATGCCCCGCTTGACCTGCGTCGCATTGGCGCCGGACGTGATGTTCTTGAGACCTTCGGTGAAGATCGCTTCGGCGTACACGGTTGCGGTGGTGGTTCCGTCGCCGGCGTCCTTGGAGCACTTGGAGGCGACCTCCTTGACCATCTGGGCCCCCATGTTCTCGTAGGGATCCTCAAGTTCGATCTCCTTGGCGACCGTCACCCCGTCCTTGGTGACGGAGGGGGCCCCGAAGGACTTCTCGAGGACGACGACGCGGCCGGAGGGGCCGAGGGTCGTCTTGACGGCCTTGGCGAGTTTCTGGATGCCGCGGAGCATCCGCTCGCGGGCATCGATGTCGTAGGCAATCTGTTTGGCTGGCATGGTTCTTCCTTCCTGGTGCTCGGTGTTCAGAGCGTGGTGGTGGTTCGGGTGGTGTCGGCTCGGTCGGCGGTCGGCGTGGTCGTGAGTGCCTCGTCGTCGCGGGCCTGCCACATGGCGGACACGTGACTGGCGTCGAACCAGATGTTGTTCTGCCGGGTCGTCACGTGGATGCCGTTGGCGCTGCGAAGCGTCTGGACATCGATGACGTTGCGGATTTCGATCGGGTTGTCCTCCCCCCAGAGGATCATGTCGAGCTCCTTCTCGGTGCCCATCATTTCCTGGAGGATGGTGAGAATCGGTCCACGTTCCATGGCATTCGTTCCTTGTTCCGGTCGAGACCGGGGGGTGTGGTTACTCGATGATTCCGAGGATGTCGTCCTCGGTCATGATGAGGTACTCGGCGTTGTCGACCTTGATCTCGGTGCCCGCGTACGAGGTGAAGATCACCTTGTCGCCGGCCTTCACGCTGAAGGGGAGGTATTCACCGCTCTCGCGGTTGAGGATCCCCTTGCCGGTTGCGATGATCTCGCCCTCGCGGGGCTTGTCCTTCGCCGATTCCGGAAGGTAGATGCCGGACTCGGTCATCTCCTGCGGGTCGGCCCGCTTCACGATCAACTTGTCGCCCAGTGGCTTGACGTTCATGGTTCCTGTCTCCTCAATGGCGTCCCCGAATGGGGCGCCCGTGGTTCTCGCGTGGCTGTGGCCACAGGTTCTCGTAGTGACGTTTCAGGACTCGGCGGAGCACTTCGAGCAGTGCTTCCACATGGAGTGGTCGGTCCAGCACGGCGAACGCGCCGTCCCGGAGGGAATGGGACAGGCCTCGGACGCGTTCTCGCTCCGTGGCCTGGCGTGGGCGGACGACGATCGTCGGCGGGGCCGGATCGAGTCTGCGAAGCAGTTTCAGGATCCTGAGACCGCCCTCGGAGTTGAGAGAGCGGCGATCGGTGGCCGTGGAGGATCGGGGCTGGACGGGGATCTCCAGATCCACCACCGCGATGTGCACCGGGTTCGACTGGATCAACTGGGCCGCTTCCTCGCCCGAGTCCGCCTGCATGGCCCGAATGCCGAGGGGATTGAGCAGGTTCGGAAGCTGTTCGACGGCGGGACGTTCACGCCAGCCGCCGTAGGTCAGCAGCAGGTTCAGCCGGGGGGTCTGGTTGTCGGGCTTCTGGTACACGGATCGATTCGTCCTGCCCCAACCATAGGCAAGCCTTGTGCCGATCAGGGCCGGTCACGGACCCGATTTCAGGGCTGTGGCGGGGGGTTGCGGGGGGAGGTGCGGGGAGGAGGGACTGGAATGCGTCGAACGGGCATTCATTTCCTGCCATATTGGCATTCCGGTGCGACGGGAGGATACTTGATCGCTCCGGGAGTACGCGGCATACTTCGCCCTCACGACTTTGAGTGCAACCCAGGAGCAACGGCCATGACTCAGGCGACCCCCACGGTCTCGGTGTGCGAAGTGATCGGCGGTCCCGGCGCCTCGATGGGGATCGGGGATGGGGATCGGATCCGTGTCCGGGGGTGGATTCGCACCCGGCGCGATTCCAAGGCGGGCCTGTCGTTCCTGCAGGTGCACGATGGCTCCTGCTTCGACCCGGTGCAGGTCGTGGCCCAGTCCACGCTGCCGAACTACGCCGAGGAGATCCAGCGGCTCACCACCGGCTGCTCGGTCGACATCGTCGGCACCGTGGCCCAGTCGCAGGGGAAGGGGCAGTCGCTGGAGATCCAGGCCGAAACCGTCGAGGTCGTCGGTTGGGTGGACGATCCCGAGACCTATCCGGTTCCCGCCAAACGTCACACGTTCGAATACCTGCGCGACGTGGCGCACCTGCGGCCACGCACCAACACCTTCAGCGCGGTCGCCCGGGTACGGCACTGTCTGTCCCAGGCGATCCACCGCTGGTTCCATGATCAGGGTTTCTTCTGGGTCCATACACCGATCATCACCGGCAGCGATTGCGAAGGGGCGGGGGAGATGTTCCGCGTCTCAACGCTCGACCTGGCCAATGTCCCCCGTACGGAGGACGGTTCGGTGGACTTCGGCCGGGACTTCTTCGGCAAGGAGACGAACCTCACCGTCTCCGGCCAGTTGAACGTCGAGTCCTACTGTCTGGCGCTGTCGAAGGTCTACACCTTCGGTCCGACCTTCCGTGCGGAGAACTCCAACACGTCCCGGCACCTGGCCGAGTTCTGGATGATCGAGCCGGAGATCGCCTTTGCGGATCTGGCGGACAATGCGGATCTGGCCGAGTCGTTCCTCAAGGGGATCTTCGAGACCCTGCTCTCGGAGCGTCCCGACGACATGGGGTTCTTCCGCGATCGCATCGACAAGGGATGCATCGAGCGGCTGGAGCAGTTCATCAGTGCCAGCTTCGAACGCATGGAATACACCGATGCGATCGCCGCGCTGGAAAGGGCCGTGGCGGGGGGGCACAAGTTCGAGTATCCGGTCTCGTGGGGCATCGACCTCCAGTCCGAGCACGAGCGGTGGCTGACCGAGGAGCATGTGGGGCGTCCCATCGTGGTCATGAACTATCCCAAGGACATCAAGGCCTTCTACATGCGGCTGAACGACGACGAGCGGACGGTCGCCGCCATGGATGTGCTGGCCCCGGGCATCGGTGAGATCATCGGAGGAGCCCAGCGTGAGGACCGCCTGGATGTCCTGGACCGCCGGATCGGTGAAATGGGGCTCGAGGCCGAGGATTACTGGTGGTACCGGGATCTCCGCCGGTACGGCACCGTGCCGCACGCGGGCTTCGGGCTCGGTTTTGAGCGGACCATGGCCTACGCCACCGGCATGGCCAATGTGCGGGATCTGATCCCGTTCCCCCGCACTCCCAATACCGCCACTTTCTGATCGAACGGGGGAAGGTCGCAGCCCCCTGTCACAGGCGTATTTAGGGCCGTTTATCAGACGCTTTCCAAGGTTTCGATCACCTTCAACGGACTCAGATCCGACCTCGGGTAAATTCGTGATGTAGACTCAAAATGGGCTTTTTAGCCCCATCAGCGGTATCGGTATACCCATTTCACGGGGGTGGCCTCCTGATGTTCAGGTGTGGGCCACGAAGAAGAGTGATCACGTCTCTCCGTCACATCTGGTCCCTGATCATCGCAGCCCTGCTCGCCGGCTCCGCCGGGGGTGCGCCATCACCGGACCGCAGCGACGCCGAGACGGAATCAGCGGGCAAGATCCTCCGGTTGGGAGGGGTCACCTTCGATCCGCTGCACGCCGGTCCGGTCTTCCCCGCGCGGCTGGCCAAGGCGTCGGACTCCAAGTCCGATCTGCGTCTGGTCCAGTTCCGCGATCCGGTTCGCGATGTGGATCGCGTCCAGCTGCGGGAGCGCGGCATCGAACTGGTTCAGTACATCCATCCCGACACGTACATCACCTGGGCGGATCCGGAACAGATGCGGTCCGTGCAGCGGCTGCCCGCCGTCCGGTGGAGCGGAGATTTCGCCCCTGCGTGCCGACTGCTGCCCCACCTGCGCGGGCGCGGTGAGTCCGAACTCGAAGTCCGCATCATGATCTACCGCGGTGCGGATGTCGGTGGTGTGGTGCGCGCCCTGCACGATCTGGAAATCGGCACCGTGAAGCGGCGCCGCATGGATGCGAAATTCGAAGTGCTCGGCTGCTCCGTCCGCGGAAGCGTGCTCGAGCAGGTCGCCACGATTCCGGGCGTCTACAGCGTGCAGCCCGTGGCCCGGGACGGCGGCAACCGGGGCGAACTCGCCAATCAGTTGAACACCGGTCTGTACGAGAACAGCAATCTCGTGCCGGGATACTACGAGTGGCTGACCTCCGTGGGCTTCACCGGCACGGGGGTCACGCTGGCCTGCGTCGACACCGGGGTGTCCGAGCAGGCACCCGATCTGGTCAGCCGAATCACGGACTGCGTCGGGGAAAGCTGCGGCGACTCCACCACCCAGTCCAGTCACGGCACACTGAGCGCCGGAGCCATGGTGGGTGATGCCGCGAGCGGCATCGTTGATCCGTGGGAGTTCCTGGCCGGCCAGGGTACGGCGCCCCGGGCCCGCATGCTCGAACAGCTGTACGACCCCATCTTCACCGAGCCCGACGGGATGCTTCGCCTGATGCGGGATTCCCGCAGCAACGGTGCCAGCGCCTCCAACAACAGCTGGGGACCGTCCCCGACCCCGTTGGGATACGACATCGATACACGTCTGGTGGATGTCGGAGTCCGTGACGCGTTGGCCGATGAGGACGGCAATCAGGGGCTCACCTACGTGCTGTCGATCATGAACGGCAACGGTGGCACGTCGTCGCAGGGGACCCCCGACGAGGCGATGAACGTCATCCGGGTGGGCGCGACCAGACTTCGATCGAATGGAGGCACGCTCCAGAACCACGTCGAGGATCTCGCGGCGGTCTCGGCCCACGGCCCGTGCCTCGACGGCCGGATGCTGCCGGACCTCGTGGCGCCGGGATGCTACGTCCTCTCGATCTTCGACGAGTTCAACTGGGCCTATTCATGCGGCACCAGTCTGGCCAGTCCCCAGGTCACCGGCGCGGCGGGACTCTTCTGCGAGTACTACCGGAATCGGATCGGGCTCGGTCGTGATCCCTCCCCGGCCATGACCAAGGCCGCCATCCTCATCGCGGCCCGCTCTCTCGAGGGTGGTGAGGACGCCGACGGTGCACCGATGGGACATCCGCCCGATTCGAGACAGGGTTGGGGACGTCTGGCAATCGATCCGCTGATCAATCCCGATGCCGAAGGCATCCGCTACTACGACCAGGCCACCGTCTTCGGTGAAAGCGGCGAGGAATGGTCGCTGCAGATCGAGCCGCAGGATCCCACCCAGCCGATCCGGGTCATGCTGGTCTGGACCACGGCAGCGGGGCACGGCCTCGGTGGATCCACTCCCGCCTGGACGAACGATCTCGATCTCGTGGTGGAGGCCGGCGGCGGGACCTACGTGGGGAACGACATCGATCCGTCCACGGGATGGTCCCGCACCGGAGGGACGGCCGACTACATGAACAACACCGAGGCGGTGCTGCTTGGGCCCGTGGCACCGTCGACCGCGACGATCCGCGTCGTGGCGTCCGACATCAACTCCGACGGCGTGCCCGGTTTCGGGGATGCGTCCGATCAGGACTTCGCCCTGGTCTGCATGAACTGCAAGGCGGATTCATTCAGTCTGATCCTCGATCCGCCGGCCATCGAGGTCTGCACTCCGGGAACCGTGGAATACACGGTGGAGGTCCTGTCCGCTTCCGGTGCCACGGATGCCGTCGCTCTGAGTGCATTGGGGCCGCTGGGCGTCTCCTTGTCGCTCCAGAACGAAGTCGTCACGCCGCCCGAGAAGACCACATTGTCCGTGACCGTCCCCATCGGCATGAGCGGGACGAAGGAGTTCAGCGTGATCGGGACCTCGGCCGGAGAGCAGGTCGAAGTCGTCGGGCAGTTGGTGGTGGTCTCTCCGTTCTCGACCGTGCCGGATCTGCTGGAGCCCTCCGATGGTGCCTCCGGCCTGCCGACGATTCCAACCCTGTCCTGGTCCATGGACGGTGCGTCCAGCTTCGACGTCGAACTGGCGTCGGACGCCCTCTTCGGCGATGTGCTGTTCAGTGCCACCACCTCCGAGCAGAGCATCACGGTCGACGCGGGACTCTCCTACGGTGAGACCTACCACTGGCGGGTCCGCCCCTCGAGTTCCTGCGGGAACGGCAGCTGGTCCTGGACCTCGAGCTTCACGACGTCCGAGGGGATCTCCGTGCTCCTGGTCGACGACGACGACAACGTCCCCGACGTGCGCTCGTACTACACGGAGGCCATGTCATCGCTCGGGCTGCAGTACGAGGTCTGGGACACCGCCAACACCGACGAGGAACCGGGAATCGAGACGCTGCGCAACTACGATCTCGTCGTATGGTTCACCGGCGCCGAATGGGGCGGCTTCGCCGGTCCGGGAGCCGACTCGGAGATCGCTCTGGAGCAGTGGCTGCTCGAAGGCGGGGTGCTCTGGCTCAGCAGTCAGGACTACCTCTACGACCGTGGCCTGAATGCGTTCGGAAGTACGTATCTGGGTGTATCCGCCTACGACAGCGATGTCGGCCAGAACGTGGTGACCGGTGCCGGTTCGGTCTTCGGCGGCTACGGAACGATGACCCTGACCTGCCCGTTCAACAACTACACCGATTCCATCGAAGTCACACCGGACGCCGAGCTCGCCTTCGTAGGTGATCTGGGCGGGGCCGGAGCCACGGTGGTGGGGGACGGCTGGCGCACTGTCTTCTGGGCGTTCCCCCTGGAGGCCGTGCTGGACGTCGATGTCCGCAGGAGTCTGATGCTGACGGTGGTGAACTGGGTCCCGGTTCCCGAACCGGTCAGCTGCCCGGCCGACGTGTCGCCCGACGGCGTGGTCAACATCCAGGATCTGCTGATGGTGATCGCCTCCTGGGGCGGTGGTCCAGAAGGGGACGTCGACGGGGACGGCACGGTGGACGTCGCCGATCTGCTGATGATCATCAGTTCCTGGGGCCTGTGCTCCTGATTCCAGCCTTCACAGCCATTGCCCGAAAGGGATGGACTGGTTCATGGATTCAATTCGCAGGGGCATCCCGTGTCCTGATTCGCGCAGCATTTGCGCGGAAGCCGGTCCGGTAACCCTCCTGCATCGTCCATCGATCGAACAGTTCAGTTGGAGCCGGTCGTCGTTCGATGTCCCGGGTCGGAGCGTGGATTGTACACGTGCAGGGATCGTCGATTCCCTGGGACTTGAACCAAGAATGCCGGCTGGAGGGAACACAGTCCGGCCAAGACAAGGAGATGACCGGTGGACAGCGAAATGATGGTGGAACAGCTCTTCCCGTACCTGATCACGGGCAATCGTGCCTCGGCACGTGCAACCGCACAGCAGATCATCGAGTCCGGCGTCACGCCGGAGACGCTCACGCACGAAGCCTACTGGCCGCTGCTGGAGATGATGAACACGCTGTATCGAAATGATCAACTGACCAGCCTCGCGCATCACTACGCGACCCGACTGCTTCGCAGCATGGTCGATCAGGCGCAGGCTCTCTACACACAGAACGAACGACGCAACCGTCGCGTGATGCTCTTCTGCGCCGAGACGGAAGCGGACGACCTGGCGGCTCAGATCGTGGCCGACCTCGTCGAAGCCGACGGATACGAAGTCTTCTTCGGTGGCGGCGGTGTGGCCTGGGACGAGGTCATGCAGGAAGCCAGCGAACAGAAGCCCGACGTGCTGCTTCTCTTCTCCTCCTCGGGACGCGACGCACCGCACATCCGGGTGCTCATCGACACCATCCGCGAGATCGGATCGTGTCCGGACATGCAGATCGTGGTCGGAGGTGGAATCTTCAACCGGGCCGAGGGTCTGGCGGAGGAGATCGGTGCGGATCTTTGGGCCACCACACCCACGGAACTGATCGCCAAGCTGGACCAGGAGCCGGAACGCCGGGCCACGCCCGATCAGCGGACGGTGGGTCAGCAGCGGGCCAACGCCGCCTGACGTCCGACGTCCCAACGGAATCGACACGATGCGAGGCCCCGGAAACGGGGCCTCGTTCCATTCCAGCCTCAAATGGGGAACTTTCGGAGGGTATTCGTGGCGAGGCTGTAGAATGGCACCACCACATTTCTTCACAGGATCCCCCCAATGACGACGCGATTTCAGCCCGGCGCCCGAATCATCCTGCTCCTGCTTGCCACCCTGGTGGGCTGGATGGTCCCCGGTCTGGTGACCACGGCCCAGGCCCAGCGGTTTCCGTTTCTGATCCAACCGATCAGCATCGAGAACCTCCGGGATCTCGCGGTGGAACTCGAGCTCTCCCGCGAGCAGCAGGCCCAGATGATGCAGCTCTACAACCGCTACCAGCGGGAGTACGAGCAGCTGCAGGAACGCGACGTGAGCGAGCTTATGGACGACGGGCTCGCCATGGCCCAGTCGATGGGTAGTCCTTGGAGAGGCGGTGAGGTGACGATCCCCCCCCGCAAGGACATCGAGAGCATCGTGAAGATGGCTCTGGAGGTCTACGACCGGTTCAACCGGATCGACCAGGAATACTTCGACAGCATCAACACGCTGGTGATCGAGCAGCAGCTGCCCGCGTTGGAACGGGCTAGGCGTCAGCGCAAGCTCTCGAATTACCGGATGCCTCACTTCCTGATGGCCAGTCGAATGAACGAGGGCATTCGCTTCAACCTCCTCGGCTGGGTCGAACGGGCGGATCTGACCCCCGACGAACTCCAGGCCGTCCGTGCCATCACCGATTCCTTCGAGAGCCGGTTGCTCTACCTCATCGTCCAGTTCCAGAGCGATCTGGAACAGGTGGTCACCGAGGTGCTCGATCTGGTCGATGAGCTCGGCCTGCGTGACATGGACATGCAGCAGATGATGACGTTGATGGGGCAGGGGCTTGAGGAGCGGCTCAAGAACTTCTTCAACGAGAAGTCGAAGGCCATCCAGAAGACGGTCGAGAAGATGAGTCGACTGAACCTGCAGACGGCGACGCAGCTGCGTGAGATCATCGGTGACGACCGGTGGTCGGAGATGACGCTCGACTACGCGGACGACTCCTATTCCGCCGGCGGCGCGAAGCGGGCCGATCGACGGTTCGAACGTGCGATGAAGCTGGAGACCGTCACCGAGGACCAGATCACTCTCCTCGAGGCGGCACGGCTGGACTACCGAGGCCGCTGGCTTGGCGTCTTCTCCCAGATGGCCGACGCGATGGAGGACGTTCGTGCCTACCGCACCGCAGACCAGTGGGAGGACGAGGAGTCCCATCCCAAGGCCGAACGCGCCATGAAGATGGAGGAGCGGGTGGACGACGTCATTCAGAGCGGCGAGACCAGTCTGGCCGGCATCCTCACCGACGAGCAGATGAAGCTCATGGACGGAGACAAGCAGGACAGCGGCCGACGATCGCGTTGGAGTCGAAGTCGTTCCCGAGGGTCCGGCGAGGGAAGCCAGTCCTCCGGCGGCCGCACCTACAGCCTTCCGATGGCGGCGATGCAGCCGGCAAGTGTCGAGCAGTTCTCGTCCTGGTTGGGGCTGGAGGACGTGGATGCCAGCGTGCTCGAGTCGCTCTACGACCAGTACACGGCTTCCTACGAATCGCTGGCGACGGAATACGACCGGCGTCTGACGGAAGGCTACAGCGGGATCGAGTCCGGACGGAATTGGCGCGAGCGAAGGAAGGTTCGACGCGAGTTGCAGGCCGAGATGCTTCCCAAGCTCAAGGAGGCGGAGGATGCGTTCTTCGCCGACATGGCCATGGTGCTTCCCGCCGATACCCGACCCGACCTCCTGGATCAGATCCGGATTTCCCACGACCGCGCCCGCCGTCGCCAGAAGATCTGGAATGGAAACTGGTCGCTGCGGGGATCCACCGAGGGCACCATCGACATCGGTGAGATCGTCATGGCGATCGACCCCGCGTCGTTCGACGACGAGGGGCGGGAGTTCATGATCGACGTGCTGGTCGAGTACAACGCCGTGTCCATGGAGGACATCGACGATCTCGAGAAGCAGTACGACCGGGTCAAGGGGCTCGAGGAGCAGCTGTGGGGCGACGGCCGCGATGACCTGGACGAGGACATCCGGGCCCGCCTCTACCAGCGATGGGAGACCGGCCGTTCGACGATGAGCGGCATCGCGGCCAGGATGTCCGAGACGAACCGATCCACCTACGAAGCCATCATCCGCAAACTGCCCGAGGACCGGGTCATGGTCGTCCAGGACATGTACGAGCGCAAGGCGTATCCCGATGTCTTCAAGGATGCCGAGGTCGCCGACGAGCAGATCGAGTCCACGCTGGCTCTCGAGGATCTGACGCCGGATCAGCGCGAACGCGTCAGTGACCTTGCCCTGGACTACCGGAGCGAGTACCGGGATCTGACGATGGCGATCCTCGACGATGCCAAGAACCGTCAGAACGTGGAACGTTCCTGGCCCCCCAGCAGCGAGAGCATGAAGCGGTACATGAAGATGGAGCAGGTCCGATACCGCCGTCGACAGCTCAACGATCAGACCCGAATCATGCTGGAACTCATCCTCACCGACCAGCAGGTCGCGATGGTGCCCGGGCTCGGACGGCCCCTCTCGGGTGACGAGCAGGGATCCTGAACCCCGTTCCGACGCCACATGTCCTGGAGAGCACGCATGTCACACCGCACGTCCGTCTGGCTGGTGCCCGGACTCCTGATCTTCGCCTCGTGCCAGTCGGGGCCGCAGGGGCCCGAGCGCAGGACGGGGCCGTCGATGACCCTGTCGGCGAACGTGGATGCGGCCGCCGGCGATCTCGAATGGACCGTCACCGCACCCTCGTACAACCTGGGGGCCGACGGTACCGTCGACAGCGTCGATGAACGGTTGACCCTCGCCGTCCACGCCGCTCCGGACACCACCTGGTTGCTGGCGACGCGTCTGAGCGGACGAGCGGCTCTGCGGTTGTCCGAACAACTCCGTTCGACCCTGGCGGCATGGGACGGAGTGCCCTGTCTGCCGCAGGTCGAGTTTCCGATGACTCTGGAGGTCGCACCGACCTCCGACGGCATGCGGCGGGGGTCCGAAGCGAACGACGTCGTCTGGACCATCGATCCGCATCCCGGGGGCGATCTCTCCCGGCCGTCGATCCGCATGACCGCACGCTCCGACGATGCGGCATCCATCCGATCGGCGACGGTGACGATGGATCTCTCCGATGCCGCCGCGCTGCAGCGTCGGATGATCCGTCTGGCGTCGACGGTGCCGCTGGGCGCCTCCGGGGTCGCCGATCTCGCGGCTCCCTCGGGCCCCGGTTGGGCGACGCTCTTCGACGGCACCTCCCTCGAGCACTTCCGCGGCTTCAAGAAGCAGTCCGTGCCCGAGGCCTGGCGGATCGAGGACGGAACCCTGACGCTGCGTGGGGCCGGGGGTGACATCATCACCCGGGAGCAGTACGACGACTTCGAACTGGAACTCCAGTGGCGGGTCACCGAAGCGGGCAACAGCGGCATCTTCTACAACGTCACCGAGGATCGCGACCACGTCTGGGAGACCGGACCCGAGATGCAGGTCCTCGACGACGAACGGCATTACGACGGCAAGAACGAGCTGACCTCGGCGGGGGCGAACTACGCCCTGCACGCGCCGGTCGGCGACGTCGTCCGCCCGGCGGGGGAGTGGAACACGGTCCGGATCCTGGTCTGCGGCAACGAGGTCACGTACTGGCTCAACGGCGTCGAGGTCGTCTCCTACGTGCTGCATTCGGCGGAATGGAAGGCCCTCGTGGCCGGGAGCAAGTTCGCCTCCATGCCCGACTACGGACAGCGGTCGTCCGGACACATCGCACTGCAGGACCACGGAGACGTGGTGTCCTTCCGGGACATCCGGATCCGCGATCTCGGGTCACGCGACTGAACCCGACGGGGTCATGGTGTCCGGGCCGACTGGAGGATGTCCAGCAGCGTCTCGTTTCGGTCCGCCGTGATCTCCCAGAACATGAATCCGCCCAGGCCCAGTTCGCGGGCGAAGTCGACCTTGTACTGCATCGACTCCTCGTCGTCGTAGGACACGAAGTGTCCGCCGTGCCGGGTGGGGCTGTACAGCCACGGGACCTTGCTGTGCTCGTCCCAGTGGCGGGTGT
>MDTD01160491.1_pt1 | contig 56600 bp, 48 predicted proteins | sample 811221 | NCBI WGS metagenome assembly MDTD01 (sample SAMN05326646, study PRJNA326480) | marine metagenome | isolation source: seawater | place: Pacific Ocean: South West | collected 2011 | reverse complement strand
TGACCAAGAGCCAGGTCGTGGCCTTCGTCCTCAGCGTCGCTATCTGCTTCATCTTCCTGGTGAGCGGCCTCCCGATGGTGCTGGACCTGTTCACAGGCTGGGCCCCCGACGCCCTGATCGACGCGATCAGCGCCTTCAGCTTCCTGGGCAATTTCAACGACATCATGCGGGGCGTGATCGACTTCGGGAACGCGATCTATTTCGCGACCTTGATTGCGTTCTGGCTGTTCGCCAACGCCGTCGTCCTCGACGCCGTCAAGTCAGCTTAAGCGAGGAAGTCCGATGTCACGCAATCGCAAGCTACTCGGCGTCGGCGGCCTGATCCTGGCGCTGATCGTCTTCGTCGCGGTCAACATCATCAGCAACGCGACGATCGGCACCGCCCGCGTCGACCTGACCGAGGACCGGCTCTACACCCTGTCCTCGGGCAGCGAATCGGTGCTCGCCGACCTGAACGAGCCGCTGATCTTCCGGTTCTTCTACTCCGAGGACCTGTCGGCCGACTATCCCAGCATCCGCACCTACGCCACCCGAGTCCGCGAGATGCTGCAGGAGTTCGCCGCCGCCTCGAACGGCAAGATCACCCTCCGCATCATCCATCCCGAACCGTTCTCGGACGAAGAGGACGAGGCGGTGAGCTTCGGGGTCCAGGGCGTGCCGGTGAACGCGGCCGGCGACCAGCTCTATTTCGGCCTCGTCGCCACCAACTCGACCGACGACGTCCAGACGATCCCATTCTTCCAGCAGGACCGGGAGGCGTTCCTCGAATACGACCTGACGCGGCTGGTCTACAACCTCGCCAATCCTGAGAAGCGGGTGGTCGGCGTGATGAGCGAGCTGCCGATCCTGGGCGGCGTCTCTGACCCGATGGCGGGGATGGAAGGCATTCAGACCCGCTGGACGATCATGGATCAGGTCGCCCAGTTCTACGACATCGAGAAGGTCTCGACGACCACCGACCACATCCCGGACGACGTCGACATCCTGATGTTGGTGCACCCTAAGGATCTGTCGGCCAAGACCCGCTACGCCATCGACCAGTACGTCCTCGGCGGCGGACGCGCGATCGTCTTCGTCGATCCGCATTCGGAAGTCGAGGCGGCCAATCCCGATCCGGAAAACCCGCTGGCGACGCACGGATCGAAGATCGACGCGCTGTTCGCTTCGTGGGGCATCGCCATGGAGCCGGGGATGGTCCTCGGCGATCTGGAAACCGCACGCAAGGTGCAGACGGGCTCGCCGCAACGGCCTGAGACGATCGACTACGTCATCTGGCTGGCGCTCGGTCCCGACAATCTGAACCGCAACGATGCGGTCACCGGCGAGCTGAATCGGGTGAGCGTGGCGAGCGCCGGCATCCTGTCCCAGGCCGAAGGCGCGACGACCACCTTCGAGCCGCTGATCGTCAGCAGCCCGCAGTCCATGGCGATCGAGCGCTTCCTGGTGCAGTTCCAGCGCAATCCGAAGCCGCTGCTCGACGAGTTCGTGCCTTCGGGCGAGCGCAAGACCATCGCCGCCCGCATCACCGGCAGCGTGAAGACCGCCTTCCCCGACGGTCCGCCGCCGGAGGAGAAGAAGGACGCCGGGGCCGAAGGCGACGCCGAGGCGGAGCCCGAGGCGGAAACCCCGGTCGCGCCTGCCGCGGCGGAAGGTGGCGGTGCGCCGGCGCAACAGCTCATGGAATCGGTCGAACCGGTCAATCTGATCGTCGTTTCCGACAGCGACATGCTGACCGACAAGTTCTGGGTCCAGGTCCAGAACTTCTTCGGCGAGCGGGTGGCCGTTCCGAACGCGGACAACGCCGCCTTCCTGAACAACGCGCTCGACAATCTGAGCGGCAGCAACGAGCTCGTTTCGCTACGGAGCCGCGGCACGTCGCAGCGTCCGTTCGGCGTCGTCCAGGCCTTGCAGCGCGAGGCCGAGGCACGGTTCCGCAGCAAGGAACAGGAGCTTCAGCAGGCGCTGGAGCAGACCCAGCAGAAGATCGCCGCCCTGCAGGGTCAGCAGACGGGCGAAGGTACCGCGATCCTGACCGACGAACAGCGGCAGACGATCGACGAGTTCCGCGACCAGATGGTCGATATCCGCAAGGAACTCCGCGGCGTCCAGGGGGCGCTGCGCGAGGACATCGACCGTCTCGGCGAGATCCTGAAGATCATCAATATCGGTCTGGTGCCGCTCCTGGTCGCGATCGCCGCCATCGTGATCGCCGTCCTGCGGCGTAATCAGCGCCGCCGCGGCATGCGGATCGGTTAGCGGCTCGAAACGAGGACATGGCATGAAGATCAGATATCTGATCACCCTCGCGATCGTCGCGGCGATCGTCGTCGCCGGCGCCGTGTTCGCGGTGCGCGACCAGGAGGGCGGAGACACCGACCGACTGGCGGAAAAACCACTGTTCCCCAACCTCCTGACCGAGGCGAACGAAATTGCCTCGGTCGAAGTCACGCACGCCGGAGACACGTTCGTGATCGAGCCCGTGGACGGAGTCTGGGCGCTGCCCGTGAAGGACGGCTATCCGGCGCGCTACGATCTCGTGAAGCAGGCCATCCTGGCGATCGGCGAAGCGGAGACAGTCGAGGCCAAGACCGCCGATCCGGCACGTTACGGCGATCTCGGGCTCGGCGACCCCACGGCCGCAGACAGCAAGAGCACGCTCGTCCGCCTGATGGGCAAGAACGGGGAGCCGCTCGCCGCCCTGGTCCTCGGCAATGAACGGGCAGAGACCAAGGGCTACCGCTACGTTCGCCTGCCGGACGACAAGCAGACGTGGCTGGCTCGGCTGGAAACCGAGGCCGGCGGAGAACCGCTGGACTGGATCGACCGAACGGTCCTTCAGATCGACCGCCAGCGGATCAACCGCGTGCAGATCACCCAGCCGGACGGCGCGACGCTGACTATCGAACCCAAGGAGGGAGAGGCGGGCTTCCATCTGGTCGAGCTCCCGGAAGGCCGCAAGATCAGAACGCCCTACACCCTGGGCGGAATCATCTCCGGCCTGATGAGCGTGCGCTTCGACGACGTCGCCAGGGTCGGCAGCGTCGACTTCGACCAGGCGCCGACCTTCGCCCGCTACGAAACCAAGGAAGGCGTCGTCATCACCATCACCACCGTCGACCGTGACGGCCAGGTCTGGGGACGATTCGACGTCGCCTACGATCCGTCCGTCGCCCTTCCCGAAGAGGAAGAGAAGGCGGGCGTCGTCAATCCCGGCCCCGGGCAGACCGAGGCCGACGTTCAGCCGAAGAAGATCGATCCGGCCGAGGAAGCCAGCGATCTCGAAGGCAAGCTGTCAGCCTGGGCGTTCGCCCTTCCCACCCATATTTCCGAGCAGTTCCGGAAGGGTCTCAACGACGTTCTGATGCAGGAAGGCGCCCAGCCCCCGCAGATGCCGAGCGGCGACGAGCCGATGAAGAAGTTTCAGGAGTTGCAGAAAATGCTGCAAAGCCGTATGCCTGACGCTTCCGCGCCGACCGGCGGCCAGAGCCCGACTCCAGGCACCGCACCGGCCCCGGCGAGCCCCGGACAGTAGGCGCGGAGAGATCCATTCTCATCGAGGAATTCCTCGTTTTTTCAGCGATTTGTCTTCGCCGAGCGGAATTCCGCTTGATTTGGCAGCGCAGCATAACTATTGTGCGATGCGGTAGGGGGGCGTTCCCAGTGAATGCCCTCTTGCTTAGCCCTCTTGGGCGTTTCCTCCCTGAACTTGGGCCGTCCGAAACCTCGGACGGCCCTTTTTTCTAGGCTGGTCGCTCGGTGCCCTTGCCCGATCGACAGGTCCTCCGGTCAAGCCGGAGGGCGACGATCAGCTATATGATTCCAAGGACGAATACCGGTCGTCCTTGACCCTGGAGCGTTGCGCGCCCGAACGGGGCGCAGTGCATTTCAACGTCTTCCTGCCGTCATGGCACCGCTCCGCGGTGCCATCCGAGACTTCTGGCGCCCGAGGCGAGCTCTGCAAAGTCGCAGCGCGGACTGCGCCGGCCATTCCCCGCGGAGTCCCGAGGGCGGCTCCGCCTCCGCGCTATTCGGCTGCCAGGGGGATCGGCTCGACAGCGCTCAGGTCGACGATCAGGCGGGTCATGTCGGCGGCGACGGCAGCCAGCGTCGGGCGGCGGAGCAGCCGTTCCTCATTCATGTAGATTTCTCGGTTGATCTCGATCTGGAGGGCATGGACGCCTTCCAGCGGCCGTCCGTGGCGCTGGGTGGTGAAACCGCCCGCATAAGGCCGGTTCCGCGTCGTGAGATAGCCCTGCCGCCGCAGGACCGCCTCGGCAAGATCGACGATGGCAGGCGCGCAGGACGAGCCATGGCAGTCCCCCAGCACGATGTCCACCCGCCGCCCGCCGATGGTCTCGACGGCGGCCGACGGCATAGAATGGCAGTCGAGCAGGATCGCGTAGCCGAAATCCTTGCGGGCAGCCGCCACCAGATCGCGCAGCGCCCGGTGATAAGGCAGGTAGAGCCGGAGCAGCCGTCGGCGGGCTTCCCCCCAGCCAAGCCGCTCGCGATAGATCTCCGCCCCGTTGGCGGCGATACGCGGGATGGTTCCGAGGCCGCTCCTGACCCGCGCCGACCGGCTGTTCACATAGCGCGGCACCTTGTCCTCGAACATGCCGGGATCGAACTCGAACGGTTCGCGGTTGACGTCGAGATAGGAGCGCGGGAACAGCGCCTTGATCAGCGGTGCGCCAATGCGGGGGGCGGCGGCGAACAGCTCGTCCACATAGCTGTCCTCCGACCGCCGGAGCGTCGCCAGCGGCAGCCGGGTGCTCTCCAGGAAGCTCTGGTCGTAGGCGGTACCGCTATGCGGCGATGCGAGCACGAGTGGCGTCGTCCGCCGGTCCGGTCGGACGACAGCGAACGGTGCGGGCTCCTCCGACATCTCGGGGTCCACTGAGGCGGCCACCTCTTTACTGAATCGGTCGATCGATCGCGTGAACGACTTTACCGACGGATGGCGCGAACCGCCACCCTGCGATGCGACTGGCTGGCATCCGCAATCACCGGAACCGAACGGAGCGCCGGAACGCGAAAACGGTCAGGAAACCTCCCCCGGCCCTTCGCAGGCCTTCAGGATGGTAGAGAGCTGGCTGCGCAGATCGGGCCGTTTCGGCGCGAACTCGGACGCGAAAGCGGCGCTGCCGACCGTGAAGCCGTCGGCACCGGCGGCTGCCACGTCATGAATGCGTTGAACGCTGCCGATACTGCCGGCGACGATTACGCCGCCATCCGTGGCCACACGGGCGGCATGGATCAGTTCGATCGGGTCGGCTGTTCGGGAGCGGAAGGCCAGCAGGTCGACGCCCGCGCAGCCCATCTCGCAGAGGCGGCGGCAGTCGTCAGCGATCTCTTCCATGCTGCCGTCCAACACGGTCGGCAGACCGTGCGGCCGTCCAGGGAAGGGATAATAGGCGATGGGGGTGCCACGGAGGACATCCAGGCAGGCCTCCGGATCGCAGCCGCCCAGCAGGCAGTCGACGCCGATATCGACCGCCAGCCGGGCCGCCGAGACGGCCTCGTCGCGGTCGGTGGTCACGACCTCCATATAGCTGACCGCGCCCAAGGCCCGGATCGCCCGGTTGAGGTCGCGCAGCGTCGCCGTCGGCACACCGACGTCCTTGAAGCCGATATGCCCGAGGCCGAGATCCGCAACGCTTTCGAGCACGTCCGTACAGTCCGCAACAGTGCGGTCGTCACGGGTCAGCATGAAAATGAAGTCCATGGCGCTCCCTCCGCGCCGGGCGAGTCTAGAACAACTTTAGTTCTGATTGAACCGCCGTGATGCCACGCTGCGAAACGGTCAATCGCCGGCCCTCGTCTTGTCGCGGGACCGCCAAGTCATCGCGGCCGGCAGGACGATCAGCGTCGCGAACAACGTCCAGGCGATCGCGACGGTCAGAAGGACGCCCATGCTCGCCGTACCCCGGTGGCTGGAAAGGGCGAGGCTGGAGAACGAGCCGACCGTCGTCAGGGCGCTGAACAGCACCGCGCGCGGCGTGGTCGTGTCGAGGACGGTCCGGTCCGACTCCCCGCGCCCGCGCATCACCAGATGGATGCCCCCGGCAACGCCGAGGCCAAGTAGAAGCGGCAGAACGATCACATTAGCGAAGTTGAAGGGCTGGGAAAGCAGCACCGACGACGCGGCGGTGAGCGCGCCGGCGAGAGCCACCGGCATCAGCACCAGCAGGACGTCGGTCAACCGGCGCAGCAAGGCGAACAGCAGCAACGCGATGGCACCGAGGGCGAGCAGGGTCGCGGTCCAGATCGCGTCGGAGACCGCCCGTCCGGCCTCGTAGATCTGGACGGCACCGCCGATCGCGTCAGGCGCCACCGACCGCACGGCTTCGACGAAGGCGACCAGCGCCTTGTCGTCACGAAGATCCCGAGCGGGCGTCACCTCGATGCGCGCGCCACCGTCGGCCGTCATGTATCGACGGACGAGTTCGGGCGGCAGATCATCCATGGCGACCGGTTCCGCCGACAAGCTCGCCTTCAGGTCGTCGAGACGAGCCGGCCAGTAAAAGAACAGGTCCTCGCCCAGCCGTTCCAAGGCCTGTGCATTCGCACCGGGACCAGCCAGGAACGCCGTCACGGCACCGCCAAGCCGTGCCGCGCTGGCCTTGAGCGTATCCGAGACATCGGCGGCAGCGATGGTCGCCATCGCGTCCTCGAGCGACTTCAGCGCTGCGGCGCGCTCTTCATTCGAAGGCGGCGGCAGCGGCTCCGTCATTTCCAGCACCGGCAGGAGGAACAGCGCGACGTCGTCGATGATCGCCAGCTTCTCGTCCTGATCGGTCGGCACGTAGCTCTGAAGCGTCAGTGCCCGCGCGACTTCGGGAAGGGCCGCGAGCCGCTTGGCCTCAGCCGCCGCGGTCTCCTGGTCGGGTGCGAGAATGTCGGCCCCATAAAGTGCGAACTCGCTATCGGACTGGAGGTCGATCAGCGTCCGCACCGATTCCGTCGACGGGTCCTTGATGTTGAGCGGGTTATGGTCGAAGCGGACCTGCGGGGCGATCGCCAGGCTGCCGAGGCCGAGGACGGCCGCCAGGGCGACGACCACCGCCGGCCGGCGTTCGGGCAAGGCCGCGATCTTCCGCCCGACGCCGGCGCCGAGAGGAGCGGGATTGCGTCGGAACGGCATTACCGCCAGCAAGGCCGGGAGGACCGTCAGGCTCGCCACCCAGGCGATCACCATGCCGCTGCCGGCGATGACTCCGAGCTCTGCCAAGCCGAGATAGTCGGTCGGCACGAAGGAATAGAAACCGAGTGCGGCCGCTATTGCGGTGACTGTGAGCGCGGGCCCGACGCCGGCCGTCGCCAGCGCCAAGGCCGGCCGCGCCGGATTGGCGACCGCGGTCTCCCGATAGCGAAGGGCGAAGTGGATGCCGAAATCGACGCCGAGGCCGATGAACAGGACGGCGAAGGCGACCGAGATCAAGTTGAGGGTGCCGACCGTGAGCATCGCAAAACCGGCCGTCCAGATCAGGCCGACGATCAAGGTGACGAGCGTCGCCACGATCAGGCGAACCGACCTGAGACCCACGGCCAGAAGCACGGCGACGAGCACCAGCGAGACGATACCGGCAAGCCCCATCCCCTTTTCGATGCTGCCGAGTTCCTCGGCCTTCAGGGCGACGTCGCCGGTGAGGCGCACCGCGACCCCGTAACGGTCTTGGAGGTCGAGCGCCTGGACGTCGGCGCGGACCGCCGCCATGGCCGCCTTCCCCGGCTGCAGCCGGCCATAGTCGAGATCGGGCTGCACGATGATGAAGCGCCGTGCGCCGCCGAGGCGCCCGCCCTCTCCCGCGATCAATGACTGCCAGGAAAGGCGCTGCCGCCCGCCCTCGGCATGGGTTTCGACGACGGCTGCGATCCGGTCGAGGGCGAGGTCCAGGCCGGCGGCGTCGGTCTCGTCCGACGCGATGCCATCGGCGGCCTGCCCCAGCACACCTGCCAGTCCTCGAAGGCTGGGGTCCTCCGCCAGGGCCGCGAGAAGCGGTTGGGCGGTGGCGATCCGGTCGGCGACGTCCTGAAGAGCGTCCGGCTTCAGATAGAGGAGGCCGTGACTGCGAAAGAACGTCCCTCCTCCGGGCGCGAAGACGGTGCGGAAGGCATCGGATTGGCGCAGCTTCGTCGCCAAGGCGGTCGCCGCGTCGGCCGCCCCGTCGGGGCTGTCACCGTCGATCACCACGACCAGCGTGTCGTTGAGGTCGGGGAAAGCGGCGTCGAACACCTTCTGGCCAGCACGGAACGGGAGTTCCGGCGACAGCATGTCTTCGGTCGACGTATTGATCGCGAAGTGCCGCACCGCATAGCCGGCGGCAAGCCCCGTCAGGAGCAAAGCCAGGATCAGCACCGGCCAGGCAAACCGCGCAACCAGCCGCCCCCCGGCCTCGAAAGGCCGCCATCCCGCCTTCATCGCGTTGCCGCCCCGCGCGACGGGGCCCTCCATCTGGGAGACATGCGGCCTATATAGAGAGCGCCGACGCTCACCGGAAAAGGATATCCATGCTTCGCGCTCTTACCGCCCTGATCATCGCCACGCTTTTAGCGTTTCCGGCCGCCGCCGAACAGGGACCGGAGAAAACGGTCGGCGAACTGTACGACGTCCTTCTCGATTCGATGAAACGGGCCGAAGAACTCGGCTACGCCGGCCGCTATGCCCAGATTCAGCCGGTCGTCGAGAACACCTTCGCCCTCAAGGACATGGCCGAGCGCTCGACCGCCCGTTACTGGAAGGACCTCTCGGACGAACAGCGCGAGACGCTGGTCGACAAGTTCGAGGCGATGACGGTCGCCACCTACGCCTCCCGCTTCGACGGCTATTCGGGGCAGTCCTTCGTTATCGACGGCGTGGAGGACTCGGCTCGCGGCCGAATGCTGGTCAAGACCCATATCGTTCGTCCCAACGACGACGACGTCCCGCTCATCTACGTGATGGAGCAGACCGACGGTGCGTGGAAGATCGTCGACATTTTCCTGAACGGGAAGTTCAGCGAAATGGCCACCCGACGGTCGGAATACACGGCCGTCCTCAAACGCGACGGGTTTTCCGGCCTGATCACCGCGCTCGACGCCAAGATCGCCGACGCGGAGATTGGCGCCAAGTAAGTGCCGCACTTGTCCCGTCCGCGTTTAAAGAACCGTAGAGAAATCAGGCCGACAACCCTCTGAAACAAAGAAACCATTGGGTTGCTCGGCAATACCGCTTCGCCGTGAGCTTTTGCCCAGGCGGGAAGAGGCGGGTCGGCTTCATTTGACGCGACTATGGTCGGAGTCGTGCCATGGCGAGGCAGCAAGCGGTTTCTCATTCGGCGCAGGGGGTAACGGCCAGGCCCAACTCCCTGACGAACTTCGAGACCATCATCTGCAGCATGGCCGAGGCGGTCGAAGTTCGCGCCCTCGGACCCGGGTTGGTCTACCTGAATCCGGCGGCATCGCCTTGCATCCCGGCCACGGGTCGGACGTGGAGCCTCTGATGGCCGCAGCCGATGCCGCGATGTATGTCTCGAAAAGATCGAGAAAGAACCGGCTGATCGTGTCCGACGTTCAGCGAAGCTGAGCGAGCCCCCACTTTCGGTCGGGTCACGCCACCACTCCGGGCGGACTGGTCGCCCGCCCGCCCCACTCTATGTTCCGCGTCAGATGCGCAGACCAACGAGAGTGGGATCACCATGACCGCCATGACCTTGCAGGTGAACGGCCAGCGTCACGAGATCGACGTCGAGCCGGACACCCCCCTTCTGTGGGTACTTCGCGACAACCTGAACATGACAGGCACCAAATTCGGCTGCGGGATCGCCGCCTGCGGCGCCTGCACCGTGCATGTCGACGGCACTGCGACGCGCGCCTGCGTCACCCCCGTCGAATCGGTGGCCGACAGCGCCATCACCACCATCGAGGGCCTGTCCGACGACGGATTGAGCCACCCTGTCCAGAAGGCCTGGCTGGAGGTCGACGTGCCGCAATGCGGCTACTGCCAGTCCGGCCAGATCATGGCGACCGCGGCGCTACTGGCGGAAACACCGGACCCGTCGGACGAGGACATCCGGACCGGCCTTACCAATCTCTGCCGCTGCGGCACCTACCAGCACATCGCCACGGCGGTGAAGCGGGCGGCGGCGATTTCGAAGGAGGCGTGAGCATGACCGCCATCACCAACGTCACCCGACGCGGGTTCCTGGGCGGCTCGGCGGCGGCGCTGGGCGGCCTCGTTCTGGGCGTGCGCCTGCCCCTTGGTGGCCGCGTGGCCCAAGCCGCGGACAACGCGGACGGCACGTTGAACGCTTTCCTGACCGTCGCCCCCGACGGCAAGGTCACCTTCCAGAACCCGTTCTGCGAAATGGGCCAGGGGGTCTGGACCTCGATTCCCACGATCATCGCCGAGGAACTGGACGTCGACCTCGCCGACGTGACCATCGAGGACGCGCCGCCCGGCAAGGACTACCAGATCATGTTCGGCGGCACGATGCGCTTCACCGGCGGCAGCAGCAGCGTGCGCGCGTCCTACGACACCCTGCGGAAGGCCGGGGCCGCGGCGCGGGCGATGCTGGTCGCAGCCGCGGCCAGCCGCTGGAGCGTCCCGGCCGGAGAGTGCACCACCGAACCCGGCAAGGTGGTTCACGAGACCTCGGGCCGCTCCCTCGCCTATGGCGATCTCGCCGCGGACGCCGCCTCGCTCGACGCGCCGGAGGAGCCGAAGCTCAAGGACCCCGCCCAGTTCCGCCTGATCGGCCAGCCGCTCAAGCGGACCGACACTCATCTCAAGGTGAACGGCAAGGCGGGCTTCGGCCTCGACGTACGGGTCCCGGGAATGGTCTACGCCGCCGTCAAGCAGTCGCCGGTCTACGGCGGCACGGTCGCGTCCTACGACCAGTCGGCGGTGAAGGACATGCCGGGGTTCGTCGCGGTGGTCGAAATTCCCCGCGGGGTGGCAGTGGTCGCCGACACCTACTGGCATGCCCGTAAGGCACTGGAAGCCCTGCCTGTCGAATACGACGACGGCAGCAATGCGGACTTGGACAGCGAAACGCTGCTCGAAGCCATGCAGGCCCGGTTCGACGAGGCCGGCGAGACCGCGGAGAGCGAAGGCGACGCCGTTTCGGCCCTCGAAGGGGCGGCCACCCGCTACGAGGCGGTCTACAGCGCTCCGTTCCTGGCGCACGCCACGATGGAGCCGATGAACTGCACGGCGGACGTCCGGGAAGACTCCTGCGAGATCTGGGCACCGAATCAGGGACCCGATTTCGTAGTCCAGGTCGCCCGCCAGATCACCGCCCTGCCGGTGGACGCGATCACCGTCCACACGCCGTTCCTCGGCGGCGGGTTCGGACGGCGCTTCATCCTCGACTATGTCAGCCAGGCGGTAACGGTATCGAAGGCGGTGGGGAAGCCCGTGCAGGTCATCTGGACGCGCGAGGAGGACACCCAGCACGACTTCTACCGGCCGATGGAGACGGCGAAGCTCCGTGCCGGCCTGGACACTGCGGGCATGCCCGTCGCCCTGCACACGACCGTGGTCGGCGATGGACCGATCCGCCGCCACATGGCGCAGTTCATGAGCGATCCGTCCGTCGACGACTCGGTGGTCGAGGGGCTGGTCGCGCAACCCTACGCCATCCCGGCGAAGCGGACCGACTACGTCTACCACTCGCTGCCCGTCCCGATCGGCTTCTGGCGCTCGGTCGGCCATTCGATCAACGCCTTCGTCTATGAGAGCTTCATGGACGAGATGGCGGCGGCGGCCAAGGTCGACCCGCTGGAGTACCGCCAGCGGCTGCTCGCCTCCCGCCCGCGGGAGCTGCATGTCCTGGAGACGATTGCCAAAATGGCCGACTATCGCCCCGGCACCTGGACGGCGGAGGACGGGTCGAAGCGGGCCATGGGCTGCGCGATCCACGAATCCTTCGGATCGCTGGTCGGCGAGGTGGCCGAGGTCTCGGTCGAGGACGGCGAGGCCCGAATCCACAACGTCTGGGTCGCGTTCGACTGCGGCAGCTACGTCAATCCGGAGATCATCCGCGCCCAGGCGATGAGCGCGGTGGTCTACGGCCTGTCGCAGACCCTTCTGGAAGCGGTGACGATCGAGAAGGGCCGCGCGGTGCAGGCCAATTTCGACACCTACCCGGTCCTGCCGCCCGACCGCATGCCCCATGTCGAGGTGCAGGTAATCGCCATCGGCGCGCCCATGGGTGGCGTCGGCGAGCCCGGCACCCCGCCGATCGCGCCCGCGGTCTGCAATGCCGTCGCCAAGCTGACCGGCCAGCGCATCCGCCGCCTGCCGCTGTCGCAGCACGATCTGAAGGAAGCATAGACCGACGATAGACCGGCCGGCTTGGGACGACCTTCCCTCGCCGGCCGGTCGACCTCCGTCACCCCGTGCATGCCGCTCTGCCGCACGTCCGCCTTGTCTCGGGTGACCGCTTCCGGCTAATCCAGGGGGCGGAGGAGAACGCCTGTGTCAGACGGTGACCACAAACCGGTCGACAACCTGCCCGTAGCCACGCCCGGAACCGCGTTCCGGCTGTTGGAGGGCATTCGTGTCGTCGACCTCACCAATTCGATCGCCGGCCCCTATGCGACGATGCTTCTGGGCGATTTCGGCGCCGAGATCATCAAGGTCGAGCGGCCGGGGCGCGGCGACGACGCGCGTCATTGGGGCCCGCCCTTCATCGACGGCCAGTCGCCCTGGTTCCAGTCGGTGAACCGCAACAAGCGCAGCGTCACCCTGGACTATGCGAGCGAGAAGGGCCGGCTGGTCCTTCACGACCTCGTCGGGCGCAGCGACGTCCTGATCACCAACCTCGTCCCCCGCGTCCAGGAGAAGCTCGGCGTCGACTACACCAGCATGCAGGCGGTGCGCGAGAACCTGATCTTCGTCTCGCTGACCGGTTTCGGGGTGGAGGGCGAGCGGCGCGACCAGCTCTGCTACGACCTCATCGCCGAAGGCTACAGCGGCGTCATGGACCTGACCGGCACCGCCGACAGCGAGCCGCAGAAGGTGGGAACGCCGGCCGCCGACCTGCTCGCCGGGATGGACGCGGCGATGGCGGCGATGGCGGCGCTGAACGACCGTGCCCGCACCGGCAAGGGTCACCTGATCGACATCGCCCTGGTCGACAGCATGACCCGCTTCATGACGCCGCGGATCGCGCCCTACCTCGCCACCGGCACGGTGCCGCGGCGGAGCGGAGCCAAGGACAGCGTCATCGCCGTCTACCAGACCTTCGAGACCGCGGACGGCCCGATCACCCTGGCGCTCGGCAACGACGTCATCTGGGGCCGCTTCTGGGAGGCGGTGGGCGATGCCGGATACGGCGCCCGCTTTCCCACCAACGGCGAGCGGGTCGCGGCGCGACCTGAGATCGTCGCCAAGATCGCGGCCATGCTGGCGGAGAAACCGCGGTCCCACTGGCTCGACCTCCTGGCCGCCGCGAAGGTCCCGGCAGGGCCGATCAACCGTGTCGACGAGGTCGCGGCCGACGCCGAGCTGCAACGGCGCGGCCTGTTCTTCGCCATCGAGAGCGAGGGCACACCGATCCCCCAGGTCGGGCTCGGCATCGGCGTCGACGGACAGGCGGCCGGTTACGACTGCGCCCCGCCGCGCCTCGGCGCCGACACCGAGGACGTGCTCATCGGCCTGCTGGGCTACGACGCGGAGGCGGTCGCCGAGCTCAAGGAACAGGGCATCTTGTGAGGAGAGGACGCGCGTGAACTACGAGACCATTCTCTACGCCGAGGACGGCCCGGTCGGGACCCTGACCCTGAACCGCCCCGAGGACGGCAACATGTTCACCCCCGACATGTGCCGCGAGGTCCGCGACTGCATCGAGACGGTGCGGAACGAGACGCGGACGCGGGTGCTGGTGCTGACCGGCGCGGGCGAGAAGTTCTTCTGCATCGGCGGGCGCAAGGAGGGGCTGGAGAAGACCCGGATGTATCCCGGCGTCCTGCCGACGCTGGAGATGTACGAGGCCATCGAGCGCCTGCAGAAGCCGGTGATCGCCTCGGTGAACGGTTTCGCGGTCGGCGGCGGCAACGTGCTCCACATGGTCTGCGACCTCACCATCGCCAAGGAAAGCGCCGTCTTCCGCCAGGTCGGCCCGATGATGGGGAGCTTCGACGCCGGCTACGGCACCTGGTACCTGGAAGACATCGTCGGCAAGAAGCGGGCGAAGGAGATGTGGTACCGGAACATCAAGCTCACGGCACGGAAGGCCATGGAGTGGGGCCTCGTGAACGAGGTCGTCCCCGACGATGCGCTGGCCGCGGAGACCCGGAAGATGGCGCTGGAGATCGCCGAGCGCGGCTCCTTCGCGCTGGCCGCCATCAAGGGCGCGTTCAACGCCCGCCATGGCGGCGTCGGCGGACTGGCGCGGGTGGCCCACGACCTCCTGCTCCGCACCTATCTCGACAGCGAGGAATCGAAGGAGCTGTCGGCCGCCTTCCGCGAGAAGCGCAAGCCCGACCCGGACCGTTTCGGGCAGTGATAGCCGTGGACGCATACCCGGCACCGCCGGTCCCCCTCCCCGGCCCTCCCCCGGAGGGAGAGGGAGGATGGTCGGTGCACGGCCTCCACCGTCATTGCGAGCCGGAGGCGAAGCAATCCAGAGGCCGGACCTGTGCCGGGACCTGGATTGCCGCGCTCCCTCCGGTCGCTCGCAATGACGCCACCTGCTCCATCATTCCCCCTCTCCCGGAGGGGGAGGGCTGGGGAAGGGGCGGGGCCACGCGCTCGAACCCCAGACGAACTCACCCATGACCACCCTTCTCACCCTGCACGACCCGGCGGCGGCGCGGACCTACTACGCCAAAGGCCTGTGGCGGCAGGACACGCTCTACTCCCTGGTCCGCGACCACGCGGCGGCGCGCCCCGACGCCTTCGCCCTGCGCGACGCCCGCCGCCGGCTCACCTGGCGCGACCTGCTGCGCTGGATCGACGTCACCGCCGACGCCCTGCACGAGGCCGGCGTCCGCAAGGGACAGCGCGTGTCGGTGTGGCTGCCGAACAGTACCGAGGCGGTCGTGGCCTTCGTCGCCTGCTCACGGAACGGCTATGTCTGCAACCCCTCGCTCCACCGGAACTACACGGTCGCGGAGATCGTCGGGCTGGTTAAGCGGCTGCGCTCGGCGGCGCTGTTCGTCGAGCCGGGCTACGGGGCCGACGCCGATCGCCACGACATCGTCGCCGCCACCCGCGAGCTGTCGTTCCTGAAGCGGGTTTTCCTGCGCGGCAGCGACTTCCCGCCCGCGGACGGGCCGGCGCGGAACCTCGTCGAGCCGGACCTGAACCCGGACAAGATCTGCTACCTCGCCTTCACCTCGGGCACGACCGGCGAGCCCAAAGGAGTCATGCATTCGGACAACACGCTGCTGGCCAACGGCAGGCCGATGGTCGAGGACTGGAGCCACGGGCCCGACACCGTCCTCTACAGCCTGAGCCCGCTCAGCCACCACATCGGCACGGTGGCGGTCGAGCAGGCGCTGGTCGCCGGAGCGGAACTGGTCGTCGACGACCTGCCGGCCGGCACCACCCGCTACGACCGCATCGTCGAGACCGGCGCCACCTACGTCATGGGCGTCCCCACCCACGCCATGGACATCCTGGGCGAGATGCGGCGGCGCGGGACGGACAGCCTGGGGAACGTCTCGGTCTTCTACATGGCCGGCGCGCCGATCCCGCCCGAGACCGCGCAGGGGTTCCTCAAACGCGGGATCACGCCGCAGAACATCTACGGCATGACCGAGAACGGCTCCCACCAGTACACCCTGCCGAGCGACGGCGCCCAGACCATCGTCGAGACCTGCGGCCGGGCGTGCAGCGGCTACGAGATCCGCATCTGGGACGCAGAGAACCCCGATACCGAGGTGCCGCAGGGGACGGTCGGCGAGATCGGCGGGCGCGGCGCCTGCCTGATGCTCGGCTATTTCGACAACCAGCAGGCGACCGAGGACTCCTACAACGCCCGTGGCTGGTTCATGAGCGGCGACCTCGGGCGGATCGACGAAAACGGCTGCCTGCAGATCATGGGCCGCAAGAAGGACCTGATCATCCGCGGCGGCCACAACATCCATCCGACCCGGATCGAGGACCTGGCACTGAAGCACCCGGCCGTCGCCAAGGCCGCCGCCTTCGCGGTCGCCGACGAACGGCTGGGGGAAAAGGTCTGCTTGGCGGTGCTGCTGCACGAGGACGAAGCGCTCGCCGGGGACGACGCCCTGGCCCATCTCGACGCGGTTGGCCTGTCGAAGTTCGACATGCCCGAGTACTACCTCGTCATGGAGGCTTTCCCGCTCACCGCTTCCGGCAAGATCATGAAGCGCGTCCTGGTCGACTGGACGCGGGAAGGCCGGATCGCGCCCCAGCCGGTGCGCTGGCAGCCGAACAAACAGCGGGAGACCGCCTGAGATGACGATCGACCTGAGCCGCCGCGAGGAGTTCGCGGTCATCACCCTGACCCGGCCGGAGGCGCTGAACGCGCTCTCGTTCTCGATCATCGAGGAGCTCAGCGCCGCCCTCGACATGGTCTCCGACTGGGATTGCCGCGCGCTGATCGTCACCGGGGCCGGTGAGAAGGCGTTCTGCGCCGGCGCCGACATCAAGGAACTCACCGGCCGCGGCCTCGTCGCCCAGAAGCGCGGCGCGGAGTTCGGCCAGCAGACCTTCGCCAAGATCGACCGGCTGCCGATGCCTTCCGTCGCCGCGATCAACGGCTTTGCCTTCGGCGGCGGGCTGGAACTGGCGCTCGCCTGCACTTTCCGCATCGCCACCCGCAAGGCGAAGATGGGGCTGCCCGAAATCAAACTCGGCCTGATCCCCGGCTATGGCGGCACCCAGCGCCTGCCGCGGGTGGTGGGGGAAGCGCGGGCGCTGGACATGATCCTCACCGGCCGCTTCGTCGGTGCCGAGGAGGCCGAGCGCATCGGCCTCGTCCACCGCCTGACCGACGACGATGCGCTCGACGCGGCGATGGCGATGGCGCGGGAGTTCAGCGGCTTCGGCCTCCCTGCCCTGGGCTTCGCCCGAGAGGCGGTGCAGCGGGCCCTCACCACGACGCTCGACGAGGGCCTCAAGATCGAAGCCGACCTCTCGACCCTGGCCTTCCAGACCGAAGACGCGGCCGAGGGCATGCAGGCCTTCATCGACAAGCGCAAAGCGGAGTTCAAGGACCGGTGACAGGACGAACCCTCTTCCCCCAATCGCAGCCCTACCCCCTCCCCAGCCCTCCCCCAAAGGGAGAGGGGGCCGGCCGGAGCACGCCTCGAAGCCCTCTCCCTTCGGGGGAGGGTTGGGAGGGGGAACGGCGGCGGAGCGACGCGCCCGGACAGATGAAGGCGGCCACCCACTCCTCCCTCTCCACCCCGGGGGGTGGAGAGGGCCGGGGTGAGGCGGGGGATGCCGCCTGCACCGCCCCCGCCCGGTTTCGATACCCACCGCCCCCAACCCCCTCCCCCCTGCTGGGCGGAGGGGGCTCGATCTATGGAGGAGGTCCCCGATGACCGGCGCCATCGCCGTCACCGGGGCGAGCCGGGGGATCGGAGCGGGGATCGCTATTGAGCTCGCCCGTCGCGGCTACACCGTCGGCTGCCTGTCCCGCAGCGCCAAGGGGCCCGAGGACGTCGAGGTCGCGCCGGAGCTTGCCGCGCGCATGGTGAACCTCCGCTGCGACGTCACCGACGAAGCCAGCATCCGCGCCGCCCTCTCGGCGCTCAGGGAATCGGCGGGCGCGGTCGGCGGCATCGTCAACAACGCCGGCATCCATTTCGACGGCAAGTCCGCCGACTTCGCGACCGACGACTTCGCCGAGATCATGACGACCAACGCCACCGCGCTGTTCGTCGCCTGCCGCGAGGTCTATCCGCATCTCCTCGCCAATGGTGGCGGGATGATCGTCAATATCGGCTCCTACTTCGACAAGCTGGGGGTGAAGCGCAACACCGCCTATTGCGCCTCCAAGGCCGCGGTCGGCGCTATCACCCGCTGCCTCGCGGTCGAATGGGCGAAGGACGGGATTACCGTCCTCGATGTCGCGCCGGGCTACATCGCCACCAACTTGAACCGCGAGTTCCTGGAGAGCGAAAAGGTGCAGGCGTTCCTGAAGAGCCGCATCCCCGTCGGCCGCACCAGCACGCCGGAGGAGGTCGCCCGGCTGGTGGCCTCGCTGTTCGACGAGAAGCTGAGCTTTCTCACCGGCGAGACGATCTATTTCGACGGCGGCCAGGGGATGTTCCATTGAGGATGGCGACCGATCGGTCAAGCAACGATGGCCTTCCCCCCTCCCCGGCCCTCCCCCTGAAGGGAGAGGGGGAAGAGCAGCGATATCGTGTCCGCGATACGATCCGCTACGAGCCTTTGGTAAGGGCCTGCATGCCACGCGCCGCTCACCCTCTCCCTTCAGGGGGAGGGCCGGGGAGGGGGGAAGGCGGTGGCCGCTTGGCACGGAGGGCTGCGTTCCGATGAACGTCTTCGACCGCCTCGACGCGTCGCTGGCGCTTCCCGAGGAGGAGGCGATGTTGCTGGAGAGCGTCCGGCAGTTGGCCGAGGAGAAGATCGCGCCGCGCGCCGCGGGCTATGACGAGCGCGCCGAATTCCCGTGGTCGAATATCGAGGCGATCAACGCCCTCGGTCTCAACGCCATGTTCGTGCCTGAGGCCTATGGCGGTGCCCCCCTCTCCTACCTCGCCTATCTCGCCTGCGTGCGGGAAATCAGCAAGGCATGCGCGGCGACCGGCATCATCTGGGCGACCAACTTCCACGCCATGAAGCCGGTGATCGAGTTCGGCACCGAGGAACAGAAACAGCGCCTGCTGCCCAAGGTAGCCGAAGGGGCGCTCGCCGCGCTGGTGATCACCGAACCCTCGGCCGGGTCGGACGCCACCGGCATGAAGACCCGCTTCACCGAAGACGGCGACGAGATCGTCGTCGACGGCGGCAAGACCTTCATCTCCAACGGCGACGTCGCCGATCTCTACTTCGTCTTCGGCAAATGGGCGGGGCTCGGCGACGGCAAGGAGGCGATTTCGGCGGTGGTGATCGAGAAAGGGACGCCGGGTCTCGAAGTCCTCCGCAAGGAAGACAAGATGGGCATCCGCGCCTCGGGCACCGCCGCTCTCTCCTTCGACGGCTGCCGCATCCCGCGTGCCAACCTGATCGGCGCGCCGGGCGAGGGGCTGAAGATCCTGCTCACCTCGCTCAACAAGTCGCGGCCGAGCATCGCTGCCCATGCCCTGGGCATCGCCCGCGCCGCCTTCGAGGACTCGATCGCCTACATCAACGACCGCCGCCAGTCGGGGCGGCGTATCGTCGAGTTCCAGGGCATCCAGTTCCTGCTCGCCGACTTGGCCACCGAGCTCGCGCTCTGCGAGAACTGGCTGTGGCATGTCGGGCGGCGGATCGACGCCGGCGAGCCGCAGTTCGGGGTCGAGGAGTCGATGCTGAAGCTCCGCGCCTCCGACCTCGCCATGCGCATGGCCACCGAGGCGGTCCAGCTCCACGGCGGCTACGGCTATATCCGCGAGTACCGGGTCGAGCGGCTGATGCGCGACGCCAAGATCACCCAGATCTGGGAAGGCACCAACCAGATCCACCGCCAGATCATCGGCCGCAGCTTCGTGGCGCGGTGAGGACTTCCAATAGGGAAGTCGTGGATGCCCCGATCAAGTCGGGGCATGACGATGGAGGGATGTTCCCAAGCGTCATGGCATGGCTTGGCCATGCCATCCACGACTTTGCCGCCACACCAACCTCTCCACCGTTGCGCCCATTCGCCGGTTGCGGCTATGTCGGACGGTCTGACCAGCCTGGAGGGTATGCATGAGCGAGATCAGCACCATCGGCGTCGCCGGTGCCGGAACGATGGGGACGGGAATCGCCATCGTCGCCGCGCGCGCAGGCTTCGCCACGGTCCTGTTCGACATCGAGGAAGGGCGGGCCGACAAGGCGCGCGAACAGATCGAGGCGTTCTTCAAGAAGTCGGTCGAACGCGGCAAGCTCACTCCCTATCAGGTGGAGAAGAGCCTGGCCAAGCTGACGACCTCCGCATCGATTGACGACTTCGCCGGCTGCGACTTGGTGATCGAGGCGATCTACGAGGATCTCGCCACCAAGCACGACCTCTACCGGCAGCTCGACGCAGCTTGCCCCGCGCACACGATATTCGCGTCGAACACCTCGACGCTGTCGATCACCGAACTCGCCGGCGGATCGGGCCGCGACGACCGCTTCGTCGGCATGCATTTCTGCCTGCCGGCACAGCTGATGAAGCTGGTCGAGATGTCGCCCGGCCTCAACACCAGCGACGAAACCTTCCAGGCCGCCTGGGCCGCGTGCGAGGCGTTGGGCCAGACGCCGGTGAAGACCCAGGACACCCCCGGCTTCGTCCTCAACTACTTCCTGGTGCCGTTCAACAACGACGCCATCCGGCTGGTCGAGGAGGGCGTTGCCGAGCCTGAGGACATCGACAAGGCCATCACCACCGCCTTCGGCTATCCGATGGGGCCGATGACGCTGCTCGACCTCGTCGGTCTCGACACGCAGGTGCGGCTCTGCGAGGCCTTCCACGCCATCACCAACGATCCCCGCGCGGCCTGCCCGCCACTCCTGCGACGGATGGTGGCGGCCGGCCGTCTGGGACGGAAGACGGGACAAGGCTTCCTCGACCACAAGTCCAGCAAGACCTTCGGCGCCTGAGGGAGGAAGAACGATGAGCCACAGCGTGATCGAGTCCGGCACCAGCCGGTCCTTCCCCGGCAGCCATAAACTGCTGCAGTCGGCGCAGCCGAACGGTGACGTCCTTATCCTGATCGGCGTCGGCGCGGCCGCGGCGCTGGGCGGTATCCGCAACCGCGACGCCAAGACGGCGATCGTCGTCGAGCTCGGCACCGAATGCCTGGGCGTCCATACCGGCGAGAGCCGCGGCGAAGAGGGATCGAACGTCCTCGGCTTCGCCCGTTACCGACTCGGCAACGACGCACCGACCGACCTGATCGAACTGGTGCGCCAACCCGGCAGCAAGCCGGAAGCCATCGCTGCGGCGAAGGCGGTGTTCGAGGACTGCGGCCTGACGGTCGCGGTCTGCAACGACTTTCCCGGCCGCATCGTCGACCGGCTGATCCGGCCTTACTTCAACGCCGCCCTGAAGCGGCTCGACGAGAAGCTGGCGAGCGCCGAGGACATGGATCTCACCCTCCGGCTCGGCCTCGGCTATCCGGAAGGCCCCATCTCGCTGCTCGAGCGCACGGGCCTTGCCGCCCATCATGACGTGTCCAAGGCGCTCTATGAGGCGCTGGGACAGCAGGCCTACGTCCCGGCGCGGCGGGCCCGGGTCGCCAAGCAGCGGCAGATATGACCGGTGCTCCCCAGCCCTTGGCGGGCGTCCGCGTCCTCGATTTCTCGACCCTGCTGCCGGGGCCGCTCGCCACGCTGATCCTGGCCGAGGCCGGGGCCGAGGTGATCAAGATCGAGCGGCCGGGCCGCGGCGACGAGATGCGGAGCTATACGCCCCGATTCGGTAGCGACAGCGTCAACTTCGCGATGCTGAACCGGGGCAAGCGCAGCGTCGCCATCGACCTGAAGGACCCGGCGGCCATCGCGGCGCTCAAGCCTCTGATCGAGAGCGCCGACGTGCTGATCGAGCAGTTCCGCCCCGGCGTCATGGCGCGGCTGGGCCTGGGATACGAGCAGGTGAGCGCGATCAATCCGCGGCTCGTCTACTGCTCGATCACCGGCTATGGCCAGAGCGGGCCACGGGCCCAGGTCGCCGCCCACGACCTCAACTACATGGCGGAGACCGGCGTTCTCGGCATGTCGGCGGGCGCGGACGGGGCGCCGGTGGTGCCGCCGGTTCTGGCGGCCGACATCGGCGGCGGCAGCTATCCGGCGGTGATGAACATCATGTTCGCGCTCTACGGCCGCGAGAAGACCGGCCGGGGCTGCCATCTCGACGTGGCGATGACCGACAACCTGTTCACCTTCCTCTACTGGGGAATGGGCGATGGCTACGCCGCGGACGCCTGGCCCGAGCCCGGCAAAGCGCTCACCACCGGCGGCTCGCCGCGCTATCGCATCTATCGCACCGCCGATGGCCGTTTCGTCGCCGCGGCGCCGCTCGAGCAGAAGTTCTGGGACGCGTTCTGCGCCGTGATCGACCTGCCGGCACCGCTTCGCAACGATGCCGTCGACCCGGAAGCCACGGGCGCGGCGGTCGCGCGCATCATCGCCGGCCGCTCTGCCGAGGAATGGACAGAGCGTTTCGCCGGCGTCGACTGCTGTGCGACGATCGTTGCGAGCCTCCAGGAAGCCCTGGCCGACCGGCATTTCCGCGCCCGCGGCCTGTTCGACCGTGACCTGTCGGCGGATGGGCGCGCAATCCCCGCCCTTCCCGTCCCTGTCGTCCCGCCCTTCCGGAGCGAGGAGATTGCCGAGGGCTACCCGGAGCTCGGCGAAGCGGACGCCGATTATCTGCCGAGAGAGGAATAGACCGCCGATGCGCGCATTGCTCGTCAGGGAGCATGGCGCTCCCGAAAGCCTGGTCATCGAGGACCTGCCGACACCGGAGCCCGGCCCCGGCGAGGTACTGGTCGACGTCCGCGCGATCGGCATCAACTATCCCGACCTGCTGGTGATCGGCGGCAAGTATCAGATTCTGCCGCCACGCCCCTTCATTCCTGGCAAGGATCTGGCAGGCGTGGTCCGTGCAGTCGGCGACGGCGTCGTGCAATGCCGGCCGGGCGACCGGGTGATGGCCCAGGTCGAGCACGGCGCCTATGCCGAGCAGGCCGTCGTCCCGGAGGCACAGTGCTTCGTCATCCCCGGCAGCATGAGCTACGAGCAGGCGGCGGCGATGAGCCTCGTCTACCAGACGGCCCATTTCGCCCTGATCGACCGCTGCAATTTCAAGGAAGGCGAGACCGTGCTGGTCAACGGCGCGGCCGGCGGTGTGGGGCTGGCGGCGGTCCAGCTCGTGCGCGGAATGGGCGGCCGGGCGCTGGCCGGCGTGATCGACGATGACCAGGCCAAGCTGGTGCGCGAGAACGGCGCCCACGCCGTGATCGATCTGAGCCGCGAGAACCTGAGGGAATCGCTCCGCGAGCAGGTGCATGCGGCGACCGACGGCCGCGGCACCGACATCGTCCTCGATCCGGTGGGCGGCGAGGTGTTCACGGCAAGCCTCCGCGCGATGGCGTGGCGCGGCCGGCTCTGCGTGATCGGCTTCACCTCGGGCGAAATCCCGACCCTCAAGGCGAACTACCTGCTGGTGAAGAACATCACCGTCAGCGGGCTGCAGTGGAGCGACTACCGCGACCGCGACCCGGCCTGGGTGCGGCGGGTGCAGACCGACCTGTTCCGCCTGTTCGAGGCCGGTCGCATCGACCCGCGGGTCATGGCCACCTATCCGATGGAGCAGGCCGCGACGGCACTGAACCTGGTGAAGAAGGGACAGGTTCGCGGCAAGGTGGTCCTCACCACGGGGCAGTAGCGGCGGCGGGTGAGAGCCCGCAGCCCCGGATTGCGCTCACGCCATCCGGGCTACGGCGAAGGAGCGTCATCGCGAGGCCCGAAGGGCCGTGGCGATCCAGAGTCCGCAGCGCCTGAGGCATCGGCCGCCCTCTGGATCGCCGCGCTCCCTGCGGTCGCTCGCGATGACGTGTGAATTGGCTTAAACGCTACTTGCCGGCCTGCTGGGCTGCCCGCAGTGCCTGGATCTCGGCGTTGAGCTGATTGATCTGCTGCTGCAGCACCATGATCTGTTGCGTAAGCCGCATGTCCATCTCGGAGGCGTCTTCGGTGACCTCCTTGATCTCGAGCTGGCCGCGGCTGTTGAGCTGAATCCCCGGGCTGTCGCTGCCGAAGCTTTCGAGCGGCATCGCCGACACGGCAGGGATCGCCAAGGCGCCGGTCACGACAGCCAAGGCCGCCATCCGCATCGGCCGGATCAGAACGCTCCGTTTCATTGTCTCTTCCCCTCATCATGGCATCCGCGCGATGCCGTTGCTGATACCGACAATGTTAGCGGACGAGGGTGGCGCGGCAATCACAACACGCAACAGTGACTTCCGGTGAGACCGTCCTGGCCGGAATATAGAGGGCGGGAGCCCGTCTCGGCCCCCGCCTCTGTCGCCGGATCAGTGGTGATCGTGCATGGAATGGCCGTCATGCATCCCGGCCCCGTCGCCCATCGCATCATGGACCGGTGCCGTAACCGACACAGCGCCCGCCTTGGCGAAGGTGAGGGTCAACGAAACGCTGGTGCCTTTGGCCAGCGGCTCGTGGAGACCGATCAGCATGACATGAAAGCCGCCAGGGGTGAGTACGACCTCTCCCCCCGCAGGAACGTCGATGCCATCAAGCCGACGCATCGCCATCACACCGTCCTTCATGCCGCTTTCATGAAGCTCGACGGCATCGGCCACCGGCAACTCCACGCCGACCAGCCGATCGTCGACCGTCCCTTCATTGCGAACGGTGAAGAACGCGGCTCCCGGTTGCGAAGCCGTCAATGTGGCCCGAGCCCAGACGTCTTCCACGACGATTACGGAGGACTCCGACTGCGCGGACGCAGGTGTGGACACCACCAGCATCAGAACCGGCGCGAACAAAGCGATCAGAAGACTTTTCATTGTCCTACCTCCCTCAGAATGCGTACTGCCAGCCAGCGGTAACTTGATAGTCCGTCTGCATCTGCGGACCGTTCAGATCCTGATAGACCGGCATCCCGAACTCGATGGCGAGCCGGTGACCGCGGAACGACCCGTTCTGCGCAACGAGATTGACGCCGAACAGGACGTCGAGCCGGTCGCCGCCATAATTGGCAGGGTCGGCCGTCTGCACCGGCGCGACGATCCGGGCGTCCTGCCCTTCGATCTTTCCGGTACGCTCGCCCGCCAGCCGCAGCGACGTGCTGATCCACGGCGCCCAGCGATAACTCGCCCAGGCGGTCAGCCGGTGGATGTCGCCCAGCCGGTAACCTTCATCGTTCTTGCCGAGGCGCATCGTCGCCCGGTACTGGGCGCCCCAGCCGAACTCGCCGCTATGCCCGGTATAGGTGATGCCGGGCAGGAGATCGAAAGTCCCCGATCCGAGCTGCATCGCGTAGGGCACGCGGAGCACGGGCCGAGCGCCGTTCGGCGCCAGCACGTCGTCGGTCTTGTCCAGCCGTCCCGTCGGCAGGCCGAGGCCGACATTGAGATGCAGGTGGTTGACGCCGTCATCCCACAGCCGCACCAGTCCGGCGATCGACGTGTCGCCGAGCCCCTTGGTTCGGGTCGTGAACGTGCCAAGCACATTGGTTCCCGCGCCGCCCTGGAAGGTGATGTGGTCCATCGACTTCACCAGGTACTGCGCCATGCCCATCAGCGTCAGCCAGTCATTGGGGGCGTACATGGCGCCGAACATATGCATGTCCATCGTCATGTCGGTGGGCACCACCCGAAGAAACGGCGGCTGGCCGGGCTGGCCGAAGAAGGGGTTGGCGATCGTGGTGGCGATCTCTTGAGGACTGACCTCGCGCCGGCCGATCCGGTTGCCCTCCATCACCATCCGCATGAAGCGGTAGGAGAGCATCCATTCGCCTTCGTGGTGCATGTGATCGCCCATGACGCCGATGGGCGCGTGGCTGTCGGCGTTGATGGGCGCGACGCCGTCCCCGGACAGCGCCATGCCCGCAACGGAAGGAGTCTCGTCGTCATGGCTTTCATGGGCGAAAGAAGGCCCAACCACGAGTACGGACGCCAGCAACGCGCCAACGGTGCGCATGACTTTGGGTAACATTGATGTACTCCGCTTACGACGAGGCGCACGCCTCAGGCGGAGGCGCCCCATTCAACCGTTGAAACTGGAAATTGTCAGCCGTTCAGACGGAGCGGAGAGGAGGAGCGCGTGCCGCGAAGCCTTCGCGGCGGACCTGGACGGGGAGGAAGTCCCTTCCGGCCGAGGGTCCGAGGCGGAGCCAAGCGGCAGGCAGGTCCAGCGCAACGATGACCGGAGTGAGCGCCGGACTCGGTTGGAACGCCGCACAAACCAAGCAATGCCAGCAGGCATGCTGGCGTGGAACCGAACGCGATCGATCGTCCGAAGCCGGAACGACGATCTCCTTCGGGCCCTCGGCGGTGCACAGCGAAAGGACGAAGCCTTCGCCGTCGGCGGCCGTCGCAAGGCCGGGCAACCACGGCGTCGAGACACTTTGAAGGAAGAGCGTCAGCAGGCACAGCCATGTCAGCCATAGCCGTTTGGTCGTGCCGTGCGCCCGTTTCATGATCGCGTCTTTAGCAGCCCGGACGAAATACTGCCAGCCGCGTCATCGTTTACGACCCGCCAAATCGAGCGGGGCCCTGAACCAAGGCGCCCCGTGCCAGGACCGGCACGGGGCGCGTCAGGAACTAAGCGGCGGGCGTGAAGGCGGTGAGGATATTGGGCTGCGCGTTGGCGATGCTGAGCGTGAGGATGCTGAGCTGCTGCTTCGCTTGCTGCGCCTGCAGGCGGGTCGCTTCCCGTCCCAGATCGGCATCGACGATCGAACCCAGCCCCTCCTGCACCGCATCGGAGATCGCGGTCGAGAAACGGTCCTGAGCCCCTAGCGCACGGACATCCGCCCCCAGCCCGCCGAGAGCGGATCCGACGCGCTGAATAGCGGAATCGATCACGCCGAGGGCACTCGCTGCATCGCCCGGCGTCGCCAGCGACGCGGCATCGAGAGCATCGGCGACATCGGTTTCGAGGTCCTGTGCCCCCAGCGACAGCGTCCCGCCTTCGGTGTCCGAAATGACGCCGAGATCGTTCGCTCCCGCCTGAAGAAGGTTGCGGCCGTTGAAGTTCGCATTGTCGATGAACGCCCGGACCTGCCCCACGGCGTTACGGAAATCCTCTTCAAGCAGCGCCTGCTGCGACTCCGAGTTGCCGGGGCTCGCGGCCGAGATCGCCTTGGCGCGAAGATCGGTGAGCAGGTTGGAAACCTCGGTCGCGCCTGCAAGCGCCACCTGCCCCACCCCGCGACCGTTCGCGATGCCTTGCTGGACGGCGGCGATGCTCTTGAGTTCCGAACTCGCCCCTTCGCCGATGACGAAAGAGGACGCGTCCGTCAGCGCGTTGAAGACCTGAAGCCCGGTCGCCACGCGATTCCGCGTTGCGTCCAAACCTTCATTGGTAGCGCCGAGATTCCTGACCGACAGCGCCGCCGCCGGATTGGTATTCACCGAGTTCACGGGCATGCTGCCCTCCCTCGCCGGTGGATGTCTTCCAGTTTTCTACTCTAGCAAAAGTGGAGAAAAGGTGCCAACCGGGATGCACTCACAGTTCAGTGAGATTCTCTCCTTGGGCTCGCCCATGTCCAGCCGCCATGATGGCTGCAAAAGACAAACGGGAGGAAATCGGAATGAACGTCGCGGCAGCGATCACCGGCGCCGTTGGTCTGGCGCTCGGCTTCGTCATCGGCGGGCTGGTGAACGATGGCACCGCCACCCCGCCGGAAACCAACGGCCCGGCCACGGCAACGACCGTCGACCAGCCGGCGGCAACGCATGAGAAGGTCAGGCTGAGGATCGCCAGCACGGCGCCGACGACGCTGCCGGTGATCGGCAGCCATGGCAAGCGGCTGGAAGAGCTGGTGAGCACCATGTCCGGCGGCGATCTGGAAGTCCGCCTGTTCGAGCCAGGCGCGCTGGTCCCGGCGCTGGAAGTATTCGACGCGGTGTCCTCCGGGTCGGTCGACGGTGGCTGGTCGGTTTCCAGTTACTGGGCCGGCAAGGTCCCGGCACTGCAGTTCTTCAACTCGGTCCCCTTCGGCCCGGAGACGGCCGAGCAGTTCGCCTGGATGCGCTATGGCGGCGGCCGCGAGCTCTATGAAGAGATCTATCACCGCTACAACATCCACCCGCTGGTCTGCTGGTTCATTCCTCAGGACGGATCGGGATGGTTCCGCAAGCCGATCGATTCGCCGGAAGACTTCCGCGGCCTCAAGATCCGGTTCCTCGGCCTCGGCGGGCGGGTGCTGGAGAAATTCGGGGCATCCACCCAGCTTCTCGCTGGTGGCGACATTTATCCGGCGCTGGAACTCGGCACCATCGATGCGGCCGAGTTCTCAATGCCGGTGATCGACGAGCAGGTCGGCTTCCAGGAAGTCGCCAAGCATTACTACATGCCCGGCTGGCACCAGTCGGCCAGCATGGGTGAGGCCATCTTCAATCTCGACCGCTGGAATGCGCTCGGCGACCAGTACCGGGCGATGCTGGAGACGGCATGCGGCGAAAACAGCCTGGACGCCATCGCCTATGGCGAGGCCATCCAGGCACCGGCGCTGCGGTCGCTGGAGAAAGACGGCGTCACGATCCATCGCTGGCCGCCCGAGATCCTGGATGCGTTCCACGAGGCCTGGCAGGAGGTCGTCGCGGACGAGGCGAAGACCGACCCCGACTTCGCCCGAGTCTGGGAAAGCCTCAGCGCGTTTCGCCAGGACTACGCCCTGTGGCGGCAATACAGCCGGCTTGATTGAGCATCCGTTAAATTGGTGGTTGAAGGAATACGATGAGAATCAGTCTCGCTATAGATCGTGGATTCATCTGGTCAGCCATGGCCTAATGTTCGCCCAACAAGCCGACGCGGAGAACGGCGAATGGACAACGAACGCGTGACGACCATGCTGGATCCCGAGCTCGAATTCTTCGGGCCGGTCTCCGATCGACCGCAGCATCCGATCACGCCGGACACTTATCCCCACGGTCAGGTCCTTCGGGAACTCGGTGGCGAGTGGGACGAGGCCGAGCAGGCATGGCGCTTTTCGAAGCACGACCGGCCGGCCAGCCTCGACGACCTCATGGCCCGCCACCCGCCGCCGCCCCGAGGCCGGGGACCGGCTTACTGGTCTCGCTACCGTTGGCTCGAACAGCGTCTGCTCGAGCAGCCGAGCACGATGCCGGAGCACGAACTGCTGGAACTGCTGCTGTCGTTCAGCGTGCCGCTGAGCAATGCCGAGGGCCTCGCGCCGGCCCTGATCGCCCGCTTCCGCTCCTTAGGTGCCGCAGTCGCCAGCCCACCACAGCGACTCCTGGAGTTCGACAAGGTCAACCACCATTCGGTGATCCTGTTCCGGCTGGTCCGCGAGCTCGCGATCCGTCTGGCCAAGGAGAACGTCGTCGAGCGGCAGGTGGTCGACGGCAAGAACCTGATGGCGTATCTGCGGACGGCGATGGCGAACGAGACCGAGGAACAGCTTCGCATGCTGAGCCTCGACACCAAGAATCAGCTCATCGCCGACGACATACTGATGCACGGCGATGCCGACAGCATTCCCCTGCGTCCCCGGAAGGTCGCCAAGCGGGCGCTGGAGCTCGATGCGACCAAGGTTATCCTGGTGCACAATCATCCCTCCGGCGATCATAAGCCGAGCAAGGAAGACATCCAGATGACCCGGCGCATCAAGACGGCACTGTCCCATCTGGGCGTGACGTTGAGCGATCACATCATCATCGGCCGCAGCGGCAGCACGAGCTTCCGCGAGAGCGGGAACCTCTAGCACTCTTCGACCGCGAGAGCGGGCGGCGCGCTGACATCGGCGCTGTCCCCCGCCGTCAAAAAGCCGTCACCGCCGCCCGAACGACAGGCCGCGTTTCCCTTACCAATCCGTATGGTTCGGCCAATCGTGCGGCAAGGGACGATCTCCAATTATCCGCTGCAGCGATCGCCACGTGCGACAGCGCGGTAACAAGAGGAGATCAAAGGCAATGAAGTACCCCACAGTTCTTCCGTCACTCGTCGCCGTTCTCGTTTCGGTCGGATATGTCGGCGCCGCCGCGGCGGACACCGGGCAGGATGACGCGAAAGAAGCGGCGCTGGTTCTGTCCGCGAAGACCTCGATCGCACAGGCGGTGGAAACCGCCGCCCGCCAGACCGGCGGACAGCCGCTCAAGGCCTCCCTCGAAAAGGACAACGACGCCTTTACCTACGAGATCGCCGTCGTGGCCAAGGACAAGGTGGTCGAGGTCATGATCGATCCCGCGTCGGGCAAAGTCCTCCAGACCGAGAACGAAGGTTTGATCGAGAGGCTTCTCGACGGCGAATCCGACAACGAACTGGCCGGTCTGTTAAAACTTCCGACGACACTGTCGGATGCAATCGCGACGGCGGAGCAGGACATCGGCGGCAAAGCGATCGAAGCCGGCATCGATGACGAAAATGCCGTCCCGCTGTTCGAGATCGAAGTGGCGAAGAACAACACGATCAAGCGTGTCTATGTCGACGGTACGAGCGGCGAGATCGCCGCCGGCCCTGCCGATGAGGATCGGGACTGACGGTTGGCGAACTGGCCCGCCGAACCGGTCGGGCCAGTCTCACGCACTCGGATCGGGCCATCCGAGGCTCGGACATCACATCGCACAAACGATGAGGCCGTTGCGATGAAGCTGCTTTCCCAAGCCAGTTATGACGCCGCCGACCTGGAAGACGACTTCAAGGCGACCAATAAGGTCGCTCAGGTCACTCTGGCGTTCTGGATCATGAAGATCTGCGCCACCACTGTCGGCGAAACGGGCGGCGATCTTCTGTCGATGACGCTGAACGTCGGCTACGCAGCCAGTTCCGTCATATTGGTCGGGCTTTTCCTGGTCGCTCTCGCCGCGCAGATCAAAGCCAAATCGTTCCATCCGTTTCTGTACTGGACGGTCATTCTGGCGACGAGCACGGCCGGGACGACGATATCGGACTTTATGGACCGTTCGCTCGGCCTCGGCTACGCCGCCGGCTCGGCCATCCTCGCCTCCCTGCTGGTCATTGTCCTGGTGAGTTGGAGGATCAGCGTCGGATCACTTTCCGTCCAGCACATCCGCGAACCAAGGGTGGAGATGTTCTATTGGACGGCAATCCTGGCGTCGAACACCCTGGGAACGGCGCTCGGAGATTACCTCGCCGACAGTTCCGGGCTCGGCTTCGGGTTGAGCAATCTGATCATCACCGGCGCCATCGCCGCAATCGCCCTCGCCTATTTCTTCACGCCGATCTCGCGGACATGGCTGTTCTGGGGTGCCTTCGTTCTTACCCGCCCCTTCGGTGCAACTATGGGCGATCTCCTTACGAAGAGCCCGGATCAGGGCGGGCTGGGATTCGGAACCATCGGCGCCTCCGCGGTGCTCATTTCGGTTCTGATCGCGATGATCTTCTTGACGTCGCGACGTGACGAAAGTTCCCGGTCGCCAGGGCTGTCCGAAACGAATCCGTCAATCTGACCGGCGGTCCATGCCCGAGCTCGAATAGGATCGGGCTCGGGCGACGAACTTCGAGCCTCCATCCCTCGAAAGCATCCGATGAAGATACTTTTGATCGAGGACGACACAGAAACCGCCGCCTATGTCGCAGGCGGGCTGAAAGAACACGGGCATACGGTGGATCAAGCCGCGACCGGACGCGACGGTCTTTTCCTGGCGGCCGGCGAGGCCTACGACGTGCTGATCGTCGACCGGATGCTCCCCGAACTCGACGGCCTCGCGTTGGTGAAGACGATCAGGGGAGCGGGCATCAAGACGCCGGTTCTGTTCCTTACGACATTGGGCGGCATCGACGATCGTGTCGAAGGTCTGGACGCCGGTGGCGACGACTATCTGGTCAAGCCTTTCGCCTTCGCCGAGTTGCTGGCGCGGGTCAACGCGCTGGCCCGCCGGCCGCCCGCGGCCTCGGTCGAATCGGCACTGCGCGTCGCCGACCTCCATATGGACCGGCTATCGAGGACGGTGACCCGTGGCGGCTCGCGGATCGACCTGCAGCCCCAGGAGTTCAAGCTGCTGGAATACCTGATGCGGCATGCGGGGCGGGTCGTCACCAGGACCATGCTTCTCGAGAATGTATGGGAGTTTCATTTCGATCCCCGGACCAGCGTCGTAGAGACGCATATCAGCCGCCTGCGCACGAAAGTCGACCGCCCGTTCGATACCGAGCTGATCCATACCATTCGTGGCGTGGGGTATTGCGTCCGTGCACCCGATTAGGATCGTTCGAACCACGGGCTTCCGGCTGGCCGTTCTGTTCGGCGGCCTTTTCAGCCTTTCGGTGCTGGTCCTGTTCGCGGTGATCTACTGGACCACCAGCCGGGCACTGCACCAGCAACTGGAGACAGCGATCGAGCAGGAAGCGCATGCCCTCGCCGAGCATCATCTGGCCGGCGACGTCGCCGACCTAACCCGGAGCATCGAAGAGAGACTGAAGTCGCAGCCGCAGGCGTTCTACCTGCTGCTCGACCCGGAAGAACGGAAGGTCACCGGGAACCTGCCGAAGACCCTGGCTCGCCCCGGCTGGCAGGACCATCCGATGCCTGAGGCGTTGCGCACGGCCTTGTCGGACGATCCCGCCGATGCCGACGGGCATCGCCTCCTCCTGCTGGGGACCAGCCTGCCCGACGGATTTCTTCTGGTGGTCGGCAAAGACCTCTATGCGGTCAGCGAAGTCGAAGAAGCGATCATCCGGGTCTTCGGATGGGTTTTCGGCATCACCGTCCTCGTTGCCGCGGCCGGCGGCTATTTCGTCAGCACGCAATTCCTGAGGCGGATCGATTCGATCAACCGCACGACCAGGTCGATCATGGACGGCAGGCTCAGCGACCGGGTTCCGACGCACGGCACCGGCGATGAGCTCGATCGGCTGGCATCCAACCTCAACGGAATGCTCGATCGGCTTCAGGCGCTGATGGAAAGCCTGCGGCAGGTGTCGTCGGACATCGCCCACGATCTCCGCACCCCCCTGAGCCGGCTGCGCCAACGGCTTGAGGAAACCCGGATCAGGGCGCGGCAGGTGGAGGACTTCGAGACTGCCATCGACGGAGCGCTCGCCGATACCGAGTCGATCCTCGACACGTTCTCGGCGCTTCTGCGCATCGCCCAGATCGAAGCCGGCACGCGGCGGGCGGCTTTCGCCGAGGTCCATCTGTCCAACCTGTTTCAGTCGATCCTCGAAGCCTACGAAGCCGTGGCGGAAGACCAGGGGAAAACGCTGGCGGCATCGATCGAACCGGGCGTGCGAGTTCACGGCGACAGGGAACTGCTGACCCAGATGATGGCGAACCTGGTGGAGAATGCGATCAACCACACCCCGCCGGGGACAAACATCCGACTGGCGTTGACGCAGGCGCCATCCGGTCCGGTCGCTTCAGTTGCCGACGACGGCCCCGGCATTCCTGCCGCGGACCGGGAGAGGGTCTTCCAGCGCTTCGTCAGGCTGGAGACCAGCCGCTCGACCACCGGCAGCGGCCTGGGCCTGTCGCTGGTTGCCGCCGTGGCCACCATTCACGGAATTACGGTGGAGCTGTCGGACAATCAGCCAGGCCTCAGGGCCGTGCTGGACTTCGGCATCCCCGCGCGTGGAGTCCGTCATAGCGGCGTGGAAGCGCCCGCAATCCGCTAGATCGAGACTCGCGTCTCCCGCCGTTTCCGGGGTGGGGCGATCGCTCTACAGAGCGACCACCCGGATGTTCGACCATTCGATCGGCATGCCCGAATGCTGGAACAGGCCGAAGGAAGCGCTCCTGTGGCGGGGAAACGCGGGATCGATCCCCGCGTCGTCCTCCTGGCAGAGCCAAGTATCCGGCTCGGGCTCATCGGCCGGCCAGATGCGGAAGCGCACGGTATCGGTGCCCTCCGCGAACAGCACCTGATGGCGGACGCTGTAGAGCCGCCGCCGCTCGACCGGGAAGCGCGCAGGCGGGTCCGTCACCACCACCCATTCCCGGCGGGTTCCCGAATGGTCGCCCCACGAGATGAAGCTTCGCGCCTCGCCGCGCGGATTGAGCGCCGCCATGCCGGCGCTCGACCAGCCGGTCTTGATCCCGATCGGCGGGTCCTTGTCCTCGAAGCCGACGAAGAAATCACTGGGCCCCAGCCATTTGACACCGGTGAAATCAAGGAAGCGGACGTTGTAGGTGGCTTCCTGGCTGGCATGGGCGCCGCCCAGAACCAGCAGCGAATCCGGATGGACCGGGGCCCGCGATCGAATGACACCCGACACCGGGTCGACGTCGAACGCGCCCGCCACCACCTGCCCGACGTCCTGCACGGAGCGGACACCCGACAGATCGCTGATATCGAGCGGCAGTGGAACCGGCACCGGATCCCAGTCGAACCGGATCGTACAAGCGACCGATCGCCCATCGGCATCACGCATCTCGATCGCCAGCCGGTTGTCTCCGGCAACGAGGTCGGGGTGATCGGAGGAAAATTCGACGGTGAAATCGCCCTGATCCCGGCACCGTAGTTCGGCAGGAGAGGCTTTGTAATCGTGGACCCAGTCGACCCCGTCATCCGGGATCGACTCGACGTGGAAAGGCACGGCCCCACCGCCGTTCAGACGCCAGCACGCCGATACCGGAAAAGCGACACCATCGACCGTTCCGGGAACGTGCAGGTCGCGGGTACGGCGCCGGAACCGCTGGAGCGTTCCATATGTCGGTCGGATGCCCACCGGCGGCAGTGTGCCAGCTTCGGCCCGACGGCACCAGGAAACGGGGGAATCGAAACCCGGACCGAAGGCGCGGTGTTGCGTCCGTGTAAGGAAGAGGAGAAAGCCATGCGCCTGTGGACAATCGAACCTGCCGCTTCGGTCGACGATCCGCGCTGGCAGGAGCGGCCGATCTGGCGTCGCGTCGTCGTCCGGGCCGACAGCGCCGCCGCAGCGCGCGTCGTGGCGGCAGAGCTGGAACGTCGGGAAGGCATGCCCTCTGACGGCAACGGCAGCGCGAGCTTCAGAAGCGGTTTCGAGGACGAGAAGCTCTATTGGGTGAAGCCGGCTGCCGCCGGCCCCGAAACGGATGCGAACGACGGTGAAGGGCCCGGCATCGTCGCCGCGGAACCGAGCGATTCGGCGGCAGGCGTCCATTCCGAACCGTGACCGGCAGAGATGCGCGAAAAAAAATTCATCGGACCGCGAAACGGGGAACCGGGTCGGATGTTCTTATATGGAACCGTTCTGATCGAGGAGATCTCCAGGATCCGCCGCCATCCTCCCCCACTCCCCCGCATGGCGGAACCAATGGACCTGCAGCATTCCCCCAATTAATGCTGCAGCACTTCGATCGGAACGGTTTCACACCTCACAGCACTCGGGGCGAACCGCATAACGGTTCGCCCCTTTTATTTCGGCGTCTCGATGCTCAGGAGAGAACGGGCGCCACCGTCAACATCTCCCGCGCGTCCGTAGGGAGAAGCGGCTTGCTGATCAGATAGCCCTGAATGGCGTCGCATCCCCGCGCCGACAGGAAGGCCCGCTGGCTTTCGGTTTCGACGCCCTCGGCGACGACACGCAGCCCCAGTGTTGCGGCCAGCCCGATCACGGCCTCGACGATCGCCGTATCGTCCTTGTCCTGTTCGATGTCGACGACGAAGCTCTGGTCGATCTTTAAGGTCGAGATCGGCAACCGCTTCAGATAGCTGAGCGAGGAGTGTCCGACACCGAAGTCGTCGACGGCGAACGACACCCCGACCGCCTTGAGCGCCTGCATCACGGCGATCGTGCCTTCGACGTCCTCGACCAGCGTTCCCTCGGTGATTTCGATCTCAAGAAGGGCCGCGGGCAGATCGAGCGCGCCCAACACGTCTATGACGTGCTGAACGAATTCTCGGTCATGCATCTCCTTGGGCGAGACGTTCACCGCGACCGGAACGGGCGAGCAGCCGGCATCGATCCACTCGCGAAGATGCCGGCAGACCCGTTTCAGAACCCAGCGCCCGATCGGAACGATCAGACCGCTGTTTTCGGCGATCGGAATGAACTCGGACGGCGGAACAGCGCCGAACTGCGGGTCTTCCCACCGCAACAAGGCTTCGAACCGCATCAAGCGCCCGGTGTCCAGGGCAACGATCGGTTGGAACCGAAGCGACAGCCGATCGTCTCTCAAGGCAGCGTGCAGAGCAGCGATCAAGTCGATGCGCCGCTTCACCTGTTCGCCGAGCGCCGGCGAATAGAAAGCGTAGATGCCGCGTTCGGCCTTGGCCTTGTAGAGAGCGAGGTCGGCATTGCGCAGCAGTTCACCGGACACCGTGCTGTCATCCGGGAAGAGCGTGATGCCGACGCTGGCACCCGCATGAACGGAATGATCCTCGATCCTGAAGGGCGCCGAGAACGCTTCGATAATCCGTGCTGCCAGGGTCGCTGCCGCGTCCGACCGGTCGATGCCGACCTGTATGATCGCGAACTCGTCGCCGCCAAGCCGGGCCAGCACGTCTGAATCGCGAACGCATTTCAGCAAACGGCCCGCCGCCTGCTTGAGAAGATCGTCGCCGGCATCGTGGCCGAGCGAATCGTTCACATGCTTGAACTGGTCGAGATCGATGTAGAGGATCGCCACCCGGCGATGCTCGCGCTCGGCATGCGCCAGAATGTGCTGCAGATGGTCGTGGAACATGCGCCGGTTGGGCAGTGCCGTCAGCGCATCCATGAAAGCCAGATCGCGGATGCGCTCCTCCGCCTCGCGACGCTCTGTCACGTCGACGACGGTCGCGATGATCGACCGCTCGCCGTCGAAGCGACCGAGTTGCGCCGAAACCTCGACCCAGCGCCGGGCGCCATCGCCCCGCCGGACGCGAAGCGGCCGGTTGCGGAGAATCCCTCCGGACGCTTCCATTTCAGCCTGGACCGCCCGCATGTCGGCGGTGTCCCAGTAAAGATCTTCGATCCGCCAAGTGTTCAGAGCCTCGCGATCGAGGCCGAAGACCGCGGCACCGTGCGGATTGACGAAGCGAATGCGCCGGTCTTCCAGACCGACGACGATGACCGGCATCGGCGCGATCTCGATGATCTCACGAAGCTGGGCTTCCCGACCGCGGAGGGCTAGCTCGATCCGTTTGCTGCGGGTGACGTCCGTCAGCGTGGCGACGAATCCCCCATCGGGCATGGGATTCGACTGCACTTCGATAACCAGGCCATTGTGGCGATGCCATTCGTAAAAGCGGCGCTGTGGGTGACGTGCGTCGTCAAGGAGGACGGCGATGGTCTCGTCGACGTCGACCGCGCCCAGATCACCGCGTTCCGCCAGCACCGTGACCAGGGCCTCATAATGCATGCCCGGAGTGGTGACGTGAGGCGGCAGTTCGAGGATCGCCGCGAATCTGTCGTTCCATGCGACGAGCCGCTGATTCGCATCGTAGACGCAGATGCCTTGGTCGATCTGCCCCATGGTCGTTTCGAGCAGCGTCGACTTTTCCTCAAGCACCCAAGACTGCGCCTTGAACGCGGAAATATCGGTCCAGATCGCCACGACGCCGCCATTGGCTGTCTTGTGCTCATGCACTCTGAGCCACTGGTCGTGCCCGATCTCGATCTCGAACGGCCCGGTCGGGTTGCGATGCTGGTCCATCCGCCAGGCGATCCACTCTTCAGGATTTTCCTGGGCTTCGTGGATCAATCCCATTTCCACGCGCCGCCGGATCATTTCCTCGCACGATACGCCGACATCCAGCGTTTCACGGAACCGCGGCAGCCAGTCGGCACAGCGCCGGTTCCAGAGCACGCAACGATCGTTCTCATCCCACAGGAGAAAGCCCTCGTTGATGCTGTCGAGGGCCTGAGCAAGCATCTCCCGCGCTTCCCGCGCTTCGAACTCCGCCGTCTTGATTTCGGTAATGTCGGAAATGATCGTGGCGATACCGCCATCGGACATGCGCCGTTCGTTCAGCCTGAGCCACCGGCCGTCGCTCAACTGAATGACCTGTACGCCGGTCGCGGCGCCCCGGCTCGTCAGTCGTTCCTGAAGCCATTCGTCTTCCCGGCCGATGGCTTCCTTGATCAAGCCGGCCCTGACGCGCGCGCGCGACCAGTCTTCGAAACGCGATCCAAGGCCGAAGACCTCGTCGCCCGCAGCCAGGAGCTCGTTCGCCATGCCGTTGAACAAGACGATCCTGTCCTCGGGATCACTGACGATGAAGGCGTCGGAAAGGCTTTCCAGCGCTACGTTCAGCAACCGCCGCGTCTCGGCCTGCGACTTCAGGGACTCCTGCTCCACCGTCACGTCGGTGCTGACGCCCCGGTAGCCTCGGAACGCGCCGTCCGCGTCGAAGATCGGCTTTCCGCTTATCAGGAAGTGGAGAATCTTCCCGTCCGGGCCGTACCGCGACAACCGGAAGTCGGTGAAGGGCTCGCGCCGCTCCATGACGCGGATATGCTCGTCGAGTTCAGGCGTCCACAACTCCGGACTGACCAGATCCCATCGCGTGCGTCCGAGAATCTTCGTGATGGAGCCCATCTGGACGGCATCGGGCCGGCCCCAGAAAGCGACGAAGCGATGCCGATCATCGGTTTCCCAGTACCACTCCGACGCGATCTCGGCGAAGTCGAGAAAACGCCGTTCGCTTCGTTCCAACTCGCGCCGCTGCCGCGCCGTATGCCGTAGGGACGCCGCACAGCAGCCGACGATGCCGAAGGAGAAGAGCAAGGCGCCCGCAACGACCCAATCGGAAACCGCCTCGGGCCAAAGCCCGGTCTCGGCCGCAGCACCGCCACCCGCCCCGAACCAGTGCAAGAGCAGCAATCCGGCCAGAAGACCGACAGCGCCGCAGAACGCGCCCCAGAGAACCACTGCGAAGAAAGGAGGGAAACGCACCGACATCGCCGACGCCCCGTCCGAATCAACGTTCAGTGTGTAGGCACCAGCCTTTCTCATGTCGCGTACCAGCCTAGCGCCGTCTTGCAGCCGGTTCCGGGGCCCTTTCGGGCCGTCGCCCGGCCGCCACACATCCACATCAACATCGAGAGACTCGACGCCGCAGGTTTCCAAATAATGAAAAGACTAAGCCTTGGGCTGATTACTCGGCGAAGCGGCGACCATAAATCAACAATCGTTAGCGAGCATGAGCCCCCTCTCACGCGAAAGCCACCATCCGCTGCACCTCATCTGGGCCGCAAACCAAGCCGTTCTAACGTAAAATTAGCATCGATAGCGGGTTTATCCAGTTTTCCGATCGACGAAAAACGCCTCCGCGCACCACGTACCGGACGTGATCGCCCCGTTTCACGATTGTGACCGCCCGACATTGCGCCCCCGAAAAGATACCTTCCGGAAAAGAGCGCTCGGACAGCAACTCAATCGACGGAATACGTCTTGAGTTCCGCCTCGGTCGCCGGCTCGATCTCGGTAAGCGTGACGCCGTAGCCCCACAGGTAAGCCACATGCTTCAGCACCGCTTCGACATCGTCGGCGTCGAGCAGCATACCGTCCGTGACGTTGTGCTGTAGGACGAGCCGGCGATCTCCTTCCAGGTCGACGTCGACAACCTGAATATCGGGCTGGACGTAGCCGATGTCATGCCGGCGCGCGAGCGCACGGCGAATTTCGGCATATCCCCGTTCGTCATGCACCCGATTGACGAGGTATTCCGCTTCGTCCTCGTCGTCATCCACTTTGAACAACTTCAGTTTTCTTATGAGATGCGGACTCAAATACTGCAGGATGAAGCTCTCGTCGCGATAGTTGGCCCAGGCATGACGCAATGTCGCCAGCGCATTCCCCGTTCCGGCGATTTCCGGGAACCAGGCGCGGTCTTCGTCGGTCGGGTCCTCGCAGATACGCTGGATATCCTGCATCATCGAGAAGCCGAGGGTATAGGGATTGATGCCGCTGTAGCGGGGATCATCGAAGTCCGGCTGGAACACGACCGCCGCATGCATATCGAGGAATTCGAGCATGGCGCCGTTGTCGATCAGCCCCTTGTCGAACAGCCGGTTCATGATGTGGTAGTGGCAGAACGTCGCGCAGCCCTCGTTCATCACCTTGGTCTGGCGCTGCGGATAGAAATACTGCGCGATGTTGCGAACGATTCTGAGGATTTCGCGCTTCCACGGCTCCAGCTTCGGCGCCGTCTTCTCCAGGAAATAGAGAAGATTTTCCTCCGGAAGCTGAAGCCTGGCACGCCGCTCGACCGCCTCGGCCTCTGCCGAGCCGCCCTTGCGCTTGCGCCGGGCGGGAACGGTCCGCCACAGATCGTTATAGGTCTGTTCCTCGTAGGTCCGCCGTTCCAGCCTCCGGCGCTGCTCTTCCTTCAGGTCCGGCTTGCGCGGACGGGGATAGCGGTGAACGCCGTGGCTCATCAGCGCGTGCCCGGCGTCGAGAACCTGCTCGACGGCCGCCAGACCGTACTTTTCCTCGCAGTCCGAGATGTAGCCCTTGGCGAATTCGAGATAGTCGAGAATGCCTTCGGCGTCGGTCCACTGCTGGAACAGGTAGTTGTTCTTGAAGAAGTGGTTGTGGCCGAAAGCGGCGTGCGCGATGACCAGCGTCTGCATGGTCATGGAGTTCTCCTCCATGATGTAGCTGATGCAGGGGCTGGAATTGATGACGATCTCGTAGGCGAGCCCACGGAGGCCCTTACGATAGAACATCTCGTCGCGGGCGAAGTGCTTCCCGAACGACCAGTGCTGATACATCAGCGGCATGCCGATCGAGGAGTAGGCGTCGAGCATCTGCTCGGCCGTGATCACCTCGATCTGGTTCGGATAGACATCAAGCTCCATCTCGCCGAGCGCGATGTCCTCCACGGCCTGGTAGACGCGTTTGACCTTGGCGAAATCCCATTCGGGACCGCTGTAGAGCAAGCTGTCCGACCCGGCTTTCACGGCGCCGGTGTCGTCAGTGTCGACCGGCGCATTCATGCGGCGGTTCGCTCGCGACTGAACAGTTCACGGAAGACGGGATAGATATCGGCCTTCTTGCTGACCTTCCGCATCGCCGGCAGACCCACCTTCTCGGACACGCCGCGATAGGCCATCCACAGGGCGCTCTCATAGCTGAGATTGGGATGGCCGCGGTCGCTGCCGACCTCGATATAGGCGAAATACTGACACATCGGCAGGATCATGTTCTCCAGCATATCCGCGGCGCGACGGTTGTCGCTCTGGACGTTGTCACCGTCAGAGGCCTGTGCCGCATAGATGTTCCAATCCTCTACGGGATAGCGCTCGCGAATAACCCGGCGCATCTCGTCGAGTGCCGTCGAGACGACGGTGCCGCCGCTCTCCCGGCTGTAGAAGAAGGTCTGCTCGTCGACCTCGCTCGCTCGATGGGTATGGCGGATGAAGACGATGTCGACATGCTTGTAGGAGCGCGTCAGGAACACGTAGAGCAACATGAAGAAGCGCTTCGCGAGATCCTTCATGTGCTCGGTCATCGAGCCTGAAACGTCCATCAGACAGAACATGACCGCCTGGGTGATCGGCTTCGGCACCACGTCGAAGCGATTGTAGCGAACGTCGATCGGGTCGATGAACGGTACAACCTGACGCCGCCGTTCGAGGCGTTCGAGCTCCTCGCGGAGGGCGGCGAGACGATCCGCCTGCTCTCCTCCTTGTTCCAGCCGCTCGATCTCCGCCGCCAGCGCTTCCAGTTCCATCGCCGAAGGACGCCGCAAGGCTATGCGCCTCTGGAGGCTGTTGCGGACGGTACGCACGACGTTGAGATTGGCGGGGCTGCCGGTGGTCGAATAGCCGGCGCGAGTGAGCGAGAAGCTCGCCGCCTGCTTGACCTTCTTCTTGGTCAGGTCGGGCAGCTCCAGATCCTCGAGAAACAGGTCGAGGAATTCCTCCTGCGAGAGGACGAAGCGGAAGTCGTCCTCTCCGTCTCCGTCGGGCGATCCTTCGCTGCCGCGACCGCCTCCGCCCGAAGGCGGCCGCGGAATCGTGTCGCCTTCGACGTACTCTTTGTTGCCGGGCAGGATGTGCTCGCGGTGCCCACCGGTCTGCGAATGCCGGAAGGTCGGCTCGCGGATACCGTCGATCGGAATGCTGATCTTGTCGCCGCTCTCGATATCCGACACGGCCCGCTTGGCGGATGAACTGCTGACCGCCTTGCGGACCTGCTCCTTCGCGCGTTTCAGGAAGCGTTGGCGATTCCCGAGGCTCTTTCCCTTGGGATTGAGGCGGCGGTCGATGACGTTCATGGGCGCGATCCGCTTGTCATTGTTATTGTCGTCGTCGGCCTTATCCCGCCTGCTTCACGCGCATGTACCATTCCACCAGACGCCGAACCTGCCGTTCGGTGTAGCCGCGCTCGACCATCCGATCGACGAACTCGCTGTGCTTCTGCTCGCTCTCGGAGTCCTTCTTGCTGCCGAAGCTGATGACCGGGAGAAGGTCCTCGACCTGCGAGAACATCCGCCGCTCGATGACGTGCCGGATCTTCTCGTAGCTGGTCCATGACGGGTTCTTGCCGCCCTGGGACGCGCGCGACCGCAGGGCGAACTTGACGACCTCGTTGCGGAAGTCCTTCGGGTTCGCGATCCCCGCTGGCTTCTCGATCTTCGACAGCTCCTGGTTCAGGAGTTCCCGATCGAGCAGCTGGCCGGTGTCCGGGTCCTTGAAGTCCTGATCCTCGATCCACGAGTCCGCATAGTCGATATAGCGATCGAACAGGTTCTGGCCGTAGTCGTGATATGATTCGAGATAGGCCTTCTGGATCTCGTTGCCGATGAACTCGGCGTAGCGCGGCGCCAATTCGCTCTTGATGAAGTCGACATAGCGGCGCTCGGTTTCCTCGGGGAACTGCTCGCGACGCACCGCGAGCTCGGTCACGTACATCAGGTGCACCGGGTCGGCGGCAAGTTCGGTCGTGTCGTAGTTGAAGGTCTCCGACAGCACCTTGAACGCGAAACGGGTCGAGATGCCGTCCATGCCTTCGTCCACGCCGGCGGCGTCGCGATACTCCTGCACCGATTTGGCGCGAGGGTCGGTCTCCTTCAGGCTTTCACCGTCATAGATACGCATCTTCGAGAACAGGCTCGAGTTCTCGTGGATACGAAGTCGGGACAGCACCGCGAAGCGCGCCAGCATCTCCAGCGTCGCCGGAGCGCATGCGGCCCCCGCCAGATCGCTGGTGCTGATCAGCTTTTCGTAGATCTTCTGCTCTTCCGTGACCCGCAGACAGTAAGGAACCTTGATCACCGAGATGCGGTCGATGAAGGCCTCGTTGTTGCGGTTGTTCTTGAAGCTCTGCCATTCCGCCTCGTTCGAGTGCGCGAGAATGATGCCCTGGAAAGGGATGCCGCCGATGTTCTCGGAGCCGACATAGTTGCCTTCCTGGGTCGCCGTCAGCAGCGGGTGCAGCATCTTGATCGGCGCCTTGAACATCTCGACGAATTCGAGGATGCCCTGGGTCGCGCGGTTCAGGCCGCCGGAATAGCTGTAGGCGTCGGGGTCGTCCTGGCTGTAGCGCTCGAGCTGGCGGATGTCGACCTTGCCGACCAGCGAGGAAATGTCCTGGTTGTTCTCGTCGCCCGGCTCGGTCTTCGCCACGCAGACCTGGCGCAGCTTGGACGGATACATCTTGACCACGCTGAAGCGCGCGATGTCGCCGTTGAATTCATCGAGGCGTTTCACCGCCCAGGGCGACATCAGGCCGGTCAGGCGTCGCCGGGGGATGTTGAATTCTTCCTGGAGCGTCTCGCCCATCGTTTCGGGGTCGAACAGCCCGAGCGGGCTCTCGAAGACCGGGCTGATCTGATCGCCAGCCTTCAGCACGTAGATCGGCTCGTGCTCCATCAGAGTCTTCAGCCGCTCGGCCAGAGACGATTTGCCGCCACCGACCGGACCGAGGAGATAGATGATCTGCTTCCGTTCCTCGAGACCCTGCGCCGCATGCCGGAAGAAACTGACGATCCGCTCGATCGTCTCTTCCATCCCGTAGAAGTCCCGAAAAGCCGGATAGACCTTCATCGTCCGGTTCATGAACACCCGGCCGAGGCGCTGATCCTTCGACGTATCGACGATCTCGGGGTCCCCGATCGCTGCGACCATGCGCTCAGACGCGGACGCGTACGCCATCCGGTCCTCGCGACAGGTCTCGAGATATTCCGCCAGAGACATCTCGGTCTCATGCCGGCTCTCGTAGGTCTCGGTGTATTGCCGGAACAGATCTGTAGCGGTCAGCAAGTATGGCACTCCATCCAGAAGGAGACGGTGTTACAGCGATCCTGCAAACTCCGGGCCGCGCTTCGGTAGGCCTTCCTGCTTCGAATCAGGATAACCATAGGGCCCATTCGTTTACACAGGCTTAGCGCTTCGTCCCGCATCGGCCGCAGCCGGAAAGGCCCAGGTGCCTCGCTGCAAATAACTCCAGGACAATGTGTCCTTTGTGCGGCAGACGCATGGCGGACGGTCCTTCCGGTCATGGCTGGACGGAACTCGCGCATGCCCACTCCCCCACGACGCAGGCAACGTTTTAGGCATTTCATATGTGAGGGATCGCGGGTGCGATCAACCGCTAGGCAAGGATTTACAAGCGTATTTCCTGCACGACCGAGGATCGGAAGGCGCCCTCGATCTCGCAGGAAACCGCCCTCCCGCCGGCCTTTGCACAAATCGGCATCACCCCCCTCCAGGAGGGCATCCCGCAGCGGAGCACCGCCGCCCTTCGGCCGTATTGCCTCCATCGTCATCATCGGCTTCGATCGCCTCGCTGCCGCTTCGGGCGGCACGTCGCGACGCCGCGCGCATGCAGGAAGGCAATGCCCCCGGCGCCCTCACTGCAAGATGAACACCCAGGGACCGCGCGAGGTCCATGGACCGCCGCTCACCTCGCCGTGAGCGGCGGCAGAGGCGGGCCGGGAGGGCTCGACGAGCTCTTCACCCCTCTCAGGGATCGCAGGACGGTCACGCTGCCTTCGATAGGCCCCACCGTCTCCACGCATCCGCCCTTCCCGTGTGCTAGCCTGAATCCGCCTGCCGGCTCGGTCCATCCGCGAGCGCCGCAGGTGCCCGCCGAGGACCACCTTGACAGCCGGAGAATTTGTCTACAGGATTTGTAGAGATTATGTTGTCGAAGAAAGCGAAATACGCACTCAAGGCCATGCTGATGCTGGCGGAGCAACCGGAAGGGCTGCTTATTCAGGCGCCCGACATCGCTGACAGGCAGAAGGTCCCGGGGAAGTTCCTCGAGGCGATCCTTCTCGACCTCAAGCGGCGCGGCCTTGTCCACAGCCAGCGCGGCAAGCAGGGGGGCTACTGTCTCGCCAAGCCGGCGGACAGAATCACTTTCGGCGAGATCATCCGCATCATGGACGGCCCCCTTGCCCCCATACCCTGCGCCAGCATGACGAGCTACCGGCGGTGCGCCGACTGCCGGGACGAGGCGGCCTGCGCCATCCGCCAGGTGATGCTGCGGACGCGGGACGCCATGGCGAGCGTGCTCGATCACGTGTCGCTGGCCGACGTTTCGGCCGGCACGCACCGGGACCTGGTTTCGACGGCGCTCGCGGGCTAGTTCTTTTGGCTTTATTCCTACTAAACCAATAGAGATAATGAGGCTAAGATGAGATCGATCCAGACCCTGCTCGCTTTCGCCGTTCTCGCCTGTGGCTGGATGGCGCCGGGCTTTGCCGACACCACCCTGCTGAACGTCTCCTACGATCCAACGCGGGAGCTCTACGAAGACTTCAACCGCGCTTTCGCCGAGCATTGGCGGCAGGAGACGGGAGAGGACGTGACGGTGCGCATGTCCCACGGCGGTTCCGGCAAGCAGGCGCGGGCGGTGATCGACGGCTTGGCCGCCGATGTCGTGACGCTGGCGCTATCGGCCGACATCGACGCGATCGCCGAGCATGGCGACGCGGTTCCGGCCGACTGGCAGACGAAGCTCCCGAACGACAGCGCCCCCTACACCTCGACGATCGTCTTCCTGGTGCGGAAGGGGAACCCCGAGGGGATCCGAGACTGGGACGACCTCGTCCGCGAGGGCATCGAGGTCATCACGCCCAACCCCAAGACGTCGGGCGGCGCGCGCTGGAACTACCTCGCGGCCTGGGCCTTCGCCGACGAGGCCTATGGCGGCGACGCCGGGAAATCGCGGGACTTCCTCGCCCGCCTCTACCGTAACGTGCCCGTCCTCGACACCGGTGCCCGCGGATCGACGACCACCTTCGTGCAGCGCGGCATCGGCGACGTCCTGCTCGCCTGGGAGAACGAAGCCTTCCTGGCGATCGAGGAACTGGGGCCGGACAAATTCGAGATCGTCGTGCCGTCGGTGAGCATCGTTGCGCAGCCGACGGTGGCGGTCGCGGAGGCCAATGCCCGCCGCAACGGCACGTTCGAGGTCGCTCGAGCCTATCTCGAATACCTCTACTCGCCGGTCGGGCAGGCCCTCGCCGCCAAGCACTACTACCGGCCGGTATCGCCGGAAGCGGCAGCGCCCGAAGACCTGGCCCGGTTCCCCGACATCAAGCTGGTGACGGTCGCAGAGAAGTTCGGAAGCTGGGCGAAGGTCCAGGCGAGCGAGTTCGCCGACGGCGGCGCCTTCGATCAGATCTTCGCCTCCCGCCGATGACCCGCCAGCCAGGGAGACACCCGACCATGCACGCTCCCCGCACCTTCGGCTGTGCCGCGCTCATGCTCGCCACCGCGGTCGCACCGGTGCCTCGCGCGCTCGCCCAATCGACGCCCGAGCAGCGCATCGGCCAGCTCGAAAGCGAGATCGCCGCACTCAAGGATCAGATTCGGAAGATCGAGGAAGACCGAGCCGGCGCCGGCACCGTCCTCGCCCCCGGCCCGCGGTTCGCGAGCGACGACGGCGCTTTCACCTTCCGCCTGCGCGGACGCGTCGAGATGGACGCCGCCGGCTTCAACGTCCGCGAGGGCAGCCGCGACCTCAACAGCGGCACCGAGCTTCGGCGCGCGCGCCTGGGCATGGAAGGAAGCATGTACGAAGACTGGTTCTACCGCCTGGAGGCGGACTTCGCCGGCGCTTCCCGCGACGACCGCGACGGGCAGGAGGTGGACGTCAAGGACGCCTTCGTCCGCTACCAACCGGGCTCCGCCTACGTCGTCACCGCCGGCCAGCACAAGACGCCCAACTCGCTGGAGCGGCTGGCGAGCAGCGCCAGCCTCACCTTCCTCGAACGCGCCAGCGTGGTCGAGGCGTTCACCGACCGCGCCAACGCCGGCGGCGACTACAAAGTCGGCCTTTCGACAGACGTCTACGGGGAAGCCTGGACCCTGGCCGCAGGCGTGTTCGGAGAGAACGTGGCGATCACCGGTGCCGGAGGTGCGGACGAGGGCTTCGGCCTTCACGCCCGCGCCACCGCCGTACCCGCCAGCTGGGACGACGGGTTCCTGCATCTCGGCGTCTCCGCCTACTGGCGGAGCGCCGGCGGCGCGGGCAACGTCCGTTTCGGCGACCGACCGGAGGTCCGTGTCGACGGCACCCGGCTGGTGGACACCGGCAACATCGCCGCCGACAGCTACGGCTTCAGCGGCCTCGAAGCCGTTGCTTCGTGGGGACCGGCATCGCTCCAGTCCGAATATGCGCGGGTATGGGTCGACAGCGGCGCCGGCGGCCGCGATCCCTCGTTCGACGGAGCCTATGTCACGCTGGCCTATTTCCTGACCGGCGAGACGCTCCCCTACCGGCGCGGCCTCATCGAGGCCGTGAAGCCCCTCGCTCCGTTCGACCCGGCGGCGGGGCAGTGGGGCGCCTTCCAGGTCGCCGCCCGCTACAGCACCATCGACCTCGACGACGACGGGATCGCCGGCGGCGAGGCCGACAACTGGACCCTCGGCCTCAACTGGTATCTCAACGCCAATCTCAGGGCGATGCTGAACTATGTGCGCTTCGACACCACGCGGGCGGGCGCGCCGCTGGACGGCGATGCCCTCGCGCTGCGCGTCGGCTTCATCTGGTAGGGCCGGACCATGGTCGAAGCGACGGCCCTCCCGGCCCCCAAGGGAACCGTTCTACCGGGTCTCGGCCTGACCCTCGGAATGACGCTCGCCTATCTCGGCCTGATCGTCCTCCTGCCGCTGGCGGCGGTCTTCGCGACCGCCGCCGGGATGGGCCTCGACGAGATCCTCCGCCTCCTCATGGACCCGCGCACCCTTGCCGCTCTCCGCGTCAGTTTCGCCACAGCGCTGCTGGCGGCGGCGATCAACGCCGTGGCCGGGCTCGTCGTCGCCTGGGTGCTGGTCCGCTACGATTTCCCGCTGAAGCGGCTGGTGGACGGCGTGATCGATCTGCCCTTCGCCCTGCCGACCGCCGTGGCCGGGATCGCCCTCGCCGGCCTCTACGGACCGAACGGCTGGGTCGGCGCGCCTCTTGCCGAAGCCGGGCTCCGGGTCGCCTACACGCCGGCCGACATCGTCGTCGCCCTGGCCTTCATCGGCCTTCCCTTCGTGGTGCGCACGGTCGAGCCCGTCCTCGCCGATCTCGACAGAGAGTACGAGGAGGCCGCGGCAACACTCGGCGCCAGCCGCCTTCAGGTCGTCTCGCGGGTGGTGATGCCGGTTCTCCTGCCGCCGCTCCTCACCGGCTTCGCCCTCGCCTTCGCCCGCGGCGTCGGAGAATACGGCTCGGTGATCTTCATCGCCGGCAACCTCCCATACCTGTCCGAGGTCGCGCCGCTCCTGATCGTCATCAAGCTCGAGGAATACAACTATGCCGGCGCCACGACGATCGCCGCAGCGATGCTGCTGACTTCGTTCCTGATGCTTCTCGTGATCAACCTGCTCGGCAACTGGACGAGAAGGCGGGCCGGTCATGTCTGACACGCCCCTCACGGCGAAGGCCCCCTTCCCGCCGGCCGTCATCGCCGCAACGACGCATGAGACGCCGGGCGTCCGCCACGCGCTCACCGCCGTCGCCCTCACCTATCTCGCCCTGTTCCTGCTCCTGCCGCTGGTGATGGTCTTCGCCGAGGCGCTGCGCGGCGGCCTCGCCGCATACCTCTCGGCCTTGACCGAGCCGGACGCGGTTTCGGCGATCGAGCTCACCCTCCTGGTCGCCGCGATCTCGGTACCGGCCAACATGCTGTTCGGCCTCGCGGCCGCCTGGGCGATCGCCAAGCACGACTTCCGCGGCAAGACCGTGCTCACCACGCTGATCGACCTGCCGTTCTCGGTGTCGCCGGTGATCGCAGGCCTGATCTACGTCCTGCTGTTCGGGCTCCACGGCTTTCTCGGCCCCTGGCTCCGGGAGCACGACGTCGAGATCGTCTTCGCGGTGCCCGGCATCGTCCTCGCCACCGTCTTCGTCACCCTGCCCTTCGTGGCACGCGAGCTGATCCCGCTGATGCAGGAGCAGGGGACCGCCGACGAGGAGGCGGCCCTGTCGCTGGGAGCGAGCGGCTTCCAGACCTTCCTGCGGGTGACGCTGCCCAACGTCCGCTGGGCCCTGCTCTACGGCGTCCTGCTCTGCAACGCCCGCGCGATGGGCGAGTTCGGCGCCGTCTCCGTCGTCTCCGGGCATATCCGGGGCTACACCAACACCCTCCCTCTGCATGTCGAGGTGCTCTACAATGAGTACAACTTCGTCGCCGCCTTCGCCGTCGCCAGCCTCCTGGCATCGCTCGCGATCGTCACACTCATCGCCAAGAGCTTCCTCCAGTGGTGGTACGGTGACGCTCTTGCATCCGGACCGAAGCGCTGACAGCCCCGTCGCGATCAGGATCGACGAGGTCTCGAAGAGCTTCGGCGGCACCCGGGTCCTTGATCGGGTTTCCATGACCATCGCGCCGGGCCGACTGACGGCTCTGCTGGGCCCTTCGGGCTCGGGAAAGACCACGCTGCTCCGCGTGATCGCCGGGCTCGAGCGGCAGACGGGCGGGATCGTCGCCTTCGACGGGGTCGATGCGGACCGGCTCACCCTCCGCGATCGCCGGGTCGGCTTCGTCTTCCAGCACTATGCCCTGTTCCGTCACATGACGGTGTCCGACAACATCGCCTTCGGCCTCCGCGTCCGTCCGCGGCGGGAGCGGCCGGACCGGCAGGCCATCGCCCGCAAGGTCTCCGAGCTTCTGGAACTGATGCAGCTTCAGGGTCTGGAACGGCGCTTCCCGGCCCAGCTCTCCGGCGGCCAGCGCCAGCGCGTCGCCATCGCCCGCGCGCTGGCGATAGAGCCGACGGTGCTCCTCCTCGACGAGCCTTTCGGCGCCCTCGACGCGAAGGTGCGGAAAGACCTCCGCCGCTGGCTCCGCGAAGTCTGCGAGCGGGCGCAGGTCACGACCGTCTTCGTCACCCACGACCAGGAGGAGGCGCTGGAACTCGCCGACGGCATCGCGATCATGAACCGCGGCAGGATCGAGCAGAGCGGATCGCCGATGGAGGTCTTCGAGGACCCGCGGACACCCTTCGTCTGCGAGTTCCTCGGCAACGTCAACCGCTTCGACTGCACGTATGGCGAGGGATATGTCGAGGTCTGCGGGGCCCAGTTCCCGGTCGATTGGGGCGGTCGCGGCGCCGGCATCGCCTATATCCGCGCGCACGAGTTCGAGGTGGTGGCGCGCGAGCATGCCGAAGGCGTCCCGGCGATCGTCGATGCCGTCCACCCGTTCGGCGACGCCGTCGCACTGGAGGTCAGGGTGGAGGATCGGCCGCGGACGGTGGCGGTCTCGATATCGCGGGAACTCTGGGAGCTCGGAGAGATCCGCAAGGGCGACGGCATCCTGGTACGGCCGAACAACGTCCGGGTGTTCCGGGCGGCGTCTTAGAGCGCGATCGCCCAGCCGGAACGGCGTGAGACGATCGCGCCCCTGGGCGAGAGTCCTCAGCTTGCCCCGCCCTTCCACTTGTCGAAGCTGCGGCTGGCCGAGTAGCCGAGATAACCGGCACCGAACAGCCACCACAGGTCGTCGGGGATGGCGGCGAAGAGCTGACCCACATTGACCGCCGCCTCGGCCACCTCGTTCGGCCACCAGATGGAGAGCACGCCGCCGACGAAGCAGAGACCGATCACCCCGTACATCACATAGAGGAAGGTCGGGCGGGCCCGGCTAGTCCACGGGTCGGGGCTCTGGCCTTCCGCCAAGATCGCCGACAGGGCGACCTCCGTTTCCCTGAGCTTTCCCTGGTTCTCGGCCTCGAGGAGCTTGAGCTTGGCGGCTTCCCGCTCGGCGGGATCTGGAAAGATGGCGTCGAAGGCCTTGCCGATCAGCGGCATGGCGGCGCCGATCAGGGCTGGGATAGGCATTCTAGAGCCTCATGAAGACGTGGTTGCCGATCATCGCGGTGACCCGGTCGGGGTCGAACCAGAACGGTGTCTGGCCCTTCTCCATCAGATGCCGGGCGAAATAGTGGTTGGCGCCTTCGGTCGGATCGTCGGGCTCGGCGAGCGCCGTCGCGGCGGCGACCCTGGCCAGCAGGAAGGCGGCATCTTCATAGCCGACCTTGAGCAGGAGCCGCCGGTTCGGGTCGTCGGCGTTCCAGCACGAGAACTGCGCGCGCTGGCGGCAGACGGCCCCCAAAGAGGCCGGCCAGCGCCCGTCATCCGCCCGGTTGCGAACGACATGGGCGACGGCCCGCATGCCCTCGAACCCCTCGCCGCGGGCCTCGCCCCACAGCGTGCGTTCCAGGATGTCGAGATCGGATGCAGTCGGAATCTGCATGGTCTTGGTCTCCTCGGTCAGGATTTGTCGGCTTTTTCGGCAAGCCTGTCGTCCAGGCGTTCGAGGCGGCGCTCGATCCGGGCGAGCCCGTCGAGCATGGCTGCCTCACTCCGCATCACCCGCTCCTCGATCGCGGTCTGACGGACCTCGACGACGTCGAGCCGGGCCGAGATGTGGAAGGCGTAGGCGAGGGCGGCGGCGAGCACCGTCACGGTGCTGAGCAGATGCCCGGCATCGATCCGGCGATCGATGGTCCAGGCGAATCGTTGGTCGGACACAGGACGCTCTCCCTGGGTGGAGGCATGAAAAAACCCGCCGGAAGGCGGGCTGCGATGAGCGGCGAATTTCAGGGTGGTTCAGGGGCCGCGGATTTCGAGCCGGTCCTCGGCATCCGTGAATTCGGCGAAACGCTGCTTCAGCACGCCATAGAGGTCGGCGAGGCGCGGAGCGTCGGTGCCGATCACGGCGACTTCGTCCCCCTGCACCACCAGATCCTCTCGGAACCGGGTGACCGGCCCCTTGCCCGCCCGCCGCAACGCTTCGTTCGCATAGCCGTGGATCACCGCGGTGATCCCCGGCGTAATGCGATCGACGATCACATGGGTGATGCGCCAGTAGTCGACGGTGAGCCCGGACTCGTTGAGCTCGATGGCCTTGTTGAGCGCCATGTCTGTTCTCCTTCTGTCACGAAACCACGGCGAGCTTGCGCGTCGTGCCGCCGGCGTCCCGGATCGTCACGTAGCCGGTGACGGACTCCCCGCCGATGGCCGTGTGCCCGCCGAAACGGACCAGCCCGCTTCCCTTGGGGGTGAGCAGGAGGTCTATATTCGTATCGACCCCGGCCGCGCAGAAGGACGTGCCGGAGCCGGTCGCGCCTCCCTTGGCCATGGCGTAGTTGACGGCGCTCCACGCGTGCTCGACTCGGAACTGCTCCGAACCGCTGAAGCCGTTGGTATAGAAGCTATGGTGGGCAGCGCCCGATGCCCCGCGCCGCACCTCGTTGGGCTCGATGCCCCAGAACCCATTGCTGCGGATACGAAAAGTCTCGCCGAGGCCGCCGTCGACATGGACCAAGCCCGTGCCTTTCGGCGTAAGGTCGATGCCGATGTCGGTGTCCGAGCCCTCAGCCGCCAACGACACCTCGTTGCCGCTGGTGCTTCCCCTCGCGACGATGCGGTTGGCTGCTCCGGCCACGGCCGACACCTGAAACTGAAGGACACCGCCGGCGGCGAATCCCAATATGTCCGCCGCTGGGAAATAGAGGCCCGTGTCGGTGTCGGACGACGCCGTCAAAGCCGGCGCCGCGGCGGAGCCCGCCGGCAGCTTCTGGACTCCGGTGAACAGATTGCCGGCCAGGGTCGCACCGTTGATCAGCGACAGCACCTCGGCTGCGGTCAGCGCGGCGACATTGCCCGTCGCCTTGCGGCCGACGATCCGCGACGCCGGCACCGACAGCATTTCGGCACTGCCACCCGACCGTCCCACGGCGAGCGCGTTGTCGACCGCCGGTGCGACCGTCGCCACCACCCGCCACCCGGCGCCATCGCCGATCAGGACAGCCCCGAAGCCGGGCTTCAGGACGTAGCTTGCGGCGCCGTCGATCTCCTCGCTGCCATCCGAGTCGAATGTCGCGTCGTCGCTGCTGCTCGCATTGCGGACCGCGAACCAGAGCCCGGGGGTAACGGCCGGCAGCGCGACGATCTGAGGAGCGGACGGGTCGAGAACCACCATCCCCTGCTCGGACGCGGCGAGGGTTGCGCTCGTCGCCGTCTTGGTGACGACCGCGAGACCGGGAACGGCGTCGGCGATGATCGTCCAGTCGTCTGCCGAGCCGCTGCCCGTCGCCGACACGACGTCGACCGAGAGCTTCCAGAAGACATCGTCGAACAGGGCATCGAGCGCGTAGCCGGTGATGGTGCCGACCATTCTTCGCGTGCCGCCGCTATCCACGGTCACCACGCGGTCGCCGGTGGCGAACATCTGCGACGGCGGCACGGCAAACGTCTTGCTCCCCGTTTCCGCCGTCACCGAGGTCCGCGACCGCGCCCTCGGGCTGCCGGTGATCGGCTTCCACCTGGGCGTCGCCAGACCGGCGTCTGCCTCGAAGGACGCGGCGCTGGTATGGGCCGCCTGGCACACGTAACCGGCGCCGAAATAGGTGACGATGTCGTTCAGCGCGTAAGCCGTCGCCGTCGCCCATTCGCCGCGCAGGTTGAAGGTCGCGACCGGCATGGTATGGGAGCCGAAGTCACTGCCCTGATCGCCGGTGACGGTCATCTGTCCGGCGGTCACCGTGATGCTGCCGATGGATTCGCCCGTGAAGGCGACCGCCTGCAGCGCCTCAACCGCCTCCATCAGGTTCAGGAAATTGGTGTCGACCTCGGCCGGCGTCAGGTTGGAGCCCTTCCCCGGATTACCACCGGTGTCGTTGCGAAAAGTGATCGAGACGGTCATGGGCAAGATTCCTTGTTCCAGGCGTCGTCATCGCGAGGCCCGAAGGGCCGCGGCGATCCATCCGGACGACAGGCGAGGATCACGCCGGGGCGTAGGTGGTCAGCGTCACTTCCAGGAGGTCACCGATCAGTTCGGTCCCGGCGTCGTTGAAGCACGCGCCCACCACCTCGGTCTCGGCCGCAACGACGAAGCTCCCCTCCGCGAGGTCGGGTTCGGTGCTGGGGCCGCACTGGCCGCCGGGGCTGATCCGGTAGCTCACATACTGAAGCGCGTAGGCGCCGCCGCCGGTGGGATCGTCGGGGGACCAGGCGGCCGGGATCCCCTCCCCCCATTCGGCCGCAATTATGTCGACTGGATAGGCGGCTTCCTCGGCCTCGACGATCACGTCGGATGTGCCCAGCGAACCTGCCTCCCCGCTGCCGGGCACCAGCGTCCCATCGGCGATGGCGGCAGCGAGACTTGCTAGGTCCCGGGTAACGTCGTGGAGCGCCGCCGCGAGGTCCGCCGCCCCAGCCTCCTCGGTGCCGAGGACGAGGCGCGCATCGCCCGAATGGCGGCCTGCGGTTCCGGACACACCATCGCCGGCCGCCCGCCTTCGGCCGGCCGCAATGATCGATCGCATGGCCTTCTCCTTCAGGTGAGGTCGATCGAGGCGAACCGCCCGTAAGCGCGCGTAGGCGTTATCGCGATCTCGTGCTCCAGGGCGTCGGTGCCGGTGATGTCGATCATCTCCAGTGCCAGATCGGTCGGCACCAGAGGAAGCTGGAAATGCCCGCCGGCCCGGTTCGCCGTCCCGTCCTCGCCCCAGGACGGCCCGTACCACTCATGGGCCTGGAGGAAGGCGAGCTGGCCCGCGTAGAGGTTCGAGAAGGCCGCCGAGGCGATCCAGTCCGCGTCGCGCATGGCGGTGAACGCCACCAGACCCTGGTCCGGCTGCTGATTGCTGTAGCTCCCATAGGTGATGCCGCGCCCACCGCTTTCCCGGTTGCCGGTGTCGGCGAGAAGGCCGTCCTGCGCGTAGTCGGCCTCGACATAGGCGTTGGCGCTTTCGACCGCTCCGGCTTCGTAACCGAGCCCGACCGAGCAGGCGATCGTCGCCTCCCCGCCCAGGGTGCCGGCGTCGCCGTCGCGGGTGAGGCGCAGGGCGACGACCTTCCCCGTCGCCCGCCCGCCGGGCAGCCGCGGGCTCTCGACGGTCGCCGTCCGGTCGCAGGTGAGCGCGGTGAGCGCCGCCGGCCAGCCATGCACGCGCCAAGTGACCGTGACGACGCGCTGGCTTTCCGCCAGCCGCGCCGCCGCCACCTCGATCGCGTGGTCGATGGCGCTCTTGCCCCGATCGGTGAGGAAGAAGCTCGCGCGCCTGCGATCGCCGATCGCCGACTGGCCGGCCGTCGCTTCCCATTTCGCCGATGTGAAGACGGCATCGGCATTGGCCGTCACCGCCCGGTAGATGGTTCCTTCGAAGTTGACCAGCGCCCCGACTGCGTAGCTCGTGGACGCCACCCAGGCCGGCGTCGGGTCCTCCGCCACGTCCCGCAAGGTGAAGTCGAGGTCGAGCATGGCCGCGTCCTCCCCTGCGACCGCCTGGGCGTTGCCGGTCAGCGTGAAGCGCACCACCTCGCGACGCTTCTGCGCGTAGTCGTAGGCGACGGTAAGGTGCGGCCGGTAGCCGAAGATCCGCAACCGCTCGCGTGCGGCGGTGAGCACCCGGATCGGCGGCGAGAAGTGGATCAGGCCGCCGTCCGGCCCCCGAGCCAGCAGGTCGATGGGCTCGGCCGGCACCGGGTCCAAGGCGCTTTCCACCACCCGGTAGCCGGAATGGGCGCCGAGCGGCGCGCCGGGCCGCGGCCAGCGCCGGACGAAGTCGGGGGATAGGGTCTTCAGCGGACCGCCGAGCCCACGCCGCAAGGACGCGCCCACATCGGCCACGCCCTGCGCCGCCTGGACCCACTCGGCCGTCACCGAAACCGCCACCCCCGGCAGCGGCTGGCCCGACAAGGCAAGATCGACGCTGTCGCCGTCGATGTCGTCGGCGGCGAAGGCGGTCGAGATCAGCCAGTCGTCGTGACTGCCGCTGCCGCCGGTCGTATCGACATCGAGCGTGAGGAGTGGCCCTTCATAGGCGGAGACCGCACCTTCCATGAATGTCGGGAGATCGCCGCGCTGCGCCGCCCTGAGCCGCGTCCCGGTCCGCCAGCCGAGCCCTGCCGGCACCACGAACGCCTTATTGCCTGTCCCCACCGCGACCAAGGTCGCCGACACGCCCCGTCCGGTGAGCGAGTCCGAGATCGCCACCGCCCCGGTCGTCCGGTCGATCCAGGGCCGCGCATGGTAGGCATCCAGGATCGCCTCGGGATCGTCCTCATCGCTCTCCCGCACGAACAGCGGGTCCCAATAGGGTGCGACCGCGAGCGGCGCCACGGCGGCGGCGACCGCGGCGTCGAGATCGCCCACCGCCGGCTCGAAGACCAGCGTCGCGAAGGGGCCGGACAGCCGGTCCGGCACCGCGATCAGCCGTCCATGGAACAGCAGGCGGGTTTCCTCTCCGACCGTCTCGGAGACGAAGGCATGCTGAAGGCGACCGTCGCTCAGAAGCCCTTCATCCGGCGCCTCGACGACGATCCGGCATTCGGGAACGCGGTCTTCGCGCTCCTCGATCTCGATCGAGCGGATCGCCTCGTCCTGAACCGCGTGGGTCTCGGGATCGAACGCGGTCTCCTCTGCGACCCAGGCGAAGTTGAGCGTGCTCATGTCAGGGCCTCCTTCTCAGACCTCGACCAGGGCCATGTCCCAGGGCGTCCCGTGGCTCCATGCCGCGATCGCGCCGGACCAGT